>Ga0193751_1000005_pt1 | contig 304837 bp, 256 predicted proteins | sample L1c2metaG_FD_143050 | JGI IMG/M metagenome (GOLD analysis project Ga0193751, IMG submission 143050) | Soil microbial communities from a riparian zone of the East river system, Colorado, United States - L1c2 | ecosystem: Environmental > Terrestrial > Soil > Riparian zone | place: USA: East... | reverse complement strand
CACGGTCCCGAATGTCCTCAGAATAGGGTTGTGTCATCCATGCCGGCCCCCAATTCCCAGCATGAAGCTTGAATCAGAAACCCGCCGATTTGGGAATCCCGATTCCGACAAAAAACATCATGCTCTAGGGCATGATGGGACTGGGTTGAGTTGGATCGCAGCGGCGACCGGCCTCTTCTCCCTCTCCCCGCTCTTCTTCGCGGGGAGAGGGAGGGGTGAGGGGTTCTTTCGGCAAGTTTAACTCGTGGAGAGTCCCCCTCACCCGGATTGCTTCGCAATCCGACCTCTCCCCGCAAGCGGGGCGAGGTGACTGAACTTGTGCGTCGCCCGATTCAACTCAATCGCATCATGATCTTGTTCGCGGGTCCACGGCAGCGAATTCCATCACTTGCCTACGATGATATGGTCTGGCGCGAGACCCGCCTGATGCCGATCCAACATCGCAACGTAAGCCACCTCGACATTTCTGGTGAAAAACTTGGCATCGAACAAAGGCTCGATCACGTCCGTCCGATTACACCTGATCTGTCAGCCTAAGGCGCGCGGCGCTTGGCTCAGGTGATGGTGGGACCAAGCAGTAGCGGCGGTAATTGCTACAGCGCGTTGCGCAGCAGCGGATAGCGTTCCGCGATCGCGGCGATGCCCGGCGGCGGCGCCAGAACTTCGTCGTCAATACGCTGCGCGGAGGGCGCTTGCGCTGCGGCAACGCCGCCGGTTGGCGGGGCAATCGAAATCTCGGGTGGCGGTTCGGCCGCGATCTTCGCCGTCACCGGTTGCGGCAGACGAACCGGATCGCGCCATCTCACCCCGCGCGGCGCCGCATTGGCGCGCCCGAGCCAGGAGATGTCGATCGCCGTGTTGTCGTGGGAAGCCTCGCGCGACAACAGCTCGCGCCAGGTTTGCACCGCGGCCTTGGCCTCCTGGATATTGTCGAGAAAGGCGCTTTCGCTGTGAAAGCGGCGCCAGCGGCCGGTCTCGAACAATTCAGTGAGGTATTCGAGCCGCTGCTCGGCAAGGGCGCACCAGCGCGCGACGATATCGCAGCCACGTGCCACGTCGAGTCGATCTGTCATGAACCAGCCCGTAAGGAGAAAAACGGACGCGGGACGCAACGGGTACGAATCAATCGGACGTGACAGCGATATTTTGTGGAAAACTTTTATTTTGTCCAGCGATCACCTCTTGTCTGACATGTTTTGCGGTGCGCAGCCGTAGAATCCCGGGGTTTTCTTCCCTATCCACAGTCAAGCGATGCGCCGACATGACCGTGTTGCGCGTGGCGAGCGCTTCAAAAACCGCGGCTAAAGACGCGACGCTGCAGGTGACACGGCCAAAACGAACGACCCGTCCGGGGGGACAACCGGACGGGTCAAGCCATATGGGCGCTTGGGGTGGATGGGCGCTCGCGCCGAATATAGCCTCAATGGGGAGGATTAGCGCTCCCACCCGGATTGGTCGCGGCAAGCGCGCCCGACGTTCAAAGCGGTTTGCGAATTTTTTAACGGTTCCGGGCAGCGTCTTTAGACGGGAAATTATTGCGGAGCCGGGCTTGGTTCGCCTTCGGCCGCCTTATCGGACGCCACCGTCGCAGCCGGCTGGTCCAGGGCCCCCGTCGGGGAGGTTGTTGCAGCGGCAGGCCTCTCCGAAGCCGTGGCGACCGGTACCGCCGGCGTGGCGGAGGCCGCCGAAACGGCGGCATAGGCATCGGCTTCGCCGGCGCCGAATTGATCGTCCCGGCCGGGCGGCCCGAGATCGCGGGCGGTCTGCATCAGCAGAGCCCGCACCTGATCCGGCTTCAACGCCGGATTGCGTTCCAGCATCAGCGCCGCGAGGCCGCTGATATAGGCGGCGGAAAACGAGGTGCCTGAACTCATCTGGTATTTTTCGTCCGGCGCCGGCAGGAAGATCTCCACGCCTGGCGCCGATATCGCGATGTAGCCGCCCCGGTTCGACGCGGCAAACAGTCTGTCCTGGGCATCGGTGGCGCTCACCGCAATCACATGGGCGTTGGCGGCCGGATATAGCGGTGGTGATTTCGGACCGGCGTTGCCCGCGGCCGCCACCATCACGATGCCCTTGGCGGCCAACGCGGCGATGCCGCGTTCGATCATGGTATCCTTGGGGCCGGCGAAGCTCATATTGACGATCTGGGCGCCATGCGCCGCCGCATAGTCCAACCCTTTGAGGATCACGTAAGAGCTGCTCTGCGCACCCTTTGACGCCACGGCGAAGGCCCGGATCGCCAAAATCCGCGCCGCCGGCGCGCTCCCCATCAGCCGCGCCTGCGACACGATCGCGCCGGCTACGCCGGTGCCGTGGACATGGGGGCCTTCCGTGCTGCCGAGCGCATCGAAGGCGGTCAAACTCGCGCCCGCAAATTCCGGGTGCCTGACATCGATCCCCGAATCGATCACGGCGACGGTGACGTTGGCGCCGTGGGCGAGCGTATGCGCCTTTGGCAAGCGAAGTTTGGCGTTGGCATATTGCGCCGGATCGCCCTCGGTCAATTCCGCGTTCTGGTCCTGCAGAACATAGCGCAAGTTCGGCTGCACCCCGCGGAAGCCGGTGACGGCGGCAAGTTCGCGGCTCACCGTCTCCACCGTCCTGCGGTCGGTGATGCGGAACAGGCCGATGGTGGCGCCGACAAGCGGGAAGTTCTGCGATTCCAGGCGCCTTAAGCCGTGACGCCGCGCCAGCGCGTCGGCCTGCGTTTCCGACAGCGCGCCATCGATCTCGGCGACAAGTTCATTGGCGCGCGCGTTGAGCGTCGTCTGCGCCGCATTGAGGCGCGCATCCTTGCTGCTGTTCTTGCCCGATGCGCGGCCACTGCCGCCATCCGCTGATGTCACGGGTTGGTCCGAACACGCGCCGCTACTGTCGCGATAGGCGTAACTGCAGGGTGGGCGAATCCTGGTCGTCGATCCGCCGATGCCGGTGATCGCCCGGCCCGTGAGGTTGGGATTGATGGTTGGAATCCGCGATGGGATGTTGATGCTGGGCGAGCGCATGATGCTTTGCGCCAAAGCCGCCGAGTTGGCGAAAGTCGCAAACGGCAAGATGGCGGCGATCAGGGCGATCGCCCCGCGCCGTATCTTGATCCGCCGATTGGCACCGTTGTTGGTCATGAGACCTCGGGTTGGCGCGCCTTGCGCGTATTCGCAAGCCGCAGGAGTTGCGAGGCGAACACCAAAGCGCCCCGCGGCTTAAGGCGTCGCCACGGCGAGAGCGACGATCTTCTCATTTTGCAGCCTGCCGATCAGGCCAGCGACTTCGTCCTTGGTCATCGCGCGGTTGCCGAACTGCAGCCGAAATAGGCCACCCTTGGCGCCGTCGACGATCGAAGCCTGATATTTATCGAGCAACGCCGTGACGTCGGCGACGCGGGCATCCGGCGAGAACCGCACCAGCGCGTGCGGCAGCGCGGCGGCGCCGAGTTCGCGGGTGATCGGCTCGTTGGTGCTTAGCGAAGCGGTCTGAAACGAGGCGGGCCGGTTATTGATCAGGACGGCGGCGATCAAGCCTGCCTGCACCACCAGCGCCAGTGCGCCGAGACCCGCCGACCAGGCTAGCGTCCGCGGCGAAAGGCTTGCGAGCAGGCCGGTGAGCCGCGCCGCAACATGGCGCGAGGCGGGCTGCTGGTGCGCCGGCTCCGCGTCGATCGCCGCGAACAGCTTGTGCATGGCGCGGATGGACGGCGCACCGAGGCTCTCGTTGAGATGAATGGTCTCGGCGTATTCCTCCCGGATCGCCGCGTATTGCCTGGCAAGCTCGGGATCGCGGGCAAGCGCTTCGTCCACGCGGCGACAATCGCGCGCATTCAAGGTGCCGGCCGCATGCCAGGGCAACAGCATTTCGATTTCACCGGGCTCTTGCTCCAGTATTTGCTTGCTCGTTGCCATCATGGCCAGCCTCGCTCCACGCCGGCTGCCTTCAGCAGTTCGGCCAATTTCTTGCGCGCATAGAACAGGCGCGTCTTCACGGTGTTCTCAGGGATGCCGACGATTCCAGCCACCTCTTCCACGGATTTTTCATGGTAGTAGACGAGATCGACGATCTCCCGATGCTCCGCTGTCAATGCGGTCAGACACTTGCGCAACGCGTCACTGGTATCCTTCTTCTGCACCGCCACTTCCGGATCATCGGACGAATCCTCGATCGCGTTGGCGGCCTCGTCATCCAGTTCGACGTCCTTCCTGCGCCGCAGCGCGGACAGGGCCTTGAAACGCGTAATGGCCAGGAGCCAGGTGGAAACGGCGGATCGGCCTTCGAACTTGCCGGCCTGGCGCCACACATCGAGGAACACCTCGCTGATGAGGTCTTCCGCGACCTGTTCGTCTCTGACGAGCCGAAGCCCGAAACGGAACACCCTGACATGGTGCCTGCCGTACAGCACCTGCATGGCGAGCCGGTCGCCTTGAGCGATCCGGGCGATCAGGACCTCGTCGGAGGCCGCCTGTGTCGCACTCAATGGCCGCCTCGCAGGGTTGGTCGGATCGGGATGGCGGGCGGTTCGATCCGAAAGCCAGGAATCTTCAAATTATTGCAACCGCGCGCCGGATACTGTGATCTACCGCACAGAATGAAGGTGTTGGCCAGCCATCGCCGCCCCAGGGAGGTATAAGGTATCATAATACGGTAATTCTCTTAAAACTTCCATGGTCTTACATGGGCAGGGCGTCCGATTCCAACCTTACCAATGCCAGCCGCACAAACCAGCGCTTGGAGGATCGGCCCGGTCCGGAAGATCGGCCGTCGCTTGGCGCAGCGCGGCAATGTTCAGCGCAGAGGCGCCAGGATCGGCTGTTTTGCCGCATCCAAACAAAGGCAAGCAGGCAGGTGGCCGACCAAGATTCGGTGGAAAGATACCAAACCTAAAGGCTTTACCTCTTAGATTTTCACGGCTTGTTCCACCAAATGGCGAAATCATGGGCACCGCTGCGTCGCCTTTTCCGAATCCAGTTGCTGACAGTTTGGAAGGCGTGGGTCGCAAACTGACGGCGGAGGCGCTTTCGCGCCGGGCGCGACAGCGTCGTCAAATTCAGGACATGATCGGCATTAGCTATGTCATCGATGCCTTGATCCTTCTGACCTATGCCCACGCCGGCGCGATACCGGCGAGCATCGGCCCGGTCTATGCCGTATGCGGCCTATTCAGCGTCGCCTGGTACATTGCACTGTCGGAAATAGGGTTCACCGAGCGCTTCAAGGATCATTATTTCGTCGCGCCGCAGGCGCTGGTCAGCATGATGATCATGCTGGCCTTCACTTACGTTGCGCCGGAAGTCGGCGTGATGTTTCTGTGTACCCTGTTCGTCGTGTTCAACTTCAGTTCGCTGCGTTCGACGCCGATGCAGACGGCGATCGTCTGGACCGCCATGGCATTAGGTCTGGCCGGGCTGTTTCTATTGACCGACAAGCCGATTTCGATACCGCACGAAACCTATCTGGAGCGCTTCGCAACGATGTCGGTGTTCATCCTGAGCATTGGACGCTGCATGTTCCTCGGGATCTTCTCCAGCTCGATGCGTGAATCACTCTACAAGAGCGGCGTCGCCCTCAGGGAGGCCTATAGGCGCATTGAGGAGCTTGCTGAACTCGACGAGTTGACCGGCTCGTTCAACCGCCGCTCCATCATGCGGACCCTCGCCGAGGAAATCTCGCGCGCTCATCGCGCCAAGGCGCCCTGTTCGATCGCGCTGATCGACCTCGACTGGTTCAAGCGCATCAACGATACCTACGGGCACCCGACCGGCGACGAGGTGCTCAGGACATTCGCCATTACGGTTTTCGCCAACATCCGCAATTTCGACCGGTTCGGCCGCTTCGGCGGCGAGGAATTCCTGCTGGTGCTTCCCGATACACCCAACGACACCGCCGCGCGCATCCTCGACCGGCTGCGGGCGATCATTGCCGATCTGGACTGGAGCGCGTTCTCGCCGGGCATGCAGGTCACCATCTCGGGGGGCGTCGCAACGCTGAGTCCGGATGAAACTCCGGAAACATTTCTCGTGCGCGCCGACCGCGCGCTCTATGAAGCCAAGGCACGGGGACGCAACCGCATCGTCAGCGCCTGATCTCACCAGCCATTACCCGTGGACGAAGAATCCGTCAGCGGCCGATACGCAAAGTTACTCCAGGACAGAGTCATGAGTTCGAAAAGTCAGAATTCCGCCCCCATCTCAGAAAACCTGCTTGACGAGTTGCAGGCCACGCTTGCCCACGGAACCGTCGCACGCCGGGTCGAAACCCTGCGCCGCGTCACCGATCTCTTCATCAACGGTGCGGTCGACTTTTCGGACGAACAGATCGAGCTGTTCGACGACGTCTTCCAATGCCTGATGCTGCACATCGAGAATTCCGCCAAGGCGCTGCTCTCCAATCGCCTGGCTCCGGTCGACCGCGCGCCGCCGCAGACCATCCGCGCGCTGGCGTTCGACGATGTCATCGAGGTCGCAGCTCCCGTGCTGTCGCAATCCGAACGGCTCGACGACAATGCGCTGATCGAGACCGCGCGCCACAAGAGCCAGGCGCATTTGATGGCGATTTCGACGCGCCGGGTACTCAGCGGCGCGGTCACCGACGTGCTGGTGCTGCGGGGCAACGACGAGGTGGTCCACAGCACCGTCAACAATCCTGGGGCGGAATTCTCCGAGCGCGGTTTCGCCCGGCTGGTCAATCGTGCGGAAGGCGACGACAACCTCGCGACCTGCATCGGCCTGCGCCCGAACCTTCCGCGGCACGTCTACCTGAAATTGCTGGCAAAGGCCTCCGCGACGGTGCGGGCGCGGCTCGAAGCGGCGCATCCGCCGCTGGCCAAAGAGGTATCGAGCGCGGTGCGGGAAGCGACGCGACTGGCACGCAGCGCGCCATCGGCCATCACCGAGGAAACCGAAATCGCGCACGCGCTGGTGAAATCCCTGTACGAGGACGGCAGGCTTGACGAGCATCAGGTGGCGGCGTTCGCCGAGGCCGGCAAATTCGATGAAGCCAATGCCGCCATCGCCGCGCTTGCCAACGTTTCGCTGTCGATTGCCGAGAATATGATGATCGAGACCCGCGCCGAGGGCGTCATGATCCTGGCGAAGATTTCGGGAATGTCCTGGCCGACCGTGCGGGCGATCATCAACATGCGCGATGATCTCTCAGGCAAGGAACGGTCGGATCTTGACGCCTGCAAGGCGACCTATGAACGCTTGAGGCCCTCGACCGCGCAGCAGGTGCTTCGCTTCCATCGCATGCAGCAGACCACGACACCCGCGCCGGCGGCGTGAGCGGGTCCTTGTCGTCCCGGCGAACGTAGGCTTCCCCTCTCCCGCCCAACTCGGGTTTACCCGAGTTGGGCATGTCAAATTGTCGAAGTCGGATATATCCGACTTCGAGTGGGAGAGGGTGCCGTAGCGAAGCGAAGGCGGGTGAGGGGTCTCGCTCCGCGGATACAAGACCCCTCACCCGTCACGCTGCTCACTGCGTTCGCATCGTGCCACCCTCTCCCGCAAGGGGAGAGGGAAAGAGGTAGCGCCCTAAAACCGCAGCACCTTCGATCCGGTCAGCGCGCCGATCGCGGTCACCAGCGCGGTCGAGATCGTGTACCAGGTCGCCACGAACAGCGGCGAATCATCGGTACAGTGCGAGGCATACAACGTTGCCGCAAGTCCTGCCGACAACAGTCCGGCGATGGCGCCGGCGACCGCGGGCCGCGCTGGCGCGCCGTGACGCAGGCCGATCAGCGCCGCCACCAATAGCGGCAGCGACATCAGCGGAATAGCCGTCAAGCAAATCCGCGAATTGCTGCCGATCAGACGGGTCATCATCGGCAGCCGTTGCGGCATCATCATCTCGCTTGCGATCCCGGCGGCGAGAATTCCGGCCGGAACCAGCAGCAACCACGCCCAGCCCTTCAGCGAGGCTTCCGGCCGCGACAAATGCAGGCTCACCAGGATGGCCGAGATCGAAAGCGCTAGCGTCACGACGAACTTCAGGTCGAAGAACGGATTATGCATGGCCGTCATGACATCCGGCCGAACGCCGAGCTCGGTCAGGAATATCGCCATCGAGACCGGCACCGCGGCCAGCAATGCCAGCGCCAGCACGAAGCCGACCGGGCGGGCGCGATGCACATTATCGGCGGCGAGCGTTCGGATGAGCTGTTCGGTTTCCATTCTCATTGCTCCCGCAGCCTGGCGGTGAGGCTTGCAAGTGCCCGGTGCAGCGCCACCCGTACCGCACCCTCGCTCATCGAGAACTTCGCGGCGGTGTCCTTGATCGATGCGCTTTCGACCGCGATCGACTGCAACACGTCGCGCTGGCGGGCCGGCAAGGTCTGGAGCTGGGCGGCGATCTCGCTTGCGGGGGCCGTCTGCGCCACCGGCTCATCGGCAATCGTTTCGGCGAAATCGTCGATGTTGACGAACACGCGCCGGCCGCGGCGCCGCAGCGCGTCGATCAACTTGTTGCGGGCGATCGCAAACAGCCAGGGAGCAAACGGCGCGTTGGCGTCCCAGGTATGCCGCTTCAGATGCACCGCCAATAAAATGTCTTGCACGACGTCCTCGGATTGATCGACCGGCTGGCCAGCCCGCGCCAGCCCCCGGCGTGCCCCGGCCCTTAATACCGGGGTGACGGCCTTGAGCAGACGATGATACGCTGCACTATCGCCGGAAATGGCCAGCCGCATCAGGCTGGTCCACTCGTCTTCAGTTTCGCGCACGCGCGCTCCCACACATCAATTCGGGTCGATCTTTCAATTTGTTACGCCGCGGGCGCTCGATCACAAATTCGTGATCCACGATTCCGAAAGCCGGGATTTGCGGCCTCTCGATCGGGAATCGCACCAGCAGCTTTTCATGCAGAAGGCTCATAACACCGATCGATCCGGCTGACACCCACCCCATTGGTGGATGCGGATTTTGCAAAAAGAAGACGGCCCCGGACCACGCCCGTGGGCCGCGGCGCCGCTGCCCCGTTTTCGCCCGGACTAGTGCTCCGATTCCGAAGTTCGCAAACATTCGCGGCGACCACTGATGCGAACTTCGGAATCATAGGAGCACTAGTAACCTAATGTTTTCTAGTGCGGATTTTGAATTTGAAGTTCCTATGACGAGATTGCAGTAAAACTGATAGGAACTTCAAATTCACCGCACTAGCCCGAGAATTCCCTTTTTCTGCCCCGCTGCGGACATGCCACGAGTTCTCCTTCCCGCCGGGACCGGAAAAATGCGGAGATTGCCAAATGATCATCAAAGCCAGCGGGCGCTCGGCGTTGATATTAGCAACCGGGCTTCTGGTGTGTTTCGCTTATCCGCCTGCCTCGCGGGCCGCGACGGGTGCGGAGGAAGCGACCCCCGATCCGGAATCGGAAAATGCGGTGGGCGCCCCGATCGCGCTCCACCAAATTCTCCGGCACGGCGCGCATCACCGGACGCACACCGCGCACGGCAAGTCACTCGGCAAGTCGCTCGGCAAGTCCCTCGACAAGTCCGATGGGGTCGCACTTAAGGTGGCTAGCCACAAGCCATCCGCTGCGCCCGACGTCGCTGCTGAAGGCAGCGCGGCCCTGTCCGAGCTTCCGACTGAGGTAGCCAACGCCAACGCGCAGGTGTTCGCCGGCGCGCCGGGGGGCGACATCAAGGCGATGCCGGCGTGGGCCAACGATGTTCCGCCGTCGGCGCCGGGCAATCCGGCTGACGCCAACGCCGCCAACAAGGCCGCCAATGAGACCCTGATTGTTGCCTCGGACCAGCTCAATGACGTCGATCGCTCCTTGCGCGAAGCCAATCCGCCAGACACGGTGATATCATCGGCCAATCCGCCGGCCGCGCCGGTTTCGGCCAACAGCCAGGAAGGCTCGACCTGGGACCAGACCTCCCTGATCGGGAAAATCTTTATCGGCTTCGGCGCGTTGCTGACGATGGCCTCGGCCGCGCGCATGTTCATGGCCTAGCCGGCAATCGTCACCGTTCGTCATTGCGAGGAGCCTTAGCGACGAAGCAATCCATTCTTCTGCCATTTTGGCTTAGTGCTGGATTGCTTCGCTTCGCTCGCAATGACGAGATGACGGATCGTGCCGATCCCCACTTGAAGCCCATGCCGCCAGCGGGCACATTGCCCGCTGTATCAGGCGCGGGGTGGACCATGAGCACGTTCGAACACATCATCGTTGAAACCAGGGGCGCGGTCGGCCTCATCACCCTCAACCGCCCGAAGATGCTCAATGCGCTATCCTTCGCCGTGTTTCGCGAAATCGCCGCCGCGGTCGACGACCTCGAGGCGGACGAGGCGATCGGATGCATTCTGTTGGCCGGCGGCGAAAAGGCGTTTGCCGCGGGCGCCGACATCAAGGAAATGCAGCCGAAAACCTTCATCGACATGTTCGCCAACGATTTCCTCAGCATCGGTGGCGACCGCGTCGCCAACTGCCGCAAGCCGACGGTTGCCGCGGTCAGCGGATATGCGCTCGGCGGCGGCTGCGAACTCGCGATGATGTGCGACATCATCATCGCCGCCGACACTGCGAAATTCGGCCAGCCGGAGATCACGCTCGGCACCATTCCCGGCATCGGCGGCACCCAGCGGCTGACGCGCGCGGTGGGCAAATCCAAGGCGATGGATCTGTGCCTCACCGGGCGCATGATGGACGCCGCCGAAGCCGAGCGAAGCGGCCTCGTCAGCCGCGTCGTACCGGCCGACCAACTGATGACCGAGGCGCTCGCCGTCGCCGAAAAGATCGCCTCGATGTCGCGCCCCGCCGCCGAGATGGCCAAGAGCGCCATCAACCGCGCCTTCGAAACCCCGCTCGCCGAGGGACTCAATGTCGAGCGTGACCTGTTTCACGCCACCTTCGCGCTGGAAGATCGCTCCGAAGGCATGGCGGCGTTCATCGAGAAGCGCAAGCCGGTGAACAGGAATAGGTAGGACCGTCACGTTGGTGGTTTCTCCGTCATTGCGAGCGAAGCGAAGCAATCCATCGGGCCACAAAGAAAGAATGGATTGCTTCGTCGCTTGCGCTCCTCGCAATGACGGCGCTGTACGCGATACCGCCCCCGTTCAGGCCAACCGACAGCTCAAGCCGCTTCCAGCCGCTTGATTTCCGCCTCGAACGCAAAGCGCAGTTGCGCACCCTCCTCGTCCGGCAGCCAGTTCGTCATCTGCGGGAAAATGGTCCGGTAAAGCAGAACCGTCTTCGGCTCCCATGGAAGCTTCTGCGCCGCGCGGGCTTCGGCCAGAATCTTGTGGAGTTCGGCGCGCACGGTGTCAGGGTCGGCCCGGTATTCGGGCGTGGGTGCATCCTCGCCGAACAGGTCGGATTGTTCGTCTTGCTGGAAAAGGTCGGGCTGGGTTCCACTCGTCATCCGTACTGGCCCTCAAGCGAGTCTTCCAGCAGCTTGATCTCGTCCCGCGTCAAATCGAATAGCTTGTAGACGATAGCGTCGATCTCGCGTTCGGCGGCCTCAATTTCTGCCGTGAGCTTGACCACCTCGGCGGATTTCTCCGCGAGATATTTTTCCCAGTCGTCGCGGTCCTTGACGGGGATTTCGGACTTGAGGGCTCTTTTCACCTCGGCGCGGAACGCCGCGAAATCGAGCGTCCAGAACTTTTGAAGCTTCGCCGTGACCTTCTCGTGCTCGGGCGCCAGGTCAGAGATGATTCGACTACGAACTTCGGCTTGGAGTTCGAGGCGTCGCCCAGCGAGTGCAGTGCAATTCTCGGCAACCTTGATCATTTGATTGCTCAGAGCTCTTGACGCCGTCGGCATAGGTATCTGTTCGACAAATTCGGTTCGCAGGCGCAAGTAGCCGCCGCGAGCGATATTGGTGACGGAAGAAAGAAAGAACCAAGCTATTTTACTGTTCAAGTAAGCCAGCAACAGCCCATCCGCAGAGGGAATGAAATAGCAGGTGTTCGCGAGAAGAAAACCTCTCCGATCCATTGCGAATGGATTGCTCGAAGTGATGTCCTGATAAGCTATTTTGGGACTAGCAAATGCTTGTTGATATGCCAATTGTGCCTGCTGCAGCTCCCACCATTCCTGTTTCGTCGCCCGCTTTTCCAAATCGGCCTTGAACGGCAACAGCCAGTCACGGATCGCAGGATATTTATCGATATCGACCTTGCCCCTCGGCGTATTGATCAGAAACAACCCTTCCGATTCTACCCGCCAGCGCTTGATGTCTTCTCCCCTCAGAAAAGGCTTTAGCAGCTCGGCCGACTTTTTATCCTGCTTCACCAGCCGGTCACGCGTCGGCGTATCGATAACAAACGCTTCGTTCAGGCCGGTCTTGATGCCGTAAAGCGGAGCACCATAGACTTCGCCGAGCGTCTTCCTTCCTCTCACGATCTTATCGCGGAGCCGTGCAAGAGCATCATCCTCGAGCTGCCAAGAGCCTGAACCCAGCCGCGCCCGCGGCATTTTCCGGAACTTCGCCGCGAAGATCGCGCCGATATCGTTCGGTAAGACGTCATCGATCTTCAAGAATGACAGCGATCCCCTCTTGGCGTTGCCCTTGTGCATGGTGAGAATTGCCGGATAGGTCGTGACCCCCTCAAAAATCTGCAGATCGCCGAAGTCGATCACCGCCTCAATTGCAACGTGGTCGCCAAGAAAGGTCCGCAATTTCTCGCCGGAACCAGTGCGAAAGAAGGTCGACGACGAAATGAAACCGAGGCGTCCACCATCCTTTAGGATTCGAACGCCTTGTTCGAAGAAGTATGCATAGAGGTCGGTACGATCGTCGGCGACAACGTAATTTTTTTCAAGATACGGCTTGAATTTCTTAATCAATTCCATCCGTACATACGGGGGATTGCCGATGACAACATCAAACCCGCCATTTGCGAATACATCAGGAAACGCTTCTCGCCAGTTGAACGGCCGCTCGGTCCATTTCTTATCGTCGATCAAGCTGTCGCCGACCTTGATAGTTGCCTCGAGATTTTGCAAGCGATGCTTGGTGCGCGCGGTCTTCAGCCACAACGCAAGACGGGTTATCTCGGCCGATTCTGCACTAAAATCCACGCCATAGAGATTCTTCGTTACGATTTCATCGAACGGATCAAAATCGATAACTTCTCCAAGCGTCGCCAATAGTTCAATGACGCCGCGATATTCGCGCGCTAGAAGATCGAACGCAGCAACGAGGAACGCCCCGGAGCCACAAGCGGGATCGACGACGGTGAAGCCGCGGAGCGCGGCGAGATAGTCCTTCCAGAAGCTGATCTGCGAAGCCTTCTCGCCGACGGTAAAGATCGTCTCCGGGCTGGAACGAAGCGTTTCCGGCTTGCCGTGCTTTGTCAGGAGCGCGGCGAAGCGTTCTTCTAGGCTGACATCAATCGTTCGTTCGACCAAAAACCGTGTAACGATTTCTGGCGTATAGACGATGCCCTGCCGCTTGCTCTTGGAGACCTTCGGCGGTTCCTCGCCCCGCGCGATGGCGTGAAGCCTTTCAATGTCGGTGACCGATTGCTCAAAAATATGCCCGAGTACGGTGACCGGCACTTCGCTGCGATAGTCCCATTCGCCAAGGGTAGCGAGATCGGTCGCGAGCGGATCGGGGATGATTAGCCTATCGGTTACCGGATCGGTTGCGAACAAGCCGCCGTTGTAGCCCCAAATATTCAGTGGACCGCTGCCTTCATCGACCGCGCGGAATAGTCCCTGAAAATTATGCCACAGCGGCTTCGGCACATACTTGCTGACCTCCTCAGCCGCGCCCTTCAATAGGCGGTCAGGCAGCAGATCCGTGCGTTGCGCGAAGGCGATGAACAGGATGCGATCGAGAATCTTCTGCGTCAGTTCGATGGCGACCAGCATCGGATGCTTTGGTCCACCGGACTCGTCAGTCAGATACGATATGAGCCGACCGCGAAGAGCACTGTAGCTTTTGTAGAGATTGCTGGTGATTTCCTTGTAGGCGCTCTCAGTGCTGCGCAGCAACGCTTCGGTTGCGCCGCCGAGTAGCCGGTCAGCCGACAGCAGTAAACAGAGCCGCGCGTGTTCCTCTTCTTCGACCAGCCTGCGCAGGTCGAACTGCTCGAAGGCATCTCGCCCTTTGCCGAATCCGTAGAGCCTGATTTCGACGCAGTTCGACACTAACACCCATTTCGAGCCGGGCGCATCGACCGCGTAATCCCACGCCTGCTGCACGGGGCTGCGGCCGCGTCCCGACATGATGGCATCGAGATCAGTGGTCGTCGGACCCTTCAATTCGAAAGGCGCGATAATTTCATGCTTTCCATCCGGCAGTCCGAAACGACCTAGCGCGACGTCAACCGCGCCGCTCCGGATCGGCTGTTCGAATGCAAGCGAAAATGCTCCTTCTGCTCCCATCTGCTGGTAGCCGAGAATCTCTCCCAGCACCTTTTCCGTGAAGAGCTGGCGGACAGACGTTTCCTTTTGCTTAGCAAAACGAGGACTGCTAGCGAGTTTGGCATAGTCAGCAGCAGCAGCCTTCTGTCGGTCGCTGGGATCGAACGTGAAAAGCTTGCGGGCCGCTGCTACCACTTTGTAGTTCAGCAGAGGAACTCGAAGCGTCCGCGAAACGACGGCACGGCCTGGGCGGCCACCTCGCCCACCGTCCCCCACGTCGATGCCTGCTGCACGAAAAAGGTCCATCGGCGCTACTTTAGGGATATCCGGCTATGCGGTCGATGGACCGATGCACCAACCCACAGCCAAGATCGCTCGGTTCCGACGCGATCGCCGACCACTAGACGGCGTATACAGTCTTGATATCGAGCTTGAACGAGGTTCGGTCGAATCCCGCCACACAAAACCGGCGGCGAGGTCGATGTGATGCAGGATATCGCGAAGCGCGGTGTCAGCCGGTCTAGAAGGCATAGATTGCGTCGGCCGTCGCGGCGGGCCGCATGTAGGGTTTCAGGCCGTCGCGGTTCACCATGCCATATTTCTGAATTTACGAAATATTTTTCGGAATTTCCGAAATATTGCTTGACGGCGAGGTAGAAACAGCAATAGATAGAATCATCCCGCCTCTCTCGGAGGGGCGTTTCGCGATCGTCACGGACGTTGGGTGCGGGATGCAATGGACGCGGGGCGCGCTTCTGACGAGGGCGCGTGGTCCGCGGACGGCAAAGTCGTGTGGTCCTGACACCCCGACGCTGGTGTCAAGTTGGTGACGATGCTTTTGCATCGCACCGACGACGGGGGCAAGAAAGCCCGGTCCCCGGGGAGAGCGCGCTATAAGCTGTAAAACCATTGCGCGGGGAATGCCGGGTGTTTCCGGTGTGACCGTGGTGACTACACTCGTATGCTCATTTTTATTTTGCATGCGAGGCTGCGGGCGCATCGCGCGCCCGGCATTCCCCGCGCCCTCTGAGTTCAGAGAGCGGAAGCCTTTTGGCAAAACTTGCGCGAAATGCGCGGCGAGAATGAGAAACTGTATCCTGACGTCATTGCGAGGAGCACTTGCGACGAAGCAATCCATTTCTTCCCTGTGGCCCCATGGATTGCTTCGCGGAGCCTGTCATCGGGCGCGCGTTCGCGCGACCCGTTGGCTCGCAATGACACCTGAGTAAGCTGTTTGAAATTTGAATCGGTACCGCGTACGCCGTAGGGTGGGCAAAGGCGCCCTTGCGCCGTGCCCACCATGTCGCTCCAAATCAAAAATGGTGGGCACGCTGGCGCTTTGCCCACCCTACGATTCTCTGATCCGGGGCCCACTCCATTGCGCGACGCAGTGGGTCCCGGCTCAGCGGCGCAACGCTGCGCGCTGCACCGCGTCCGGGACACGACAAACTACGCGCCGCGGCTCCGCGCCAGCGCGGCGCTGACCAGCGCGCGGTAGGCGCGTTCGGAAAGTGTCGCGGGCTGATCGAGCCCGAGCCGGGTCAGGCATTCGCGGTCGGCGGCGTCGGGATCACGGTTAAAACCCTGCCACAACAGCCCCAGCAGCCGCGTCGGCGACCGCTGCGCGTCCTGCAGCCATTGCAGAGCCGGGATCAGGCGCTGCTCGACATCGGTGAAATCGCTGCCGAACGGAAACGACGGCAACAGGCCGGCCGCACGCGCCGGCGCCAGCGCGCTTGTGATCCGCTCCGGATAGTTCTCGCGAAAGGCCTCGTGAAGTACAAAATCCTTCGCAAGCTTGCCGGCGTCCTTGGCCTGCCGCGCCAGCTCGTCCTGAAAGCGGGAGTCGGTGACCTGCAGCATCGCCGCGATCACGTCTGCGTCGGATTTTCCCCTGAGATCGGCGACGCCATATTCGGTGATGACGATATCGCGTAAGTGCCGCGGAATGGTCTCATGGCCGTAAGCCCAGCGAATGTTGGATTGCAGCCTGCCGCCTGCCTGCCGCGTCGCTTCGACGGTCAGGATCGAACGGGCGCCTGCGAGCGCGAAGGCTTGCGCCACGAAATTGTACTGCCCGCCGACGCCGCTCACGACCTGTCCGTCTTCAAGGCCGTCGGAGATCGCCGCCCCCATCAGGGTCGCCATCATCGCATTGTTGACAAAGCGGGCATCGACGCGGGCGCGCCGCTTCGCCGCCTCATCGCCATAGAGTTCATTGGTGAAGGATACCGGCATCATCTGGATTCGCGCGATCTGATCAGGCGGCATCTCGCGCAAGGAACGATAAAATGATTTCGGCCCAAGAAAGAACGCGCCATGCAGCACGACACCATCGACCTCGCGCTTGAGAATGCCGGCCTCGATCAGGCCGAGAAACGCCTCGAAAAGCATTTCACTGACGCCATAGAGCCCCTTCTCGAACGATCCGGTTTGCAAGGCGCTGCGCGCCTCAGCGGCCGGCGTCAGCCGCTTCATGGTTGCATCGAATTGCGCGCCGTCGCGGTGGCGCAGGATCAGCCCTCGCGCCAGCGCGTCGCCGACCTGGCCGATGCCGATCTGCAAGGTCCCGCCATCGCGCACCAGGCCGGCGGCGTGAAGGCCGATGGCATATTTGGTATCGCTGATCGGCTCGGACGGCGGCGCAAACAGCGGAAAGTCGCTCTCGGGGCTATCGAGCACTGCGCTGAATTCGTCGCCCCGAAGATCGCCCGGCCCCGGCATGAACGGCAATTCGGAATTGACCTGTCCGATCAATTTGAACGCGGCGCGGCCCTCGGTGCGCGCGCGCAAGATGTCCAGCGTGGTGTCGGTGTTGCAGCTCAGGCTATAGCGGGTCACGCCATCGACCACGCGCTTGGCCACCAATTGAGTAACGACGTTCAGTCCGCGCGCCAGCAGGTAGGAGGAGGCATGGGTATAATTGGCCGAGATATAATGCTGTTGCGCGAACGGCACATGCAGCCACCTTCCCGCCAGGAAAAAGAACTCGATCACCTGAATATTCGGCGGCAGCGCGTTGGCCCGCAGCGCCTCGGCATAGGCCAAATCAGGATAGCCGCCGAACAGCCGCTCGATCACAGGCGCGATGAAGCGCCGTTCAAGCAGGTTCGACGGTTTCGGCTTCTCCAGCGTCAGCGCCGAGAAGAAGGTGAGATTGATGGTGCGGTCCGCCGCCGCGCGCGCATACAGCGCGTTGGCGATGTGGTTGGCCTTGCCGAGCCCGAGCGGCAGGCCAACCACCAGATTGGTCCCGACATCGCGGATGATCTCCTCCGCGATGGCTTCGGGATTGGCGAACAATTTCGGCATACATTTTCCTTGTCGGGCCGGACGGACGGCAAAGTCGGCGGCTTCCTAAGAATCGCAGGTTACAATACTGGAGCGTGACGAGATTAGATCGAGTTTGTGACGACGACGGAAGTCCGCTCCCTCTCCCCGTTCTTCACGGGGAGAGGGTCGGGGTGAGGGGCTTTCTCGACAGCCCTGATTCGCGGAGAGTCCCCCTCACCCGGAGACTTCGCTATCGCTTCGTCTCCGACCTCTCCCCGCAAGCGGGGCGAGGTAAAAACGGGGACGGACGCGTGATCGTGAAGGGATCTGCGTAAGTTTGCGATATAGACTTGATTGAGCCGACGTCAGGAATTCTGGAAGCGCTTGTAACTTCGCGAGGAAACATACGATGATGAAACTCTACTATGCACCTCACACCTGCGCGCTGGCATCTCACATCGCCTTGGAGGAGGCCGGCGCTGAATATTCGACTGTGCGAATCAACTTCGCCGCCGAGGAGCAGCGCAAGGCGGAATATCTCGCGATCAATCCCAAAGGGCGCGTTCCGGCCCTGATCACCGAGCGGGGAATCCTGACCGAGACGCCGGCGATGCTCGTCTTCGTCGCCCAGAGCTTTCCAACGGCGCAGCTGGCGCCGCTGGACGATCCCTTTCGTTTCGCGGAAGTGCAGGCCTTCAACAGCTATCTGTGCGCGACGTTGCACGTCGCCCACGCCCATCGCACGCGCGGATACCGCTGGGCCGACGATCCCGTCGCGATAGAGGCGATGCAACGCAAGGTGCCGGACTCCGTGGCGGCGTGTTTCGAGTTGATCGAGAACAAGATGTTGCGAGGACCCTGGGTGATGGGCGACAGCTATACGATCTGTGACCCCTATTTGTTCACCGTGGCGCGGTGGATGGAGAGCGACAGTATTGATCCCGCGCGATTCCCGAAGGTCAGGGATCACCGGCAGCGAATGTCCGAAAGGAGCGCCGTCGGCAAGGCCGTTGCGCAGGAGCTTGCATAGATCGCGCTGCAGCCCTGCACTCGCGCAAGCCCCCTTCCCGCCAGATGCTTGCCTCGGTAATCTCTGGCTCACAAGACCGCGGCGAAGCAATGCCGGACAAAGCCATCGGGAAGAACGCCATGAAACAATTGCAGCGCGCGATCATGCTGGTCGCCGGTTTCGCCGCGCTCGGGTGCTGTCTTGGCAGTCCTTGTGCCGCAAAAATCGTCAAATTCGAGATTGTGCGGGTGGAATCGCCGGCCTTCGAAGGACGGACCTTCGGCGCGGTCGGCACCTATGACCGGATCATCGCGCGTGCGACCATCGCGGTCGCGCCGGAGAATCCGCACAACACAGTCATCGTCGACCTTGATCGTGCGCCGCACAACGTGCAGGGCCAGGTCAAAGCCGTGACCGATGTGGAGATCCTGCGGCCGACGGTTGCGGCCAACGGCAACCGCCGGCTGTTCTACGAAGTGCTCAATCGCGGCAGCAAACTTGGCCTCGCGTTATTCAACGACATTCCGGCCGTCACCAACGATCTCGTGAAAGCCGCTGATGCCGGCAATGGTTTCCTGATGAATCGTGGCTATACACTGGTGTGGAGCGGCTGGCAGGGCGACATTGCGCCGGGCGGCGGGCGAATGACTTTTTCGCCACCGATCGTGCCCGACGTCACCGGGCTTGCGCGCGAAGATTTCATCTTTGACCACGCCGACAATCTGGCCAGCGCGACATTGAGCTACCCCGCCGCCGATCTCGATCCCACGCACGCCAAAATCAGCGTGCGCCAGCGCGAGGCCGACCCTCGCGCGACGCCTCCAGGCCTTGAAGTCAAATTCGAAAGCCCGACCAGGATTTCGATCCTGCGGCCTGAAGGTTTTGACGCCGGCGCGATCTATGAATTCATCTACACCGCCGGGGATCCCAAGGTGATGGGTCTTGGCTTCGCCGCCACCCGTGACATCGTCTCGTTCCTTCGCAACGACAACGCTGACGTGGCGGGGACCGCCAATCCCCTCGCCGGCCAGATCGACCGCACGATCGGGTTTGGGCTTTCGCAGAGCGGCCGTTACCTGCACGACTACCTCTATCTCGGCTTTAATGCTGACGAAGAGGACCGCATCGTCTTTGACGGGCTGATGCCTCATATCTCGGGAGCCAAGAAGACCTTCACCAATTATCGATTCAGCCAGCCCGGCCGGTCGCCCTACCAGCACGCCGACATGCTTTATCCCGGCGCGGATTTTCCGTTCACCTATCCCGTGATCACGGACGCGCTGACGGGCAAGCGCGATGGCTTCCTGGCGCGCTGCCTCGCGGGCGGCACTTGCCCAAAAATCATCAAGACCGACAGCGAGCTCGAATTCTATCAGCAGCGCGCCTCGCTCCTTGTGACGGACACGCAAGGCCATGGGCTCGCCATGCCCGACAATGTCAGGCTGTTTCTGCTGTCGAACCTGCAGCACTACGCGCTCGCCAACGCCAAATCCGAGATGGCGAAGACCTGCGCCTATCCGACCAATCCTTTGAATGCGGGCCCGTCGGTGCGGGCCTTGCTGGTGGCGCTGGATGAGTGGATCAGCAATGGCACGTTGCCGCCGGATAGCCGTTACCCCAGCCGCACCGATGCCACGCTGGTGCCGCCGGCGATCGATGAGGTTGGCTTCCCTCACCTTGCGGGGTTCGACTATCCGCGCCGAATTGCACAGCCAACCGTGCTCACCTCCGATGAGATGCCGCCGTCCAAGGGCGCCGCCTATCCGGTGTTCGTACCGAAGACCGACGCCGATGGCCGCGACCTTGCTGGCGTGCGGTTACCGACGCTGGAAGCGCCAATGGCGACCCACACCGGCTGGAACCTGCGCAAGTCCGGTTTTGGCGAAGGCGAATTGTGCGACAACAACGGCGCGATGATTCCGTTCGCGGCGACCCGCGAAGAGCGCCTGAACAATGGCGATCCGCGCCCCTCGATGGCGGAGCGTTATCCGAAACCGGGCGACCGCGCGGCGGCCATTGCGAAAGCGGCGCAGCAATTGGTGCGGGACCGGTTCTTGCTGGAAGAGGACGCAAAGCTATTCGTTCCGAACGTCAACTAGCCCTTCACAACCGGCTTGCGGACGGGTTAGGAAACGTTCACGCTGTCTGCAATCAACCGGCGCGCAACAAGGGCTGCGGGAGGAAATCTTATGGCCACTGCGCAAGCTATGCAGGCGATCGAGCGCCGGACGATCGCAAAGGTGTCCTGGCGGCTGTTGCCGCTGGTCGCGCTGGCCTACTGCATCGCCTATATCGATCGCAGCAATATTTCCTTCGCCGCGCTGACCATGAACAAGGACCTCGGCTTCAGCGCCTACATCTATGGGTGGGGCGCGGGAATCTTCTTCTTTGGCTATTTTCTGTTCGAGATTCCGAGCAATCTGATCCTGGAGAAGATCGGTGCCCGGATCTGGATCGCGCGGATCATGATCACCTGGGGGATCATCTCCGGCCTCACCGCCTTCATCACAGGCGCTACCAGTTTCCTGATCATTCGCTTCCTGCTTGGCGCCGCGGAAGCCGGATTTTTCCCCGGCATGATCCTGTATTTCACCTACTGGTTTCCGTCCGAATATCGCGGCCGGGTGATCTCGACGCTATTCATCGCCCAACCGGTCGCCAATGCGGTGGCGTCCATTGTCTCCGCCGCCATTCTCGAAATGGACGGCGTGCTGGGCATCAGGGGCTGGCAGTGGATCTTCATCATCGAGGCGCTGCCCGCCGTGCTGCTCGGTTTGGTCATATTCAAGGTGATGACGGATCGGCCGGCGCGGGCCGATTGGCTTGCCGCCGATGAGAAAGCCTGGCTGCAAAACCGAATTGACGAAGAAAACCGTCGGGTCGAAAGCGCCGGCAAATTGACCTTGATGCGGGCCCTGCCCGACCCCCGCGTCGTTGCGCTGTCGGCGATCTACCTGATGAGCGTGACCGCGAATTACGGCATCGTGTTTTTCATGCCGCAAATCATCAAAGGAATCGGTCTCACCAACATGATGACCGGTCTGGCGTCCTCGGTACCCTATATCATCGGCACCATCGGCCTGATCGCCTGGGGCTGGTCGTCCGACCGCAACAAGGAGCGCCGCTGGCATCTGATCGTTGCTTCCAGCGTTGGCGCCCTTGGTCTGGCCTTCGCCGCCTGGTCGGGCGCCTCTTATTGGGCCCTGCTCGGAATGTCTGCCGCCACCGTCGGCATCTACGGCTCGCGCGCCGCGTTCTGGCCGATGCCGTCGATCTTTCTGACGGGCACCGCGGCGGCCGGCGCGATCGCGATGATCAATGCCACCGGAAATCTAGGCGGCTATTTCGGCCCCTTCATCGTCGGCTGGATCAAGGATTCCACCAACAGTTTCGAAGCCGGGCTGTATTTCCTGGCCGCCTGTTCCCTGATGTCCGCGCTCATCGCGTTCATCGCCGCGCGCGCGGCGGGCGATCCGGCCGCGATGGCGCGCGCCAACGCGGCCGCCGCCGAGTAAAGCCGAACAAGAATAAGACCAAATAGAGGAGACGACCCCATGCTCAACAGACGCCATCTTCTGCTTGCCTCCATTGCCGCCGGAGTAGCCATGCCAAACCGAACCGCGCTTGCAAAGGCGTCACAACCCGCGACGCCGGTCAACTTCGACATGCCCGCCGGGGCCTGCGACTGCCACACCCACGTTCACGGCGATCCCGAAAAATTTCCGTTTTTCGCCGGCCGGGTCTACACGCCGGAGCCGGCTTCGCCGGAAGAAATGGCGGCGCTGCACAAGGCGCTGCACATCGAACGCGTGGTGATCGTGACACCGAGCATCTATGGCACGGATAATTCGGCGACCCTGTTCGGTATCAAGTTCCGTGGCAACACCGCGCGCGGGGTTGCCGTGATCGACGACAAGACGACCGAGAGCGACCTTGACGCGATGGGACAAGCGGGCATCCGCGGCATCCGGATCAACCTCGCTACCAGTGGCGTCAGCGATCCGAGCGTGGCACGCGCGCGCCTGAAGGCCGCGATCGAACGGGTGAAAGCGCGCGGCTGGCATATCCAGATCTATACCAATCTTGCCCTGATCTCGGCGATCAAGGATCTCGTCGCGCCGTTGCCGGTAGTGTTCGACCATTTCGGTGGTGCTGAGGCATCGCTCGGTCTCGAACAGCCGGGCTGGTCGGATCTCGTGGAGTTGGTGAAGACAGGCAAGGCCTATGTGAAAATCTCCGGCGCCTACCGGCTATCGAAGCAGGGCCCCGACTATCCCGACGCGGCGCCGTTCGCGCGCGCGCTGATCGCAGCCAACGCCGATCGCCTTGTCTGGGGTACGGATTGGCCGCATCCGAATTCGGTGACGCCGCCGGACAAGAAGCCGACCGACCTGACGCCGCTGTTCCAGATCGACGACGGCCGTCTGCTCAACCAGCTGCCGGTATGGACACCGGATGCTACTGTCCGCAAAAAGATTCTGGTCGACAATCCGGCCAAGCTTTACGGATTTTGAGAGTCGGCGGCCGAAACGGTCGGCTCGATCGGCCGGAGCGTTTCCTGAGGATAGCCACCCAACCAGTTGGCGGCCTTGCGTAATCCGCCGAAGGGAAACAGATGGAAGCCGGCAATCGACGCCGTCGCGGTTTTCGGCGCCGATTGCAAGCCGCGCACCACGTCATCCGGCCCGGTGTCCGTCAAGAGGCGGCCGAAACGGCCGATCTGGCCGCGCAGCGACCGCATCGAATTACCGACGCCGCAGCGCAGTGCAAATTTCATCAGCGTGGCAGTGCTCGCCGGCCCGGCGAGACCGACGATAACCGGAAGGCCGGCGCCACAGGCGTCGAGCCCGCCGATCCATTCAAGAATCGGCGCGCTTTCGAAGCAAAACTGCGTCACGACATCGACGCGGATTTTTGTCTGATGTCCCCAATGGCGCCAGCTTTCGAACCCTCGCAAGGTGGCGGCCGCCGTCAAATAGGGATGGCCTTCGGGATGGCCGGCGATGCTTAACCGGGTGATGCCGCGCCCTTCCAGCAATCCGCTGGCGCACACATCGAGGCTCGATCGATACGGGCCTTTGGCAGCCGCGACGTCGCCGGCTACCAGAACAATGCGCGTGACGTCCGCCTCGCCTCGCGCGCGCGCCAGAAAGTCGTCGAGGGCTTCGCGCGAGGGCATTTCGCGTGCGGCGATGTGGGGCACCGGATTGAACCCGGCGCGGCGCAACGCGGCAGCGGTCTCGACATTGTGGCGATAGTCGTCGCCGGGAAGGAAGGTGATCGTCACATCCGTGCCGGGACGGAAATTGTCGCGTAGCTCCGTTAGCTGATTTCCGCGTGAGGAAACCTCGACGGAGGCCTCCGACAGTAGCGCGGCGAGCTGGCCAGACGAAGCATGATCAGGTGAGGTCATGGCTAATTCCCGGATCATGCGCGGCGGCGCGAGATCACATAGGTTTCATCGTTGAACCACAAGCCGCCGTACTTTTTCAGTACCCGGTCGGTGGCTTCGAGGTAGCGGCCATCGCGAACGACCTCCGACAACCTGACATCCTCGATCTGCGCCACGTAGATCGCGGCATTCCACGCGGCGAACAGCGTCGATGTCCCGATCGGGCCACTGACCTCGTCCGGAAGCGTGTGCATCTGATAGCGAAAGATCGAACGGGCGTCGGAGGAAGCGTTGAAATTATAATGCCGCGCCGCCCCGCCCAGCTCGTGCTTGACCTGACGGAGAATGGCGTAGCGATCGGTCTTGAAGGGATCGTCGCCCGGCCAGACCTCTTCGATGATCTCGATGCCGGGATCGTTGCCGTGCGAATGGATGCCGACCAGCCGGCCGCCGGGCCGCAACGACCGAACCAGCGGGGTCAGCACTTTCGAGGCCTTGAATTCGACGCTGGCGCGCGCCCGATAAGGCTGCGAGGCGATGACTAGATCGTAGTCGGCCATGACGCGGCCGGGCCGCGGCATGATCGGGTCGAGCAGGAACGAGTGATCCTCTCGCCGCAAAGTCAGGATGATGGGGCGGGTATAGACCGGGTTGCCCGTGGTCGGACTGATTCCGGCGCGCCAGTTTTCCGCCAAAAACCCTTCAAGTTGTCCGATCTGTTCGGCAAAGCCATGCGCGGTATTGCCCGACAGCTCGACATCTTTCCAGATCAGGCTTTGCGCCGAGGTCGCGGATCGCGGCGTCAGCCAAGGCGCCTCGGCGTAATACAGATTGGTGACGACCAGCACCGTGGCCGGGTGCTCGAACAGACGGTCCGCCATCTTTTCGAGCATCAGTCGCACGTCCTCGTAGCTGATCTCCTTGGCGACGACATAAAGCGGCATGGTCGGAAAGCGGGCGTGCACCGCCCGCATCACGCGCGACAACACGGTGCCATCGCCGACGCCGGCATCGAAGATCCGAAGCGCCGGCGGCGAGGGCTGCAGATTGCCGAGCTCGAGCGAGACGCGGTTGGCGATCTCGGTCTTTTCGCTGCAGGTCGAAACGAACAGAAGGTATTTTTGCCGGTTGTCGAAAAAACGGAAGCCGGGCGGTGCTATGTCGGCCGCGATGGCGCCGTTGGCTGGCTTGAAGGCGGCTGGTGACTCGGTTCGCGCCGACAAAGGCGCATTGCGATGCTCGGACAAATAGGCCCGGACCTTGTCGAGCGTGCCCGTGGTGATCCTGGCGCCGTCGCGTAATCGCGACACCAGTTTGCCGTCGTTGACGACCAATCGTCCGAAAGTGGATTCCGCGGTGTGCGTCGCGCGGCAATAGTCCCGGATTTCTCCCAGAATCTGATCCGAAGTCCTGGTTTGGATTTGGCGTTCCGCGGTCCGCATGGCGACCTCCTGCGGTTTCCCTGGATGCCATCAAGGGACGGCCGGCACATCGCGTCAACCACAATCAGAGTGGGCAGGAACGGTGGGCATGTGCCCATACTCGCCATACCGCTGCCGCTTCGTTCAACCGCGCGCCGGCCATTGCGGCGGGTGACTGCCGAGCGGCATCGCCGGGCGCGCCCAGAATGCAGGCGTTTTCGATAGCTCCGCTGCATGGCGGATGGAGCTCAGCCGGCCAAAGCCGGAAGCCACCTCTTCGACAAAGGGCCTGACAGCCTCACCCGTCAAATCTTCCGTCTTCAAAGCGTCGTGCAACCGACCCAGATTCCAAATCCACCGCCCGGTCTGCGCCAGCGACACCCGAACGTGCCAGCTGCCGCCTTCGCGCGATTGGCGCGCCTTCGCCATCATGGCGCCGAACGCCATGAGATAGCCGGTAGCGTGATCGAGGATCTGCGCCGGCAATTCCTTCGGCCCGTCGACGCCGGCGGCCCGGCCCTCGGCGTGGTTGAAGCCGGTCGCGGTCTGCACCAGCGAGTCAAAGCCGCGGCGTTCCGCCCACGGCCCGGCGTGGCCATAGGCCGAGAGCGACACGAACACGATGCCCGGATTGATCCGCGCCGCCTGCTCCGGCGAGAAGCCGAGATTGGCGAGCGCGCGCGGCCGATAGCCTTGCGAGAAAATATCCGCGCCGGCTACCAGATCGCGCAACACGGCCCGCCCCTGCTCGCTCTTGAGTTCGGCAAAACTCGTCAGCTTGCCGCGGCCGGTATCGATCGTAAGCCAGGGAATGGCCGGCAGGTCAGGGCCCGAGATCAACAGCACATCGGCGCCATGCGCCGCGAGCGTGCGGCCGGCGACCGGACCGGCGATCACCCGCGACAGATCGAGCACGCGCAGGCCCGCCAGCGGGCGATCTCCCTTTGGCCATGGCTTTGGCGCGGCCTCACCGATCTTTTCGATTGTCATCACCGGCAATGCGGCCAGTGCCCTGGCGTGCGGCAGCTCAGACCATTCGTCGTAGGAGCGCATCATTGCGACTACGCCGCCGGCGGCATAGGCCGCGGTCTCGAACACTTCAGCGTCCCACTGCAATAGTGCCGCCTGAACGTCGTCGCGTTCCGCACTGCAGTTCAGGACCCGGCAGACGGCGGCGCGGTGATGCGGGAAATTGGTATGCAGCCGCACGAAGCGCCGATCGCGGGTCTGGTAGATTCCGGCGATAGCATCCCACGCCAGCGGGGGCAGCTTGCCATCGACGCGCAGGTAACGCTCGCTGCGGCATTCGACGACGGCGTGGCGCATGTCGACCGCGACATCCTGGCTTTGTCCGCTGCGCATTTTCCAGATATGCCCGGCCGCAAGCCCGGCCGCGGCGATGCCGGCCTGCGCCGCGGCGGCGACGCGAAACGACGATGGCAGTTGCGGCTCTTCTCCCGTCAGCGTGACGGCATCGAGCGCGGCGGGTTCGCCGCCGGCGAGCGTCCAGAGATCGGCCAGGATTTCGCGGGGGCTTTGCATGGGGTCCTCAAAGCGCACGGCGCGGTATTATAGTTGTTGTTATCGTCCGCGAAAGTAGCTCGGCCATCATTGCGAGGAGCGAAAGCGACGAAGCAATCCATACTTACTTTGCCGCCCAATGGATTGCTTCGCTGCGCTCGCAATGACATCCTAATGAAAGTCGCGCGAGGGCGGCAGGATGCGCACGTTGCGGGGATGGCGGATTTTCTGGGCCGGATTATCCGGATGCTCGCGCCGGTCGTCGTTGAGCGGCTCGATCAGGGCTGGACCAGCCGGCACCGCATGTTTGCGGCTGAGCGCGTCATTAGCGAGACCAACGAGATCGCGGGAGCGGTCGAACAGTCGTTCGGCCACGAGATGCACGACCTTCTCGGGGCTACTTTGAATATAGCCTTCGACCAGCACCAGCCGCGCGCCCATCACTTCTTTTCGGAAGCGCTCCATCACCTTCGGCCACACCACGATATTGGCGATGCCGGTTTCATCCTCCAGCGTCATGAAGACGACGCCCTTGGCGCTGCCCGGACGCTGCCGCACCAGCACCACGCCGGCACAGCGGACGTATTGCCGGTCACGGGCATCGGACACCGACGCGCAGGCGATGACGCGTTCGCGGTCAAACATGGACCGCAGAAATTCCATTGGATGGCCCTTCAGCGACAGCCGGATGGTCTGATAATCCGCCACCACGTGCTCCGACAGCGGCATCAACGGCAGCGGCTGCGCCGCTTCATCCGGCTGCTCGCGCGCGGCGGCGGTTTCGAACAGCGGCAGCGGTATGTCATCGGGCAAACGCCGCACCGCCCACAGGGCCGCGCGGCGATCGAGTCCGATGGAGCGAAACGCATCGGCGTCCGCCAGCAGGATCAGCGCCCGCTTGGGAAGCGCGGTATCGCGGGCGAAATCCTCCAGCGAGGTAAAGGGGCGGTGTTGCCGTGCAGCGACGATGCGCTCGGCCCAATCGTCAGTCTCCTCATAGTCATTCCGGAGCGTATCATTACCGTCATTCCGGGGCGATGCGGTAGCATCGAACCCGGAATCTCGAGGTTCCGGGTCTGGTGCTGACGCACCATCCCGGAACGACTGCTGCGCACGCTTCAACCGCGCCTCGTCCGGATCGCTCCACCTGAAGCCGTCGATCTGGCGAAAGCCGAGCCGCACGGCGCGATACTTCCCGCTTCCCTCCTCCAGCGTATTCTGGGCGTGACTGAAGGACACGTCGATCTCGCGCACCTCGACGCCGTTCTTGCGCGCGTCGCCGACGATCTGCGCCGGCGCGTAAAAACCCATCGGCTGCGAATTCAACAACCCGCAGCAAAATGCATCGGGGTGATAATGCTTCAGCCATGACGAGACATAGACAAGCTGCGCAAAGCTCGCGGCGTGGCTTTCAGGGAAACCGTAACTGCCGAATCCCTTGATCTGATCGAAACAGTTTTTCGCAAACGCCGGATCGTAACCGCGCGCGATCATGTTGTTGACCATCTTGGATTCGAATTTGCCGATCGTGCCGACATTGCGGAAGGTCGCCATCGCGCGGCGCAAGCCGTTGGCCTCTTCGGGAGTGAACTTCGCAGCCTCGATGGCGATCCGCATCGCCTGCTCCTGGAACAGCGGCACGCCGAGCGTCTTGTGCAGGACTTTGTACAATTCATCGCTATTGCCATGCGCGGGGGAAGGCGACGGATAATTCTCCTTCTCCTGGCCATTGCGCCGGCGAAGATAGGGATGCACCATGTCGCCCTGGATCGGACCCGGGCGCACAATGGCGACCTCGATGACAAGATCGTAAAATTTCCTCGGCCTCAGGCGCGGCAGCATGTTCATCTGGGCGCGGCTTTCGACCTGGAAGACGCCGAGCGATTCACCCCGGCACAGCATGTCGTAGACCCGTGTCTGGTCCTGGGGGATCGTCGCCAGCTCCCAGCGCTCGCCTTTATGATCTGAGATGAGATCGAAACATTTCCGGATGCAGGTCAGCATTCCCAGCGCCAGCACATCGACCTTCATCATGTTCAGCGCGTCGACGTCGTCCTTGTCCCATTCGATGAAGGTACGATCTTCCATCGCGGCATTGCCGATCGGCACGTAAGTGTCGAGCCGGTCCTGGGTCAGCACATAACCGCCAACATGCTGGGAGAGGTGTCGCGGAAACTCGATCAGCTCGGAGGCGAGTTCGACGGCAAGTTCGACCATCGGGTTTTGCGGATCGAGCCCCGCCTGCTTGACCTGCTTGTCGTCGAGGCCCTTGCCCCAGCTTCCCCACACCGTATCGGCCAGCGCCGCGGTCACGTCCTCGGTCAGCCCCAGCGCCTTGCCGACGTCGCGGATGGCGCTGCGCGGCCGGTAGTGAATGACGGTCGCGATGATGGCCGCGCGATGCCGGCCATATCGCCGGTAGACATATTGCATCACCTCCTCGCGCCGCGAATGCTCGAAATCGACGTCGATGTCGGGCGGCTCCAGCCGTTCCTTGGAAATGAAGCGCTCGAACAAGAGATCGACCTTGGTCGGGTCGACGGAAGTCACATCGAGCACATAGCAGACGGCCGAGTTCGCTGCCGACCCCCGGCCCTGGCAGAGGATTTTCTGCTCGCGCGCATAACGGACGATGTCGTGCACGGTGAGAAAGTAATGCGCGTATTTGAGCTTCCTGATCAGGCGTAATTCTTTGTGCAAGACCTTTTTGGTCTTGGGTGAAATCCGGATCGGAAATCTCTTATGCGCGCCCTGCCAGGTCAGATCTTCCAGATGACGCTGCGCGGTCTTGCCCGGCGGCACCGGCTCGTCCGGGTACTGGTATTTGAGCTGATCAAGCGAAAAGGTGATGCGGCCGGCAAACCGCATGGTTTCCGTAACCGCCTCCGGCGCGTCGCGAAACAACCGCGCCATTTCATCCGCAGGCTTGAGGTAACGTTCGGCATTGGCTTCAAGCCGCTTGCCGATGGCCTCGATGGTCGTCTTCTCGCGGATACAGGTGAGGACATCCTGCAGGGGTCGGCGCGACGGATGGTGATATAGCACCTCATTGGTCGCAAGAAGCGGCGCATCGGCGGTCGCGGCGATACGCTGAAGCCGCGCAAGGCGGCGCCGGTCGTCACCCCTGTGCAACAGGCTCGCTGCCAGCCATACGCCATTGGCGCGGCTCTGCCGCAACCGGTCAAGAACCCCAAGCGCCTTTGCTTCCTCGAAACGATGCGGCAGCGCGAGGGCGAGAAGCTGGCCTTCGACGAATTCCAGGAGATCATCGAGTCTCAAGTGACACTCGCCCTTTTCGGTGCCGTCGCCGCGCTTGCCGCGGGTGAGCAATTGGCACAGCCGGCCGTAAGCCGCGCGATCGCGCGGATAGGCCAGGATATCCGGCGTATTGTCGATAAAGACGAGCCGCGATCCGATCAGAAGCCTTGGTCTGTATTTAACGGTGGGATTATCGAGCTCCTTGTAAGCCCGCACGACGCCGGCCATCGTGTTGTGATCGGCGATGCCGATGACGGGAAGACGCAAGTTTCCCGCCTGATGCACGTAATCCTGCGGATGCGATCCACCGCGCAGGAATGAAAAGTTCGTCGTGATTCCGATTTCCGCGTAAGCCAGCGTCGTCATGCGAACAATCCATGCATGAACCAGTTCGGCTGCACGGCCTTGTCCTCTTCCTGCTCGATCTCGCGGTCATAAAGTCCGTCGCGATAGAGCCAGAACCGCAAACCCGCCTCGTCCTCGACACGGAAATAATCCCGCGTCAGTATCGTGCTTTCCGCGCGCCACCACTCCATGGCGACACGCTCGGGACCTTCGGCGCGGACCACGGCGTGGATGGCGCGGCGCCAGACAAACCGCGCGGGCGGACCATCCGGCACCTGCGCGATGACTTTTATCTGTTCCGGCCGCTCGAACAGCCGCAACGGCCGCAATGGCGGCTCGCCCACCGCGCGCGCCGGCCAGACGGCGTGCATGGCTGTGGCCAGATGTTGCTGCGCCGATATAGCCAGCACCGCGCGCTCCGGAATATGGGTGTCCTGCGGCAGGTGCACGACCACGCGCTTTCCCCCGATGCGGGCGGCGATGCGATCGATCAAGGCGGCCAGTTCGTCATTGTCGTGCACATTGGCGTCGAGATCGCACTGCTGCTGCACGACGATTTCGGTGCGGCTTGCGGACAAACGAATGAGGTCGAATCCGAAACCCGGATCGAGCGGATCGCTTAAAGCGTCAAGCCGCTCGCGAAACAGCCGATCGATCACCTCGCCTCTGGTCACGGGCTGTCCGGTATCGACCGTGATGGTGCGGACCGCGCCATCGGTACGGAAAAAACCGGCTTCCAGCCGCCGTGCGCCCTTGCCCTGCTGTCCCATCGCCGCGACCAGCCTGCCGGCAAGCCCGGACAAGGTCGCCGAGATCACCGCTTCGGTCGCCACCGGCTCGGCGAAACGCTTTTCCACGATGTAATCCGGCAGCGGCTTGCGCGGACTGATCGGCGCATCGCCCTGCCCCAGCGCTTGTTCCAGCAGCGCCGTGAAGCCGGCGCCAAACCTCGCGGTGATTTCATGCCGCGCGCGGCCAGCCACATCGCCGATGGTTTTCAAGCCCGCGCGACGCAGACCCGTGACCACGCCTGCGTCAGTGCCGAGCGCCGACACCGGCAACGGGCGCACCGCTTCGGTTTCACAGCCCGCGCGGACGATGTGGCCATGGGCATAACGGGTCAGCGTCCGCGCGCATACGGCCGTGCCGGCGATGGCGGCGCTGATCGCAAAACCCTGCGCGGTCAATACGCCGCACAACAGCCGCATCATCGCAACCTCGCCACCGAACAAATGCGCACAGCCGGTGATGTCGAGAAACAGGCCGTGCGGGGGATCGAGCGCCACCAGCGGGGTGAAGCGGTCGCACCACTCGGCGATGGCGTTCAGCGCGTTGCTGTCAGCGGCTTCATCGGCATCGTAGACCTGCACCTGAGGGCAGATGGCGCGGGCATTGGCGAGCGGCAGGCCGACATCGAGGCCGAGACGCGCGGCCGCGTCGTCAAGCGCAAAAATCTGCAGCGCGTTGTTTTGCTTGACGACGACGATGCTGGGTTCATCACGCGGACCGTCGTTGCGCTGGCGCTTGATGCGGTCGATGGGCAGGCGCGGCAGCCACAGGCTGAGGATACGTCGCCGGTTTTCCGAAAAGGCACTCATCACATTTCCATTCCATGATCCACCGGCCAACAGGGCCATGACGGTTGCGGACAAGTTGCGCATCAAGCAATGGCGCGCCCCATGCGCTGCAAAGCGCCTGCACAGGTGGCGGCGAATGCGCCGCACGCACGATCCATCTTGTCTCGGCCGTCGAGGGCTGCGGCTCCGCCGCCATCCGCAGCATCAGGCCGGTCACGCCCGAGGCCTGCGCTGCCAATGTCAATTTGCGGCTGGCCACGAGGTCGAGCTGTCGCGCCTGGCCCCAGACTTCCAGCACGACGACGCCAACCGCATCGCAGGCCAGCGCGTCGGCGGCCGTCCGCAACGCAACTTCCACATCGGCGGCGCGCACCGTCACGAGAAGACGCGGATCGAGACCGAGTTCAGCCAGCCCGCTCATCGACACCGCGCCCGATTCAATCTCGGTGAAATCCTGCCGGATCCACACCAGCGGCCGCCGGGCGGCCGCCCGACCCGCAAGACCAGCGACAAAGCCGGTCGCCGCGGCACTCTGCCGGCCGGCATCCGCAAACACTTCGTGCATCGCGCCCAAAGCGAGACCGCCCTGCAGGGTGGCGTCGGCATCCGCATGCCCGAGCGCCACCTTGCGAGGTGAATACGCCTCGCCCTGCGCCTCGATGCGCTCGATGCTGCCGCGTAAATTCGCAAGTGTGCGCGTGCGTGCGTGCGCTCCCATGCGCCGCTCCTCGAAAGGTCTGGACCACTTTTCCGGTTCGAAGGAGAACCCGAAGCTGGCTCATTTGTTCATGATATGTTCTAATATAAAGCTAACATGGCCAGGAGAGTCAATCGGGATCGGCGGGTGTATTTTTCATGTGCAATACCAATGGGATCTAGGGAACCCCTCACGCCCTACCCGCATTGAGCCAAGCCCAGGGACTGTCATTTCCTCACAACAGGCGGAAAATACCGATGGCGACTTCATCCAGCCTCAAAACCCTGCGCCAAGAAGCCGCCAATTGCCGCGCCTGCCCGCTCTGGAAAAACGCAATTGGGGAGGCAGCCTGCGCCGGCAGGCTTCAGACGGCGAGCGTGTTCTCAACCAGCTTGATCCAGTACGAGGTGCCGAACACGATCGCGTCGTCGTCGAAATTGTAGGCGGGGTGATGGAGGCCCGCGCTGTCGCCGTTGCCACAGAAAATAAACGCGCCCGGCCGCTGTTCCAGCATGTAGGCGAAATCCTCGCCACCCATCAGGGGTGGCATATCATGAACATTGGCCTCGCCGGCAACTTGCTTTGCCACCTGGATCGCGACATCCGTCTGCCCGGCATGGTTGACCACGACAGGATAACCGCGATCGTAATTCAGATCGATCCTTGCGCCGGTCATCTGCGCCACGCCGGCGACCACCTCGCGCACCCGCCTCTCGACCAGCGCCCGCACTTCGGGCGTCAGGGTGCGGACCGTGCCTTTCAATTCGGCGGTCTGCGGTATCACGTTGCGCGCGTTGCCGGCGTGGAATTCGCACATCGAGACCACAGCGGATTCCAAGGGATCGACGCTGCGCGATACTATGGATTGCAAGGCGGTGATCAGCTGCGCGCCGACCATGACGGAATCGATCGACATATGCGGGCGCGCCGCATGTCCGCCGCGCCCCTCGATCCGGATGTCGACGGCGTCGGTGGAGGCCATGATCGGACCCGGCCGGATTGCAAACGAACCGACCGCAAGGCCCGGACCATTGTGCATGCCGTAGACCTGATCGATGGCAAAGCGGTCAAATAGCCCGTCCTTGATCATCGCCGCGGCGCCAAAGCCGCCCTCTTCGGCGGGCTGAAAAATGACAACCGCCTCGCCGGCGAAATTCCTGGTCTCCGAGAGGTAACGGGCCGCGCCGAGCAGCATCGCGGTGTGCCCGTCATGGCCACACGCATGCATCTTGCCCGCCGTCTTCGAGGCGTAAGGTAATTTGGTCGCCTCTTCGATTGGCAACGCGTCCATATCGGCGCGAAGCCCGATCACCCGGATATCGCGCTTGCCGGCCGGTTTGCGACCCCTGATGACACCGACGACGCCGGTGCGGCCTAGTCCCGTGGCCACTTCGTCGCAGCCGAACTCCCGAAGCCGCTCCGCCACGAATGCCGCAGTGCGGTGAACGTCGTACCCCAGTTCAGGATGTTGATGAATATCCCGGCGCCAGGCCTGGATATCGGGTTGAAGATTGGCGACGCGGTTGACGATGGGCATGGTGAGGCTCGGTCCGGAAACGGGGGATTATTAGCCTGTCTAGCACGCAGCCTCGGTCGGCCCAATACTCCCCGCGGGCATTGACAAATGCCGTCACGGCCCCGCCTGTCCCGGTTATATTTGGATCGAACGGAAACCAAGCGATGACCAAGCGGCTTGAAGGTGATTTCGACTATATTGTCGTGGGCGCGGGCACCGCCGGCTGCATCCTTGCCAACCGGCTGTCGGCCAATCCCGACAACCGCGTCTTGATCCTGGAGGCCGGCGGCAGCGACAACTGGATCTGGTTTCACATCCCGGTCGGCTATCTCTTCGCCATCGGCAATCCGCGTTCGGACTGGATGTTTCGCACCGAACCCGAAGCCGGTCTTAATGGCCGCTCGCTGGCCTATCCCCGCGGCAAGGTGATCGGCGGCTCTTCCGCCATCAACGCCATGATCTCGATGCGCGGACAGGCCGCCGACTACGACCATTGGCGTCAGCTCGGCCTGACCGGCTGGGGTTATGACGACGTGCTGCCCGCATTCCGCCGGCTTGAGGATCACTTTCTGGGCGAGAGCGAACATCACGGCACCGATGGCGGCTGGCGGATCGAGGCGCCACGTCTGTCGTGGACCATTCTGGATGCGGTCGGCGAAGCCGCCGAGCAAATGGGAATTCGGAAAACCGCGGATTTCAACACCGGCGACAATGAGGGGGTCGGCTATTTCCACGTCAACCAGAAGCGCGGACGGCGCTGGTCTTCGGCGCGCGGCTTTCTCAAGCCGGCTTTGAAACGCGCCAATCTGCGCCTCGAAACGAACGTGCTGGTCGACCGCCTCATCATCGAGGACGGCCGCGCCACCGGCGCGGTGTTCGCGCAGGGCGGCGAGGTCATCGAAGCGCGCGCCAAAGGCGAAGTGATCCTGTGCGCCGGCTCGATCGGCTCGATACAGCTGTTGCATCGCTCCGGGATCGGGCCTGCGGAATGGCTGACGCCGCTTGGCATCGCCCCTGTTCTCGACCGCCAGGGCGTCGGACGAAATCTCCAGGATCATCTGCAGCAGCGCGCGATCTACCAGGTCGATGGCGTGCGCACGCTCAACGAGACCTATTACTCGCTGTTCCGACGCGCGCTGATGGGCCTCGATTATGCGCTCCGCCGCCGTGGCCCTTTGACCATGGCGCCGTCGCAACTCGGCATTTTCACCCGTTCGGATCCGCATCGCGAACGCGCCAACATCCAGTTCCACGTCCAGCCGCTCTCGCTCGACAAATTCGGTGATCCCCTGCACCGCTTTCCCGCTATTACGGTGAGCGCCTGCAATCTGCAGCCGACCTCGCGCGGCACCGTGCGGATTCGCTCGGCCGAGCCTGATGAGGCGCCCTCGATCGCGCCGAACTATCTGTCGACCAGCGAAGATCGCGAGGTCGCTGCGGATGCCATCCGCACCACGCGGCGCCTGATGAAGCAGCCGGCGCTGGCGCGCTATCGGCCCGACGAATATCTCCCCGGCCCCTCGGTCGGCGACGACGATGCCTCGCTGGCGAAAGCCGCCGGCGATATCGGCACCACGATTTTTCACCCCGTGGGAACGGCGAAGATGGGTACCGCGGACGATCCGATGGCCGTCGTCGATGCGCGCTTGCGCTGTTACGGGATTGCCGGCTTGCGCGTGGCCGATGCCTCGGTGATGCCGACGATCACCTCGGGCAATACCAACACGCCGACCGCGATGATCGCCGAGAAAGCGGCCGCGATGATCATTGAGGATTCGCGCTGATCGGATTAGCGAATGCGAAATCCGCGCGACAGAGCCACGATTCAATTGTCAAACAGCCGAACTAATCACCACAACGTCATTGCGAGCGCAAGCGAAGCAATCCATGAGGCAACACGCGCGGAGCGGTGGATTGCTTCCGCCTTCGCTCGTTGAGCTTCGACGGACGCGGTCGTCGCGGCCTGTCATCGGGCGCGCATTCGCGCGACCCGTTAGCTCCTCGCAATGACGTGGAGGCAGATGTCCGCGATCTCGCCGCGCCTCGCGCCCGAGTTTTGCCAGAACGTTTCGCTCTCTGAAATCAGAGGGCGCAGGGAATGCCGGGCGCGCGATGCGCCCGCAGCCTTGCGTGCGAAATGAAAAAAAGCACACAAGCGTCGTCACCACGGTCACACCGGTTTCACCCGGCATTCCCCGCGCAATGGTTTACGGCTTATAGCGCGCTCTCCCCGGTGAGCCGGGCTTTGTTGCCACCGTCATCGGCGCGATGCGAAAGCATCGTCGCCAACTTGACGCCAGCGTCGGGGCGTCAGGACCACACGACTTCGCCGTCCGCAAGAAGCGCCCTCGTCGAAAGCGCAACTCGCGTCCACTGCATCCCGCCCCGCGTTCGTGACGATCGCGAGCCGCCCCTCTGGTGGGACGGGACGTGAAAAGAGATACACCTGATTTGCGTTTCGGAAAAACCGAAATATTTTTATCAAAGGGGCTGGACAAAGCGGCCGAAAATGACATCGCGCACGGCGCCCGACGGGCAAATCACCTGCGTCAGCAAGCGTAGCCCGGATGAGCCAACGGGTCGCGCGAATGCGCGCCCGATGACAGGCTCCGCGATATCCGGGGCCTTCGCAACTCCGCATGGCGTTGCGCTTATGCGGGCTACTCGCTGAGCAGCACGTAAGGCGGATTAGTTAGCCGAAGGCGTAATCCGCCGTTAAAGCCGCCCGCCCTACGTGCTTGCAGCCTTCGTATGCGCGGCCGCCGTGGACGTGCTCTGCGTACGCATCCGCTGAGCAAGCGTAGCCCGGATGAGCGAAGCGAAATCCGGGGTCTCGCAACCCCGCATGGCGCTGCGCTTATGCGGGCTACGCCGTTCGGGCGAGCGGTCGGGTTCCTACGGCGCGTTGACGTGTCGGGCTACATGGTCGATGGCCATGTCGATGGCGATTTCCAGCGGGCGACTTGAATGGGTCGTCTTGGACAGAAGGAGCCCGCCCTCGACCGCGCTGAGGAGTGCGAGAGCCAGGTCCTGCGGATCGGCCGAGGCGCTAAGTTCGCCGCGCTGCTGCATCCTGGCGAGCCCATTTTCGATGCGCTCGCGCCACATGGAAAAACCGTCGTCGAGGCGCTTTCGCGCCGGCTCCGAATCATTGGCGAGTTCGCTTGCGAGCGATCCCAATGGACATCCTCTGAACTGTGCGGCCTTGTTGAGCCGAACGAAGGCGTCGCGCCAAGCCTTGAGGGCAGGCAGCGAATCCAGCGCCTCCAGATGGGGCCGCTGCGCGTCGAGAATGCGCTCGGTCTGCCTGGCGATCACCTCGAGCACCAGCGCGTCCTTGTCCGCGAAGTAGTGGTAGAGCTGCGACTTGCTCACGCCGCTCGCCGCCATCACGTCGTCGAGGCTCGTTCGGTCGACGCCATGCGCGTAGATCAAATCGGCCGCGGCCTCGACGATGCGCGAGCGCGTCACCGCGCCTCGGGCGGTCAAGGAGTGAGGTTCGGATTTCCGATTTGTGGGCATAGGAACACGTTACATCAAGTGGACTTGACAGTCCAGATGGACAACGTATATAGAGTGGACCAATTGGTCCAGTTTATGGAGTTCGCGATGAGGATCACAAAATATGAATAACAATCAGATGGGCAGCACGCAGAGAATAAAGGCCATCGATCCGGGAATGGCCAAGGGAAAAGCGAAAGAACTGCTCGATGCGGTGGTGACAAAATACGGCGGCGCTCCGAACTCTTTCAAAACGATGGCCCATTCGCCAGCCGGACTTCAGGGCTTTCTCGATCTTTCCGGAACGCTTGAAGGCGGCGTATTGCCGTTCGAGACTCGATACCAAATTGCGATAGCGGTCTCGGAGATCAATGGCTGCCCGTATTGCCTTTCTGCTTTTACAGCGATTGGCAAGGGCTCAGGCATGAAGGATGAAACACTCGCGATGTGCCGGATGGCCGGATCGACCGATCCGAAAATCGACGCGATCCTGAAGTTTGCCGCGGCTATCGTGCAGAAGCGCGGCGCTGTCGCGCCTGAAGACTTCCAGAAGGCGAAATCCGCAGGGTGCTCGGATGAGGAAATACAGGAGATCGTCGCGAACGTTGCCTTGTTCACCTTCGCCAATTACATAAACTTGGTAATCGGAACGGAAGTTGACTTTCCGCTTGTCATGCCGATGAAGCAGCGCGCATGAAATTCAAGTCAGGAGACATGCTGCCGACGACGGTGATGGAAGCCGTGACCGGGGAGGCCATAAACCTCCCCGATGCAAAGCGCCTTGTCCATCTGCAATTCCGGCGCTTCGTTGATTGCCCGATTTGCAACACCCATATCGCCGAATTCAGGAAACGCGCGAGAGAGATCGAAGCTGCCGGCATCAAGGAAGTGATCGTGTTTCATTCCTCGCCGAAATCAATCCGCTCGTACCAGAAGGATGTCCCTTTCCGGATGGTCGGCGATCCGAACAAAGCCTTTTACAGGGAATTCGGCGTCGAAAGCTCGCTCGGCTTCATGAGCCTCAAGGCCCTGGGAGCCGGGATGCGCGGTATGGCGCACGGTCATTTCGGCCTGCGACTTGCCGGGGGCCCCTTGGGGCTGCCGGCCGACTTCCTGATCGCGCCTTCGGGGCGGATCAACGCGGTGAAGTACGGCGTCGACGCCTACGACCAGTGGTCCGTCGATGAGCTGCTCACGCTGGCGAAGGGCGTCGCCGCCGAGGCCCTCTGAGGGAAAACACCATGTCGTCACATGAAGCACACAAAGCCAGGCCGGTGTCGAGCTCGTCGTGTTGTCGCCTCAAAGCCCGTAGGATGGGTTGAGCGCTTGCGAAACCCATCGGCTCGTCTCGTGTGCATGGTGACATGATGGGTATCGCTGCGCTCCACCCATCCTACGTGCTCGATCGCCTAGCCGGCGACGTACAGGCTGAGGCCCGCGCGCTTTTGCAAGTAGCCGATCACGTTGAAGAGGTTCTTGGCTTGCGGATTGCCGCGCGGTCCGAACATGCGGATCAGGCTCTTCGGCGGCGCGCCGGTTGCTTCGCCCAGTTCTTCGAAACCGACGGTCGCCTTGATGTAATCGCGCAGGATCGCCTTGCCGGTATCGACATCGCCACTCAGCATCGCATCGATGCCTTCGCGAAGAAGGGCCTCTGCAAATTTCTTGTCGGCCTTGACCCGACGCTCCACCAATTCCTTGAAACTCTTCGTTCTTGCCATCGCCCGCCTCCGTTCAGCCGCGCCCGCGCTTGCTCCGCTTGTAATCCTGCCAGCCCGTAGGATGGGTTGAGCAAGCGTAGCCCGGATGAGCCAACGGGTCGCGCGAATGCGCGCCCGATGACAGGCTCCGCGATATCCGGGGCGTTCGCAACCCCGCATGGCGCTGCGCTTATGCGGGCTACAGGCTACGGCGATTTGGGCGATCGAACGGAAAGGCCTACGGAGGGTTTCGCCTCACGCCGACCTGCGCACGGCGTTGTCGACCAGCGTCTTGCCGAGCGACCAGATCGCGCCGGGAACCTTGTGGCTCGAGGCGATCACCTGGTCGAACGCGGTCTCGATCCAGTTGCAGTCCGCTTCGGTGATGGTCAGTGGCGGCAACAGTTTGATGGTGTGGCTGCCATGGCCGGAGACCTGGGTCAGGATCTTGTGATCCTTGAACAACGGCACCGTAATCAATTGACAGAACAAGCCCTTGTTGGCGGTTTCCAGCACATTCCATGAAGCTTTCAACCGCAGCGATTTCGGTGAGCCGAACTCCAGGCCGATCATCAGGCCCTTGCCGCGAACGTCCTTCAAAAGTTCATAGCCCGGGACCATTCGGTTGAGCGCCAGCCGAAGCTCGGCGCCGCGCTTGGCGGCGGCTTCGATCAGCTTCTCCGACTTCAGAACCTCAAGGGTGGCGATACCGGCCGCCATCGCCAGATCGTTTTTTGCAAACGTCGAGCCGTGCACGACCGCGCGGTCCATTTGATTGAAAATCTTGTCGAACACCGCCTTGCGGGTGAGCAAGGCGCCGACCGGCACATGACCGCCCGACAGCGCCTTGGAGAGCAGAACCATATCCGGTTCGACGTTCCAGTGCTCGACTGCCAGGAACCGACCGGTTCGGCCCATCCCGGTTTGAATTTCGTCCGCCACCATCAAGGTGCCGTACTTGCGGCAGAGCGCGGCGGCGCCCGGAAGGAATTCATCGGTGGGCATGTTGACGCCCTTGCCCTGGATCGGCTCGACCAAGAAAGCGGCGACCTCGCGCGAGGACAGGGCCTGCTCAAGCGCGGCCAGATCGTTGAACGGGATCGAGGTGCATCCGGGCAACAGCGGCTGGAATCCGCCGCGAAAATTGGGATCGTCGGTGAGCGAAAGCGCGCCGTAGGTCAATCCGTGGTAGGCATGCGCGCAGTAGACGATGCCGGGCCGGCCGGTCGCCCCGCGCGCGAATTTGATCGCAGCTTCGACACATTCCGCGCCGGAATTGGCAAAAAATACCTTGTCCAGATATGGCACATATTTGAGCAGACGCTCGGCAAGCACCCCGGCCAGCGTCGAAACGTCGAGTTGGACGAGGTTGGGCAGATCGCTGTCGAGGACGCTCTTCAATGCCTGACGGAGCGCGGGGTGGTTCCGGCCGATCGCAAAAACGCCAAACCCGCTGAGTAGATCGAGATAGCGAACCCCGTCACGATCGAACAGGTACTGGCCTTGCCCCTTCTGGAACCCGACGTCATAGCCGATCGTTTTGAGGACCCGTACCAACTGTTCGTTCAAATGGCGCGCATGCATGGAACTGCGCTGCGACTGCCGGTCCACAAACATCTCGGAAACGTCTAAATTTGAATATGGCATCAGCTACATACTTCGATTGTTGGCCGTTCCGTCAACTGAAAACGCGCAATGCGGCGTTTTGCCCATCCCCGAAGCATCTATTAAAGCACAGGTCCAGACCATGTTGCACTGCCCACTGATCGTCATGCGCAAACTAATATTTTGCGGGATATTCTTAACGTCGGGTCTTGCATCCGCCCTGGCGGCGGATCCGACCGGCGACTGGAGGGTTGCAGACGGCGTCGCCAATATCCGCGTCGCCGAATGCAACGGCAGCATGTGGGGGGCGGTGGCGTGGGAAAAGACGCCTGGCGGGCGCGACACCAATAATCCGGATGCCTCAAAGAAGAACAGGCCCACTTTGGGCATGCCGATCCTGATCGACATGAAAAAGAAAGCCGGCGCCGATCAATGGGAAGGCAAAGTCTATAACGCCAAGGACGGGCAATATTACAGCTCCACGATCAAGCCGGTCGGATCCGACCAGCTTGAAATTCAGGGATGCCTGCTGGGCTTCCTGTGCGGCGGCGAAACCTGGACCCGGGTCGCGGGTCCGATTCCGTCAAGTCCCTCCAACGGAATGGCCAAGGTGTCGCCGAAAACCCCAAGCCCGCCGAAGACCACAGGGTCCTCCACCCCGGCGGCGAAGAAACCGGCGATGGCCGCGGCGACGGATCCGGTCGGCGATATCTGCCTACTCGGCGATATCGCGCGGTTTGCCCATTAGCGCTGGCTGAAACAGCAATACCGCGGCGAGCGTGGTGACCAGCGAGAGCGCCAAGAGCTTGCCCATGCTCGCCGTTCCCGGATGGCTTGACAGCCACAGGCTGCCGAACGCCGTGGCCGTCGTCATGGCGCTGAAAAATATCGCCCGCGTCAGACTCGACTGAAGCAGATTTGTTTTGCCGGCGCGCCACGCAGTTACGTAATAAATCTTGAATGCGACGCCGACGCCGAGCAGCAATGGCAGCGCGACGATATTGGCGAAGTTGAGCGGCAGCCCGATCAGCACGCAGATTTCCAGCGTCACCGCTCCCGCCACCAGCAACGGCACCAGTGTCAACAGCACGTCGGTGACGCGCCGCAACGTCAACCAGAGCAGAAAACTGATCACGACCAGCGCCCAGATGCCGGCATGGATGAAGGCTTTGACGACGGTATCGCCGGATTTGAGAATCGACACCGGCCCGCCGACCGCGTGGGGCTCGGCGGCCAGAACGGCGGCCGCGAACTTGCGCAGCGTCTCGTTATCGTTGGGGTCGCCGCGCGGCTGCGCCTCGACGCGCGTCAGGCCGGCCTTGGTCTTCCAGCCGCTCACCAAATCGGCGGGCAAGGTTTTCAGGCTGACTGGCTTGGCCTGCAGCGCGTTCTTGAGTTGATCGAGCACCACCTGCAACGGCGTGACGAAGATGGCCTGGGTCTTGTTTCGGACAGTCTCATTCGCATCGGCGAGCCTCGACAAGGCGTCCGCAAGTCGCCGCGACGCCAACGCCCCCGGCCCTTTTGCATCGCCGGCGGTCCGGCGCAGACTTTCGACGGTTCCCTTCAAGGCGTCGACATTCTCGGCGTCCGATGGCGGGGCATCGACGGATTCGGGATTGAGCGCGGGATTCAAAACTTTGGCGCCCTGGGCGATCAGTTTCAGTTTTTCGGGCTGATCCTCGGGCACAAAACTGTCCAGGGAGATCACGCGCAGGACTTCCGGCAGCTGCGAGAGCCGGGCTTCGATCTTCTTCGCATCGGCTTCCGAATTGGTCAGCACATTGATGGCGTTGGCGCCGGTGTTCGGATCCTTTCTCAGGTCGAGAAAGGTGGCGATCGACTCGACCTTGGGGCTGCGCAGGTTGATCGGGTTGAAATCGAAGCGGAGGAAATAGAGCAGCGGCAGCCCGGCAACCGCAACCACGAGGGTACCGACGATGATGATGACGCGATGCCTTTCGAGGAAATGATCGACCGGCGCCAGGAACGCGTAGCCCACGGGCTCCTTTTCCCCGGGAGGATTGAGCAGGCTGAGCAAGGCCGGCAGCACGGTGATGCTCGAGAAGAAAGCCACCAGCATGCCGACGCCCGCGATCTGGCCGAGCTCCGAAACCCCCTTGTAGTCGGTTGGCAGGAAGGAGAGGAATCCTGCCGCGGTCGCCATCGCGGCCAGCGACAGCGGGATCGCGGAATATTCGGCCGCCTTCTCGAGCGCGGTCTGCAGTTCGTTGCTCTTGAAACGCTCCGAGCGGTATCGGACGCTGAACTGAATTCCGAAATCGACGCCCAGTCCTACGAACAGGACGGCGAATGCAATCGAAAGCAGGTTCAGCGATCCCACCATCATCAGCCCGACCGCGGTGGTGATCGAAAGACCGATGAAGAGATTGGCGAATACCGCAGAGATGATCTTCACCGAATGCAGCGCCATCCAGAGAATAAGCAGCACGACGAGGACGGTGCCGATCCCGTTGACGACAGCGCCGTCGGCCACGGTTGCGAATTCCTCGTTGGCGATCGGGACCGGTCCGGTCAGCCGGACCCGCGCGCCATATTCGCCGGCGAGGTTAAGATCGATGGCCGCCTGTCTGATGGCGTCAGTTGCCGCTTTCCCCGGCTCCAACGCATTGAAATCGAGGATCGGCTTGAACTCGATGAAGGTCCGCCGATCAGTGTCGGTCAAAGGTTTGTCGCTGACGAGTTCGCGCCAGGAGAAGGTGCCGCTACCGTTGTTGAGCACATTCTCGACCGTCTGGGCGATCAGATTGAACGGCTGCTCGGTGCTATCAAGCTTGACCTGTCCGCGCTTGATGCCGGCCAGTCCGGTCTCCAGTGCGCCAGTCAACCCCCGCAGGGAGGGATCGCCGGCCATGATTTCGATCAGCGGCGCGGCCGATCCGAACTGGTTGGTCGCCCGCGCCACCTCGGCTGCCGGAAGGAACAATAGGCCGTTCTTTTCAAAGAATTCGCCTGAGCCAAGCGGCTGGACCGATTCGAAGTGTTTGGTATCGCCGGCCAGTTTCTGGCTGAGCGCGGCGCTGGCGGAGTTCGTGAGCTCCGGCGTCGGCCCCTCGACCACGGCCAGAATCGTCCTGTCCCGGTCAAACGCGTCGTCGAATTGAATGTCCCGTTGGCGCCAGTCGAGATCAGGCGAAATCAAGGTGTTAATATCGGTGTTGATTTCGAACTTTCGGGCAGTATAGAAGCCCGCCGCTATCGCAAATATGAGGGCGATCAGGACAGTCGAGGCAGCAAACCGTGTGCAGGCTTTGACAATCGAAACAACAATACTTGTCAGCACATTTTTTCTTTCTAATGTTAACAGCCTGCCGGAAACGCTCGCTATCTAGCGGAGTTCCGTCGGGCAATCTAATGTTGTTTTTGGGCTTTTTTTCTTGGGGGATTTGCAAAAATTGCTCAAAACAGGCCGGAACCAATGCCAGCGAGGCAGTTTGACGCAGATCGAGCCGGCAGTGACAAACAAGTGAGGGGGCTTCACCGCTGTGGCCTTGTGATTACTGTATAATGATACCAATCTGACTGTCTGGGCACCTGATATCGGGGGACCCCAGGGTCTTTTTGCGATCCGCCTTTTCTAGCCGATCATTTTTTGACCACAAAGCGCTGCACTTCCATCTTCTTACGGGGTTGGTGCGGATATTGCAGGTTTTCCGAACCAAACGGAGACACAGAATGAGGATGGTGCAACGTGCGTAACGGGCGTCCGATGGCGGTCTATCTTGCGCAGCCCCGCGGGTTTTGCGCGGGCGTTGTGCGTGCGATCGAAATTGTCGAACGCGCGCTCGAGAAATATGGCCCGCCGGTCTATGTCCGGCACGAGATCGTCCACAATAAGTACGTGGTCGAGAGCCTGATGAATAAAGGCGCGATTTTCGTTGAAGATCTGTCGGAAGTGCCGCCGCACGCCGTCACCGTGTTCAGCGCCCACGGTGTGGCGCGCAGCGTGGAGGAAGAAGCCGCCGCGCGCGGCCTGCCGGTCCTCAATGCCACCTGCCCGCTGGTCACCAAGGTTCACAACCAGGGCAAGCGCTATATGTCGAAAGGCCGGGCGCTCATCCTGATTGGCCATGCCGGCCACCCCGAAGTAGAGGGAACCATGGGTCAGGTTCCCGGCCCGGTGCTGCTGGTTCAGAACGTCGATGATGTCGCCGCCTTGACCCTGCCCGCCGCTACGCCGGTGGCCTATATCACCCAAACCACGCTCAGCGTGGATGACACCAAGGACATCATTGCGGCCCTCCAGGCGCGTTTCACGGATATTCAAGGCCCGGACATCCGGGATATCTGCTATGCGACACAGAACCGTCAATCTGCGGTAAGGGACCTCAGCAAGCTCGTAGACGTTATCTTGGTGGTGGGGGCCAACAACAGCTCCAATTCGAACCGGCTACGCGAAATCGGCACCGAAGTTGGCGTTGCGAGTTACCTGATTGCTGATGGCAGCGAGTTGAACCCGGATTGGCTGAAGGACGCCAAGGCCGTCGGCATCACCGCCGGTGCCTCGGCGCCGGAAGTACTGGTTGACGACGTGATCGAGGCCTTGAGGCGCATCGGACCGGTGGCGGTGTCGGTGCTTCCGGGTCGCGAGGAAAATATCGAATTTCGGCTTCCGGCTGAGCTAGCGGCGGGCTGATCCACTCCTCTATTTGAGTCCAGAAAGAAACTTGTAATGGCAATACCGTTCTTCAAGGAAATCCGTATCGGCAGCTATCTTCTGAAGCAGAAGCTGCTTGGCCGGAAGCGTTATCCGCTGGTGCTGATGCTTGAACCGCTGTTTCGCTGCAACCTGGCTTGCGTGGGCTGCGGCAAGATCGACTATCCCGACGCGATCCTCAATCGCCGCATGTCGGCGCAGGAATGCTGGGATGCCGCCGACGAATGCGGCGCCCCGATGGTGGCCATCCCCGGCGGCGAGCCGCTGATCCACAAGGAGATCGGCGAGATCGTACGGGGTCTGGTGGCACGCAAGAAATTCGTGTCGCTATGCACCAACGCGTTGTTGCTCGAAAAGAAGCTGCATCTGTTCGAACCGTCGCCCTACCTGTTTTTCTCGGTGCATCTCGACGGCTTGAAGGAACATCACGACAAGGCGGTTTCTCAGGAGGGCGTGTTCGATCGCGCGGTTTCCGCGATCAAGGCCGCCAAGGCCAAGGGTTTCACGGTCAACGTCAACGCCACGATCTTCGAGGGACATGCCGCCGAGGACATCGCCAAGTTCCTCGACTTCACCACGGAACTCGGGGTCGGCGTTTCCATGTCGCCGGGCTATGCCTACGAACGCGCGCCTGACCAGGAGCACTTCCTCAATCGTACCAAGACCAAGAAGCTGTTCCGCGACGTGTTTGCGCGCGGCAAGGGGAAGAAGTGGAATTTCATGCATTCAGGCCTGTTCCTGGATTTCCTTGCCGGCAATCAGAGCTACGAATGCACGCCGTGGGGCATGCCGGCACGCAATATCTTCGGCTGGCAGAAGCCCTGCTATCTGCTCGGTGAAGGCTACGCCAAGACCTTCAACGAGCTAATGGAGACGACGGACTGGGAGACCTACGGCACCGGCAAGTATGAGAAGTGCGCCAACTGCATGGCGCATTGCGGTTATGAACCGACCGCGGCCAATGCCGCGTTCGCCAATCCGTTCAAGGCGCTTTGGGTGGCGCTGCGCGGCGTGCGGACGACCGGCCCGATGGCGCCGGAGATCAGCCTGGATAACCAGCGGCCGGCGCAGTACATCTTCTCCGCGGAAGTGCAGAAGCGCCTGTCAGAGATCCGCCGTGACGAGGCCCTCGCCGCCCAGCAGAAAGCCTCGACAGCCGCGTAGGCTGCGCAGCGCGCGATTGAAGTCGATTCCGGTCGAGACCAGATCGAGCAGCGTCAGCGGGTTGCGCACGATTCCGTGCAGTACCTTGCGCAGGTCGATGTCGCCGTTCGGTTTGATCGCGGCCATCGCCAGCTGCGGCAAAGCCCGGCTGGCGGGGTCGCTGATGACGCGCAAGGCAGCAAATGGGAGCCCGGCTTCGGCGGCATAAGCGGCTGCGATATGGCTTTCCATGTCGACGGCAGCCGCCCCCGTTTCCGAGTGCAGCGCGGCCTTGACGTGGCTCGCGGCGACGAGCTCCTCAGCACCCGCTAAACGACCCCTGACGATGCGCCGGCCCTCGAGGGCTACGCTGGCGATCACGTCCTCATTGAGAGCGAGACCGGCCAACCAGCGGGCGTCGCCCGCCATGACCTCGGTCGCCACCACGACGTCGCCGGACTTCAGCGTGGGGTCAAGTCCTCCGGCAACACCGAAGCTGACGACGCCTCTGATCGTCGTGGGATCAAATACCGTCAGCAGCGCCCGCAATTGCTGCGGATCGCTGGAACTGCAGATGACGGTCATGCCGGGCCCCGCCGCGATACGGGCCTCCTGCACCAAACCAGTCACAATCAATACGGGCCGCGGGTCGATGCCCGCGGCTTTGCCAATCCCCGCCCCCAATTTCACATTCCGACCCCTACCACCCTGCTGTTGGTGTTCCTCAAATTCCGATACCGCGCCAACGCCCAGAGCGGAAAGAACTTAGGATATCCATGATAGCGCAGATAAAATACCCGAGGAAAGCCCGTCGCCGTGTAGCGCTGCTCATCCCACAACCCTTTTTCGGTCTGTGTGGCTATTAGGTACTCCACGCCACGGGCGACCGCCGGATGCCTGACCTCGCCCGCCGCCATCAGCCCAAGCAAGGCCCATGCCGTTTGCGAGGCCGTCGGTGGAGCCTCCTCAAATCCCTTATAGTCGAGTCGGTAGCTGGTCGCATCCTCCCCCCAGCCCCCATCGGCGTTCTGGATCGAAATCAGCCAGTCGACGGCCTTTCGGATGACGGGGTCCTGGTGACCCACGCCCGCGGCATTAAGCGCGCACAACGCGGACCAGGTGCCGTAGATGTAATTCAACCCCCAGCGGCCATACCAGGACCCCTCCGCCAACTGGGTCCGGCGCAGAAAGTCTACCCCGGCCGACACCGCTTTGCTGGTTGCCTTGGTCTGCCCGAGTTGGGCCAGCATCGAGATGCAACGGGCCGTGACGTCCTCGGTCGGTGGATCGAGCAGCGCGCCATGGTCAGAGAACGGGATATTATTGAGGTAATATTCGAGATTATTGACGTCGAAAGCGGCCCAGCCGCCATCGCGGCTCTGCATGCCCTCGATCCATTCGCAAGCGCGGGCGATTGCGGCATCGTAGGCAGCGTCCGGCGCAGCGCGGCGCGCCCGATCCATCGCCATGACGACGACGGCGGTGTCGTCGAGGTCCGGATAATAGGCGTTGTTGTACTGGAACGCCCAGCCGCCGGGGCGCACTTGCGGCCGCTTGACCGCCCAGTCGCCCCTGACGTTCAGCTCCTGCCTGGGCACCAGCCAATCCAGGCCCCGTTTGGCCGGCGGCAATGCCTCCGTCGTGCCGGCTTCGATCAGGGCATGACAGGCCAGCGAGGTGTCCCAGACCGGCGAAACGCAGGGCTGGCAATAGGCCTCGTGCTCGCCGATCACCAGAAGCCGGTCGAGCGCCTTTCGGGTCAAGGCGCGGGGCGGATAATCCGCAGCCTTGCCGAGCACCTCGTACATCATCACGACATTGGCCATCGGCGGGTAAATCGCGCCTAATCCGTCTTCGCCGTTCAGCCGCTCTTCGATAAAGCCGACCGCGGCATCGATCGCGCGCGCGCGCAGCTTCTTCGGGAACAGCGGCTCGAGTGTCCGCAACACACCATCGAGGGCGCGAAACAGCAAAAACCAGCCCCAGCTCTGGTGCGGCGCTTTCGCCGTCATGCCGATTGAATGCGGGTCCTGCAGGAACAGCTCATCGATTCCGACCGCGCTGACATTCCTCGCCCGCGGTTTCAACGCCGCCAGAACCAACAGCGGCACCATCGTGGTCCGCGCCCAGTAGGAAATCTTGTTGAGGTGAAACGGCGACCACATCGGCAACAGCATAATTTCGACCGGCAGCACCGGCACGCTGCGCCAAGTCATCACCCCAAACATTGCCAGCATGAAGCGCGTGAAGACGTTGCTGTGGATGGCGCCCCCGCGCGAGCGGATCGCCTCGCGCGCACGAACCATGTGCGGCGCATCCACCTGTTCGCCCATCATCTTCAGCGCGAAATAGGCTTTCACGGTGGCGCTCATGTCGAAATCGCCGTCATGTACCAGCGGCCAACCGCCATGGGCGCCCTGAACCCGCTGCAGGTAGTTTGCGATCTTGGCTTCCAGCACGGTGTCGACCGGCTCGCCCAGATAGTGACGAAGCAACACATATTCCGCCGGAATGGTGCAATCGGCTTCCAGCTCGAACACCCAATGACCGTCCGCCTGCTGGTAAGCCAATAGCGCGCGCGTCGCCGATTTGATGCTGGCCTCGAGCGCACCACCGGCCTCGATTTCGACTATGCTATTTCCGGAATGCATCTCGCCCGACATCCCCGTGTTTATCCGTCCGCTCTCACCGAAAGCCTCGGTCCTGATTACCACCGGATCAAGCCTGCCGCATGGCGAGAACGTGATCGGCGGCGCGGTTACCCGACCGCACTGATCCCTCGATGGTTGCCGGCAACCCCGTATCAGTCCAGTCGCCGGCGAGAAACAGGTTTTTGAAGGCCGTCGACGCCCCCGGCCGCAGCGCATTTTGCTCTGGCGTGGCTTCAAAGGTCGCGCGGCGTTCGCGCACGATCTGCCAGGGCGGAAGTTCGCCCCTAACGCCCGAGGCGTTGCAGATATCCCGCCAGATCGCCTGCGCGAGCTCCTCGCGCGGCGTATCCACCAGCCGGTCGGCGTTGCTGATGGTCACGGACAGACGCTGAGGGAACGCGAACAACCATTCTACCAACCCCCCCACCACCCCCAGAATGGAAGGCATGTCCTTCGGAGGGTCGACGCGGAAATGCGCGTTCACAATCGCCCGGAATCTCGTGGGTGTTTTCAGGCCAGGTAGCAGCGAGGCCGCCGGTCGCGGCGGCACAGCCAGCACCACGGCATCGTCGGACCCAAGCGCAATGGTCTCGCCGCCAAACTTCAATTCGCCAACCGCATCTGCCGACACCCCAAACCCGTGCAGTTCATGTCCGAACTGGATGCTGGCGCCCTTGCCTTGCAAGAGCTTGATCGCCGGTTCGACCAAAACCGCGCTCAGGCCCTCGCGCGCGATCAGCGGCCGGCAAGCCTGTCCTCCCGCCAGCAGCGTTTCCCGCACGACGGCGCCGGCAAGGCCTGCGGAGCCCTCGGGCGGATCGACGTTGAGCGCGGCGAGCAACAATGGCTGCACCAGCCGCTGGTAAAGCCGTCCCTTGCACGGGATGGCGTCGCCAACCCGTTTTGCCGGTGACGCCCAGATCAGAGGCAGCAATGCCAGATAGTCGAGTAAGCCAGTGTCGGGAACGCGGCGCGCCGGATCAAAAACCCACAGCGGCAGCCGGCTGTCGCCGAGATCGAGCTGCCAGCGCTGCCCGCTCGTCACGTCGACAAAGGCAAACTGGGCGCGCTCCGGCCCGACCAGCCCGGCCTCGGTGCCGATCGACCTCGCATAGGCCACCGCATGATGGTTGCCCGAGAGCAGAAGGTGATTGCCGTTATCGATGGTCAGATTGGTCGCAGCATCGAAATACGACCGGCAGCGGCCGCCCGCCTGCTGCGTGGCCTCGTGAACATGCACCTTGAAATTCGCATTCGCCAGCCGGACGGCTGCCGACAGGCCTGAAATTCCCGCGCCGACGATGTGGACATTCTTTTGCATCAGATAAAGGCGTAGCGAAGCAGAATGGCGATACGGGCGATCTTGTTGAGGCGAACCGGGTTGCGCGGAGTAGCGAAACCTCTTTCGACCAGCAATTCCAGAATGGCGCGATAATATTTCGACATGATTCTCGGCGCGCGCACGACACGCCGCGGATTGCGCGCCATGACCTCGTCGGCGTTCTCGAAATGCGCCCGCGCCCGCTCGACCAGCGGCACGCATGCTTTCGGCAGCGCCGGATCGGCGATCACCTTGCGCGGATCGGTCGAGGTGATGCCCGCCTGCAGCAATCCTTCGAGCGGCAGATAGAGCCGGCCGATTGAAGCGTCTTCATCGATGTCGCGCAGGATATTCGTCAGTTGCAGCGCGCGGCCAAGATGATGCGCAAGCAGGATTCCATCGTCTTGCGCGAGACCAAACACCCGCACCGACAGCCGTCCGACGGCGCTTGCCACGCGATCACAATAGAGGTCGAGCGTGGCGAGGTCGGGCGCGCGGATATCCTGCGGCACGTCCATTTCCATGCCATCGACGATGGCCAGAAAATCCTCGCGCTGCAGACCGAACCTTTGCACCGAGATAACGTAGTCCTGCAGCCGCGGCGGCGGATGACCCCGATACAGGGCATCGATGTCTTCACGCCATCGCTGTAGCGCGGCCAGCCGCACCTCGCGCGCGCCATCGGAATCCGCGATGTCGTCGACTTGTCGGCAGAAACTGTAGATCTGAAACATCGCCTCACGCTGCGCGTGCGGGAGAATTCGCATCGCCGCGTAGAATGAACTGCCGGACGCCGATGTTCCGTAGCTTGCATTGGCTGCCGCCGTCTCAAGCGTCATGCGCCGGCCGCTGGTTTTGAGACGGGCCGGCGCCCGATTGCGCGCCGGGCGATCTCGCCGGCCACCCCGCTGAGGCCGAAGGCAAGCAATTCGAGCGCATCGAGATGCACCCTCTCGCCCAGCGGATCGCGCACTTTCAGAAGACGGACGATCTTGTCAGCAAAGGCGTGAATCACCGAGATCTCTAGCCTGAGCCTGAAATCTTTCACTTCGGCGTTGAGCGACTTGCTTTCTCCGAGCAGCGCCTCAGTCCGCGCGGCGAGCGAATGCAGGCATTGCAGCAGTGGCGCCGGCGCCCGGGCCTCTCCAAGCTGCTCGACCGAGGCTCCGGCGGCGGCCAGCGCGTCGCGCGGAAGATAGACGCGGTTGAGATTTTTGTAATCCTCGCCGCAGTCCTGAAGGTGATTGTTGATCTGCAGACCGGCGCAGAGTGCATCCGACGCAACCCAGGTCGAGGGGCTCTCGCCATGGACGTCGAGCATGAACCTGCCGACCGGCATCGCAGAATATCGGCAATAATGGATCACTTCATCCCACGTCTCATAACGAAGTTTGGTCACGTCCATTCGAAACGCGATTAGAACATCGAGGGCATGGCGCGGCGGCATCGCGCGCTCGGCGAGCGCACCTCGCAGATTGACCGCCTCGGGCTGGCTGTCGCCGCGGCCCAACAATTCCGCCTCAAGCAGATCGAGATAGGCCAGCTTTTCGCGTTCGTCGAGCGTTGCATGATCGGCGATGTCGTCAGCCGTCCGCACGAAATTGTAGAACGCGAGAATCAGCGCCCGATGGCGCGGGTGAATGATCCACGACGCGACCGGAAAATTTTCGTCGCGGTAAGTCTTGCCGGATCGCAATTCGCTCGCGGTGGTCATCAGGAATGGCTACTTCGCTCAAAAACGACAGCCCCTAAATGCTTCGGGTTTCTATGCCGCGCATGCACAGGGATCGCGAACCCCATATAGGGGAATACGACGCCAAAACCAATGCTATCTGCGGCTTCTCGCAGATTCCGACCGCGTCCGAACGAGGCCTCTAATGGGCCCTCGGCGGCGAGCGCTATTCTATTGCCCGTGGCTCACCAGAACCTGATTGCAGGCATGGGTCAATTTGGGGCGATTTTGCTGAAGGCAGGCCAGAACAGTCAGGTCGTCCTGATTCATGACGACACGGCAATATTTCTGAACGTCGTGCGCGCAGGCCTTTTGCTCTTCTGGCGTGCCGCTACGCTGCTGCTGCTGGGCGATAGCCCCGGTGGAAGCCGACAGCGACAGCAATGTGAGTACCAAGACAAATTTACCCATCGTGTTCCCTTTATTATTCCAACGCCAGAAAATCCCAACCCGAATAGCACATGGCATCACCGGGGCAGACTATTCAGATTGCGGATGCCGCGACCCGCAGCAACGAGCGAACTAACAGCGCCGCCAAATGCGGCCAAATTTACGGCGGCCCGTTTGCGAAATGAACTCACCGAGGGTCGATCCAGGGACCCGCATAACTGATTGGTATTACATCACATTTTTTTGAGAATTAGTTCGCGCGATCACCGGCGCCGAAGCGGAGTCGTACGATATCCGATGCCCGTTCGGTTCCGCGAGCAAAAAATCGCGGCGCATTGATCCGTCCGCATTCCGGGAAGATCGCGCGCCGCGGTTGAATTATCCTTTGAACCAAACACCGTGCGGCGACACCAAACCGTTGGTGCCGCGAGGGCTATCGCGCATGGCAATATCGCATTTGAATGGGAAATCCAGCATGAAACCGTTTGTTTCTGGGTTGTTTGGACAGCTAATCAAGGCCGCCGCCGTCAGCGCCGCGCTGATGTTATCGGCGTCGGCGGGCCATGCCCAGTCGCGCCCGTTTGCCGGCCTTGACGGCGCATGGACCGGTAACGGCACGGTTTCGCTCTCCGACGGTTCGACCGAGCGAATTCGCTGTCGGGCGCAGTACAAGGTCGACGGCACCGGGCTCGGTTTGAAGCAGAGCCTGCGTTGCGCCAGCGACAGCTACAAATTCGATCTCAGCAGCGATGTGACGAGTCAGGGTGAGCGAATTTCCGGCAATTGGAACGAGGCAAGCCGGAACATTTTCGGCAATTTGCAGGGAACCGCAGGCGGCGGCAAGATCGACGTGCGCGTCGAGGCTCCCGGATTCACCGCCAGTCTGATGTTGCGGACCAACGGCAACCGGCAGACCGTTCAGATCAGCTCCAAGGGCGACATCCGGGGCGTATCGATTACGATGGTGAGGAGCTAAGGCTCTCTTACCCGTTCACTCCGGATTGCTCCGCGGGCTTCGCAGGACCCGCCGTCCCGCGGAGCCGCTGCGAAAGATTGATCAAGAACATCGCCGTGGGTCGCAGGATGAAAAGGTCCGCCACCAGTGCTGCGACCATCGAGAACGCACTGAGCCAGCCGAACAAACGCAGCGACGGCAGGTCGGAGAATACCGTCACCACCAGACCGCAGGCCAGAACCACCGTGGTCAGTATCAAAGCTGGGCCGACCAGCACGGTGGCGCGCTCGACCGCCAATTCCGAACTGACGCCGGGCTTTGACTCCAGCCTCAATCGGTTGAGGAAGTGGATCGTGGCACTCAGCCCCAATCCAAAGGAAACCGTCAAGGCAACGACGCTTGCGAATTGCAGGCCCTCCCCAAGCAGCCAGAGCACCGTGCCCGACAGCACCACAGGGAAAATCCCCGGCAGAATGCACGAAAACATCACCACCACCGAGCGGAACGCGAGCCCGATGAATACGGCGACCAGCGCAAACTCGATGGTCAGGCCGCGGTTGAGCTTTTCGATCATGTTGGCGCTGTTGCGCGCGGCGATCGCGGAAAGCCCGGTGACCGCGATCTCGTAACCGGGATGCGCCTTGCGTACGGCGTCCAGCCCGTGATCGAGATTCTCGACCACGGGAAGAATCTCGCTGGAATCGAGGTCGGGCACCCTGCCCGACACCACCACGGCATCCTGATAGGCAGAGATAAAGCGCCGCACCAGATATTCCGGAATCACGCTGACATATTCCTTCAACGTCGCGACGTCGGAACTGCGGGCCTTTTCGGCGAGCCAGCGCCGCAGCGTCTCCAATGACCAGACATTGCCGACACCGGCCTGTTTCTCCACCAGCGCGTGAACATCGGCGATGGTTTTCAGCGTCTCGGGAGAATACAACGAAGCGCCCTTGGGAAATTCGATCAGGACGTCGATCGCGTTGGCGCCGGTCAATTTGGCATCGAGACGCCCGCTTGCCGCCACCGCCTGCTGCTTGTCAGGCACCTGATCGGCGAGCCGGTAGCGCGGCTCCAGATTGGCGTAAACCACGGCCAAACCGCCAACGAACAGCACCGCAATCAGGCTGAACAAGCCGGGCCGGCTAACCATGCGCACCGCGATCCAGTAGCAGAAATTGCGCAGCATCTGCACGCCGGCGTCAGCGCCCTGGAATTTGACGGCAAAAATCTTTTCATTGCGGACAAACAGCACGCCGAACACCGGTACCAGCGAGAGCACGGCGACCAGCGCAATGATCGTGGCAGCGAGCCCCGCCTCGCCGAATTTGCGGATCAGGTCGGAATCCGAAAATTGCAGCGCGATAAACGATATGCCGGCGGTACCGTGCGTGAGCACGCAGGCAGGTCCGACCACCAGGACGGCGTTGCGGAATGCGGTGAATTTGTCCTGACCCGCGATCAGGCGGTCGCGCGCTGCGAAGGTCAGCTGCATCGAATCCGAAAAACTGATCACCATGATCAGCGGCGTCATCACGTTCAGGAACATATTGAGGTTGAAATTGGCCCAGCCGAGGCCGCCGAGCGCGAGCAAGATCGCGATGATCGGCGGGAATGCCGCGACCACCATGAACGAAATCTTGCGGAAGAAGATGATGGCGATGATGCAGCCGGCAAGAATGCCGAGCACGTTGTAAGTCAGCCCGTCGCGCTCGACCGCGTTGCGGATTTCGAGCTGCATCACGGGAACGCCGGATAATTCCGCCTTGAGCCCGGTGTCGCCGAGGTCATCGGCCATCAGCTTGCGGATCTCGCCGATCGTCTTGCTGAGCTTGCTGCTGGCGACGACTTCGGGCTCGAGCGACAGCACGACCAGCGCCAGCGTGCCGTCTTCCGACAACAGCTTGCCGCGAATGAGCTCGTTGGTTTTGACAGTCTCGATGAACTTGTCGTAGTCGGCGCCTTGCGGCAGTTCCGACGGGAACAGCGCCGCCGGGAACTTGCCGGGCGCCGGCGCCTGACGCGCCGAGAACAGCGAGATCAGGCCGCGCGTGCCCTCGACAAGCTGCAAATCGGTGATGAAATCGCGCAGCTTCTCGAGATTATCGCGCTCAAGCAGCTTCTTGCCTTCGACCACCACCAGCACATCGAACTCGACTGCCGGGAAGCGCTTGATTTCCGATTCGTATTGCCGGTATTCCTTGGAATTCGACCGGAACAGCTGGCTCAGCGAATCGTCGATCTTGATGCGGTCGATGCCGAAGATCGCGCCGATGATCAACGCCACGAGAATGAAACAGGACAGGATCGGCGCCTGAAGCGCGATGAGCCCCATCCGCTCCAGCCCGAAGGCGATGCTGGCGGTCGGCCGCTGCTCGATTTTCTCGACGTGGACCTCACGGTCGTTGTTCTTTTCGAGCATGCCCTGTCCAATTCTCACATCGGCTCAATCAGCTGGCGAAAGTACCAGGAGGCGATTGCGATCTGAAACGACCTCGCCTGAATGGCACTAGTGTCCCGAATCCGAAGTTCGCACTCCCTCGCGGCACTCACTTTTGCGAACTTCGGATTCGAAAGGGCACTAGAAATCTATGATTCTAGTGTGGTTTTGGTTCAGAAGTTCTCATGCCGGATTAGCCCATGACGATGAGAACTTCTGAACCACCACACTAGCCCTTGAAAATACGCGGTAAATTGCCAGAGGTGTAGCAGGTCTACACGGCATCTCGCAAGCGGAGCGCAAAATGGCGCGCATGCAACGCTGACGGCTCTTAAGTCTCGGATTTGTCATATCGGCTTGAATTTACAGTGATGCCGCGGGGCGTTTGGCTGCCGCTTTCGTCTTTTAACGCGACCCCGGTCAATTCCCGGGCGAGGCCCTCGCGAATCAGCCATGCGATCCTGAACGCGGCTTCGTCGTAACCGAGCCCGGCGCGGTGGATGTTGGAGACGCAATTGCGTCTTTCATCGGTAAGGCCAATCCTGGGAGCGAAGGTCAGATAGGCGCCGAGACTATCGGCGGCGGAAAGGCCGGGCCGCTCGCCGATCAGAACGACCACCATGCGCGCGCCCAGAATGGCGCCGATCTCATCGCCCAATGCGACCCGCGCTCCCGAAGCCACCACGGCGAGGTCGATTTCGATTTTCTCGGCGGACAGTTGTTGAATGAGGCTGCGGAGCAGGGCTGCGGCGTGCGCGTTGACTGCCGCCGGCGAAAGGCCGTCGCCGACCACGATCGCAAGCCGGCGCTCGCCGCCGGCACGGCCCGCGAGCCCCCGCTGCGAATCCGGATCAAGCATGCGCCCGAGGTCCGGACGTCTGAGATAATCCTTCCGATTACCGGCGCGACTTGAAACGCTGCAGGCCTGAAGACCAAGCTCACGGAGGCTCCGCATCATGGCTGATACGTCGAACGCGGCATGGACCGCGTCGCGGGCCCGCGCGTGGTCGAGCGTGAATTCAAGCAGCGCCTTAGTCGGCAGACTGGCTCCGGCAAGGCCAAGCCCGACGCGCGCCGGGGTCAGCTGCCGCAGACGCTCGAGCGAATGGGGCGACGGCGCCGGTGTCTTCATTCGTGATTACTCGGCAGGAACCGACGCCTCGCGCAGCCTGATCGAATAGTTCGAGGCATTCTGCCCACCGACCGAGGCTGCGCGTGCAAACATGATCAGATGATGCGCAACCAGCATCGAGCTGATGAGATGTTCAATCTCACGGCGGGCAAGACGCCGCAACGCAAATTTCCAGAATTCGATCTTGTAGTCACCGAGAACGCCGACTTTCCAGAAGATATTGCGCAGCATTGTCAGGCCGAGCTTGATGTTTTGCCACGACGCCTGTTGGCGCGACCGCGGCCGCTTGAGCTGATTTGGATAGGTTTTGCGGATCTGATATTCGTAGCGCGCCAGCAGCTTGCCGGGTTGATAGGCACCTGCCATACATGCCCGCCAGGTCTTGACGACGTCTTCATAGGGCAAGCGAAAATCGACGTTGGATTCACGGCCTTCGTCCTCGATCAGCCGGTTCTCGCGCGTCAGCCGATCCCACAGCGGCGTCTTCGGAAGCGCCTGCAGCAGGTTGATGGTCAGAAGCGGGATGTGCGAGGCTTCGATGAACTCGAGCAGATGCTGTCCGGTTTCCAGCTTGTCGGTGTCCAGTCCGAGAATGATTCCCGAAACGACCTCCATGCCGAAGCTGTTGATCGTCCGGATCCCTTCCATGATGGGAACCATCATGTTGTGATCCTTGCGCATGGCCTTCAATGCCACAGGGTCGGGCGTTTCGATTCCGCAGAAAATTGTCGAGAAGAAAGCCTCACGCATTCCTGCCAGAATCTCCGGACGTTTGGCGATGTTCAGCGTCGCTTCGCAGGAGAAGCGGAGCACATAACCGGTCCTCTTCTGCCATTCGACCAGATGTGGCAAGAGATCGAGCGCGGCCTTGCGGTTGCCGATGAAGTTGTCATCGACAAAATACACCGAACCTCGGATGCCACATTCGAGCAATTTGTCGAGCTCAGCGGTGATCTGCTGTGGCGTTTTCAGGCGCGGATTGCGGCCATAAAGTCCGGGGATGTCGCAGAATTCGCACTGGTAGGGGCAGCCGCTTGAATATTGGATGCTGCCGAGGAAGTACTTCTTGAGCTCGGCGAGCTCGTAGGCCGGCAGCGGAAACTGGGTCATGTCGAGACGGTCGGCGGTCTTGAGAGCCACTTGCTGGTTTGGGCGCGACGGATCGCGCGCAAGCCGCGCGATCAACTCGTCTGTCGCATCGCCGAGCTCGCCGACATGAATGTAATCGAACGAAGGGTAGTAGTCCGGACAGGCGCTGACCGAGGGCCCGCCGATCGCAACCGGCAGATCAAACGCATGCGCGCGGCGGCAGATATCGTTCATCTGCTGACGCTGGATATGCATGCCGCTGACGAGCACGGCCTCCGCCCATTCGAAGTCCTGCGCCGTGGCCGGGCGAATATTCTCGTCGATGAAACGGACCGGCCAATTCGCAGGCAGATAGGCCGCGATCAGCAGCAGGCCCTGCGGAGGCATGAAGGCCTGCACGCCGTCGGTCAGTGGGTAGGCGTATTCGAACGTGCCAAACGAAGACGTATAGCGCGGAAACACGCACAGGATGCGGCGCACCGTCTCAACGCTCACAGCTCTCATCAACTTCCCCTGCGACTTCAACCCTCGCAAGCCAAGCACGCGCCCAGAGGCTGCGCTACAAATTCCTCAACATTGTGGCAGCCAGCTAACGCGGCGATGAGCGGATGGTTGCACGAAAGGCCGCTGCGGCAGCTGATGGGTCCTCAGGCAATCAATCGCAATGCAAAATCGGGGAGCAGGCCGGCGTTGCCGGCGAGGCGAAATTCGGCATCGGCAAGCCCTGCGCGCAGCAACCAGTCGTCGAATTCGGGGGCACGTTTGAGACCGAACAGGTCGCGGACATAGAGCGCATCGTGAAACGACGTCGATTGATAATTCAGCATGACGTCATCGGCGCCGGGAACGCCCATGATGAAACTGACGCCGGCGGCGGCAAGCAGCGTCAGCAGATTGTCCATATCGTCCTGATCGGCCTCGGCATGATTGGTGTAACAAACATCGACACCGAGCGGCAGACCAAGCAGCTTGCCGCAAAAATGATCCTCAAGCCCGGCGCGGATGATCTCCTTGCCGTCATAGAGATATTCCGGGCCGATGAATCCGACCACGCTGTTGACCAGCAGCGGGTCGAAGGCACGGGCGACGGCGTAGGCGCGCGCCTCGCAGGTCTGCTGGTCGACGCCATGATTTGCATTGGCCGAAAGCGCCGAGCCCTGCCCGGTCTCGAAGTACATCACATTGTTGCCGACGCTGCCACGCCGCAGCGAGAGTCCCGCCTGGTGAGCTTCCCGCAAGAGTGCGAGGTCGATGCCAAAACTCCGGTTAGCCGCCTCTGTTCCGGCGATCGACTGGAAAACCAGATCGACGGGCACGCGCTGCTCAATCAATCCGAGCGTGGTCGTCACGTGGGACAGCACGCAGCTCTGGGTCGGAATCTGTAATCGCGCGATGATATCGTCGAGCAGCCGCAGCAGCCCGCCAATGACGGCCGGATCGTCGCTTGCCGGATTAATGCCGATACAGGCGTCGCCGGATCCGAGCAGGATGCCATCGAGTATCGACGCGGTGATGCCCTTTTCGTCGTCGAACGGATGATTGGGCTGCAGCCTCGCGCTCATCCGCCCGCGCAGACCGATGGTGTCGCGAAAGGCCGACACCACCTCGCATTTTCTCGCGACCAGGATGAGATCCTGATTGCGCATCAGTTTCGAAACCGCCGCGGCCATTTCCGGAGTAATCCCGCGCGACAGCTTCCTGAGAACATCGCTCGTCGCCTTCCCGGAGAGCAACCAATCGCGGAACGCGCCAACGGTCAGCGAGGATATGATCGCGAAGGCTGCCTGGTCGTGCGTATCGACGATCAGACGGGTCACTTCGTCGTCCTCGTAAGGTATGACGGTTTCCTGCAGGAATTGCCTAAGCGGTACGTCGGCGAGCGCTATCCGCGCCGCAACCATCTGCTCGGCGCTATCGGCGGCGACCCCAGCCAAGCGGTCGCCGGAGCGCGGCGGCGTTGCCTTCGCCAGGAGATCGCGAAGGTCATCGAAGACGTAGGTGGTGGTACCAATGGCGTGCCGATAGACCATCTTGGCTCCGGACGATCAGCGCGCTGCGTTGATAATCGGCGCAAAGCCTATCATTTTGCGCCGCGGTCGGCGACCAAGCCTTCCCCGGCTGTCAATTGCGATCCTCGCTCCAGGCGCCCAACAGGCGCTTGCTCGATCTGGAGGCGATCGGTAACATAAATCATTGATATATTTGATAAATTAGCTTCTGTTTGCGATTTTGGTTGGGCTGGAGCGCGGGCTGGGACGTCGCCATCTGCCGCAACGCGCCATCGCTGATGAAAAACCAGCGGATCGGAAGGCTTGCCGATTGGCGCAACATGCTGAAACAGCGGGCAAAGGTTAACATTTTATACAGGAAAATTTTACATAGTTTGTTATGACGGCCGTCACATCTTCAGACCGGCCTCCTGAGAGAGGCCTAACATGCCCGCAATCGTGAAATCTCCCGCTTCCGGCTCGGTCTTTTCGATCGGGTCGCGCCTCTCGCTCGCGACCAAACTCTACTCCATTTTTGCGTTGTTTGCGCTGCTGACGGCGGCCATCACCGCGCTGTCCGATTACAACACCCGCCGCATTGCGGATCTCACCGAAGCCATCGAGACCGCCAGCGCAGCGGCGCTCAACGTCGAGCGCGTCAATTCGCTGGTCTATGCCGTGGTGATGGAATCCCGGGGCATCTACATGTCGTCAGAAGTTGCCGCCATTAAAAAGTATGGCGATGCGCTCCACAAATTCAGCGACCAGCTCGCCGGCGTCGTCAAGAAATGGGAATCGATTGTCCAGACAGATGACGCCGCGCAGTTTGCCGTCTTCAAGAAGCGAATCGAACAGTTCATCGAATTCCGCAGGGAACTGGTTCGCCGCGCGGTCGAGATCGGTCACGATGCGGGCCGCGAATGGGGCGACAACGACGCCAATCGCAGTGTGCGTTCGGCCCTCAACACCGATCTCGAAGCGCTTTCCAAAGTCTACGCCGAACGCGCCAAGCGGATCGTCCAGGAAACCGAGGCCAACCGCCAACTGGCCTTTCTTCTGACCTTTCTCGGCGGGCTTGCGCTGGTGCTGGTTGTCGCAGGTGTCCTGATCATCGCCCGCTCGGTGGCGCGGCCACTCTCGGCGATCACGACCACCATCAAGCGGGTCGCCGAAGGTGCTGAAGGTGTCGAGGTGCCCCACACCGATCGAACAGACGAAATCGGCGCACTGGCCCGCGCCATCCAGATCTTCCAGGAGGCGATGGATCGCAATCGCAACCTCAATTCTCAGGTGATGCTGGACTCCAAGGCGCGCGAAGAGCGAGCCCGGCAAATCGAGGCCGCGGTCGAAGCTTTCCGCGGCGCGATCGGAAGCGTACTGGGCGCCGTCAAGGATAATGCGTCGGCCATGCGCCAAACCGCGCAATCCATCACCCAGGTGGCGTCGAATGCAAGCGGCCGCGCCACCGCCGCCGCCCAAGCGACCGAGCAGGCCTCCAGCAATGTGTTCGCCGTCGCCAGCGCGGCCGAGGAGCTGTCCACTTCCATTGAGGAGATTGGCCGGCAGGTCCGCCAATCTGCCGGCGTCGTCGAACAGGCCGGTCAGCGGACCGACAAGTCGGTAGCGGAAATTGAAAGTCTTGCTGCCGCCACCCAGCGCATCGACGGCGTGCTCAACCTGATCCAGGCGATTGCCGAGCAGACCAATCTTCTCGCCCTGAACGCTACCATCGAAGCCGCTCGCGCCGGAGAGGCCGGCCGCGGCTTTGCGGTGGTGGCCCACGAGGTCAAGACACTCGCCGGGCAGACCGCCAAGGCGACCTCCGAGATCGGTCAGAACATCAGCATGATTCAGGCGTCGACGCGCAATGCGGTCGAAGCGGTCCGTGAAATCGGCACTGCCGTACGTGAAATCAATGAAGTCACCTCGAATATCGCCGGGGCCGTCGGCCAGCAGGACGCTGCGACCCGGGAGATTTCCGCAAACGCGCAGTTGGCCGCCGACGGCAATTCGACCCTGGTCGTCAATATCGGCTCGCTCAACGAAGCCATCGGCGAAACCAACAAGGCCGCGACCTCAGTCCTCGCGGCGTCAAGCGACCTGACTTCCACGGCGGAGCTGCTGTCGCGTGAGGTGGATAAATTCTTCCGCGACCTGCGCGCCGGTAGCGACGGTGATGGCGCGGTGCGAACCGGGACGGCTAATTGAGAAGTCAGCTTCGCCGAACGTGATTTCAACGGCAGCAGGCGCTTGGCGCGCGATCTCACAAAAAAATAGCGGACCCCGGGATCACGCGTCAATCATTTCGAACAAGGCGTTTTGGGCAGCCTAAGTTGCCGGACCCTCAGAACCAAGGATAAACAATCCGCCAGCCGCCGACGATCATCATTGTCATCGACGTCGAAAGACCGACAACGCTGAACATCGCGACTTGATTGAACAGGCTGCGTTCCGCGCTCGAGAACATCTTCATTGCGCCGGACATGGTTTACACCTTTCCCCCGTGGATTTTTGCGAAGTAATTCCTCGCCGCATGCGCAAATCTACGTTGGCTTCTTTTATAAGAGTCTTACCCGCCAGCTGCGCTCGACCTCACAGGATCCGATTTGCAAAGGCATGGTTAAGAATCGGAGTCGCGGATGTGGCAAACGCGATTGTCGCGGCAACCATTCAACAACCTTACCGAGGTCGATGTTGCCATTATGGTGACGTTCGACCAGGCTCCCCGATGCACGTAAAGCTGCTTGCTGCGGCGCCTCGCGGCGGATTTTTTCGATACCGATTCACGCCACCAGCAGCACATCGACCGCGACGTTAAGCTTCTGCTTGCGCGATCCCACGATGATACCGTCAACGGGCGAGACGTCGGAAAAGTCCCGCCCCACCGCGAGCACAATGTGATCGTTCTCGACCAGGATGTCGTTGGTCGGATCGAAACCGATCCAGCCAAACTCCTCGCCGCACCACAGCGATACCCAGGCGTGGGTTGCGTCGGCGCCCTGCAGGCGCGGCTTGCCGGGCGGCGGAATCGTGCGCAGATAGCCGCTGACATAGGCCGCGGGCAGGCCGAGACCGCGCAGTCCGGCGATCATCACATGGGCGAAATCCTGGCAAACGCCGTGACGTTTTTCGAACACTTCGTTGAGCGGCGTCGAGATGACGGTTGCCTTCGGATCATACTTAAAGTCGCTGCGGATCCGGCGCATCAGATCGGCCGCGCCGGCGAGGATGCCGCCGTCCGGCGGAAAGCTTGCCGACGCATATGAAGTGACCGGCCGCTGCACCGGGACCAGGGGGCTCGCAAAGACGTATCCGATCGGCGAGGCGGGGCCGAGGCTGGTGGCCTCGAATGCGACCTCGCGCACGCTCTCCCAGGCGCGACTTGGCGCGCGGCGGCCGGGCGCGCTGCGGCAGACGGAGACACGGGAGCGGGAATCGATCCGCAGGGTGCGATGCGCCGTTTCGATCACGATGCTTTCGGTGTGGGTCCCGAAGAAGTCCCGCCGCACCGTACGATCGGTGGGGCGCGGCCGGATCTCGACGCTGTGCGAGACCAATTCCTGTCCGCCGCCGCTCATCGGTTCCAGCCGCAGCGAGCAGCGGGCGAAATTCACCGGATTTTCGTAAGCGTAGCTGGTGACGTGACGGATGTCGTAGATCACGCAAGACCCGTCAGCTTTTCAGGCCGGCTGGCATTGGGCCCATGCGGAAAATAATGCAGCCCGATGGCGTCCGCGAGGTTAAGCAGATCCTGTTCCAGCGCGAACAGCGTTTTGGTATCGAGCGTTGAAGCCTCCACCGTCGTCAGCGTCGCCTGCAGCGCGACCGCAAGACGCTGCGGCCGCTCAATCAATCCTCCCTCCTTTAATGTCGGCAGGCTCGCGATGTGATCGTTCAGCGCCGACACCTGAAACGCCACCGAGCGCGGATTGTAAGGGTCGAGAACCACGAGATCGCGCACCGGCGCCAGCAGCGGACCGACCAGGTAACGCGAGCGATAGGTGATCTGACAATCCACCAGCGTGAGCAGGATATCGAGATCCTCGCCGCTGGCTTCGTCATAGGCGAACTGGCGCGCGAAACGAACGGTGTTGATCGCCCGCTCGGCGCGGCGGCCCATTTCGAGAAAACGCCAGCCGGCCGCCCGGTTCATGTTTTCCTGCGCCAGTCCTGCGAAGCTGGCGAGCTCCTGCAGCGTCAGCTCGGCGGCGCTGACGGCGCTGTCGTCGTCCTCCACCTCCTGCCCAAGGCGTTCCGCCATTTCGATAATGACCTGCCAGGCATCCGGCGAAAGCCGTTCGCGCAACGAGGTGGCGGTACGCTGTGCGGAACGCACCAGCGACAGCGCCGAACCAAACCTGTCCTCGCTTTGCAGGGCTTCGGAGGCGATCTTGGCCGGTTGCGTTCGCGTCGTTTGCGAGATCGCGCCCCATGCCACCAGAAGCCGCTGGACTCGCTCCACCGAGTGAAGCACGGTCGAGGATCCCTTCACCGGATCGCGCAGCGACGTCGCAAGCGCCCGCACCAGCCGCAATGTCGCCTCAGCGCGCTCAAGATAGCGTGCAAGCCAGAACAGATTGTCGGCGGCCCGGCTCGGGACCCAGCCGGCGATGCGCCTGATCCGCACGGTATCGCCTGCCGGCAGCAGTGTCGTCGTCGGCACGGCCTTGTCGGAAACCACCCATACGTCGGCCGCCCGCGCGCCGTCGCCCATCGACACGGCACGGGCATCGAGCTGCTCAGCGATCCGGCAAAAGCCCCCGGGCATGATGGTCCAGCCCTGCGGCGTTGCCGCTGCGAAAACCCGCAAGACGAACGGGCGCGGCGTGATCCGCCCCTGGTCCCATACCGGCATGGTCGAGAGCCGCACCAATTCCTGGCCAACGAAATCGATGCCGCGCTCGTTGATCGCGGCCTTGAGCCGCTCGCGTTCGGCTGGCGACAAGTCGCCGGGGAGCACAGGACCGTTGCTGGGAAAACCCGGAACCCTCCTGAGGTAGGCGCCTTCGATGGCAACCTCGTCAAGCCGGGACAACACTTCCTCTCGCGCCGACCTCTGGCCGCACCACCAGGTCGCGATGTGCGGCATCTTGAGGTCTTCACCGAAAAACCGCCGGCTGAGGCTCGGCAGAAAGCCCAGCAGCGCCCGCGCCTCCATCACGCCGGAACCCGGCATATTGGCGACGACGACGCCGTTCTTGCGTAGAACGTCGATCAGGCCGGGCACGCCGAGCTGCGAAGAGGTATCCAGCTCCAACGGGTCGAGGAAGTTGGAATCGACCCGGCGCAGCAACACGTCGAGCCGCTTCAAACCGGCGACGGTGCGAATATGGATGCGGTCGCCGCTGACGGCGAGATCGTCACCCTCGACCAGCAGGAATCCGAGATACCGCGCCAGCGTCGCATGTTCGAAATAGGTTTCGCTGAACTGACCGGGCGTCAACAGTCCGATGCGCGGCTCGTCACGGTCGGCGCTCCCGCGCAGGGCATCGCGGAACGCTTCGAAGAATGGCGCCACCCGCTCCACATTCATCGACTTGTAGAGCGTCGCGAACGCGCGCGACAGCACCAGGCGATTTTCCAGCGCATAGCCCGCGCCCGATGGCGCCTGAGTCCTGTCGCCCAGCACCCACCAGCGCCCATCGGGTCCGCGGCCGACATCGGCGGCGTACAGGCTGAGGTATCGCCCGCCAGGCGGTTTGATCCCGCAAACCGAGCGCAGATATTCGGGGCTGCCGGCAATCGCCGCCGCCGGTATCGCGCCCTCGGCCACCAATCGGCCCTCGCCATAAAGATCGCCGAGAACCAGTTCGAGCAATTCCGCGCGCTGCACGATGCCGGCGGACAATTGCCGCCATTCGGCGTCGTCGATCAAGAGCGGCAGATGGCTCAACGGCCAGAGCCGGTCGGAGGTTTCGCCGGGCGCGCGATAGCTCACGCCGGCCTCCCTCAAATGCCGGTCGGCCGACCCGAAACGCCGCTCGATCTCACCGGGTGTCAGGGTGGCAAAGGCATCGAAGAAATGCGACCAGACCGCACGGGGGGCGCCGTCCTGCCCGATATATTCATCGGGAATTCCGGGCAGGCGCACATAGTCGCGCGTCCACTGCGCCACGCGCCGATTGACCGGACGGGCCTTGTTTCCTTGACCGCTGCTTCCGTGGCCGGCGTGTCCCGCCATCCCTAAACTCCGCCCCTCGAGCCACATCCTCAATGCAGGAGCGGCGTCCTCAAGTCGAGGGTCAAGGGAAATTCAATTGTGCGTTCCTCAGGCGGCGGATCGACCTTGCCGGGGGTGTGGCCGTGATCCTGAAACCGGGCGAGCCGCCTTGCTTCCGCCTCGTAGGAATTGACCGGTTTGGTCTCATAGCTGCGTCCGCCGGGATGGGCGACATGGTAGACGCAGCCGCCGAGCGAGCGGCCGTTCCAGGTATCGATCAAATCAAACGTCAGCGGAGCATGCACAGGAATGGTCGGGTGCAAGCCTGAGGCCGGCTGCCACGCCTTGAAGCGGACGGCGGCGACCGCCTCGCCCGAACGGCCGGTTGCGGTCATCGGCATCCGCCTGCCGTTGCAGGTGACCACATGACGGCCCTCGACGAAGCCAGAGGCCTTGACCTGCAACCGCTCGACCGACGAATCGACGTAGCGCACGGTGCCGCCGGCCGAACCCTCCTCGCCGAGAACATGCCAGGGCTCGAGCGCCTGACGCACTTCCAGCGCCACGCCGCCATGGTGGACCCGGCCGAACACCGGAAAACGGAATTCGAGCTGGGCGGCATACCAATCCGGTGAAAATTCATAGCCGGCCTGCTTCAGCTCGGCGAGGACATCCAAAAAGTCTTCCCAGAGGAAATGCGGCAGCATGAAGCGGTCGTGCAGCGTCGTGCCCCAGCGCACGAATTTGCCTTCCTGCGGTTCGCGCCAAAGCTTGGCGATCAAGGCGCGGATCAAGAGTTGCTGCGCCAGCGACATGCGCGGATCCGGCGGCATTTCCAGCGCGCGGAACTCGACCAAGCCAAGCCGGCCGGTGGCGCTATCGGGAGAATAAAGCTTGTCGATGCAGATTTCGGCGCGGTGGGTATTGCCGGTGATATCGACCAGGATGTGCCGGAACAGGCGATCCACCAGCCACAACGGCGGCTTGATTCCGGGCGGCGGGACGTGGGCGAGCGCAATTTCCAGTTCATAAAGTCCGTCGTGCCGGGCCTCGTCGATGCGCGGCGCCTGGCTGGTGGGCCCGATGAACATGCCCGAGAACAGATAAGACAGCGACGGGTGCCGCTGCCAGTAGAGCACAAGGCTCTTCAGGAGATCGGGCCGGCGCAGGAACGGCGAATCCGAAGGCGTGCTGCCGCCGACCACCACATGATTGCCGCCGCCGGTGCCGGTGTGGCGGCCGTCGATCAGGAAACGATTGGCGCCGAGCCGGATCTTTGCCGCGTCCTCATAGAGACCGAAGGTGATATCGACGGCCTCGCGCCAGCTTGTCGAAGGCTGGATGTTGACCTCGATGACGCCCGGATCGGGCGTCACCTTGATCACCTCGACGCGCGGATCGAACGGCGGCGGATATCCCTCGACATGCACCTTGACCTGCATTTCCTCGGCGGTTGCCTCCACCGCCGTCACCAGCTCAAGATAATCTTCCAGTTTCTCCACCGGCGGCATGAACGCGCACAACACGCCGTCGCGAATCTCGATCGACATCGCGGTACGCACGCCGCCGCCCTTGAGGCTTTGTTCGTGCACCTCCTGATGCGGCGCGCTCTCCGTCGGCGCGGCGTCGTAAACCGGTAAACGCTCACGCGGCTCCAGCGGGTCCTGCTCGACGATATAGGGATATTCGTCGGCGGGAATATGCGGCAACGAGCCGATCGGTAACCGCAGCCCCAGCGGGGAATCGCCCGGGGTCAGGAACAAATTGCCGCGGCGCAGCTTCCAGCGCTCGCTCTTCCAGCGCAAGGAAGATTTGCTTGCGTCGGCATTCCAGCGCTGGATCGGCAGGACGAATCCCTTCGGCGTATTGAGCCCGGAATCGAACACCCGCGCCATGCGCGCGCGTTCTTCCGGATCGGACAATTTGGAGTCGCTGGGATCGACATTCGGCGGCAGGCCGGCCTCCTTCTGCAGCCAATGGCTCGGGTCCTCGAACGCCGGAATGATAAATTCGGAATCGACGCCAAGCTTTTTCGCCGTGCCTTCCGCAAAGCGCTCGGCATCTTCGATCTCTGCCTTGTGCGGCCCCTGGATATCGGCGATCAGCTCGGAGTTCTTCCAGATCGGTACGCCATCCTTGCGCCAGTAGAGGCCGAACGCCCAGCGCGGCAGGCTTTCGCCGGGATACCATTTGCCCTGTCCATAATGCAGCAAGCCGCCGGGCGCAAAGCGCGTCCGCAGGCGTCGAATGAGTTCGTCGGCAAGGCCACGCTTGGTCGGGCCGACGGCGGCGATATTCCATTCCGGCGATTCCAGGTCATCGACCGACACGAAGGTCGGCTCGCCGCCCATGGTCAAGCGCACGTCGCCGGCCGTAAGATCGGCATCGACCTGCTCGCCGAGCTTGTCGAGGCGCGCCCAGGATTCATCCGAGAACGGCCGGGTGATCCGCGGCGCCTCGCGAATCCGCTTGACGCTCATCTCGAAGCCGAATTCGACCTTGGCAAATCCGACCGCGCCGCTGATCGGCGCCGCGGTGCGATAATGCGGCGTGGCGGCGACCGGAATGTGCCCCTCGCCGGTCAGCATGCCCGAGGTGACGTCAAAACCGATCCATCCAGCGCCCGGCAGATAGACTTCGGCCCAGGCGTGCAAATCGGTAAAGTCGTTTTCGACCTCGCGGGGCCCTTCGACCGGATCGATGTCGGGGCGCAGTTGAACGAGGTAACCCGAGACGAAGCGCGCGGCGAGCCCGAGATGCCGCAAGGTTTGAATCAAAAGCCACGCCGAGTCCCGGCAGGAACCCGCGCCGGCGGCCAGCGTCTGCTCCGGCGTCTGGATGCCCGGCTCCATCCGGATGATGTAGCGAATCCTCTTCTGCAATTGCGCGTTGAGATCGACCAGGAAACTGACCGTGCTCGCCGCTTCCCGCGGGATGCCGGCAAGGTAGGCGGCCAACAGCGGCCCGGGCTCGCTGGTGACGAGATAGGGCGCGAGTTCGGTCTTGAGATCGGCGGTGTAGGAAAACGGAAAACTGTCGGCATAGGGTTCGACGAAAAAATCGAACGGATTGATCACGGTCATCTGCGCCGTGAAATCGACCTCGATCTTCAGCTCGGAGGCTTTTTCCGGAAACACGAACCGGGCAAGCCAATTGCCCTGCGGGTCCTGCTGCCAGTTCACGAAATGATTGGAGGGCGTGACCTTGAGCGAGTAGCTCAGAATCGGCGTCCGCGTGTGCGGCGCCGGCCGCAATCGAACGGTTTGAGGGCCGAGGTCGATCGGACGATCATATTTGTAGTGCGTGACGTGATGTAGTGCGACGAAGATCGACACTGACGGCGTACTCCAGCAGCTTTTTTAAGCAGAACACCGGTTCCGACAGGGATCAAGCTCTAACAACGGGCAAGGACTGCCTATGGGAGGTGCGGGACTGGAGGAATCTTTATCCGTTTTCACGCCCGTCCTCGACGCGCCTTCGCGGCCTGGAACGGCTTGAAAACTTCCTCAAAGTTAGCATAAATATGGTTTTACGCTTATATGTATCAGGACAGGCAAATGAAGACTACTGTCGAGGTCCCCGACGATTTGTACCGGCAAGCCAAGGCTGAGGCGGCGCTGCGCGGCCGCAAGCTGAAGGATCTGATCGAGGAAGGTTTGCGGCAAGTCCTGGAGGCTCCACGCAGGAAGCGCCGGCAGCCGAGCCTTACCGGCCTGATGAAGCCCGCGCGTGGGACGATCGATTCGGGAATTGCCGACCTCGCTTCAAATTCCAAACATCTCGCAGGCTTCGGCCGCAATGACCGCCGCCATCGTTGACACCGGACCGCTGGTTGCCTTTTTCGACCGGGCCGAACAGCATCACCGCTAGGTAGCCGAGCGCATCGAGGACTCGACGCGCCTCTCCTCGTCTGTGAGCCCGTGCTCGCGGAGGTGATGTTCCTACTTGCGCGCTTTGTCCGATCCGGGGTCATTCGCGTCGGCTTGACCGCCTACCCGTCACTTCCGGTCTACCCCGATCAACGGACATCGTCAGACCGGCCCAACTGGTCCGGTTCGTGACACATGGAAACGTGGCACGGCGACAAACCGAAGATTTTATGCGGCGCGGTAACGCCGAATTCAGTTCATGTCAGAACCGCTGACGTATGGATGGGCGCGGTGTTCGCTACATTGCCCACACAATCGCCGGTTCAATACGAACGGACTTAGTGATCGAGGCTCTTGGTTTAGCCTCACCATCATGGAAGGTTCTAAGGAGAGAGAGTATATTGACGTTGTCCCGACCGAGCCGGGGTTCAAGAATTTCTCGCTGATCTCAGCGAGATGCTGCATTGAGTTTCAAACTAACTCCTCTGCTCGGCCGCATTAACTTCAATGATTGTACTCGTAAGGAGGAACTCTCATGAAGCTTCTCACGACCATTCTTATCGCAGCAGGAATTTCAAGCGTCATCATCTCGTTAGCCGCCCCAGCATGGGCGGCTGCGCCCGAGTCCAAAAGTCAAATCACTATCCTCTACGATGCATTCGGAACCGATCCTTCGATGACTAAGGACTGGGGCTTCTCCGCCCTCGTAGAGATCGCCGGAAAACGAATCTTGTTCGACACCGGGGATGACGCGGACATCTTTGCAGCCAATGTGAAGGCGAAGGGAGTTGACCTCAAAACTCTTGATTTCGTCGTGCTGTCACACCGGCATTCGGACCACATGGCAGGCTTGAATTATGTTTTGAGTGTCAATCCGACCGTGAAGATCTACGCGCCCAAAGAAGGATTCGGTATCTACGGTTCTTCGCTGCCGTCAAGCTTCTACCGAAAAGATGAGACGTTGCCGCCGGAGATGCGTTATTACGGAGGCTCACCACCTCAAGTAATGAAGTTCGGCGCGGCGTGGCGTGGCGCCAACTTTGAATTGATCGACAAGACCACCGAAATCGCGCCTGGCATGACCCTGATAGCGCTGGTGTCCGACGTCCCTGGCACAAAGGAGCTCAAGGAGCTATCTCTTGCTGTCAACACCTCTGAGGGTTTGGTTTTGGTGGTCGGTTGCTCTCATCCCGGAATTGAAAAGATCGTCGAGGCAGCGGCAGCTATCAATCCCAAAATTCATTTGATTGCAGGCGGCTTCCACCTCGTCGTCGCTTCTGACGATGTTATCGCCAAGGCCGTGGCGGCTCTGAAAGATACCTTCAAGGCCGAAAGTATTGCGCCGGGTCACTGCACGGGTGAGCCAATGTTCGCAGCATTGAAGAAAGCTTTCGGTGACCGATATCTTTATGCAGGTCTCGGCACTACTCTCCCGCTTGGAGCGAAAACTGGCTCGGACATGCGGCGTGGCGAAGGACCAGCGCTGCAGCAAGATGACCTCACTACCTACAGCAGGCTCGCGCGACGCGAAGATCCGTTCGGTATCTTACATGCGCGCAGCTTACGAACGAAAGCTTCGCAGTTGTGAAGATGCAGTTCTAGCAGACGCTAGCGAACCTAATGTCCGTTTCGGTCAATCGCGTCGTTCTGACCACGCGCCGACTACTTCCGGTCTGCCCCAATTAGCGGGCGTTCACAGTGTCCGTCGGCATGTCTCAAAGGTGCCGATAGTGTTGCAAAGGCCCTTTTGCGGCATGGGACCTAAATTCTCAGGGCCGTAGGCGCGACGATTGAATGATGATGTGGGGGACCACGTCGTCATGCGCCAAACTCACAGGCGATTCTGGTAGCGGGTTTGAGGCTCTATTGATCGGCGAGTGTCGCTCTTTTCGTTCTTTGGCGGGAAATTAGCCGCTGCGCCATTTGGGATTTTTGCAACACTATCTGCCAATTGCTGACTCATGCACCGCAACAAACGACGTGCACGGGTCGCGCAAGATTCATCTACTCCCCTCGACCGCCATTCGGGTTGTCCGAGGCGCTGGTAGCCGTCCACACCTCGCGTCTATCCTTGCAGGAGGCCGGAAAAACGCGGATATTTGCTTCAGGTCGGGAGCTCTGGGGAATTTCGGATCAAGGCACCAGCAGCGGGGTAAACGCCCCGGACCATTCCCGCAGGATGGATTCATGCTGTGCAATCGTCGCTCATTCATCACGGGCACGATCGCGCTCGGCGTTTCGTGTCAAGCGACGTCGGTGCCGGCCCAATCAACGTTACAACCGGCCTCCACCTTTAACTGGGAGTGCACAACATGACATTACCAGTGGCGACGCTCGATCACGTGGCATCAACGCGCGTGACGACCTGGATCACGCTGCCGACATCTATCGACGGCTAGGCTTCGCCCTCACCGAGCGTGGCTACCATTCGCTGGGCTCGATGAACCACCTAGCGATGTTCGGCACCGACTTTCTCGAATTGATCGCCGTGCCCAAAGGCGCGACCATTCGCCGGGACCTCCTCAACTACCCCTTCGGACTCAATGGACTCGCCTTCGGCTCCGAAGATTCCACAATCACCTACGACGCACTTTCCAAGGCGGGCGTGCCGGTTGAGCCGCCCCTCGAATTCACGCGTCCGGTGACGTTTGACGGCGCGGCGCGCGAAGCCCGCTTCCGAACGGTGCGCATGAAGGCGGGCGTGGTGCCTTATGGTCGCGTCTTTTACATCCACCACTTCACGCGCGACCTGCTTTGGCGAGACGAATGGCGCCACCACGCCAATGGCGTCGTCGCGGTCGTCCGCGCGATGATCGTCGATCCCGATCCGACCGCCGGCGCCAAGCTCTATGCCGATATGTTCGGACGAGAGGCGGTGCGCGACATCAAGGGGGGCAAGAAGGTGGTGACGGGCAATGCGCACCTCGAAATCATCACCGAGGCGGCGCTGAAGGATCAGTTCGGCCCGTCAGTGCCGGATGCAGAAGGACGCGGCGCCTATATGGCGGGGCCCACCTTCCGCACAATGTCGCTGGCCAAGGTGGCGCAGGCCTTGAAAGCTGGAAAAATCGAGTTCGTTCAGAGTCCGGGCCGGCTGGTCGTGCCGGCGCGGCTGGCGCTGAACGCCCTTCTGGAGTTCGTCGAATAGGCACTGGGCGGGAGCAGGAGGGCGAGATCGAATACTATGAGTGCTACGCGGCGACCTATTTGAGTGCGCGAGCGAACTTCCTGGAAACCGCGACAGCGACCACGGGAAGAATACGCTCTAAGCACTCTTGACGCTGGTAGCCCGGCGGCCCGTTCGCGACATGTCAAAACCCATAGATCGCGCAACCCGACAGCGCGTGCCTCAGGACGCGCCCTTAGATTGGGGTTCCCATGTCTGCTACGCCGTCCGAAAGCGGAAAAATCCAGAGTGTTCGTCACCATTGCAGGTCCGTAGGGCAGGTTGAAGCCGACGGCGTAACCCGGCGTCTCCCGACACGATAGGTCGTGCATCCCCACACAAATTAGCAAATCGTGGCCCGTCGTTCTCTGAAGTGGCGGGTTACGCCTTCGCTTCCAACCCGCCCAACCTACCTACTAGCCGTCATTGCCAGAAGCGCAAGCGACGAAGCAATCCATCGTTCCGCATATCGGCTCTATGGATTGCTTCGCTGAGTTTATCATCGGGCGGCGCTTTGCGCCGACCCGTTGGCTCGCAATGACGGGATTGGCGGTTTTGTCGACCCTACATCGTCGCGCCAAGCACCCAGGGCGCGAATTCGGCGCCGCCGAAATCAAAATTCTCGCTCTTGGTCGGCTGGCCCGAGGCGGTCTTGAGCATCAGCTCGAAAATGCGCTGGCCGCATTGCTGGACGGTTTCCTCGCCGTCGAGAATGGTGCCGCAATTGACGTCCATGTCGTCTTCCATCCGCCGGTACATCGCCGAGTTGGTCGCAAGCTTGATCGAGGGCGCCGGCTTGCAGCCAAACACGCTGCCGCGGCCGGTGGTGAAGCAGACCAGGTTGGCGCCGCCCGCCACCTGACCGGTGGCCGCGACCGGGTCGTAGCCGGGCGTGTCCATGAAGACGAACCCCTTCTTGGTGACCGCTTCGGCATAATTGACGACATCGACGAGATTGGTAGAGCCGGCCTTCGCCATCGCGCCGAGCGATTTTTCCAGGATCGTGGTGAGGCCGCCGGCCTTGTTGCCGGGACTGGGATTGGCATTCATCTCGGCGCCTTCGCGCGCGGTGTAGTCTTCCCACCAGCGCATCAAGGCCACCAGCTTTTCGCCGACCTCGCGGCTGACCGCGCGCCGCGTCAAGAGATGCTCGGCGCCATAGGTCTCGGGCGTCTCCGACAGAATGACGGTGCCGCCGTGCCGCACCAGAAGATCGCTCGCCGCACCCAGCGCGGGGTTGGCGGAGACGCCGGAATAGCCATCGGAGCCGCCGCACTGCAAGGCTACTGTCAATTCGCTCGCGGCGACCTTCTCGCGCTTCACCTTATTGGCGTCGGTGAGCGCCTCGCGCACAAAGGCTACACCGGCCTCGACCGTCTTGCGGGTGCCGCCGATTTCCTGAATCTCCAGCTCGCGCAAGCGCCCGGCGAACTTCTGCTCCTGCATCAATCCGCCGATCTGGTTGACCTCGTAACCCAGGCCCAGCACGACGACGGCGGAAAAATTGGCGTGCCGCGCGTAGCCGCCAAGCGTCCGGCGCAGCACGGTCAGCGGCTCGCTCTGCGTCATGCCGCAACCGGTCTTGTGGGTGAGCGCCACCACGCCATCGACGTTCGGGAAATCAGCCAGCGGGTTGTCGCCGGTGAACGGGTTCTTCTTGAAGATATCGGCGATGAGCCCTGCGACATGGGCGCTGCAATTCACTGACGTGAGGATGCCGATATAGTTGCGGGTCGCCACCCGGCCGTCGGGACGGCGGATGCCGTCAAAGGTCGCAGGCAGATCGAAATTGGGGGTCGGCAGGACGTCGACGCCAAAAGCGTAGTCCTTGGCGAAATCGCCCATGCCGCAATTCTGGGTATGGACGTGCTGGCCGGGCGCGATTGGCGCCGTCGCAAAGCCGATGATCTGGCCGTAACGGCGCACCGGCTCGCCGACCGCGATGGCGCGGACCGCAACCTTGTGGCCGGCGGGAATCCGCTCCGCCGTGGTCACGCCGTCGGCCACGACCATGCCGGGCGGAAGGCTCGAGCGCGCGATCAGCACGCCATCATCGGGGTGCAGTCGAATGACGGGCGCGGGGGCCATCGGTGTCTCCATCAATGCATGCTGATCGTGCCCCGGATGCCGCGCAGCGCGCAAGCGGTGCGCTGCCGATCCGGGGCCCATGCGTGCCAGTCAGCATCCATGGGTCCCGGCTCTGCTGAGCCGCGTGAAGTACGCGGCACCGCGTCCGGGACACGGGAGTTCACGCCTTGCCGTCGGAATCTTTCCGGGTCTGCGCCACCTGCATCCGGGCGTAGGTCGCCATCAAGCCGCTGTCGTTGAACAGGGTGACGAGCTGAAAGCCCATGTTGATCGCTCGGGTTGCGCCCACCGCGCCCGAGCAGTGAATGCCGGGATGGAGGCCGCGCTTGCCGCATTCCTTCACGATCTTCTCGTAAATCTTGAGAATTTCAGGCTCTTCCCGGTCAAGCTTCGGCACCAGACCATAGGAAAAGCCGAGATCGGAGGGGCCGATATAGACGCCGTCGATGCCTTCGACATCGAGGATCGATTCCATGTTCTCGATCGCGGTCTTGGTTTCCATCATCGGCAGCAGCACGATCTCGTCATTGGCGGTCTTTTGATAGGTGCCGGCGGTGCCGTACAAGCCGGCCCGGATCGGGCCGTTCGACCGGGTGCCGAGCGGCGGGTATTTGCTGTAGGCGACGAGGTTTTCGGCTTCCTGGGGGGTGTTGATCATCGGACAGATCACGCCATAGGCACCGCCGTCGAGCACCTTGCCGATGATGCCAGGCTCATTCCAGGGCACCCGCACCATCGGCGTCACGGGGTGGCCGTACATCGCCTGGAAGCATTGCACCATCGATTGATATTCCTGCACGCCGTGCTGCATGTCGACGGTGACGCTGTCGAAGCCGCATTGCGCGATCACTTCAGCCGAAAAGCCGGAAGGAATCGCAAGCCAGGCGTTCACCACGACTTTGCCAGACGCCCAGATTTCTTTGACTTTATTGGCCACTCTCAATCCTCCGTTCGATCAATCTACCCGTCATTGCGAGCGCAAGCGAAGCAATCCATGTTGCAGCAAATCGAACTATAGATTGCTTCGTCGCTTGGCTCCTCGCAATGACGGAAAAAATCACATCGTTGCCCTCTGAATGCTTGCCTCGCTCACCCCGACGTCGCGGGCGGTGTTGACGATCGCCGCCCAGGTTTCGTCCGGCAAGGGCACGCCGTGCTTGGTGCGTTCGTCGCGCATCTTGGCCTCCGGCTCGCCCGGAATCAGCACGGCATCGATGCCGGCGGCGGGCTTGGTGTCCTTGAAATAGCCGATATAGCGCGAAATCTCGCTGTCGAAGAAATTGGCGGGATCGACCACGGAGGGATCGACATAAACCGCAAACATGCCGTTGGCGAAACGCCGGTTCGGTCCGGTCGCGCCGGTGCCGGTCAGCGCGCCGCCGAGCAATTCGCAAATCAGCGCCAGACCCGAGCCCTTGTGTTCGCCGAACGCGCGGATCGCGCCCCTGCCCTGGGTATGGTCGCGCGGCCCATCCGGCGTATACGGCCCGTACAACAGCGCCGGATCTTCGCTCAAATGGCCGTCGAGATCGATCAGCGCGCCCTTTGGCAATTTCTTGCCGCCACGGCTGGCGACCAGCACCTTGCCTTCGGCAACGACCGAAGTCGCGAAATCCAGCACCACCGGGGCCTGTCCCCGGCGCGGGATGCCGACGCAATAGGGCGCGGTGGAGAGCCGCCGCTCGACGCCGCCGTAGGGAGCGACCAGCACCGAGCCGGCCGCGTTGACAAAGTGGATCGAGACCAGGCCTTCGGCGGCGGCCATTTCGGCCCAGTCGCCGACCCGGCCGATATGCCCGGCGTTGCGCAGCGCCACCGCGGCGAGACCCGACGCCTTGCATTTTTCGATGCCGATCCTGACGGCCTGGGGCGTCACGGTCTGCCCGTAGCCGAACTTGCCATCGACCACCGCCAGCGCGGGTGTATCGACCACGAGCTCGGCGGTCTGGTTGGGGACGACTGAACCCATCTTCTTCCACCGGATATAGACGGGCACCCGGATCACGCCGTGGCTGTCATGGCCGGTCAGATTGGCGGTCGCAAGGTAAGTCGCGATGCGGCGGGCTTCCTCCGCCGAGGAATCGGCGTGCTGGAACACGTCCGCAACGAAGTTGATCAGATTTGCAACCTGAATGGTGACCATTAGAACGTCGCTCTTGTTATTGGCTAGGCGCTTACTTTGGCGTGACCGCCGAGATCGGCGGCGCGGATGGCTTCATTGCCCGCTAGCATTGCCGATCACCTGCGGTGCGGTAATACCTACGGCCTATCCAGCCAAAAACTCGCCGCGCAAGCGTCATCCAGTCCTCCCGTGAGGCCAATTTGAGCGTCGGCCTTCATGACCTTCAGCGAAAAATCGCTCGCGTGTCTACGGCGTGTCAGGGCAAGAGTCGATCCGTATCACCGCACGGCCCGGCAGCTTGCATAGGTGCCCCAACCACAAGCATGGGCTATGGTTGGCCCGGGCGCGGCCAGCCCGTTTCCCGCTTGCTAGGCCCTGCAGAATCGCCGGAGTGATCCTCACATGCCGCATTTCACGATCGAGTACTCCGCCAATCTCGATTCTCATCTCGATATCGGCAAGGTCGTCGAAGTGGTGCGCCAGGCGGCGGTGGAGACCGGCATTTTCCCGCTCGGCGGCATTCGGGTTCGAGCCATCCGCTGCGAGCATTACGCCATTGCCGACGGGTCACCGCATCACGGCTTTCTCGACTTGGTGCTGCGGCTTGGCGAGGGACGCGATCTTGTGACCCGCAAGAAGGCCGGCGAGCACATTTTTCGCGCGCTGTCCGATCATCTCGATCCGGCCTTTGCCGCGGGCCGGTTCGCGCTGTCGTTCGACATGCAGATCAACGACAGGGAAACCAGCTGGAAACGCAATAACATCCACGGGGCTCTTAAAGCAGAGACCGCGCATGGATGAGGTCGTCTCGCTGGCGAGCTCAACTTAGGACGCTAAATGCCCGTGCCGACGCACATCTTCGACCCACCCTTCAACATCGTCAGGTGCAGCCATGCCGTGCTTGACGTGGTGGACCTCAATGCCAGCCGCGCGTTCTACGAAAACGCCATCGGCCTGCATGTCGAGGATCGCGACGACAAGGCGGTATATTTGCGCGGAGCCGAGGAACATCAGCATCATTCGCTGGTGCTGCGCAAGGCGGCAAACGCCGCCTGCAATCGCCTCGGCTTCAAGGTCGGCAACGAAGGCGACCTCGACAAGGCCGCGGCGTTCTTTTCGGAGAAGGGCATCACGTTCGCCTTTGCCGAGCGGCCGTTTCAGGGCCGCACGCTGCAATTTACCGATCCCTTCGGTTTCCAGATTGAGCTCTCAGCGGCGATGGACAAGCGGCCGCACCTGTTGCGCCGCTACGACCTCTACAAGGGCTGCCACCCGCAGCGGCTCGATCATTTCAATGTTTTTGCCGCCGAGGTCCAGGACACCATGGATTTCTATGCGCGGCTGGGCTTCCGCCTGACCGAATATGCCGAGGAAGACGGACCGCAAGCGCGGATCGCCGCGGCCTGGATGCATCGCAAGGGCAATGTGCATGATTTGGCCATCACCAACGGCAAGGGCCCTCGCCTGCATCACTTCGCCTACTGGGTGCCGACCGCGATGAACATCCTGCATTTGTGCGACGTGATGGCCTCGAGCGGCTACCTCAAGAACATCGAACGCGGGCCCGGCCGCCATGGCATTTCAAACGCGTTTTTTCTCTATGTCAGGGATCCCGACGGCCACCGCCTGGAGCTCTACACCAGCGATTACTTCACCGGCGACCACGACCATGCGCCGATGCGCTGGTCGTTGAACGATCCGCGCCGGCAGACGCTGTGGGGCTCGCCCGCGCCGCGCTCCTGGTTCGAGCAGGGATCGCCGTTTCCGGGACAGACGGTGCACGAACCGCTATTTGTCGCCGATGTCACGATTGCAGATTAGAGTTACGGAGATCCCATGAAAATGTCTTTGCTTGTCGCGGCCGCCTCGATGCTGGGTGTGGCAACTGTCTTGTCGCCGATGGCCGGCCTCCACGCCGCTGAACTCAAAGTGCTTGCAGGTAGCTCATTGAGGAGCGCGTTGACTGAACTCGGCCCTCAATTCGAGCGCGCCTCCGGCCACAAGCTCACCATTCATTTCGATACGACCCCCAACCTGATCAAGTTGGCGACTTCAGGCGATCCGTTCGACCTGGGTGTGGTTCCCATCGATGTCTTCCGGGACGCCGCCGCGAAGGTCCGCTTCACCCCGGGACCACCAGTCGAATTCGCGCGCGTCGGCTACGGCGTCGCCGTACGCGCGGGCGCTCCCAAACCTGATGTCAGCACCCTCGATGCCTTCAAGAAGACACTGCTCGACGCAAAATCGATCACCTTTGTGCCGGCCAGCGCAGCCGGCGCCTATATCCTGAAGATGTTCGAGCGCCTCGGAATCGATGCGGCGATGAAAGCCAAGACCCTGGCGCAGGACCAACCTGGACAAATCATCCAGGCCGTCATTAAAGGGGATGCAGAGCTCGCGGTGTTTGTGAACAACGTGTTGACCGCGCCGGGCGTAGAGATCGCCGGACCATTTCCCGCCGAACTGCAACAGGAGCTGATTTTCCCGGCCGCCGTCGCTGCCGAGGCGAAGGAGCCGGCTGCCGCCAAGGCGTTCATCGACTTCCTCACCTCGCCTGCCGCCGCTTCTGCCATCAAGGCCAAGGGCATGACCCCCGGCTAGTGCCGCCGATTTGAAGTTCCTGCATCAAACTCGAACAGGAACTTCAAATCGAAAAGCGGCACTGGCATCATAGGCTTGCTAGTACCCTTTGCTTTCCGAAGTTCGTTTGCGAAGATGCGGAGCCGGATCACGAACTTCGGAAAGCGGGTACTAGCGCACCCTGCATCGTTACTGGATATTTCATGGCTTCCTCCCGCCTCGCCACCTTCGCCGTCAACGGCGCGACCCGATACGGTGCGGTGACTGATGGCGGAATCGTTGATCTTTCCATGCGCTGGGCTAAGGATTTTCCCACGCTGCGTGAAGTCATCGCCGCCGGCGCCCTGACAAGACTGGCCGAAGATGCGGCGCGCTATCAGGCGGACCATGCGCCCGATGCCATCACCTGGCTGCCGCCGATCCCGGCGCCGGAGAAGATCATTTGCGTCGGCGTCAATTATCCCGACCGCAACGCCGAGTATAGAGACGGGCAGGCACCGCCGAAATATCCGAGCCTGTTCATGCGCACGCCGCGCTCCTTTGTCGGCCACGGCACGCCGCTGGTTCGCCCGCGCGCGTCGACGCAACTCGACTATGAAGGCGAATTGGTTCTCGTGATCGGCAAGGCCGGGCGGCACATCCCGGAGCAAGCGGCGCTCGATCACGTTGCCGCGATCACGCTGTGCAACGAGGGCACGATCCGCGACTGGGTCCGGCACGCCAAATTCAACGTCACGCAAGGCAAGAATTTCGATGGCAGCGGCAGCCTCGGTCCCTGGCTTGTTCCTTATACCAGCGAATCCCAGATCGCCGACATCCGGCTGACGACGCGGGTCAATGGCGAAACGCGCCAAGACGACCGCACGTCGCGGTTGGTCTTCGGCTTTCGTTACCTGATCAACTATATCTCAGGCTTCACGACCCTGGTGCCGGGCGATGTCATCGTCACGGGAACGCCGACCGGCGCCGGCGCGCGGTTCGACCCGCCGCGCTACCTCAAACCCGGCGACGTTATCGAAATCGAAGCGGACCATATCGGCGTGCTGCGCAACGGCGTGATCGATGAGGCTAGTGCGGTGAATTTGAAGTTCCTATCAGTGTAGCCGCAATCTCATCATAGGAACTTCAAATTCAAAGACCGCACTAGAAACCTTAACTTTCTAGTGCTCCTTTGATCCCGAAGTTCGCATCAGAGGTCGCCGCGATGATTTGCGAACTTCGGAATCGGAGCACTAGTGATGCTTGTGCGTGATCGGACGATGCCATGACCCTGAGTTCCGGCGGCGAAGCCATTGTCAGCGGCCTGGTCGCGCACGGCGTGGACACCGTGTTCGGCCTGCCCGGGGCGCAGATCTACGGCCTGTTCGACGCCTTCCAGCAGGCGCGGCTGAAGATCATCGGCGCGCGACATGAGCAGGCCTGCGGTTACATGGCCTTCGGCTTCGCGCGATCCACCGGCCGGCCCGGGGTGTTCAGCGTGGTGCCCGGCCCGGGCGTCCTCAACGCCGGCGCGGCCCTGCTGACGGCGTTCGGGGCGAACGAACCGGTGCTCTGCCTGACCGGACAAGTGCCGACGCCGTTTCTCGGCAAGGGCCGCGGCCATCTCCACGAAATGCCGGATCAACTCGCCACCTTGCGGACTTTCGTCAAGTGGGCGGACCGCATCGAATATCCCGACGCCGCGCCGGCGCTGGTCGGCCGCGCGTTTCAGGAAATGCTGTCGGGACGGCGCGGCCCGGTTTCGCTGGAAATGCCGTGGGATGTATTCACAGAACGCGCGGAAGTCGGCCCCGCCATGCTGTTCGATCCCTTCCCGGCACCGCAGCCCGATCCAGACCGGATCAAGTCGGCGGCGAGCCTGATCGCCGACAGCAAGACGCCGATGATCTTCGTCGGCAGCGGCGCGATCCACGCGCGCGACGAGATCCTCGAGCTTGCCGAATTGATCGACGCGCCGGTGGTGGCGTTCCGCAGCGGCCGCGGCATTGTCTCCAACGCTCACGAACTCGGACTGACGATGGCGGCGGCGTACCGGCTGTGGCCGCGGACCGATCTCATGATCGGGATCGGGACCCGGCTTGAGTTGCCGACGATGTCGCGCTGGCCGTTCCGCCCCGACGGGCTGAAATCCATTCGCATCGATATCGATCCGTCGGAAATGCGAAGGTACACGCCGCACGCCGCCGTGATAGCTGACGCGCAGGCCGGCACCCGCGAACTGCTCGCTGCGGTGCGCAGGCGCGGTTACCAGAAATCGAGCGGCCGCCGTGCCGCGATCCGCGAGGCCTCGGCGGCGGCGCTGCAGCAGATTCAGCAGGTTCAGCCGCAGATGGCTTACCTGAATATTCTGCGCGAGGTTCTGCCGTCGAACGCCATCGTGACCGATGAATTGTCGCAGGTCGGCTTTGCCTCCTGGTATGGCTTTCCGATTTACGAGCCGCGCACCTTCATCAGCTCGGGCTATCAGGGCACGCTCGGCTCCGGCTTCCCGACCGCGCTAGGGGCCAAGGTCGCAAATCCTGAAAGGCCGGTGGTCGCCATATCAGGCGATGGCGGCTTCATGTTCGCCGTGCAGGAATTGGCCACCGCCGTGCAGTTCAACATCGGCGTGGTCGTATTGGTGTTCAACAACAATTCCTACGGCAATGTGCGCCGCGACCAGCGCGAGCGGTTCGACGGCCGCGTGGTGGCGTCGGATTTGGTCAATCCGGATTTTGTGCGGCTTGCGGAATCCTTTGGGGTCGGCGCAGCGCGGGTAACCTCACCCGAAGCCTTTCGTCCCGCGCTGGAGCAAGCGGTTTCGGCTGGCGGCCCATACCTGATCGACATCGAAGTGAGAAGGGATTCCGAGGCTAGTCCCTGGCCCTTCATTCATCCGGCGAAGCCGTAAGGCCTGCGATCCCTTCGAGCTGCTCTGAATCCGTTAGACTAAGCGCGAAAGCAGCAACAACCGCAGGGTTGTTGCCGAGCGCGGCGATGGTCGGTCATGACACCTTGCGGAAGGTCAAATTGATGCGCTGCCGACCCATCAGGGGATGCTCGCCGTCGGCGAGCGGAGCGATGCCGTGAAAGACGAGCCGCGCCGGGCCGCCCCAAACCGCGATGTCGCCATGCTCCAGCCGATAGCGGCGCGCCTTGTCGCTGCGCTTCAATCCGCCGAACAGGAAGATCGCGGGCAAGCCCAGCGAGACCGAGACGATCGGCGCGCCGAAATCATGCTCGTCCCTGTCCTGGTGCAGGGACATGCGCGCGCCGGGTCTGTAGCGGTTGATCAGGCACACATCCGGTGCGAACCCGGCAAAGCCCGCGCGATCGGCGGCCTGCCCGGCGAGGTCGCAAAGCAAGGGCGGCATGGCCGGCCAGGGTTTTTCGGTTTCGGGGTCGTTGGCAGCGTAGCGATAACCGGTGCGATCGGTGATCCAGCCTGCGCTTCCGCAATTGGTCATCGCCACTGACATCTGATGGCCGCCGGGCGTCGCCATATGGCGAAACGGCGCTCGCGCCACGATATCGCGCAATGCCGCGATCAACCCGGATTCCAGTGGACCGACGAAACCGCGTAGCAACACGGCGCCCTCCGCCATCGCCCCCGGCGATCGGCAGATATCGGGAACATGGTCGAACAAATCCGTCGTCAAAGGGCTGCTACCTACTTGGCATCGTGAAAAATCACGCCAGCGGTATAACGATGGCCAGATCGGATCCGGCTGACGCCGTGGCGGAGATTGACGCGATAGAATCCGCGCGTCCCCTGCACCGGCCGGACATGGACGGCAAAGGCTACCGCATCGCCCTGCAGAAGCGGCACCACTTCAGCCCGCGACTGCATGCGCGGCCGCTGTTCGGTCAGTACGAATTCGCCGCCGGAGAAGTCCCGGCCCGGTTCCGACAACAGGATTGCCACCTGCAACGGAAACACGTGCTCCCCGTAGAGGTCCTGATGCAGGCAATTATAATCTCCCGCTTCATATTGCAGCAGCAGCGGCGTCGGCCGGACCTGGCCGGCGGCATGGCAACGCCTCAGGAACGCGTCGTGGCTTTCAGGGTACCGGATATCGATCCCCATGGCTTGGTTCCAGCGATTGGCGATGCCGTTGAGCGGCGCATATAGCGCCGGCCGCAGTTCCGCGATCACAGCGGGAAGCGGATAGCAAAAGTATTTGTACTCGCCGCGTCCAAAGCCATGACGCCCCATCACCACCCGGCTGCGGAAATGGCTGTCGTCGGAATAAAGCCCGGCGAGTGCACGGCATTCCTGCACCGAGAGCAACCCTTTCATCACCGCGCAACCCTGCGCGTCCAGGTCACGCGCCGCCCGCTCCCAGTCGACCGCCGCAATGCGCGCGGCGATGGGGGAAGGCGGCGGTACGGAGCGGGCCATGTTGTGCGTAGCCGAATTCATACCGGTGATCTTGGCAAATCGGGATGCGTAGCGCCACCCGGTTTCCGGTAAGGCTGCGCTCTATCCTCGTCATTGCGAGGAGCGCTTGCGACGAAGCAATCCAGTCTTGCTTTGCGGATTGATTGATTGCTTCGCTTAGCCTGTCATCGGGCGCGCATTCGCGCGACCCGTTGGCTCGCAATGACGATCATCGTCACTGTCGCATTCCCGCTTGGCTCTCACCCCAGCACCGGCAACTCGACCACGTCATAGGCGTGCCGGATGGTGCGCTTGAGCACGGGGTCTTCCAGTTCAAATTCAAAGCGGCTGGCGGGGCGGATACCGCCCTTGGCCGCAAACGTGCCACCGAACATCGCGCATCCACCGGGCAGTCCTGCATCGCCAAAACAGCCGCGAACGAGCTCCGCCACCGCCAGCATGCTATCGAGCGTGCCCTCCTGGTACAGGACCCGCTCGCCGCCAATCCACGCAAAGGAGCGCAGGATCATCTGGTCCCAGTGCCCGATGACGTCCTCAAGTTCCCACAGCACGGACGCCATCACCTTGTCGCACATCTGCTTGGACACCGTGACGCTGTAGGTCTCGACCTTGCGGTCGGTGTGATCGGAGCCGAGGCCGACGAAGACGCGGCCCTGCCAGCCGATCAGCACAAACTCGACCTCGCCGCTGGAATTTTCACCGCTGACTTCGATGGAGTCTTCCGTCGTCAGCCGCCGCGCCGAGACGCGGTAGTAGATCGGGGTCGTGGCCGGCCGGGCGATGCCGATCGCCTCCAACTCGGCGATGTGCTTGTCGCGCGCCACCGGATCGCGCCCGGTCCACCCCGCAATCACCGCCTGCTCGATCGCCAGCGTCAGAGGCGTCGTGGTGCCCTGGGCGTCCACGGTGAATGTCAAGTCAAACACGGATCACGACCTCCATGGCCGCCGCCAGTTCGAAGATGCGGCGATCCGATCCGCCGGATGCGGCGAGCATCAAGCCGACCGGCGCTTCCCCCTCGCGATGGCAGGGCAGCGAGATGGCGCAGCCGTCGATCATGTTGATCAGCGTGCAATTGCGCAGCGACAGCAGGTTGGCTTTGGTAAACGCTTGGTCGTCGGCAAGATCGGCGATGCGTGGCGGCGTAATGGCGGCGGTCGGCATCACCAGCGCGTCGTGGGGCGCAAGCCGAACCGTGGCGCGGGCGATCAGCGACTGTCGCATCGCCAACATATCGATATAGTCCGCAGCGCTGATGGTTTCACCGCGCAGGATCCGCTGGGATACGCGGGGGTCGTAAACGTCGCCGCGGCTGGCGATCAAGTGGCTGTGCCAGGCGTAACTTTCCGCCGCGGCAAAGCCGCCCTTGGTGTTCATCACCCCGACATCGAGAAATTCCGGCACCGCGATACGCTCGACCAGGGCGCCCTGACGCGACAACGCTTCCAGCGCTCTTTCGAAGCTGCGCGCCACCTCATCATCGAGTTCATCGAGCGCGACGGTGGTCGGCACCGCCAGGCGCATGCCCCTGATCGGGCGCGGCTCCAGCGGCAGCACGGGCTCGTCGGCGAGCACCGCGTCGAGCACCGCACAGCACTGCGCCGTGCGCGCGAGCGGCCCGAAACTGTCGAGCGTGAACGACAGCGGCACGCCGCCCGCAAGCGGCACCCGCCGCTGCGTCGGCTTGAAGCCGACGATGCCGTTAAAGGCCGCCGGAATCCGGCACGACCCGCCGGTGTCGGTGCCGAGCGCGCCATGCGCCATACCATCGGCGACGGAGACCGCCGCGCCCGAGGACGACCCGCCCGGCACGTGGCCGACTTTGCGCTGCCAGGTGCTTTTCGGCGTGCCGTAATGCGGGTTGATGCCGATCCCGGAATAGGCGAATTCGGTCATGTTGGTACGGCCGATGACGATGAATCCGGCACGGCGCAGCCGCGCCACCACCACCGCATCAACTTCCGCCGGGGCCGAATCCTCCAAGGCGCGCGAGCCGGCGCGGGTCACCTGCCCCTTGATGTCGAACAGATCCTTGATCGAGACGGGAATCCCCGCATAACGTGTCGGCGCCGCCCTGACACCGCGCAACCGGTCCATCGCTTTGGCGGCTTCGATCGCGGCTTCGACATCGACATGAATGAAGGCCCGCGCACCCTCGCCTGAATTGTCGGCGATTGCCGCGAGACACTCGTCGACGAGCTTTCGCGCGTTGGTGCGGCCATTTTCGAGATCGTCGGCAAGTCCGGCAATGGTCGGGGTGTTCGGCATGGTTTTGTCGCCTCAATGATCGGCTATTTATTGCCCGGAACGGCTTCGATCTCCAGATCGAGCAATGCCGCGCTCAGCGATTTGCCATGCGCGTCGAGCGCGAGTGAGCGGGTTACTCCCCCGCCCAGCGCCTGTTTCATGACAAAGTTAAGCGCCGAAATGTTGGGCAGCTCATAGCGGACAACCTCGCCTTCGACAACACCGGCAAAATGCGCCTTGACCCGGGCGCTGGTGACTTGTTGCAGCAGCAGCGGATAATGTTTCTCATCATAGGCAATGACGGAAATATTGGAGGTATTGCCTTTGTCGCCGGTGCGGGAATGGGCAATCTGGCGCAGCTTCATCGCCCCTCGCCCCCGACAAAATGGACCTGCGGCCTCGCCAATTCGCGCGGCAGCAACACGGAAGCCACCGCAACCACATCGCGCGCCGATTTGAAGGCCCCGCCGCCGGCGGCCGGGCCATTGGTATAGAGCGTTTCGACCTCGTTGCCGATTCGGACCGCCTCGCGCAGGCTTTCGGTACGGCCGGCGACACGCACGCGCACCTCATAGGGCTCGTTGGCGTGCGCGGCGACGGCCGCCCCATGCAGGGAATCGACGCCGATCAGCTCGAACCGCAATTCGCCCGCGGCAACGCCGGTAAGTTTCAGCCGCTCGCGAACGATTTCGAGCGCCAGACGCCCGCGCGCCACCGCACCCGGCCCGGCATAGGAAATCTGGCCCTCGCCGATAAAACCGTCGACATAGCCGACCGAAACCTTGAGCGTTCCGGTGCGCGGGCTGCCGCGCCCGCCGCTGATCCGCACGCGGTCCTTGCCGATCTCCTCGACCTTGACGTGGGAGAAATCCGCGGTCACGTCGGGCTGAAGATATTGGGTCGGGTCGTGCACCTCATAGAGCAATTGCTCCTTGCAAGTCTGCGCGGTCACCGCACCTCCAGAGCCTTCGACCTTGGTGACGACGAGACTGCCGTCTTCGCCGACTTCGCCGATGGGAAAGCCTAATCGCGCCAGATCAGGAATGTCCTTGTAGGGCGGGTCTGCGAAGTAGCCGCCGGTGATCTGGCCGGCGCATTCGAGCAGATGGCCTGCGAGCGTGCCCTGCCCCAGCAGGTTCCAGTCGTCCATGGGCCAGCCGAAAGCGTGAACCATCGGCGCCAGAAACAGCGCAGGGTCGGAGGCGCGCCCGGTAATCACGATGTCGGCCCCGGCGGAAAGCGCCTTCGCCATCGGCCCGGCGCCGAGATAGGCATTGGCCGACAGCAGCCGGTTGCCGAGTTGCCTGATCGTGCCGTCGAACTCCATGATCGGAAGGTCGCGCTCCTTGCAGGCGTCGAGCACGTCGTCGCCGACGATGGCGGCGATCTTCAGCGACGAAAGTCCGAGCGAGTTCGCAACCTCGGCGGTCTTGCGGGCCGCGGCGAGCGGATTGGCCGCGCCCATATTGGTAACGATCTTGATGGCTTTCGACGCGCAGACCGGCAGCACCGCGCGCATGCGCGCTTCCAGCAGCGGATCGTAGCCACTTTCCTTATCCTTCATGCGGGCCTGCTGGGCGAGCGCGACCGTGCGTTCGCCGAGGCACTCGAACACCAGATACTGGATGCCGCCCTTTTCGGCGAGTTCGACCGCGGGCTCGATGCGATCGCCCGAATAGCCCGCGCCTGATCCGATCCGGATGGTTCGCATCATTTCAGCCCAAAATACGCGCGCCGCAACGCCTCATTGTCGGTCATTTCGGCAACCGTGCCGGAGAAGCGGATACGTCCGCCCTCCAGCACGAACACGCGGGTGGCTACTTCCAGAAAGCCGATATTCTGCTCGGCGATCAATAGCGCAAGCCCCCGTCCGCGCAGATCGCTGAGGATTCGAATGACTTCCTTGACGAACAGCGGCGACAACCCGGCCGATGGTTCATCCATTACCAAAAGACGAGGCTCCGCGGCCAACGCCTTGGCGATGCCGAGCATTTTGCGCTGGCCCCCGGAAAGACTGGAGGCTGGCGCACGGCGCTTTTCGCGCAGGGCCGGGAATATGCCATAGAGCTCCTCGGCGCGGGCAGCGGAATCGGCGTGCCCCAGCGCCTGCGCGCCAATCCGGATGTTTTCCTCGATCGACAGATCGGGAAACACCGCGAGTTCCGACATGTAGGTCATGCCGAGCCGCATTCGCTCGCTGGAGCGCATCCGCGTCACGTCTTCGCCGGCAAGAGTGATGCTGCCGTGCCGCGCCCCGACCAGGCCGACCAGCGATTTGAGAAAGGTCGTCTTGCCGGCGCCGTTGGCCCCGAGCAGCAGCACGGTTTCGCCGGCGCGAACGTCAAGATTGACCCCCCACAGCACCTGCATGGTGCCGTAGCCGGCGTCGACGCCATCCGCTCTCAGGAGCTGCGCGGCTTCAGGCGGCATGCTCGCCTCCCAGGAACACCTCGATGACCTGCGGAACCTGGACGGCGACCGCGAGCTTGCCTTCGAAAATCTCCTTGCCCGCGTTCATGACAATGACGCGATCGGTGACGTGTTCGATGAAGCCCATGAGATGCTCGACCACAATGATCGCGATCCCGCTGCGCGCCAGCGCCTTGATGCGTTCGGCGATCCAGTCGAGTTCGGCCGGATTGAGGCCGGCGGCGAGCTCGTCGAGCAGCAACAGCCGCGGACGCGTCGCAAGCGCGCGCACCAGGTCGAGCAGCTTCTGCTGCGCGTTGTTGAGATCGGCCGCCGGCCGGTCAGCGACCTCGGTCAGCCGGTATTCGTGGAGCAGATCGGCGATCTCGGGCGGCGCCACCGCGGCCCGCCCATAGGCCAGCGCGACCTCGATGTTCTGCCGCACCGTCAGCGACAGAAACGGCTTGGGGATTTGGAAGGTGCGGTTGATGCCGCGATGAACCAGCCGGTGCGAGACCACCCCGCCGATGGCGGCGCCATCCAGCACGACCTCGCCGCCGTCAGGCGCGTAGAGGCCGGAGATCACATTGATGGCGGTGGTCTTGCCGGAGCCGTTGGGCCCCACCAATCCCAATATTTCGCCGGAGGCGACATGGAAACTCAATCCGTCGAGCGCGTAGAAGCCGCCGAAGCGTTTTGTCAATTTGGCGACGCCGAGGATGGGTGCAAGCTCAGGGGACATGCCAGCCCCTGCGGGTTGCCAGCGATACCAGGCCTGCGGGGAGAAACAGCACGAGCCCCATGATCAAGAGGCCATAGATCAGCTGGAAATATTGCGGCGTGGTGAACCCGATCAAATTGTAGATGCCATAGAGGATGATGACGCCGACAATCGGGCCCGAGATCGAGGCCACGCCGCCGAACAGCGCAAACACGATGGCGAAGATGCTGAATTCGCCGCTGAACACATTGTCCGGATAGAATACCGACACGTACCAGGCATAGACGCCGCCGGCGAGACCTGCCACCAGCGCGGAAGCGAGCCACGCGATCACCCGCATGCGCACGACATTGACGCCCGCCATCGAGGCGCTGACGGCATCTTCCCGCACCGCCTGCAACGCCAGGCCAAAGCGGGAGTTCTTCAAGAACACCACGGCCCCGAGCGTCAGCGTCAGCACGACAAGGGCGGCGGCATAAGCGAGCGTCGGGTTGAACGTGCCGGTGAGCGAAACGCCATAGGGTCCGCGCGTGATGTTTTCCAACGCCGGATTGGCGACAAAGTGCAGCACCGCGAGCGAGGCTGCGAGATTGGCGATCGCAAAATAGGCACCCGACAGCCGCAACAGCGGCGTCAGCAACAGCCCCAGCGCGACGCCGACCAGGCCTGCGACGAGCACCGCAAGTATCGCCGGCGCCTGGTAGTGCATCACCAGGATCGCGAAGCCATAGGCGCCGGCGCCGAAGAAGCCGACATAGCCGAACGGCAGATAGCCGGTAAAGCCGTAGATGATGTTCACGCCCTGGGCGAGGATCAGAAAGATGACGAAATTGAACAGCAGCAAATGATTCTGGTAGACGCCCGGCAACACCGCGAAGACGGCGATGAGCGGCAGCACAATGAACAGGGTATGCTTGAAGGCGCTAGGCAACGCGCACCCGCCTTCCGAGCAGACCGCTTGGCCGAAGCAGCAGGATGAAGATCAGCAGCACATAGGGCAATAGATCCGCCCATGAGCTGAGATAGGTCTGCACCAGCATGTAGCAGACGCCATAAACCACGCCGCCGAGCGCGGTGCCGAGCGGGTTGCCGAGCGATCCCAACACCACGATGGCAAATGATGTGACGGTTGCATCCGCGCCGAACGCCGGCGTCACCGATCCGAACATGAAGGGTGCGAATATGCCGGCCACCGCCGCAAGTCCAAGTCCGATCCCGAACGCGGCGGCGGAGACACGGTCGACGTCGATGCCGGTCGCGAAGGCTTCGTCGCGCCGCGACATCACGGCGCGCGTCAGCGTGCCCAGGCGCGTGCGGTATAAATAGGCGTAGACAAGCGCGATGGCGATCAGGCTGGTGATGGCCGCGATCACCCAGGAAGCCGGAAATCCATGACCGAAAATCTGCACCGGCCCGCCGCCATCCGGCTTGCCGCCGAACAATTTCACCTTGATGGTCGAAAACACGGTGCCAAGCGCGCGGCTTTGAATCGAGCGTTCGCTGGTGCCAAAGAAAATCGTCGTCACCGCCTCGATCACCTGCGACAACCCGAAGAACAGGATGATCGACAGCATTTCCGGATTGGCCGAGTCCTGCAGCCGCGGCACCAATACCCAATACAGGAGCACGCCGACCAACAGGAAGATCACGAACGCCAGCGGTACCGCGAACAAGGGATCGATGGCCGCGAGCGTCACGACGCCGAAGGCGACAAATGCGCCGAGCATCAGGAAGTCGCCATGCGCCAGATTGACGATGCGCATGACGCCGAACACGAGATTGAGGCCGATTCCAACCAGGCTGAAATAGAGACCGAACAGAACGCCGGCGACGAGCGCGTAAGTCAGCATCGGCGCGTCACTCCCGGCTTCCGATTTTCGATCGGCGCTTGCCTCATGGACGCGGATAGACCGGCTTGCCGGTGGCGGTCTCGTGCGGATAGATCGAGATGAACCTGATGTGGCCGTGGTCGTCGAGACTAATTTGCCCGAGCGGCGTCAACTCGCCGATCTGGCCGCCGGTTTCGTCAAGCGCGAAAGTGCCGTCCAGCGTTTTGAGTTCTCCGGACAGACTGAACACGGCACGGCGCAATTCGAGCTGATCGAGGCTCGCGGCAACCGACAACGTCTTCTCGATGATCAACCCGGTGGTATAGCCGGCAACGGCGTTGAAACCGAACTCGATCTTGCCGTCGGGGTATTTCCTTTCCCAGGCCGCCTTATAATCTTTCATATTCATGCCGAAATTGACGGGATATTCCAGCTCCGAGGGCGGTACATAGGTGAAAACGTGTTCAAGCCCCTTGGCGCCGACGTTCTTCTCAAGAAGCTCGGTCTCGAGGCCGGCATATATCGAGAACAGCATTTTGAACTTGACGCCGACATCGGCGACGTTGCGCAAAAACGCGATGTCGTTCGGCGCGTATCCGAAATGGATCACCGCGTCCGGCTGGGTATTGTTGATGTTGTTGATGATGACGGTGTAGTTGGTGGTCTCCGTCGGAATGCCCTGATCGTAGACGATTTCGATCGGCGCGCCGGACTCCTTGACGAACTTGCGGAAAGCGTTGGCCTGGGTGCCGGTGAATTCGTTGGTCGAATAGAGAATCGCGATTTTCTTGATCCCGAGCGCAGGCCCGTCATGGGTAACGAAATCCGCGACCGGCTTGGGCCAGATGGTCGAGACGGGGTCGGCCATCAGCGCGATGTACGGATTGTCCTTGGAGAAGAAGCTGGCGCCGGTCCCGGTCTGGTCGAACAGGAACATCTTATGGTCGCGCGCGATCGCTACCGCGGGCGCGGTGAGGACCGAGCCGGAATCGGCGACCAGGAGGTCGACCTTGTCCTGCGTAACCAACTGATTGTAGAGCGTGGAGGCGGTGGCGGTGTTGCTCTGATCATCATAGGCGACCAGCTTGACCGGCACTTTTTTGTCGAAAGCCTTTACATACACCCCACCGTCGGCATTTTTCTGATCGGCCCAAAGCTTGAGCGCGCTGAAAACCGGCATCGAAATCGACGCGTAGCGCCCGGATGAGGCATAGAGCGTGCCGATCTTGATCTCGGCAGGCGCGTCCACGGCAAATGCCGGCGCGGCAAAGGTCAAACCCGCAAACACCACCGCGCCCGTCACCCTCAGCATCAAATCCTCCCGGCCTTTTCTTGGTTCCGAAGGACAATAGCGCGGGCGGTCACCGGGATACAAGCACTCCCGGCCAAGCAATCATGCGCGTGCCGGAATACGCGACATGCGGGCAGACGGCTGGACCGTTGACGCAAGGGCGTCCAATGTCGCATCAAGATCAAAACAGGCGGGTCGCAGGCGACCTGCTCAGGGAGGGATCACCGATATGGCCGAGCCCACGCGCGCGCGACCGAAACCAACGCCGGAAACCCAGCATTTCTGGGACGGCACGCGTGCCAACGAACTGCGCCTGCAGCGCTGTGACGCCTGCGCCCATGTCTATTTCCCGCCGCGACCGTTCTGCCCGGCCTGCGCCTCGCGCAAGGTCGGCGTGTTCAAGGCGAGCGGCAAGGCCAAGCTTTACAGCTACGTGATCCATCACCGTCCGGTCCCGGGCTTCACGCCGCCTTATTGCATCGCCGTGGTCGAACTGGAAGAAGGTCCGCGGATGATGAGCAATATCGTCGATTGTCCGCAGACGCCCGAAGCACTCGAACTTGACATGGATCTCGAGGTCAAATTCCAAAAGCTCGACGACATAATCACCCTGCCCCTGTTCCGCCCCGTGAAGGGTTAGACATCATGCGCAGGAACCAGGTCGCCGTCGTCGGCGCCGCCGAAACCACCGAACTCGGCGTCATCCCGAACATGTCGCAGATCCAGCTGCACGCGGATGCCGCATTGAACGCCATCGCCGATGCCGGCCTGAAGCTTTCCGACATCGATGGTTTTGCAACCGCGGTCGAGACGCCGCAGCAGATCGCGCACTATCTCGGTATCGCGCCGACCTGGGTCGACGGCACTTCGGTCGGCGGCTGTTCATTCATGCTGCATGTTCGTCATGCCGCAGCCGCGATCGAGGCCGGACTTTGCAAGACCGTGTTGATCACGCATGCCGAAAGCGGCAAGTCGAATATCGGCCGCACCCCGCGCATGATCGGCCCCGACAGCCTGAACGGACAATTCGAGCTTCCCTACGGCGCCTCGACACCGGCGAGCATGTTTCCGATTCCCGTGCTGCGCTACATGAAGACCCACGGTATCACCCATGAGCAGCTCGCCATGGTCGCGGTCGTCCAGCGCGAATGGGCGGCGAAGAATCCGCGCGCCACCATGAAGGCGCCGATCACGGTCGAGGACGTGCTGAACTCGCGAATGATCGCCTACCCGTTCCGCATCCTGCAATGCTGCCTCGTCACCGATGGCGGTGGCGCGCTGATCCTGACCTCGGCCGACCGTGCCCGGGATTTTCCGAACAGGCCGGTCTATATCCTCGGCACCGGCGAGAGCGTGGAGACGCCGATGGTCAGCCAAATGCAGACCTTCGACAGCTCGCGCGCCTTCAAGGTCGCCGGGCCTTTGGCGTTCAGGGAAGCCGGCATTACCCACAAGGACGTCGATCATTTGATGATCTACGACGCGTTCGCGCATTTACCGCTTTACGGTCTGGGCGATCTCGGTTTCATGCCCCATGAAGAGACCGGCAAATTCATCGCCGGCGGCCACACCAGACCCGGCGGCAAGCTGCCGCTCAACACCAATGGCGGCGGCCTCAGCTACATGCACTCGGGCATGTACGGCATGTACGCGCTGCAGGAAAGCGTCCGGCAGATGCGCGGCATTGCGCCGGCGCAGGTGCAGGCAGCGAAGATTTCGGTCTGCCACGGCGTCGGCGGCATGTTCGCCGCCAGCGGCACGATTATTTTCACGAATGAGAAATAACAAAATTCGTCATTCCGGGGCGCGCAAAGCGCGAACTACGATGTGCAATTGCACATCTGAGAATCTCGAGATTCCGGGTCTGGAGCTGCGCACCATCCCGGAATGACGGAAGACAACAGGAGAGTCCAATGGCCAAATCACTGCAGGACAAATCCATCATCGTCACCGGCGCCGGGCGCGGTATCGGGCGCGAGATCGCGCTTCTGTGCGCCGCTGAAGGCGCCAGCATCGTGGTCAACGATCCCGGCGTCGCCGCCGATGGCTCGGGCTCGAGCGCCTCGCCGGCCGAAGAGGTGGTTGAGGAGATCAGGAAGTGCGGTGGCACGGCGGTGGCAAACTTCGAGACGGTCGCGGAAGCCGTTCCCGCCAGCCGGATCGTCAAGATGGCCGTCGACAGTTTTGGCAGGCTTGACGGCGTGGTCAACAACGCCGGCATCCTGCGCGACGCGATTTTCCATCGCATGAGCATCGACGCCTTCGAGTCCGTCATCAAGGTGCATCTGATGGGCTCGTTCTATGTCTCGCACGCCGCCGCGCGGCTGTTCCGCGAGCAGGAAAGCGGATCGTTCGTCCATTTCACCTCGACCTCGGGCCTCGTCGGCAATTTCGGCCAGGCCAATTACGCCGCGGCCAAACTCGGCATTGTTGGCCTGTCGAAATCGATCGCGCTCGACATGAACCGCTTCAATGTGCGTTCGAACTGCGTGTCGCCATTCGCCTGGAGCCGCCTGATCGGCACCATTCCGACCGAAACCGAGGCGGAGAAGGCGCGGGTGGCCAAAATCCAGCAGATGGGCCCGGAAAAGATCGCGCCGATCGCAGCCTTCCTGCTCAGCGAGGCGGCGAAAGACGTGACCGGGCAAATCTTTGCCGTGCGGATGAACGAGATTTTCCTGATGAGCCAGTCACGCCCGTTGCGCTCGATCCACCGCGGCGAAGGCTGGACGCCGCAGACCATCGCCGAACACGGCATGCCGGCGCTGAAATCGTCGTTCTACAAGCTCGATCGCTCCGCGGACATTTTCAATTGGGATGCGATCTAGCCTTTGGAGAGCAGTCCCGGTCATATCTATCTGTGGTGTTTCCGCTGACCCCTCGCCTGCTTTATGCCCGAATGTTGGCTCATTAATCTCCTCCCAACAAAAAAATACGGGAGGAAATCATGACCGATTTAATGCATTCCGATCACCGAATCGAAGCGGCCGCTGGTGTGGTCGACCGCCGCAAATTGTTGCGCGGCGCGGCGGCGATTGCGGCTACAGCCGTGAGCGTGAAAGCGGCCTCCGCCGCTAGCGTAACGCCATTCGGCCAAACAGGCACCCCAACGACGTCAACCGATCCGCTGCCGTTGGGCCCGCTACCCGGGGGCCGCTATCCGGATTCTCATCTGGAGTCCCTCAAGAAACCCAAGGTCTCGTTCGGACCTACCGGTTTCCCGGCCTTCGCCGGGACCATGGCGGTTGAGCGCGTCGCGACCGGATTTCGCTGGGCCGAGGGCCCGGTCTACTTCCCCGCTGGGCGCTATGTCCTGTTCAGCGACATTCCCAACAACCGCATCATGCGGTTCTCGGAGGATGACGGTCACGTTAGCGTATATCGCCAGCCGTCGATGAACTCGAACGGCAACACCATTGACCGGGAAGGACGCCTGATCACTTGCGAGCATAGCGGCCGGCGGGTCACCCGGACCGAACACGACGGCTCGATCACCATCGTCGCCGACAAGTACAACGGCAAGAAGCTGAACTCGCCGAACGATGCGGTTGTCGCTTCCGACGGTTCGATCTGGTTCACCGATCCCGTCTACGGCATCGGCGGCAATTACGAGGGCATCAAAGCCGCGCCCGAGCAGGAAAAGCATAACGTCTACCGGGTGGATGCGAAAACCGGCGACGTCAAGGTTGTCGTCGACGACTTCGTGGAGCCCAATGGCCTTGCGTTCTCGCCTGACGAGAAGAAGCTCTATGTCATTGACACCGGCTTCACCGACGGGCCGGACAACCCGTCGCATATCCGCGTGTTTGACACCGATATCGGGACGGGAAAGGTTTCGAACGGCAAAGTCTTTGCGGAAATGCCCAAGCCCAGCATTAGCGACGGGATTCGCTGTGACACCGACGGGCGGGTCTGGTGCTCCGTGGGTTGGGGCGATCCGAACGAGGATGGCGTGCGCGGCTACACGCCCGACGGCGATCTGCTCGGCAAGATCCATATTCCGGAAACTGTCGCCAACCTGTGCTTCGGCGGTACGTACCGGAACAGACTCTATATCTGCGGCTCGACATCGCTCTATGCCGTCTACACCAGTGTGCAGGGCGCGCTGAAGCCATGACGAGCTACTAGAGGCGAATAGGGAGTGGCAAATAGCGAATAGGAAGTGGCGAATGGGCTTATTCCCTTCGCCATTCGCTACTCGCCATTCGCTATTCGCGTCTTTACCTTACCCGCTGTTTCGCAGGCCCGCCGAAATGCCGTTGATCGTGATCTGGATGCCGCGCAGCACCTGTTCATCCGGGTTCTGCGCGCGGTGCTCCTTGAGGAGTTCCACCTGCACATGGTTCAACGGATCGAGGTAGGGAAAGCGGTTGCGGATCGAGCGCTCCAGAAGCGGGTTGCCCTGCAGCAGGCGCTCCTGCCCCATGATGTCGAGCAGCGACTTGATCGACGCCTGCCATTCGCTTCGGATGCGCCCGAAGATTTTTTCGCGCAAGGCGACGTCGGGCACGAGTTCGGCATAGCGCGAGGCGATCGCGATCGAACTCTTGGCAAGCACCATGTCCATATTCGACAATAGCGTCCGGAAGAACGGCCACTCGCGGTAAAGCTCCTTCAGGAAGGGCATGCCCTTGTCGGGATGCTCCTTGATCCAGGCTTCCACCGCGCTGCCAAAGCCGTACCATCCCGGTAGCATCAATCGGCATTGCGCCCAGCTGAAGACCCAGGGAATGGCGCGAAGGTCCTCGATCTCGCGGGTTTTCTTGCGTGACGCCGGTCGGCTGCCGATGTTGAGCGTGGCGATCTCCGTGATCACGGTGGAGGCCCAGAAATATTCGGCGAAACCCTCGGTCTCATACACCAGCCCGCGATAAGCCTTGAAGGCCAGCGCCGACAACTGCTCCATGGCCTTCAAATATTCCGAACGAGGCGCGCTGTGCTTTGGCTGCAGCAGGCTTGCCTCAAGCGTTGCCGCGGCAAGAATTTCCAGGTTGTCGCGACCGACCTCGTTGTTGGAGTATTTGCTGGAGATGATTTCACCCTGCTCGGTGATCCGGATCTGGCCGTTCACGGCGCCGCCGGGCTGCGCGATGATGGCGTCATAACTCGGTCCGCCGCCGCGCCCGACCGAACCGCCGCGGCCATGGAACAGCCGCAAGCGCGCATGGTGGCGCTCGAACACGTCGACCAGGCCGATCTCGGCCTTGTAGAGTTCCCAGCCCGAGGTGACAAAGCCGCCATCCTTGTTGCTGTCGGAGTAGCCGAGCATCACTTCCTGTACCCCGCCGCGGCAGTCCACCAGCTTGCGGTAATCATGCAGCGACAGCATCCGGTCCATGATGCGGCTCGATGCCTGCAAATCCTCGATGGTCTCAAACAGCGGCACGATGCTGATCGCGCTGCGGCCGGAAGGATCGACGAGACCGGCTTCCTTCAGAAGCAGCGTGACCTCCAGCATGTCGGACACCCCCTTGCACATCGAGATGATGCATTGGGGGATGGCGTCCGCGCCGAATTTGGCATGGGCTCCGGCTGCCGCATGGAAGACCGCGAGCTCGCCGACCGTTTCTTCGCTGTACTTCACGAAACTTGACGTCAGCGGACGAGCATTGCGCAATTCGCTTGCAAGCAGCGCGATCCGCGCCTCCTCGTTCAACGCCAGATAGGACATGCCGGGCATTGCCGCATCGATCAGTTCCGCGACCGTGCGTTCGTGTACCGCCGAATTTTGCCGGATATCGAGACTGGCGAGATGAAAGCCGAAGCAATCCACCGCCCGGCGCAAATGGCGCAGCCGCCCGCGCGCGATCACGCGTGAGTTGTTCGTTATCAGCGAGCGATAGATAATATCGAGATCGGCCTTGAACTCCCCGGCACTGGCGTAAGCCGCGGCCTCGCCGACCGGGGCTCTGGTGGTTTCGACATCGAGCCTCGCCGCCGTGGCGGTCAGCCGGGCGTAGATGCCGGACACCGCCAGCCGGTAGGGCTCGCCGCTTCGATGCGGCGATTTGTCTGGCGAACGCGCGGCGAGCGCGCGCAAATCCTTCGAGACGTCGGCCAGATGCGCGGCGAGCGATAGTTCGGAGCCGAGCACGTGCAGTTCTTCGAGATAAAAGCGCAGCACCCGGCTCGACTGCATTTTCAGCGTGCCCCGCATCACGTCCGCGGTCACGAACGGGTTGCCGTCGCGATCACCGCCGATCCAGCTTCCCATCCTCAAGAACGAGGCCAGTTCGCCTTGTGCAGCGCCCTCGCCCTCGTTCAACCGGTCCTCCAGCGCGCAATGCACCCGGGGCACTTCGTGCAGGAAGGTGTAGTCATAAAAAGACAGGCCGTTGGCGACCTCGTCGAGCACGGTGAGCTTGGTGCGGCGCAGGAGGTTGGTCTGCCACAAGGTCAGCACCGCGCGGCGAAGCTGCTCATCACTCGCCTCACGTTCCTCCGGCGTCAACTGGACCCGCTCGCGCCGGTCCAACAGCGCCGCGATCTCCATTTCGCGGTCGATGGTGCTCTTGCGGCGCACTTCGGTCGGATGCGCGGTCAATACCGGGCTGACCAAAGCCTTTGCGAAGAACCTGCGCAGATCGGCGGCGCCAAATCCAGCCGCGCGCGCGTGCGACAGGGTCAGCGCCAGCGTCCCCGGGCGCGGCGCCCCCCCGGCGTTGGCGCGAGCCCGCATCTGGCGGATGTTGTTGTGGTCCTCGGCGATGTTGGCAAGGTGCGAAAAATAGCTGAAGGCGCGCACGATGCGTACGGTCTGGCTGGTCGACATGCTGTCGAGGATGAGTTCGAGTTCGCGCCGCGCCGGCTCGTCGTCATCGCGGTGAAACCGGATCGAGGTCTGCCGGATGCGCTCGACCAGATCGAATACGTCGGCGCCTTCCTGGTCGCGCACGGTGTCGCCGAGGATACGTCCAAGCAGCCGGACGTCGTTGCGCAGCCTGGTGTCTTCTTCAAGCGCCGAGACCTCCTCGGCGCGGCTGAGCTTGAGGTCGGTGTCGGAAGGCATGATCTGGGGTGACATCGCTCAAATGCTCCAGAAACTGCCCGGCACCCCTTGAGTCGCAAGTTTTTGGGCCCGAGGCAAGACCAAGAAAAAGGCGAATGCGAATGAGAATAGCGGCCGCGGCCGTCGCGGTCGCCCGGCTCGTCCCAGCCGCGAGGGTGAAGGCAGCTCAGATGTCGGCAAAGCGCGGGGCACGCTTTTCAATATTGGCGCGCACCGCCTCAAGCTGGTTGGCGCTCCCCATCAACTTCATCTGCTCGACGGATTCGGCCAACAGCGCCGGACCGGGATCTGCGGAAAGATTGTTGAGAAGGCGCTTGGCGGCGCGGATGGCTTGCGGGCTCTTGCCCGCGATCTCGCGCGCGACTTCGAAGGCAGAGGCCCGCGGGTCATCGCAGATCCGGGTCGCCAGGCCGTAACTCAAAGCTTCCTGCGCCGAGAAAATCCGGCCCGTATAGGTCAGTTCGCGCAGGATGTCGTCGCGCACGAGACCCGCCAGGATCGGTGTTCCCGCCATGTCCGGCACCAGCCCCCATTTGATCTCCATGATCGACATCCGCGCATCGGGGCTAAGAAAGCGCATGTCGGCGCCGAGCGCGAGCTGAAAACCGCCGCCGAACGCGACACCGTGAATGGCGGCGATCACCGGCACCGGGAGCTGCCGCCATCCCCACACGGCGGCTTGCGGAAAATTGGCAAGGCCGTGGGTACGTTTGGCGAGGTCGCGCGTTTCACCGCCGGCTATTCCGTTACCGCCGTCCTCCTTCATCGCGGCAAACCGCCCCATGTCGAGACCGGCGCAAAACGCCCGGCCCTCGCCGGACAATACTACCGCCCGCAATCCCTTTTCACCCACGAGCCGCTGTGAAGTCTCAACCAGCGCCTCAAACATCGCGGCATCGAGCGCGTTCATCTTGTCGGCCCTGACCAGACGGACGTCGGCGACACCTTCCGAGATCATGACCTTGACCCGATCATCCATGAAAATCTCCCTGCGGTTCTTCGCCGAAGCCGCTTTACACCAAAGCACTGTCCGGTTTTAGTCAATCAACCAACTAACAGACGCTACGCAGGGGGAATTGGCGATGTTCAGTGAAAAACTCCTCACAGGCCGAAATATTCTTGTCACCGGTGGCGGAACCGGGCTCGGCAAGTCAATGGCGGGACGTTTCCTTGAACTCGGCGCCGAGGTCCATATCTGCGGCCGCCGCAAGAGCGTCTGCGACGAGACCGCGACCGAACTGATGGACCTCCACGGCGGCCGCGTGACCAGCCACGGCGTCGATATCCGCAACGCGCTCGCCGTCGACGAGATGATCGAGACCATCTTCAAGGAGGGGCTCCTCACCGATCTCATCAACAACGCCGCCGGCAATTTCATTTCGCGGACCGAAGACCTTTCGCCACGCGGCTTCGACGCGGTCGCCAACATCGTCATGCACGGCACATTTTACGTGACCCACGCGGTAGGCCGGCGCTGGATCGCGGGCCAGCATCGCGGCAACGTGGTGTCGATCACCGTCACCTGGGTCCGCAACGGCAGTCCCTATGTGGTGCCGTCGGCGATGAGCAAGTCGGCAGTCCATGCCATGACGATGTCGCTGGCAACCGAATGGGGACGTTACGGCATCCGCCTCAACACCATCGCCCCCGGGGAAATTCCGACCGAAGGCATGAGCAAGCGCATCAAGCCCGGCGACGAAGCCGGCGCCCGCACCACGGCGATGAACCCGATGGGCCGCGTCGGCAAAATGGAAGAACTGCAGAATCTGGCAGTGTTCCTGATTTCCGGCGGTTGCGACTGGATCAACGGCGAGACCATTGCGATGGACGGCGGCCAGGCGCTGGCGATGGGCGGCAACTTCTATCAGCTGCGCGATTGGTCGGACGCCGACTGGGCCCAGGCGCGCGAGCAAATCCAGGCGCAGAACGAAAAGGACCGCGCCGCGAGGGGATAAGCGACCTCGATGTCGTCCCTGCTTTCGCAGGGACGACTTTGCCGTATTGTCTTTGCCGCGCAACACCGCCAATATTGCGCCAACAACAATAATCACCACCGGGGGAAACATGTCCGCTTCCGACGAGCCGGCAAACCTTGCCAATATGGTGCGCGCGCGGGCGAAGAGCCGCGGCAGCGCCATCGTTTTTGAATTCGAAGGACGAAAGACCTCCTTCGCCGAATTCGACCGGTTGTCCAACCGTGTCGCCAACGGGCTGAAAGCGCTCGGGGTCAAGCGACACGAGCGCATCGCCTATCTCGGCAAGAACAGCGATATCTATTTCGAATTGCTGCTCGGCGCGATGAAAGCCAATGTCGTGATGGCGCCCGTCAACTGGCGGCTGGCCGCGCCCGAGATCGCCTTCATCGTGGCCGATTGCAAGGCTGCCGTGTTGTTTGTCGGGCCTGAATGCGTGGCGCAGGCGCGTGCCATTCACTCGCAATTGCCCGATTTGCGCGCCATCATCACCACCGAAGGCGGCGCGCCGGAATGGCAGGACTACACCGCCTGGCGCGATGCGCATAGCGCGGACGACCCCAAGGTCGAGATCAGCCGTCAGGACGTCGCGATCCAGCTCTATACCTCCGGCACGACGGGCAAACCAAAGGGCGCGATGCTGTCGCATGCCAATCTTCTCAATTTGGTGGAGACCGGCCAGGGCGAAAAGCCCGACTGGAATAAATGGACCGCCGACGACGTCTCGCTGGTGGCGATGCCGATCTTCCACATCGGCGGTTCCGGCTGGGGCGTGCTGGGCCTCTATCACGGCGCCAGGGGTGTGATCGCTCGAGAATTCGATCCGACCAAGATTTTGGATTTCATCGAGCAATCCGGAATCACAAAACTGTTCATGGTGCCCGCCGCGATGCAGTTCGTGGTGCGGCAGCCCCGCGCGCGGCAGGTCGATTTTTCGCGGCTGAAATACATGCTCTATGGCGCCTCGCCGATCCCGGCCGCGCTCTTGAAGGAGTGCATCGAGGTGTTCGGCTGCGGTTTCGTGCAACTATACGGCATGACCGAGACCACCGGCAGCATCGTCGCGCTGGCTCCGGAAGACCATGTCGAGGGGCTGGAGCGGATGCGCTCAGCCGGCAAGGCTTTGCCCGGCGTCGAGCTTGCGATTCTCGATGCCAATGGCAAGAGATTGCCGCCCGGCGAAGTCGGCGAGATCGCCACCCGCTCCGGCTCCAACATGGTGGGCTACTGGAATCTGCCGGAGGCCACCGCCAGAACGCTCGACCGCGACGGCTGGCTGCGCACCGGCGACGCCGGCTACATGGACGGCGACGGCTATCTCTATATCCACGACCGCATCAAGGACATGATCATCTCGGGTGGGGAAAACATCTATCCGGCCGAGGTCGAAAGCGCGATCTGCGACCATCCCGACGTCGCCGAAGTTGCCGTGGTTGGCGTGCCCGACGACACCTGGGGCGAAGCGGTGAAGGCGATCGTGGTGATGAAGCCGAGCAAGAACGCGACTGCTACCGATATCATCAATTTCACCCGCGAACGCATCGCCGGCTTCAAGACGCCGAAGACGGTGGACTTCATCGAAGCGTTGCCGCGCAACGCCTCGGGCAAGATCCTGCGCCGCCACCTGCGCGATCCCCATTGGGCGGGCAAGGAGAGGCAGGTGAATTGAGGCGGCGTCCGTCATTGCGAGGAGCGCCAGCGACGAAGCAATCCATTTCTCCTTGAGTACAAGATGGATTGCTTCGCTCCGCTCGCAATGACGGGGGCCCCCTCAATGCTTCCCTGCCCCCATATAGCCGAACAGGAATCCCGCGACCTTGCGCTTCTGGATTTCCTCGCTGCCTTCGGTGATGCGGTAGCGGCGGTGATGCCGGTAGATGTGTTCGAACGGCTTGTGGCGCGAATAGCCCATGCCGCCATGCACCTGCATGGCGCGGTCGGCGGCCTCGCAGCACAACCGGTTCGCCCAAAAATTGCACATCGAGACCTTATCGGAGAGCGTGTGCTCGACCTCGACCTGGGTGAGTTTTTCCATCTCCCACGCGGTCTTGCGGATCAATAGTCGCAGCATCTCCGCCTGCGTCGCAAGCTCCACCAGCGGCCACTGGATCGCCTGGTTCTCGGCAAGCGCGCGGCCGAACGGTTTGCGCTCGCGCGCGTATTTCACGCTTTCCTCGATGCAATACACCGCCGCGCCCAGTGAACTCGCGGCCTGCCGGATCCGGTTCTCATGCACAAAGCATTGCGCCAGCGACAATCCGCGGCCGACCTCGCCGAACAGAGCGTCGTCGGGCACAAACACGTCCGTGAAGCTGACGCGCGGGTGATCGGTCGGCATGTTGAAGGTCCACAAATATTCCTCGATCTTCACGCCTTTGCCGTTCGCCGGCACCAGGAAGCAGGTGATGCCGCGCGCATCGCCGTCATTGCCGCTGGTGCGGGCGAACAGCGCGCAATGTGTCGCCACATGCATGCCGGTGGTCCACATTTTCTCGCCGTTGATCACCCACCCCGAGACGCCGTCGCGGGTCGCCTGCACGGCGCAGGTTTCCATATGGGTCGCGTCCGAGCCGTGTTCGGGCTCGGTGAGGCCAAAGCTGATGCGATATTTTCCGGTGATCGAGCCTTCGATCATCGCCTTTTGGTCGTCGCGGCCATAGCGGTCGAGCATGGTGACCAGGGGAAGATTGCCGACGATCGAATGCTCGTTCTGCAGGTCGTTGTGCAGGCCTAGTCCTTTCGAGGCAAAATGCTCGCGGATAACGGCCATCCAGAGATTGGAGCCATCGCTACCGCCATAACGCTTCGGGATCGCGAAGCGGAGATGCCCCGCTTGGTCGGCGAGATTCTTTACCCGGCGCAGCAGCGCTTCCCACTCAGGCCGCGGCAGTCCGCCATTGTCGAAATCGGTGCGCGCCCATTCACGGCGGTGATCGAAGAAACGGATGTTGTCATCGGCGTTTTCAATCGGCGTGATCTCGCGTGAGATGAATAGATCGAGCTCGGCGAGATAGGCAACGAGGTCGGCCGGCAATGCGAAGTCCACGGCGGTTCTCCCTGATGTCGTCTTGGCGTTGCGCGCGGCACATCCCGAAATGACCGCGTTGGATAAAAGAGCGCTAGCTGCCCTTGTTTCCCAATTCTCTCCTGTAGGAGGCATAGTTCGGCTGGTCGACCGCGAGCTTGTCCATCGTGGTCTGCCACAGATGCTCGGCGAGCCCCGGGGTTTGTAGATCGAGGTCGCCGTTGGCGATACGCTCGGCGAGGGCGCGGTTGAGGTCGCCGAGTGAGCCCTGCATGCCCAGTAATTGCGTGAGCCGGGCGGCTTCCGCGGCGGAGCTTGCGCCCTCAAGCGCCAGCTGACGCCTGACGAGATCAAGCGCGTTGATCGCAACCCGCAGCTTGAACGCGTCGTGCCCGCTGATTTCGGGCGTAATATCGTTGCGTAAGAACGTTGCAACCGCCGTGATCAATTCTTCCGGTGTCGGTTCGTCCTGCATTTCAACTTCCTCGCGGGGCCAATAGTCGCAGCAGATCAATCTCGGTCTCCGACGAGCGGCGGCCGATCATTGCGCGTTCGATGGAACGCTCCGGCGTGGTGCGAAAACGCTGCATCATGCCGCAGCACATCACGCCCCAGCGCAGCGTCCCCATCACTTCCCAGAACACGACGCGATCGGGATCGACGCGTCGGCCCGCCTGTTCATAACCGGCAAACAGTTCCTCCCGCGTGCCGAATCCCCCGACCGGTCGGTCGATCTCACCGAAGCGCCACGAATTGACGCAGATCCATCCCAAATCCTCCATCGGGTCGCCGAAATGCGCCAGCTCCCAGTCCAGCACCGCGCGCAGACCTTCCGGGCCTATGATCAGATTGCCGTGGCGGAAATCGCCGTGCACCAGCGTCACCTCTTCCGATGGGCCGGGATCGTGACTCCGCAACCAGCGCAACGCCAGCTCGAACACCGGCCGCGGCCAATCAAGGCTTCGGTAGTCCCGCTCCAGCTCGGCGATTTCCTTCGCCGCCGTCATACGGCGAAGTTCGGGCAGTTGCGGCACTGCCAAGCTGTGGATGTCAGCCAGAACCTTGCCAAGCTGACGCGCGAGTTTCGAACGCGCCTGGGCAAATTGTTCATCACGCAAAATCTTGCGCGGGATGGTTTCGCCCTCGACCCGCGCCATGATGAAACCGGTGCCGAGTTCGTCTTGCGGCTGTAGCACATGCAAAACCCGCGGCGACGGCACGCCGGCTTGATAGGCGCGCTGCATCAGCGCCGCCTCGGCATTCAGCCCGGCCGCGCGCCCCGGGGCGGCGCCGTAACCTGTTGGCGCGCGCCGCAAAATCGCACCGATATTGCCGTTGGGATGGACAATATCGAACGACCAGGTTTCCTGGCTGGCGCCGCCGGAGAGCCTGACAGTGCGGGTAACGCCGGTCGCGCCGGAATACCACGAGGCAACGCTGCGAGCGAGCAGCGCCTCCATCATTTACCCCTGAATTTCGCCGGACGTTTTTCAAGGAACGCCGTGACGCCCTCCCTGAAATCCTCCGTCGCGCCCGCCATCCGCTGCGACGCGAACTCAAGGTTGAGCTGGTCTTCGAACGAATTGCCCGGGCTCTCCCAATAGAGCTTGTGGATCAAGGATAGCGCCATCGTCGGTCCGTTTGCGAGTTCACGGGCGAGCTTCATGGTCTCCTCCCCGAGCGCCGCGTCGTCATAGACCCGGTTGACGAGCCCCCATTCCAGCGCCTTTTCGGCCGAAAGCCGTTCGCCCATCAGCGACAATTCCACCGCGCGGGCTTTGCCGATCAGGCGCGGCAACAGCCAGGTCGATCCGCAGTCCGGCACAAGCCCGATGCGGCGGAAGGCCTGCAGAAAATACGCCGAGCGCGCGCATAGGATCATGTCGCCCATCAGCGCAAAACTCATGCCGGCGCCGGCGGCCGGCCCATTGACCGACGTCACCAGCGGACAATGCAGGTTGCGCAGGCGCCGAAGGAAGGGATGAAATGCCGTCTCTAACGCAGCGCCCGCACCGCTCCTGCCGGGTTGCTGGTTGTTGCGGCCTTGAAGGTTGGCGCCGGTGCAGAACGCGCGCCCGGCGCCCGTTATCACCAGGCAGCGCACCTCCGCCCTGTTGTCGTCGACCGCGTCCAGCGCCTCGCCGAGGCCACTCAGCATGTCGAGCGAGACCGCGTTCATCACCTCCTGATGGTCGAGCTTGAGGATGCCAACGGATCCGTCGAAATCGAGCGTGACGTGCTTGAACTGCATGGGTTTCCTCGCCTGCTGCGGTCCGCGTTATTTCGTGTCGCGGTACAAAGATTTCGGTCACGAGGCCCATATTTGATTTTCTGCGCGAGCTTGTCCATGGTTGAAGGGACCATCTGCCCGCCATCGGAGACGCGGCCAACGCGCGCCAAGCTGGATTGGAAACGTTCATGAGCATTTTCGACCTCACCGGCCGCGTCGCCGTCATCACCGGCGGCAATGGCGGCATTGGACTTGGGATCGCCCAGGCGCTCGCGGCGGCCGGCTGCAACGTCTCGATCTGGGGCCGCAACGCCGCCAAGAATGCAAAAGCGGCCGCGACCATGGCCGGCTGCGCCGGCAAGGTCGACAGCCGCATTTGCGACGTCAGCGATCCCGCATCAGTCAAATCGGCGATGACGGCAACGCTGGAGACATTCGGCCGTGTCGACGGCTGCTTTGCCAATGCCGGCATTGGCGGCGGCGGTCGCCACGCCTTCATCGACCGCACCGAAGAGGAATGGCGGACCATGTTCGCCACCAATCTTGACGGCGTATTCCATGTGTTTCAGGCCGCGGCGCGGCACATGACCGAACGCGCCGCGTCCGGGGACGCCTTCGGCCGGCTGGTTGCGACTTCGAGCCTGGCGTCGCTGTTCGGCACCGCGCGAAACGAGCATTACGCCGCGACCAAGGCCGCCATCAACGCACTGGTCCGCGCGCTCGCGGTCGAACTGGCGCGCCAGGGCATCACGTCCAACGCCATCCTGCCGGGCTGGATCAAAAGCGACATGACGGCCGGCCTCATGGCCAACGAGAAATTCGTCGGCAACGTGATGCCGCGGATTCCGATGCGGCGGTTCGGCGACGCTTCCGATTTCGGCGGCATCGCGGTGTACCTGATGAGCACGGCGTCGTCGTATCATACCGCCGATTGTTTTGTGATCGATGGCGGCTACACGGCGTTCTGAAGCTATTCGTGGCCTAGTGTCCCGAATCCGAAGTTCGCACTCCCTTGCAGCAACCACTTTTGCGAACTTCGGATTCGAAAGGACACTAGAAATCTATGATTCTAGTGTGGTTTTGGTTCAGAAGTTCTCATGAGGGACTCGCCCCAGCAATGATGAGAACTTCTGAACCACCACACTAGACGCAGCTCCACAGAAGCTGTGGTCCCGGCGAATGCCGGAACCCCCAACCGCCGGCTCACACGCAGGTTCACCCGACCTTTGGCGACGGGAAGATGGATTTCCGCCGGCTCGATCGGGCCGAGATATTTGTCTGTCAAATGGATAGCGCCGATCGAGAGCACGAATCCGAGCGCAATGGCTGCCACGGTCGGAACGACGAATTCCAGAGTGATCACTTTATGGGTCATCGCTGATACTCGCTTTGACCTACCCCTGAGCCGCTAGATGCCACTTTCTGCTGAGTCGGGGGAATTGGAAAACGGAGCGAGAGGCGCCCTCGCGGGCTGGCGCCGAAGCCGGTCACCAACGAAAAAAATGACCGCCGCATCGGAGAATGCGACGGCCAAGTTTTGGGAGAAACGCCTGAACGAAAACCGGAGCTACGGTTGCCCGCCTAGGTGTAGATTTCAGATGCATATTTCGGGCCATCCCCCGGTCGCTCGGCAGCCCTCACGCGAACCCCTCATTGCCCAAAAGCGGATTGGCCCAACAGGTCCGCGCAAGGCGCGGCCGATGACAGGGCTGAGGCGTCATCCGCCTCTTTCTCGTTGGAGATCGCCGGATTACGATGCCCCGACCCATTCGACGCGCCCACCCTAGGGGAGATTGGAGATGACCATGAAGACATTGATGAATATGTGTGCGTGTGGATTGCTGGCTTTGGTCGCCATGTCCGGGTCTGCGGTCGCGCAAGGCGCTACTACCGCCGAGGCGCGGTTGAAGGAAAAGAATATCATATTGCCGGTCGTGCCTCGGCCGGTGGCCAACTATGTGGACTCGGTGCAAGTCGGCAAATTACTGTTCCTTTCCGGAAACACCCCCGATGCCCAGTGGAAATTTAAGGGCAAGGTCGGGAAGGATATGACGGTGGAGGAAGGTTACCAGACAGCGCGGCAGGTTGGATTGATCATGTTGGCGAAGGTGCAAGCCGCGCTTGGTAGCCTTGATCGCGTCAAGCGCGTCGTTAAAGTCCTCGGCATGGTCAACTCGCCTGAGGGTTTTGGTGATCAACCGAAGGTCATCAACGGATTTTCCGATCTGATGGTCGAAGTCTTTGGCGAGGCCATCGGCAAACACGCACGCTCCGCGGTCGGGATGGCAGGACTTCCCTTCAACAATGCCGTGGAAGTCGAGATGATCGTCGAGTTCGAATGAATAAGTGAACTCGTCGGGCGGGGTTGGCGCTCGCCGAACAAGCGCGCGAATGGAAGCTGTGATCGACGAGACCGGCATCAAGGTGGAATGATCCGGCCGGTGCGCTGAGCTATCCACCGCGGCTCAACGCCCGACAAATCACTGATGATTATTGCGTCTCCCTGCTGACTACTGCGTCGCCCAACGCGCGGTCTGCGCGGTTTCGGCGGGCGGGCTGCGCAGACAATGCCGCGCCGCCTCGATCTCGGCGTCGCTCGCCCCGTGACTTCGTGCCCACATCTCAGCGGCGGATGCTGAAAATTTGGCGACGTAATACCGGACAACGGCGCAGGATGCCCGATGAACGATACCGGAGCGCTCACTGGCCTCCGCTTGCGACGCCAACCCAACGTACACGGCAACAACGCATCCCCAACGTGACAACATCCTTCCGCCCCCCTTGCCCCCGGCCGAGCGGCTCAGACATGAAGTTCCGTTATTGGAACATGCATTTGAACGCGCGCGGGCAGCTCAATCAACTTTGCCGAGTCGCGCACCGACGCACAAGTTACGGATAAATGAGGTCGGACTTCTCCACCACGTTTGAATGCATGATCGGAATTCTGGTCGTGGAAGGCGCCGCCATGCGAGGTGAGTGATGGATTGCTTCGCGGAGCCTGTCATCGGGCGCGCATTCGCGCGACCCGTTGGCTCGCAAAGACGAAAATAGCGATGGACGAAAATTACGATGCCGCCATCCTCTCGACCGGCGCCGCCAGGCTCATCACAAACCCCTCATACCCCTTAGCCGCGACGTCGCTGCAGATCCGGCGATAGACGCCGACGCCGCCGATATAGGGCATGAAGATGCGCGGCTTGCCCGGGATGTTGGCGCCCATGTACCAGGAATTGGCCTGGGGATAGAGCGTCTGGTGCGCGACCTCGTTGACGTGCGCCACCCATTGGTCCTCGGCCTCCTTGGTGGCTTCCATGACCTCGAGGCCATGATCGCGCATGAAGGCGAGGCAGTCGGTGATCCAGTCGACATGCTGCTCGATCGAAACGATCATGTTGGAGAGCACCGACGGGCTGCCCGGTCCGGTGATGATGAAGAGATTGGGAAAGCCTTGGCTCATCAGGCCGAGATAGGTTCTGGGGCCTTCGGCCCATTTCCGGTTCAGCGTCCGCCCTCCCCGGCCGCGGATATCGATCTTCGCCACCGAGCCGGTCATCGCATCAAAGCCGGTCGCCAGCACCAGGGCGTCGATCTCATGGTCCTTGGTCCGGGTGCGCACGGCGTTCGGCAAGATCTCTTCGATGGGATCGGATTTGATATCGACCAGCGTCACGTTCGGCCGATTAAAGGTTGCGTAATAGTCGGTATCGACGCAAATGCGCTTCGAACCGATCGGGTGGTCGTCGGGCTGCAAGCGTTTCGCCGTCTCGGGATCGCGCACGATCTCGGCGATCTTGTCCCGGACGAAGCGGGCCGCGGTATCATTGGCGGCCTTGTCGAGGATCAGATTGTTGTAGGCGAGCATGAAAGTCAGGCCGCCTTTCGCCCAACGCGCCTCATATTTGGCGCGCCGCGTGTTGTCGCCGTCATCGAGCGCGCCGCGGTCGGGCAGTTCGGCAAAGATGCCGTTGCGGGCCTCCTCGCGCGCAAAGCGCCGGATTTCCGGATAATTCCGGCGGAACGCCTCGCGCTCCTCCGCCGTCAGCTCGGCGTTGCGGGCCGGAATTGAAAAATTCGCGGTGCGCTGGAACACGGTGAGATGGCGCGCCTGTTCGGCGATGACCGGCACCGACTGGATCGCCGACGACCCGGTGCCGATCACGGCGACGCGCAAACCGGTAAAATCTATTGGCTCATGCGGCCAATGGCCGGTGTGATAGACCTTGCCCTTGAAGTCCGACAAGCCCTTGATGTCAGGCACCCTCGCATTCGATAGACACCCGGTGGCGAGCACGACGAATTTCGCCGTCACGGTCCGGCCGTCGGAGGTTGCGACCTGCCAGATGTTGGTGCTCTCATCGAAGATCGCGCGATCGACGCAGGTATTGAGCTGAATGTCGCTGCGCAGCTTGAAGCGGTCGGCGACATGGTTGGCGTATTGCAGAATCTCCGCCTGCGGGGCGTAGCGTTCGCTCCAATTCCATTCCTGCTGCAATTCGTCCGAGAACGAATAGGAATATTGCATGCTTTCGACATCGCAACGCGCGCCGGGATAACGATTCCAGTACCAGGTGCCGCCGACATCGCCACCCTGCTCGTAGACCCGCACCTTCAGCCCCTGGCCGCGGAGCCGGTGCAGCATGTACATGCCGGCAAAACCGGCGCCGACCACGACGGCGTCATAGGCCGCATCGCCCGCAGCCTGGTTGTTGGCGGACATCGATGGCAAGGCGGACATTCCTTCGCGCTCCCTTTGGTCTTTAATCGTTTGGGGCTAGCATTCTACTCGGGGCGCGAAAGTGCAAGAGACAAAAAGGCAGAAGGGAATGCCCCAAGCACAACCGTCATACCCGCGAAAGCGGGTATCCAGTAATCGCCGGCGTGCGAAAGATCGCGAACGGTACGGCATACTGGGTCACCCGCTTTCGCGGGTGACGACACCGGAATGTGAGGCCGACGCCATCCGACCGCATTATGCTTCTCGCGCTTGGCATGCGCACCTCTGATGCGCTAGCGTTCCCGGAAATTCGCCATTCAACTAGGAACCAGCAGCATCGGAAGACGCTGCGGCAGGGAGCGGAAAACAGGATGAAATCGCCGGTTTGCGAGATGCTGGGCATCGAATTTCCACTGTTTGCCTTCAGCCATTGCCGCGACGTGGTGGCGGCGGTCAGCCGCGCCGGAGGTTTCGGGGTGCTCGGCGCCACCGCGCATTCGCCTGAATCGATCGAGCGGGAACTGAAATGGATCGACGATCACGTCGACGCCAAGCCCTATGGGCTCGACGTGCTGATCCCCGAGAACATTTCGACCGCGGGCGAGAAGGACGTCACCTGGAAGAGCCTTCAGGCGCGGGTATCGCCGGAGCATCGCGCCTTCACCCGCAATCTCCTGAAAAGATACGGCGTCGAACTGACGACATCCGAGATTCCCGATGATCAACCGCAGCCGTTCGACGCGGGCCGCGCGCTCGAGGTTCTCGAGGCCTCGTTCCGTCACCCGATCCGCCTGATCGCCAACGCGCTCGGCGTGCCGCCGAAGGCGATGATCGAAATGGGCCAAAAGCACGGCGTCCCCGTCGCGGCGCTGGTCGGCGCCAAGGAGCATGCGCTGCGCCAGGTCGCTGCCGGCGTCGATATTCTCGTGGTGCAGGGCACCGAAGCCGGCGGCCATTGCGGCGAAGTCTCGACCATGGTGCTGGTGCCCGAGGTGATCAAGGCGGTCAGGCCGATCCGCGACGTGCCGGTGCTGGCCGCGGGCGGCATCATGACCGGACGACAGATGGCGGCGTGCATGGCGATGGGGGCTGCCGGTGTCTGGACCGGCTCGGTATGGCTCGCCACGGTCGAGTCCGAGACATCAGAGATATTCCGCGAAAAGATGATCGCGGCCTCCTCGCGCGACGCCGTCCGCTCCAAGGGCCGCACCGGAAAACCGGCGCGGCAGTTGCGCTCGGTCTGGACCGATGCGTGGGACCGCGACCCTGACAGTCCCGGCGCGCTGCCGATGCCCCTGCAGAGCATCATCAGCCGCGACGCGTTCGCCTCCATCGATCGCGCCGCCGCCGCCGGGAATACAAAAGCGCGCGACCTCGTCAGTTACTTTGTCGGGCAAGGCGTCGGCCTGATCGACAGCGTGAAGTCGGCCGGCGCCGTGGTGCAGGAATTCAAGGAAGATTTCGCCGAGGCGGTGGAGCACATGAACGCGCTGGTGGGGGAGTAGGTTGACCCACCTCCGTCATTGCGAGGAGCGTCAGCGACGAAGCAATCCATTCTTTCTTTTGGCGGTTAGATGGATTGCTTCGCGTGCGCTCGCAATGACGGAGAAAACTGCAGCGAATTGACGATCAAGAAAGCGAAAACAAAGAAATGCCAGCCTCCCCCCTCCCCGTCGATCGCATCCCGGTCATCGTCGGCGTCGGCGAAATCGTCGATCGCCCGAGAGAGATTGCCGAGGGGCTGGAGCCTCTCGCACTTCTGGTCGAGGCGCTCAAACGCGCCGAGCAAGACAGCGGCGGCCGGCTGCTCAACGAGATCGAATCGCTCGACATCGTGAATTTTCTGAGTTGGCGTTACCGCGACCCTGAACAGCTTCTCGCCCATCGCCTCGGCATCACGCCGAAGCACGCTTATTACGGGCCGGTCGGCGGCGAAAGCCCGATCCGCTATTTGCACGAGGCGGCGCAGCGCATCGCGCGCGGCGAATGCAGCGTCGCCGCAGTCTGCGGCGCCGAAGCGCAGAGCTCCGCGACCAAGGCTGAACGCGCAGGTGTCAGCCTGCCGTGGACGCCGTTCGCGCATGATGTCGCCGAGCCCAAACGCGGCGCCGCGTTCCAGAAACCGATGGCGGTTAAACTCGGCGTGTTCAGGCCGGTCAGCGTCTATCCGTTTTACGAAGCCGCCACTTCGGCGCATTGGGGCCAGACCCCGCGCGAGGCGATGGCGGAATCAGGCGCGCTGTGGTCGGCCTATTCAAACGTCGCCGCGCAAAACCCAAATGCCTGGCTGAAGCGGCGCTTTACGCCGGCCGAAATCACCACGCCCTCGCCGGACAACCGGCTGATTGCGTGGCCCTACACCAAATTGATGGTCGCCAATCCGACCGTCAACATGGGCGGCGCCGTCCTGATGACGAGCCTTGCGAAGGCCCGCGACGCCGGCATCGCCGAAGAGCGCCTCGTCCACATCTGGGGCGGGGCCTCGGCGGAAGAGCCGCGCGACTATCTCGAACGCGATAGCTTCGTCGAAAGTCACGCCCAAGACGCCGTGCTCAAAGCGGTCATGAACGTCGCCGGTGGAGGTGGCACGGCGTTCGACGCCATCGAACTCTACAGCTGCTTTCCCTGCGTGCCGAAAATGGCGCGGCGAACCCTCGGGCTTGGCGCCGACATGCAGCCGACGGTGACCGGAGGTCTGACATTCTTCGGTGCGCCGCTCAACACTTACATGACGCACGCCGCCTGCGCGATGGTGCGGAAGCTGCGCGACGGCGCCGGGCTCGGCCTGCTCTACGGCCAGGGCGGCTTTGTCACCAAGCATCACGCGCTACTGCTGGCGCAGCAGCCGCCGCCCACACCCCTCGCCCAGGACACCAGCGTGCAAAGCGAGGCCGATCGCCATCGCGGCGCGGTGCCGGATTTTGTCACCGAGGCGAGCGGTCAAGGTTCGGTCGAGAGTTTTACCGTGATCTATGGCCGCAACAATGAGATCGAACACGGCGTGGTGATGCTGCGAACCTCGGCCAACGCCCGCGCGCTGGCGCGGGTGCCCGTCGATGACCGCCACACGCTAGCGCATCTGTTGGACGTGGATCGGACGCCGGTCGGGTCGGTTGGCGAAATTATCGCGGCGAAAGACGGGGTTTTGGAATGGCGAGTGGGGTAAAATATTCGACGTCATGCCCGGCTTGTCCCGGCCATCGACGTCTTGACCTTTTGCGCTGAAAGAAGACGTCGATGCCCGGGACAAGCCCGGGCATGACGAAGAGGGGGACTTCGCTCCCGCCCCTACCCCTTTTTATCCTGGGTCGCTGAAACCGTCGCCGGCCTGCCCTTGACACTGACGATGCGGACCTGGTCGCCGTCGGCGATGCCATCGGGCGGCGCGTTGATGATGCGATCTTCCAAAGAGACGCCCGATGCCAATTCGATATTGCGCCCGAGATCGCGCGCGATCTTCACGGTCTTGAACAAGACGCGATCGTCGGGCCCGACGGTCGCGACGCGCAGACCGCTCTGGTCAAAGATCAACGCGCTGGCTGGAATATTGAGCGGCACGCCGTCGCGCTGCAGGCTCATGCGCACATTGGCATAACCACCCGGCATCAATTCGAAGGCCGCATTGTCGAGCGCGAGCTGCATCTGCGTGGTGCCGGAATTGACGTCCACCGCTTGCGCGGAAGCCTCGACCGTCGCATCGAAGGTCCGGTCCTTGTATTCCGGCACCGAGATCACCGCCTTGGCGCCGATCCTGACCGAAGGCACGTAACTCTGAGGCACGTTGACGTAGACGCGAAGCTTCTTGATGTCGGAGATCACGAACATCGGCGGACCGCTGCCGCCGCCTGAATTGATCAGGGCGCCGACATCGGTCGAGCGCGCGGTGACGATGCCGTCGAACGGCACGGTGATTTTCTTGTAGCCGGCCAGCGCCTCGAGCCGCTCGACATTGGCCTGACTGGAATTGACCGCCGCGTTCTTGTTGGAGAGGTCGGCGGTGCGCTCGTCGATCTCCTGCATCGAAACGAAATTCGAGGCGATCAGCGTCTTGCGGCGCGCCAGCGTGACCTCGGACAGTTTCGCGCTGGCCTGCTGGTTGGCGAGATCGGCGCGCGCCTGCAGCAATTGCTGGTCGAGGTCTGGCGCATCGATTTCGGCGATGACTTCTCCAGCCTTGACCCGCGCGCCGATGTCGGCGCGCCAGCTTTTCAGGTAGCCGTTGACGCGCGCGAAGATCGGGGCGCGATAATAGGCCTCCAGCCGACCCGGCAGGTCGATCGTCGCGTTGAGAACGCCCGGATCGGGAAAGATGACCGCCACCGACGGAATGGCCTGGTTATCGGTCCATTCACGCAGCTTGACGTTGGAATCCTCGCGCGCGCGGATGCCGCTGACCACCAGCATCAGCGCGGCGATCACGGCGGCTGCGCCGAAAATGCCCAACTTCCGGCGCGAGACCGGGGAGCGCGACTCAGTGGGCATTCTGTGTCTCCGATAGCGCGGCGCCTTTGGCGTGCTGTTTCTTGTGTAGCATACTGAAAACCGCCGGAACAAACATCAGCGTAGCGACGGTTGCGAAGATAAGCCCGCCAATCACCGCCCGGCCCAGCGGCGCGTTGGCTTCGCCGCCCTCGCCAAGGCCGAGCGCCATCGGCAACATGCCGATGATCATCGCGAGCGCCGTCATCAGCACGGGGCGGATCCGCACGAAACCCGCGTCGATGGCCGCCGCGATCGGATCGCCGAGTTCCTCGTAGCGCTCGCGGGCGAAGCTGATCACCAGCACGCTGTTGGCGGTAGCAACGCCCATGCACATGATCGCGCCGGTCAGGGCCGGCACCGAAAGCGTGGTCTTGGTCGAAAACAGCATCCAGACGATTCCAGCGAGGGCCGCCGGCAATGCGGTGATGATCACGAACGGATCGGACCAGGACTGGAAGTTCACCACGATCAGGAAATACACCAGCACGATCGCGGCGAACAGGCCGAACAAGAGCCCGGTGAATGCGCTGTTCATGGTCTGCACCTGACCGACCAGGGCGACCGACGAACCCTTTGGCACTTCCTTTGCGGTGTCGGCGATCGCGGCCCTGACATCGGTAGCAATGCCGCCGAGATCGCGCCCCTGCGGCGTCGCATAAATCTGCACCATCGGCTGAATATCGTATTGGGAGATGACCGCGCTCGATATTGATCGGGTGATACTGGCGATGCCGCCGAGAATCGGCGCGGTTGGACCGCCCGAGGTGATCGGCAGCGTCTCCAGCGCGCTCAAGGAATCGATATGATATTGCGGGGTTTGCATCACGATCGAATAGGACACGCCATTGTCCGGATTGAGGAAATAGGTCGGCGCCACCTGTCCGCTTCCGGCCAGATTGACGGTGAGGCTGTTGGTGACGTCGCGCTCGGTTAGCCCGACATATTGCGCGCGGGTCCGGTCCACATCGATGTTGAAGGTCGGATTGCTAGGTGATTGCTGGATGCGCGCATCGGCAATGCCGGGGATGCGGCGAATCCTGGCCATCAATTTATTGGCGTAGGCGAAATTCGCGTTCAAATTCCCGCCCCGAATCTGCAGGTCGATCGGCGCTGGCGCGCCGAAATTCAGGATCTGGTTGACGATATCCGCGGGGAGAAAAGCAAATGTCATTCCAGGAAACGCGCGTGGCAGCTGTTCCCGCATTGCCTTCACGTAAAGTTCAGTCGGAGGATGACCCTCCTTCAGCTTGATCTGAATATCGCCGTCCTGCGGGCCGATCACGCCGGTATTGTTGTAAGTCATATTGATGCCGCTGATGGGCATGCCGATATTGTCGGCCATCGTCTCTATTTGATCCGGTGGAATGATCTTGCGGATCGTTTTCTGCACGTCGGCGAATTGATTGGCGCTCTCCTCGAGGCGGGTGCCGATCTGGGTGCGCACGTGCATCAGGATCTGGCCGGCATCGACGGAGGGGAAGAAATTCTGCCCGAGATACGGCACCAGCAGAAACGACGCCCCGACGAGTCCGAGGAAGCCAATCACGAAAGTCGGCCGGTGCCTTAACGCCAGCGTCAGCAGGTCGCGATAGCCGCCGCGAAATCGCTCGAAGCCCGCCTCGAAGCGGCGCTGCAAGCGCACCAGCGGATTGCGCGAGCGCGCGGGCTGTTCGCCTTCGGCATGGTGCAGATGCGGCTGCAACAAATACATTGCCATGGTCGGCACCAGCGTCCGCGACAGGATGAACGACCAGATCATCGCGAAAATCACCGCTTCCGCCATCGGGACGAACAGGAAACGCGGGACGCCCTGCAGGAAAAACATCGGCACGAACACGATGCAGATGCACAACAGCGACACGAAGGCCGGCACCACGATCTGCTGGGCGCCGTCCAGGATCGCGGTCTTGACGTCCTTGCCGTGCTCCAGATGCCAGTTGATATTCTCGATCGTGACGGTTGCCTCGTCGACGAGGATGCCGACCGCGAGCGCCAGCCCCCCGAGCGTCATGATGTTGAGGGTTTCGCCGATCGCCGACAGCATCACGACCGAGCCGAACACGGACAGCGGGATCGAAGTCGCGATGATGATCGTCGATCGCCAGCTTCCTAGAAACAACAGGATCATGACGCTGGTGAGGATGGCCGCGATCACGCCCTCGCGAACAACGCCGGCGATCGCGCCGGCGACGAATATCGACTGGTCGCCGACAAACCCTACCTTCAAAGTGTCCGGAAGCGAGTCCTTGAAAGCGACCACTTTCTTCTTGACACCGTCGATGATGTCGAGGGTCGAAATATAGCCCGCCTTCAACACCATCATCAGCACGGAGCGATTGCCGTTGACATGGACGATGTTGGTCTGCGGCGGATTTCCGTCGCGCACGGTAGCGACGTCCCGCACATAGATCATCGCACCGTTGACCGCCTTGATCGGGAGATCGCCGAGTTCCTCGATCTTGAGCGGCGAGTTGTTGAGCTGGATGACATATTCGAACCCGCCGATCTTGGAGGTGCCCGCCGGCTGGATCAGGTTCTGGGCGGCGAGCGCATTGGCGACGTCCTGGCCGGACAAGCCAAGCGACTGCAGCGCCGATGGGTTGAGATCGATCTGGATCTGACGCTGCTTGCCACCATAGGGATAGGGGACGGCGGCGCCGGGGACGGTAATCAGCGGCGTGCGCAGCTGATTGATGGCGATGTCGGCGAGGTTTTGTTCGGTGAGGCCTTCGCCGGACAGCGCGAGCTGGATGATCGGAACGGTCGAGGCGCTGTAGTTGAGGATCAGCGGCGGCGTCGCCCCGGGCGGCAGGAACTTGATGATGGTCTGGGAGACCGCGGTGACTTGCGCGTTGGCGGTGCGGATATCGACATTCGGCTGGAAGAATATCTTGACGATGCCAAAGCCGTTATAGGAGTTCGCGGTAATGTGTTCGATATCGTTGACGGTCGTCGTCAGGATGCGCTGAAACTGCGTGGTGATGCGGCCGGCCATCTGATCCGGCGGTAGGCCGGTATACTGCCAGACCACCCCAATCACGGGTATTCGAATGTCCGGAAAGATATCGGTCGGCGTGCGCAGCGCGGCGAGCGGGCCAAGGATCAACAGCAGCAGCGCAAGCACGACGAATGTGTATGGCCGGCTCAGGGCGATACGGACCAATGCAGTCATGGCGCGGGCATTCCTGGATCAAACTCGCAAGATCAGGGGATAGCCGCGCCGATTTACCCGAATTGCACCCAAATGGCCAATTTCGGGCGCATCGCCCGTCTTCACTTCCGCGATACCAGGGCGCAATCAGGCCGCCGGGTTTCGATCAACGCATCAAGCCGAGCGCGTCGGAGAAGAAATCCGGGCCGCCGAAATTGCCTGATTTGAGTGCAAGCAGCATCTCGCCGCCCTTCGCGCCGACCGCGCGCAAAACCGGCACGCCTGCCGCGATTTCCGCGCCCACCAGAAAGCCCGGAATGGCCAGACGATCCACCACCGCGCCTGAAGTTTCACCACCTGCGACCACCAATCGGCGCACGCCCGATTGCACCAAACCTTCGGCAATGTCCCCCATTGCCTGTTCAATGGCATGCCCGGCTGCATCGCGGCCATGACGTGCCTGCAAAGCTGCGACATGATCCGGCGTCGAGCTGGAGGCGATCAGAACCGGGCCCTCTTTGAGCCGTTCCCTGGCCCAACCCAGCGCGCGGCGGGCTTCGTCCCTGCCCGCAATGATTTGCTCGGGATCAAGATGCAGCACCGCCATCTTGGCTTCGGCGTTGCCGATCTGCTGCAGGGTCGCCTGCGAGCAACTGCCGGCCAGGCACGCCGCAGGCCCGCCGACCGGCGCATCGGAAATCGCCGTCGACGCGCCGGGTCTTGCTCGACCTGACGCGGCCAGCGCACGGGCAAGGCCAAGCCCGAACCCTGACGCGCCGACCGACACACGATGCTCCAGCGCGACGGCCCCGATGGTTTCCAGGTCACGCTCGAAGACGGCATCCACGATGGCCGCGCCAAAATCCTTGGCGGACAGATCGGCAAGACGAGCCCGCACCGCCTGCGGCCCACGCGCGACGGTGGCGAGATCGACGAGGCCGATTTTGCTCGTGCTCTGCCGCGCCAGCACCCGCACGAGGTTTGAATCGTGCATCGGATTGAGCGGGTGGTCCCTGAGCGGGCTTTCATTGAGCGGCACGGCGCCCACGAACAAATTGCCCTGATAGACGGTGCGGCCGGTCTCGGGAAATGCCGGCGTCACCAGCACGATCGCATCGCCGGAATCGGCGCGCAACATGTCCATCACCGGGCCGATATTGCCGGCGTCGGTGGAATCGAAGGTCGAGCAGATCTTGAACAACACATGATCGGCGCCCCGCTTGCGCAGCCATTTGTCGGCGGCGCGCGAGCGCGACACCGCAAGGCCCGCCTCGATCGAGCGGCTTTTCAGCGACACCACCACCGCATCGACCTCAGGCAGCTTAAGTTGATCGGAGGGAACGCCGATGGTCTGCATCGTGCGCAGGCCACAGCGCGTCAGCGTGTTGGCGAGATCGGAGGCGCCGGTGTAGTCGTCGGCGATGCAGCCCAGCGCCAGTGTCACGGCTTTACTCCAGCGTAGGGCTTGAACCAGGCGAGGCCGTCGGTGGTCTTTTCCTTCGGATTATATTCGCAGCCGACAAAGCCGCCATAGCCGAGACGGTCGAGCTCGGCGAAGAGATAAGGATAATTCAACTCCTCGCCGTCGGGTTCGTGCCGCGAGGGAATGCTGGCGATCTGGATATGGCCGATGATCGGCATCATTTCGCGCAGCCGCATGGTCACGTCGCCATGAATGATCTGGCAATGATAGATATCGAATTGCAGCTTCAGGTTCGGAATTTTCAACTCGTTGATCAGGTCGCGTGCGAAGCCGAAATCGTTGAGGAAATATCCGGGCACGTTGCGCGGGTTGATCGGCTCGATCACGACATCGAGGCCGTGCGGTGCAAAAAATTCCGCCGCCCATGCCACCGATTTATAGAACGCCTCCACCGCTTGTCTGTCAGCTCGGTTTGCAATTCCCGCCATCAAATGTACGCGCTTGACGGAGGTCGCCTGCGCGTAGGGCAGCGCGGTATGCAGGCTCTGCTGCAGGTCGGCAAAGCGCTCCGGCAGCGCCGCAAAACCTTTTTCGCCGGCGTCCCAATCGCCGGGCGGCAGGTTGAACAGCGCCTGCGTCAGGCCGTTGGCGCGCAGCCGTTGGCCGATCTCTTCCGCCGGGTGAGCGTAGGGAAAGAGGAACTCGACCGCGGTGAAACCCGCCTTCGCCGCCGCCTCAAAGCGGTCAAGGAACGGCATCTCGTTGAACATCATCGCGAGATTGGCGGCAAAACGGGGCATCGAGGCTCCCTTTCTTTTTCGACGGCTACTTCGGCTCGCCCGGCAGATGCGTGCCGGTGACCCGCGCATACATCCGCGCCACCGAGGCATCGTCGTCACGTCCCATGCCGGACGCTGCCGTCATCAAAAACATCTGCAACGCCGCGGCCGCGACCGGCACCGGAAACTTCGCCGTGCGCGCCATATCCTGGATAATGCCCAGATCCTTAACGAAAATCTCGACCGCGCTGCGCGGCGCATAGTCGCCGTCGAGCACGTGCGGCATGCGGTTTTCGAACATCCAGGAATTGCCGGCGGACGCCGTGATCACTTCATACACCTTCCGGATATCGAGGCCTTGTTTGGCGGCAAAGGCGATGGCCTCTGAAGCCGCGGCGATATGCACGCCCGCGAGCAACTGGTTGATCATCTTGAAGGCGGCGCCCTCGCCCGGCGCATCGCCGAGTTCATAAAGCTTTGCCGCCATCGCATCGAGCGCGGGCCGCGCCTTGGCGAAAGCGGCGGGACTGCCGGAGGCGAGAACGGTCAATTCGCCCTGCGCCGCGCGCTGCGCGCCGCCGGAAATCGGCGCGTCGAGATAATGCCGCCCCGTCGCCTCCAACTGTTTGGCGAGCCGCCGCGCGACATCCGGGTCCATGGTCGCCGACGAAACGAATACCGCGTCCTTCACGAGGGTTTCAGCGACGCCATCCTTGCCGAACAGGATGGCTTCGGTCTGGGCGGCGTTGACGACCACACTGACGACGATGTCGGCCTGCTTGGCGGCCTCGGCTGGGGTCTTCGCGCCCTTTCCGCCCTCGGACACAAATCGACTGACCGCGTCAGCGGAGACGTCGCAGCCGGTCACCTCGAATCCGGCGCGCCGGAGCGAGGTTGCCATGCCAAAACCCATCGAGCCGAGCCCGATGACGGCGATGCGAGATTTTGGCGAGGCGGATTGAGACATGGGCGTTTCCTCGAACGGTGCCTCGTCCAGCGAGGCTTGAACGGCGGCTTTGGTATCACGGCTTGGCCGCGCTGCCAAAGCGTGAGACAAGGCGGCAAGAGGATGCTGTCATGACCGAAAGCAAAATCCGCGAGGAAATCTGCCGCCTGGGCCGCTCCCTGTTCGAGCGCGGGCTGACGCCGGGCTCCTCCGGCAACATCAGCTTAAAACTCGACGACGGCGGCTACCTGGTGACGCCGACCAACGCCTCGCTTGGCTTTCTCGACCCGGCGCGGTTGTCGCGCCTTGATGCCGGCGGCCGGCTCGTCTCCGGCGATGCCTCGACCAAGGAAGTGCCATTGCATACCGCGCTGTACCAGACCCGCAACGCTACGCGCGCGGTCGTGCATCTGCATTCGACGCATTCGGTGGCGCTCTCGATGCTGCCGGAGATCGACCCGCGCGCGGCGCTGCCGCCGATGACGGCCTATTACCTGATGAAATGCGGCGCGACCGCACTGGTACCGTATTATCGGCCGGGCGATCCGGCGGTCGCCGACGCCATCAGGGGATTGGCCGGAAAATATTCCTCTGTACTGCTCGCCAACCATGGCCCGGTGGTCGCGGGCGACACGCTGGAAGCCGCGGTATTCGCGATCGAGGAGTTGGAAGAAACGGCAAAGCTCTATCTGCTGCTGCGCGGGCTCAACCCGCGCTATCTGACGCCGGCGCAGGTTACGGATTTGGTGAAGGTGTTTGGGTTGAAGTTGGGGGAGGATCACGACCATTGAACCCTGCGTTCCCCGGATGCTGCGCAACGCGCCGCTTCTGCGGCGTGGTGCGCTGCTGATCCGGGGCCCATCCAACTTGCGATGGGTCCCGGCTCTGCGGCGCACCGTGAAGGACGCTGCACCGCGTCCGGGACACGGACGTCACAGCCCCTCGGCTGAGCTCGCTGCCGACTACAAACTTGCAGCATGAGCTTAGCGTATGAATTGCGAACGAATTACCTGGAGACCATCACTACTAAGCTCGACTGAAAATTCGGATCTAGGACCTGAACTTCCCCTTTGCCCTTGGGGCGCATTTGGGTTGCGAAATAGCACCCAGATCGAAGAGCTGGATTGTTGCACCGTTATTCCATAATCGGCAACGTCCAGTTTATTGCGCTCTAATTCCACTATGGCGACCTGGATTGCTCGAAAGCTTCTTCCGGAAATTGATTCTTCCAAAGGGAGTGACTCAGCAGTGAATGGAAGAAACATACAGACGCATAAAATTGACAAAAACCACGAAGCTATGAATGCATTCCTTTTCATCGCAGCACGCCTGTAGTTCCGGTCATCGGGTCATAGAATTTGAACTAGCTACTAGATGTTCCAGATAGCCTCTATATCCCGCCTTCCAATCGCGGCGTTAGCGATTTCGCTGCTGATCCGGGGTTCACGTAACTGGCATGGGTCCCGGCTCTGCGGAGCAGCGTTTCGCGCTGCACCGCGTCCGGGACACGTGATCTCACAACCCCAGATACGCCTTGCGCACGTCGGGATTTCCTTTGATCTCGCTCGAGGTGCCCTGCATTTGCACCCGGCCGGTCTGCAGAATGTAGGCGCGGTCGGCGATATCAAGGCATTCGGCGATGCGCTGCTCGACGATCAGCACGGTCATGCCGGCGTCGCGGATGCGCTTGACCGCGGCAAAAATCTCGTCGACCAGCTTCGGCATGATGCCTTGTGACGGTTCGTCCAGCATCAACAACCTTGGCCGGGTCATCAGGGCGCGGCTGATTGCCAGCATCTGCTGCTCGCCGCCGCTTAGCGTCTCGGCGCGCTGGTCGAGGCGCTCGGACAGCCGCGGAAATAGCTTGAATACCAGCCCTAGCGGCTCGTCGCGGTTCCCCTCGCCGCGGTAGAGGTAACTGCCAAGCCGCAGATTGTCGCGCACCGACAGTCGCGGAAACAGCCTTCGATTTTCCGGCACATAGGCGATGCCGCGCGCGGTGATCATATGCTGCGCCAGGCCGTCGATACGCGAGCCGTCGAAGGTGACGGCGCCGGAACGCGGGCGTTCGGCGCCGGCGATGGTTTTCAACAACGTCGATTTACCGGCGCCGTTGGCGCCCGCGACGCACACGATCTCGCCCTTGGCGACGTCGATCGAGACCGCCGAGATCGCGACCAGCCCCTGATAGGCGGTGGTGACTTCATGCACCGACAGCATGACGATCCCCAAGATAGGCAGAGATGACTTTCGGATCGCGAACCACATCCGTTGGCTTGCCCTCGACCAGCACCTTGCCGAGATCGAGCACGATGGCGCGATCGACCAGCGGCATCACGATCTCCATGACATGCTCGACCATCAATACCGTCACGCCGGTCGCGCGAACCTTGCGCACCAGCTCGACACCGCTCTGCGCCTCGTTCGGCGTCAAGCCGGTCAGCACTTCATCGAGCAGCAGCAATTTCGGTTCGGTAGCGAGCGCTCGCGCCACTTCGAGCCTTCGCTTTTCCGAGGGGATCAACTGGCTCGCGGGCACATCGGCGCGGCCGGCGAGCCCACAGAATTCCAGCACCTCGTGGGCCTTGCGGCGCGCCTGCCGCATCACAAGGTTGCGGATCAGCGCGCCGACGATGACGTTGTCGATCACCGTCATGGTCTCGAAGCTTTTGACCACCTGGAAGGTGCGCGCGATGCCGCGCTCGCAGCGCTCCGCCGCCGGCAGCGTGGTGACATCCTGGCCGTCGAAGATGATCGAGCCTTGAGTTGGCGGCACTACGCCCGCGATCAAATTGAACAGGGTCGATTTGCCGGCGCCATTGGGGCCGATCAATCCTACGATCTCGCCGGGCTCGACGAAGATCGAGATGTCGCTGTTGGCGATCAGGCCGCCGAAGCGCTGCCAGACGCCGCGGGTTTCCAGGAGCGCCGTCATCGGATGGCCTCCTTGCGCCGGCGCGAGAACAGGCCGACCAGGCCTTGCGGCCGCGCCAGCGAGATCAGCACGATCAGCGTGCCGTAAACGATCAGGTCGACGCCGCGGCCGGAGCCGCCGATGAAGGAGCGCGTAAGTTCGGTGAGCGGAATTAGGATCACCGCGCCAAGCGCCGGCCCCCACAAGGTGCCGATGCCCCCTAACACCGCGGGCAGCGCCATGAGAAGCGAGAACTGAAAGCCCATGACGCTTTCGGGATCGATGTAGGAAACGAACTGCGCGTAAAAACTGCCACCAACCGCGGTGAGAAAGGCCGAGACGGCGGCCGCCCCCATCTTGGAATTGAACACGACGACGCCGAGGCTTTCGGCGGCGTCGGGATTGTCCTTTACCGCGCGCCACCAATAGCCCCACTTGGAATCCTCAAGCCACCACGTCACCAGCCAGGCGACGCAGGCGAGCCCCAGCGCGAAGTAAAAAAACGGCAGCTTGCTGCGCGTAAACTGGAATTTGAGCCAGCTATCACCCCGAACCGGGATATCGATGCCGAGCGCGGCGCCAGCCCAATCCCAGTTCTGGAACAACAACAGCGCGGTCTCGGCAATGACGATGGTGGCGATGACGAAGTAATGTCCGCGCAACCGGAAGCAGGGATAGCCGAGCGCCATCGCAATCGCCGCCGAGATCAGCCCGCCGCCCAGCATGCCGAACCACGGCAGCACGCCGAATTTGGTGAAAAGAAGTGCGGTGGTATAGGCGCCGAGCCCGAAATAAAGCGCATGGCCGAGCGAGATTTGCCCGCAATAGCCGCTCAGGATGTTCCAGCTCTGCGACAGCGCCGCATACATCAGCGTCAGAACCATGATGTTCTGGACGTAGACGTCCTTGACGAATAGCGGCACCACGGCCGCGAGCGCAGCAAGACAGGCGGCGACCATCAGGTCGCGGCGGCGGCGCTGGGCAAAAGCGGTATCCATCAGAGCGACCCGAACAGGCCGCGCGGCCTGACAAAGACCACCAGCAAATAGACCGCGTAGATGCCGACGGATTTTAATGACGGCGGCAGGATCAAGGCGGTGGATGCCTCCACCAGACCAACGATGATGCCGCCGGCAAAGGCGCCGAACACGCTGCCGAAGCCGCCGAGCGCCACCGTGACATAGGCGACCAGCGCGAACGACGCGCCGACATCGGGATAGATGTAGAAGAACATCGCCATGATGACGCCGGCCAATCCCACCAGCGCCGCACCAAGGCCCCAGCCGAGTGCGAACACCCTGTTCTTGTCGATGCCGACCAGCGCCACGGCGCCGGCATCCTCGCGGGTCGCCTCGAGGGCGCGGCCAAAATCAGTGCGGTTGATGAAGAAATACAGCGCGATGAACGCGGCGATCGCCACCCCTGCGCCAAACAATTGCGGAACGGGCAGAAAGATTCCCCCGAGCGAGACGGTCTTGCCGCCGAGCCATGAATGGGTGACGCTGCGATAGTCCGGCGTGAAGAAGAATTGCGCCAGCCCGCGCATGACGATGGCAAGGCCAAAGGTCGAAAAGATCTGCACCATGCCGGCATTGGCTTTGGCGCGGACCGCAAAGCGCACAATCAGGAGGTAAACCACCGCGCCGAATATAAACAGCGCGGCCGCGACCAGCGGTGCTGACAGCAAGGGATCGATGGCGAAGAACGCAAACAGGAAGAACGTCGCATACATCGCGATCATGAGGAATTCGCCGTGCGCGAAGTTCACCACGTCCATCAGTCCGAAGATCAGCGCCAGCCCGACGGCGATCAGGCCGTAGAGCAGCCCCATCAACAGACCGCTGGCGAGGCTCTGGATGATGGTCTCGGCGGTCAAAGGCATGCCCCCATCGTTCGTCGTCCCTGCGAACGCAGGGACTCATAACCACCGGATTCGCGTCTGGAAGAAGGACGTGAGGCCACGGTAAAAACGATACTCCTCGGCGTATGGGTCCCTGCGTTCGCAGGGACGACACTGCGCTTGTGGTGAACTGAGGGCTTACTTCATCGGCCAGACGGCTTCGGCGACGGCGGCTTGCGGCGGAGAGATGGTGACGAACTTGCCGCCGACATATTGCAGCAGTACCGGATCGGCATCGTTGTTCTGGCCCATTGCGTCAAATTTCACGCGCTTCCACGGCATGATCGTCTGCTCGCCCGGCAGGTCGGTCGCGACCAAGGCCTCGCGAATCTTGTCGCCGTCGACGGACTTGGCGCGGTTGATGGCGTCCGCCATCACGATCAGGCCCATGAACTGCCGCGAGGTGAGATCGTTGAAATCCTTGCCGGACTTATCCTTGTACATGGCGTTGATCTTGCCGACCATCGGCCGCTTGGTGGCGAGATCGAGCGAGAAGGTTCCGCGCGAGATCACGCCTTCGAGCTTGTCGCCGACAGCGTCGTACAGCGCTTTTTCGGAGAAGCCGGCGTCCTGGGCCACGATCGCGTTCGGCTTATAGCCGAGCTCGGCCATGGTCTTGACCAAAAGGATGCCGTCGGTGGTGTAGCTCGAGGGCATCAAGACGTCGGCATTCGCCGCCTTGACCTGCTGCACTTCGGCCGATAGGGACGGCGAGTTGGAGCGGTATTTGATGTCAGCGACCACCTTGTAGCCGCGCTCATTGGCCAACTTCAGCTGCGCGTTGCCGGAATCGGTGCCGAAGATGGTGTCCTCATGGAACAGCGCCAGCGTCTCGATCTTGGCGCCCTTCTTCTTCAAGGCATCGAAGAAGTCGAACATCGCGGCCGAGTACATCTCGTCATGGGGTGCGGCGCGGAAATAGAATTTGAGGCCGCGGCGATGCAGGCTCGGCGAGGAATTATCAGCCGAGATGAAGGGTATCTGATAGCGCTCGCAGATCTGGCTGACGGTGACCGCGACCGCGCTCTGATAGGTGCCGATCACGGCGCAGACCTTTTCCTGGGTGATGAGGCGCTCGGCCTCGGCGCGGCCCTTCTGCGGATCGGACTGGTGGTCGGCGAACACGAGGCGGACCTTGGCGCCACCAAGACCGGGCAGACCTTCGCCCTTTGCCAGCGGCAGATCGAAATCGTAGTTCTTGTTGATGATCTCTGCCGCGGTCTCGTACGCCTTCTGGGCATCGACACCGATTTGTGCGTTGGCCCCGGAGAGCGGATAGGTGAGGCCGATCACCACTTCGGATGTTTGCGCGCGGCTCGCGATCGGCGCGAGCGCAGCCGTGGCAGTAGCTCCAAGCAACACGTTGCGGCGAGTAATCGTCATTACAAAACCCCCTGTTGATCGACTAGTATCGATGAAACGGCAGCGCGCGGCGGTAAAGCCTCAAAGAACGGCAGCGGCCGCCCATTAGAGCACAGCAAGCTCCTTGTTGCGCAAGTCCGTCACCAGCATCAAGCCCGGTGCATGCGTGATCGCAAACGGCAGTTTCGCCGCGGCGATCACCGCCTGCGGCGTCACACCGCAGGCCCAGAACACCGGAATCTCGTCGTCCTCCACCGGAACGGCGTCGCCATAATCGGGCTTTGTGATATCGGCGATCCCGATCGAATGCGGATGGCCGAGATGGACCGGCGCGCCGTGGACCGAAGGAAAACGCGAGGTGATCTGCACCGCGCGGATCGCCTGCGCCGGCTTGAACGGCCGCATCGACACCACCATCGGCCCGGCGAACGGTCCCGACGGACGGCACGCGATATTGGTGCGGTACATCGGCACACGCACTTTTCGCTCGATGTGACGGATCGGCAGGTCGTCCGCCATCAGCGCTTCTTCAAATGAAAACGAGCAGCCGAGCACGAACGCGACCAGGTCGTCGCGCCAATGCGCCATGATGTCGGTTGGCTCTTCGACCACCTCGCCGTCACGCCAGATGCGGTAACGCGGCAGGTCGGTACGGATATCGAGGTCGATCCCGAGCGAGGGAATGCGCGGGTCTCCGACGTCGGACATGCCGATGATCGGACAGGGTTTGGGATTGAGCTGACAGAAACGGTGAAACGAAGCCGCGAGCTTCTCCGGCAGGATGGCGAGATTGCCTTGAACAAAACCGTTGGCGACGCCGGCGGTGCTTGAGGCCATGCCCGCACGGCACGCCAGGCGCGCCTGCCGGCTCGGAAGCCCATCCCGGCCTGCGTGGAACGGCTGCCCTGCTGCCAAAATGGTCATGAGATCGGTCCTGCCTATTATCTCGACAGCAGTGAAACCCAAGCGTACTATAAAGTCTAATCTTACTTTCTAATCAAGTTGGATAAATCAAATTTATCAGTTGGGTCGCGTTGAATGGTGGACTTCAAGTCGATCGAGACATTCCTGTGGGTAGTGACGCTAGGCAGCTTCAGAGGCGCCGGCCAAAGGCTCAACACCACGCAACCGGCAATTTCGCAACGGATCGCCCAGCTTGAGCGCGAGATGGGCGTGAAGCTTTTGAACCGGGATCACCGCGTGGCGTCGCCGACGCCGAGCGGCCGGCAATTGATGGTCTACGCGGAAAAACTCATCAGCCTTCGCGCCGAGATGATGGCGGAGGTCAGCGAGCGCTCGGCAATGCGCGGCGTGTTGCGGCTCGGCGTCGCCGAAACCATCGTGCATACTTGGCTGCCGCGGCTGATCAAAAGCGTCAACACCGCCCATCCTAATCTGTCGCTGGAGATCGAAGTCGACATCACGCCGAACCTGAGCGCGCAGCTGTTGGGACAACAAATCGAGCTCGCCTTTTTGGTCGGGCCGTTGTCCGCCTCCGGCGTGCGCAACCGCGTGTTGTGTGATTATCCGATCGGCATTCTGGCCAGTCCCTCGCTCGGCCTCGGCAGTGGTCCGTTGAAAGTGCAGGACCTCGCAAAGTTTCCGATCATTACCTTTCCGCGCAAGTCCCAGCCCTATGAGATCGTGCGTTCGCTGTTCAACCGGCCGGATCTGCCGCCGATCCGGCTGCACGCCTCCGCCTCGCTCGCCACCGTCATCCACATGGCGATCGAGGGGCTCGGCATTGCCGTAATCCCGACATCGATCGTGGAAAATGAGCTGGTGGACGGGCTGCTGCAGCTGTTGTCGACCGAACTCAAAATCCCGCCGCTGACGTTTTCGGCAAGCTGGCTGGCCTCGCCCGACACGCTTGCGGTCGAACTCGTCGCCGATCTCGCCGCCAAGATTGCCCAGGAAAGCACCGCCGTCATTGACGCGCCGCTGCGGGCGCGTCATTGAAGCGAAGCGCGTGCACTTTTCCGATGGCTGGAATGGCTACATGACCCCTGTCGCATCCAATCTGCAAATCGATTCCGCGAGGCTTTGGGGAACGATCCACGAAACCGCGAAATTCGGCGCTACCCCGAAAGGCGGCGTGCGGCGGCTGACGCTCGGGCCTGAAGACAAGCAGGTCCGCGACTGGTTCCGTAACGCCTGCGAAGCCGCCGGCCTCGAGGTGCATGTCGATGCGCTCGGCTCGATGTTTGGCCTGCGCAAGGGGCGCGACATGTCGAAGCCACCGGTCGGGCTTGGCTCGCATCTGGATACCCAGCCGACCGGCGGCAAGTTCGACGGCGTGCTCGGCACGCTGGCGGCGCTGGAAGTGGTCCGCACCCTCAACGACGCCGGGATCGAGACCGAAATGCCGATCTGCGTCGTCAACTGGACCAACGAAGAGGGCTCGCGCTTCGCGCCTGCGATGATGGCGTCGGCGGCTTACGTCGGCGATTTCACCACCGACGATATCCTGTCACGCAAGGACGCCGAAGGCGTCACGGTCGGCGAGGCCTTGGACCGCATCGGCTATCGCGGCCACAGCCTCGTCGGCCGGCAGAAATTTTCAAGCTTCGTCGAGCTGCACATCGAACAGGGGCCCATCCTCGAAGCCGAGGGCAAGACCATCGGCGTAGTCGATTCCGGCCAGGGCGTATTGTGGTACGACGGCAAGATCAGCGGCTTTGAGAGTCATGCCGGTTCCACGCCGATGCCACTGCGCCGTGACGCGCTGGCGACACTGTCGGAGGTCGTGCTGGCGATGGAGACGATCGCCAAGAAGCACGGCCCCAATGCGGTTGGCACCATCGGCGAAGCCGTCATCGCCAAACCCTCGCGCAACGTCATTCCCGGTGAGATCGCCTTCACCGTCGATTGCCGCAGTGCGGACGATGCGATCATGGACGCGCTCGACAGGGACCTGCGCGCCGCGATTGCCGAGATCGCGGGCCGCCGCAAGGTCGAGGTCACGCTCGATCTGGTCTGGCGCAAGCCGCCAACGCACTTCGATCCGAAGCTGGTCGATGCAGTGGAGAGCGCCGCAACAAAGCTCGGCTTTTCCCACCGCCGCATCACCTCCGGCGCCGGTCATGACGCCTGCAATCTCAACACCAGGATTCCAGCCGCGATGGTGTTTGTGCCCTGCAAGGATGGCGTCAGCCACAACGAGCTTGAGGATGCCACCCAAGCCGACTGCACGGCCGGCGCCAACGTGCTGATGCACACCGTGCTGGCGCTTGCCGGCGTCGCGTCTTAGCCAACAACGGAGATTTTCTTGCGTGGAGTTTTCGTCGATGCCAACGGCTCGCTGGCGGATATTTTCGAGCGGCAGCGCAAGCCCGGCGATCCACCCATGCGCGTCAACCGCGACGCCGAAATCACCACGGAGCAGATACCTGCGTTGCTCGACGGCGCCGAGATCGTCATCATCGATCACACGCCGCTGCCGACCGAGGTCGCGCGAGGTTGCAACGGCCTGAAGCACGTGGTGTTCCTGGGCACCGGCGCGCGCAGCTACATGAATCCGGAAGAACTTGGCGAACTCGGCATCGAGGTTCACCTGATCAAGGGCTATGGCGACACGGCGGTCGCCGAATGCGCGATCGCACTGATGTGGGCGGCAGCGCGCGGCATCGCGCAGATGGACCGCGAGATGCGCGCCGGCAACTGGCTGCGCGAAGACGGTATGCAACTCACCGGCAAGACGCTCGGCCTGATCGGCTTTGGCGGCATCGCCGCGGAGGTGGCGCGCATTGCGCTCGGCAGCGGCATGCGGGTGATCGCCTGGAACCGGTCGCCGAAGCAATTTGCCGGCGTCGAGTTCGTCTCGCTCGACACGCTATTGGCGCAGAGCGAAATCGTCTCGCTGCATCTGTTGCTCAACGATGAGACCCGCGGCTTTCTTTCGCGCCGGCGCATCGCGGCGATGAAGCCGGGCGTCATCCTGGTCAACACCGCGCGCGGCGCGATGGTCGACGAAGCCGCGATGATCGACGCCCTGAAGTCGGGCCACATCCGCCACGCCGGGCTCGATGTCTTCAACATCGAACCGCTGCCGGCTGATCACCCCCTGACAAGACCGCCGAACGTCACGCTGTCGACGCACTCGGCGTTCCGCACCCCGGAAGCGAGCGAGAATCTGATTCACGCGGCGTGGGAGCATTGCCGGAGAATTGCGCAGCAATGAGCTCACCTGACGCAGTGCACCCTCTCCCCTTGTGGGAGAGGGTGGACGCGATGCGAAGCATCGCGGCCGGGTGAGGGGTTTTTCTCCGCGGATAGAGACCCCTCATCCAGCGCTTCGCGCCACCTTCTCCCACAAGGGGAGAAGGGATAACAAGCGCCCTACTCCATCATCTCCGCGACCGCTTTGCCGCAGGCGACGGTGTCGGCGTTGCCGCCGAGATCCTTCGTCCGCAGCGTGCGTTCGCCGAGCGTGCGCTCGATCGCCGTGACGATGGCGGCCGCGGCCTGCCTCTCGCCGAGATGTTCAAGCATCATCGCCCCCGACCAGATCATGCCGATCGGGTTGGCAATGCCCTGGCCCGCGATATCGGGCGCCGACCCATGCACCGGCTCGAACACGGAAGGAAAATGACCTTCCGGATTGATATTGCCGGATGGCGCAATCCCGATGGTGCCGGTGCAGGCCGGTCCGAGATCGCTGAGGATGTCACCGAACAGGTTGGAGCCGACCACGACGTCGAACCAGTCTGGATGCAGCACGAAATTCGCGGTCAGGATATCGATGTGATACTTGTCCCACTTCACGCCAGGATAGTTCCGGGCCATCGCCTCCACGCGCTCGTCCCAATAGGGCATCGTGATCGAGATACCGTTGGATTTCGTCGCCGAGGTCAGGTGTTTCTTGGGCCGCGATTGCGCCAGCTCAAACGCGAATTTGAGAATACGGTCGACGCCGATCCGCGTCATCACGGTCTGCTGGGTGACGAATTCGCGCTCCGTCCCTGGGAACATTCGCCCGCCAACCGAAGAATATTCGCCCTCGGTGTTTTCCCGCACCACCCAGAAATCGATATCGCCGGGTTTGCGGTTGGCGAGCGGCGACGGCACCCCCGGCATCAGCCGCACCGGGCGAAGGTTGACGTACTGCTCGAATTCCCGGCGGAATTTGATCAGCGAGCCCCACAACGAAACGTGATCGGGGATCTTGGCGGGCCAGCCGACCGCGGCGAAATAGATCGCGTCGTGCTTGCCGATTCTCTCCTTCCAGTCCTCCGGCATCATCTCGCCGTGCTTTTCGTAATAATCGTACGAGGCAAAATCGAAATGATCGAAATGCACGGCAACGCCATGCTTTTTCGCCGCCGCTTCAAGCACCCGTAAGCCTTCCGGAACCACTTCCTTGCCGATCCCGTCGCCGGGAATGACCGCGATCCGGTATTGCTTTTTTCCGTTGCTCATCGACAGATTCCTTGAGGGCTCAGCCGCGCTGGTAAAGCCACTTTATGATGGGATTGCAATGGACCAAATGGCGTCACGGCGCAACGCTGCACTGCAATGTTGACCGCTTCGGTGGCGGCGGCCTAACAGTTTAAATCCACCTCAAAAAATCTCCCATCAAGCGAGCAATCTCATGGATCTTCATTTGCGCGGCAAACGCGTCCTGATCACCGGCGCATCGAAGGGTATCGGCGCGGCGGCCGCCGAAGCCTTTGCCGAGGAAGGCTGTCACCTGCGGCTGGCGGCTCGCAGCGGCGATCAACTGAAGGCGCTGGCGGAACGCCTGCGTTCGGCCCATCAGATCGATGCCGCCGCCCACGTCGTCGACCTGCGCAAGCCGGAGGATATCGCCCGGTTGGTGAAGGACGCCTCCGACATCGACATCCTCGTCAACAATGCCGGCGATATTCCCGGCGGCTCGATCGACAAGATCGATGAAGTGACCTGGCGCCATGCCTGGGAGTTGAAGGTGTTCGGTTATATCAACATCACGCGCGCGATTTATGCGCAGATGAAGGCACGCGGCCACGGCGTCATCGTCAACGATATCGGGGCTGCCGGCGAGAAGTTCGACGCCAATTACATCTGCGGCAGCGCCGGCAACGCCGCGCTGATGTCGTTCACCCGCGCGCTTGGCAGCAAGAGTCTCGCCGACAATATTCGCGTGGTCGGCATCAATCCCGGCCCGGTCGGCACCGACCGCCACGTCACGCTTTTGAAAACCCGCGCCAGGAACCAGTTCGGCGACGAAACCCGCTACAAGGAATTTCAAAAGGGCCTGCCGCTCGGCCGTCCCGCGCATCCACGCGAGATCGGCGACTTGATGGCGTTCCTCGCCTCCGACCGCTCCGGCTATACATCGGGCGTGATTTTTACCGTGGACGGCGGCATTGCCGCGGGTTGGGGGTAGTCTCAATATCCACCGACAGGAGATCGTGTATGGCCCGTAGTGCTCCGAAGGACTCGCTCCACATCGAGCGCCGTCATTTCCTGAGACAGATAGCCGCGGCTGGCCTGGCGGCAGGTGCGTCGACACTTCCGGCGATTGCGCAGACTGGGCAAGGTTCCTTGGCGCTTGGACGAGATCAGATTTCGCTGGGAGAGACCCTTGCCCGCTATGCGACCGAACTGAGGTACGAGGATCTTCCAGAAGACGTCATACGGATCGCCAAGCGTGCCATTCTCGATACAGTTGGCTGCGCATTCGGCGGCTACCCGGCGGGACCGAGCAAGATTGCCATCAAGCTCGCGAGCAACATCAGTTCACAGCAAGCCGCGACTGTCTTGTTTAGCGGAATCAAAACGAGCCCCGATCTGGCGGTTTTCGCCGACGGCGTCATGATCCGATACCTGGATTTCAACGACGCCTTCGTTAGTCTCACCCACGGCGCCGGACATCCAAGCGATACGATTGCGGCCCTGCTGACCCCCGCCGAGCTCAATGCACGCAGCGGCCGCGATCTCGTCACCGCGACCGTGGTCGCTTACGAGGTGTTCTGCAAGATCGCCGATGTCTTCGACTATCTCGGCAACGGGATCGACCATTCGACCATTACCGGCATCGCGGCTGTGGTCGGCGCCGGTCGCCTGATGGGGCTGACGACGCAGCAGCTGGTCCACGCGATCGGGATCACGGTCGGCGGCAACACCGCAACCCGACAGGGCCGCGCCGATGAGCTGTCGAACTGGAAGGCCTTCGCCGCGGCCGACGCCTGCCGCAAGGCGATCTTTGCCGCGCAACTTGCACAAAACGGGATGACGGGCCCAGGCAAGGTCTTCGAGGGACGCTATGGCTTCTTCAAGGTGATGGGCCGCCAGCCGGTCCAACCACTGCAGCTTGGCGAGCCGTTCGGCATTCGGCGCGCCTTCACCAAACGATTTCCGCTTGGCCAATTCGCACAAACCGTCGCCCAAGCGGCCGTGGAAGCGCGGCCGTTTTTCAAAAGCCCGGACGATATCCATGAGATCCACATCCACGTCTCGCACTCCGCGATCAAGATCATGGCTGACGGACCGGACAAATGGCGGCCGCAGACGCACGAAACCGCCGATCACAGTATCCCTTATGCGGCGGGCCTCGTGCTCATATACGGCAAGATCGAGCCCGAGTATTACGAGGACCCCTATCTGCACGACCCGCGCCTGCTCGACCTCGTGAACCGCGTCAAATGCCTGCCGTCGGATGAAGCCGACAGGACCGAGCAGGAGTTCAACCTGTGCGAAATGGAAGTTGTCCTGAAATCGGGTGCGCGCAAGACCGTCCGCGTCGAATATCACCGCGGGCACTTCAAGAATCCGATGACCGATGCCGAAATGGAAGAGAAGTTTCGGCTATTGGCGCAGAAACACCTTGGCGCCGATCGCATCGACAATCTGCTGCGCCTTCTAGGGGGAATTGAGAGCGTGCCGCAGGTGAGCGCCCTGATCGCCGCGACGCTGGTTTGAATACGCCGCCATTGTCATTGCGAGGAGCGAAGCGACGAAGCAATCCAGCGCTAGTTTCGCGGCGACATTCTGGATTGCTTCGCTACGCTCGCAATGACGACAGGAGGTCAGCCCGCGGTTCGCTCGAACAACTGCCGGATCATCATCGTGATCCGCCCCGTCGGCGAAGCGATTTCGTTCATGATCGTGAAGTGGTCGGCGCCCGGAATCTCTTCATAGCTCACGGGTAGCCCATATTTGGCGCGATGACCGGCGAAGTCGGCGGCCTGCCGGCGCAACAGCGGCAATTCCCCACCGCCGACCGTCAGCGCCAGCGGCTTTATCGGGCCTCCGGCTTCCATGATCGGCGAGTTGCGGCGTGACATCGCCGCATCGAGGCCGAGCTTATCGTTGAGATAGCTGTGGCGGATCGGCTCGAGATCGTAGATGCCGCTGATCGCCACGCCGCCTTTAATTCGCGGGTGCGACATCGCCATCGCCGTGAGGTGGCCGCCGGCGGACCATCCGGAAACCGCGATCCGGTTCGCATCACCGCCGAGTTCAGGCAAACGTCCGGCGAGGTCATCGATGCCGGCATGGATCTCGGCGACGATCTGATCGAGCGTCGCCTCGGGCGCCAGCGTATATCCGATCAAAGCGACATTGATGCCATGCGCCATCGGGCCTTCAGCAAACAGCGTGAAGGCCTCCTTGGCGCGCATCTGCCAATAGCCGCCGTGGATGAAGACAAGCGTCGGCGCTTTTTCACGCGCTTTAAGAAAGTCGATGCGGTTGCGCTCGCGCGGGCCATATCTGAGGTCGAGATGAGCGGGGTGGCGGGCCCGCATTTCCGCCGAACGCCGGTCCCAGCCGGCGACGATGTCGCCGCTTCCGGCCACCGCGGCGCCGTTGTTGAGACCGCGGTCCAGCTCCTGCTGGCTCAGGCCGCGCCAATCGGGCGCGTCGAATGGCGTCGTCATGCTCAAATCTCCGGAAATGGTGTCGCGTTTCCACTTTGTCGTAAAATGTTTTACAGGGCTACACAATCCGCTGTCGAGAAGCGGAACGATGGGGAGCAGAACTGGATGTCATCTGATCACGGGCTGGTCCGGGCGACGGCATGCGCGATCGTAGATAAGCTCAAGATAGGCGAAATCACGCCGCTCGACCTGCTTGACGTGCTGGAACGGCGGATCGCGGAGGTCGACGGCCAGGTCAACGCCTTGCCGACGCTTTGTTTCGACCGCGCCCGGACGCGCGCCAGGTCACTGATGCATAAGCCCCCGGGCAACCGCGGCCTCCTGGCGGGCATGCCGATCCCGATCAAGGACCTTACCAATGTCGAGGGCGTTCTGACCACGCAGGGCTCGCCGATCTACCGGGACAACGTGCCTTCGCGCTCCGATATCCTGGTCGAACATCTCGAAGCCAATGGCGGGGTGATCTACGCCAAATCGAACACGCCGGAATTCGGCGCCGGCGCCAATACCTTCAACGATGTCTTCGGCGCGACGCGCAACCCCTGGGACCTGTCGCGCTCCGCCGCCGGCTCCTCGGGCGGCGCCGCGGTTGCGCTTGCGACCGGCACGGCGTGGCTCGCCCATGGCACCGACATGGGCGGCTCGCTGCGAAGCCCCGCGAGCTTCTGCGGCGTCGTCGGCCTGCGGCCGAGCATCGGCCGCGTCGCGCATTCCCCCGCCTTCAAGATTGACCGCAATCTGACGGTGCATGGCCCGATGGCGCGCAATGTCGAGGATCTCGCGCTGTTGCTTGACGCCATGAGTGGCGAGCATCCCGCCGATCCGCTCTCTTTGCCGGCGCTGCCGTCCTCGTTCCGCTCGGTATTGCGCTCCAGCAAGGGACCCAAGCGTATCGCCTATTCGGCCGACCTGGGCATCACGCCGGTCGATTCCGAGGTCGCCGCGATCACCCGCAAAGCGGCCTTGCGGTTTGCCGAGGCCGGAGCCGTTGTCGAGGAAGCCCATCCCGACCTGCGCGAAGCCCATGAATGTTTCCACGTGCTGCGCGCCTTCGACTTCGCCATCACCAAGGCGGCCCTGCTGCGCAGCAAGCGCGACCAGCTCAAGCCGGAGGTGATCTGGAACATCGAGGAAGGGCTCAAGCTGTCGGTCGAGCAACTTGAGCGGGCCGAAGCCCAGCGGGTCGCGATGACGGCGCGCATGCTTGAGTTCCTTGGGACCTACGACCTGCTGCTGACACCGGCGACCATTGTTGCGCCATTTCCGGTCGAAAACCGCTATGTCGCCGAATGTGCGGGCACGAAATTCGACAATTACGTAGAATGGCTCGCTATCGTCTACGCGATCACGCTGGCCTGCTGCCCGGCGCTGTCGCTGCCATGCGGTTTCACCGCCTCGGGCCTGCCGGTCGGGCTGCAGATGGTAGCGGCGCCGCGCGGCGAGGCGCCACTCCTCGCCGGCGCAAAGATGCTGGAAGATATTTTGGGCCTGCGCGGCACGACCCCGATCGATCCGAGGGCAGCACCATAATAATATCCTCATGGTAAGGAGGCGTGCAGCGCCGCCGCGAACCATGAGTCGCAACGCATTCCATCCTTTGAGACGCGGTCAAATGGCCGCTCCTTTAGGATGAGGCCCGGAATACCGTCGCCAAACCGGCAAATTGGGCGCTGGTGAACGGCGTCTGCGCCGTTATAATCGCCCCAGAAAGCCAAATGCGCGACCATAAGCGCAAACGACAGGGGAACGCCCGAAATGTCCGGAAAGCTGAAAGTACACGTCGACCAGGAAAAATGTCAGGGACACGCCCGCTGCAAGTCGCTGGCGCGCGAACTGTTCGAGCTCGATGGGTTCGGCAACGCGCACGAGATCGGCGACGGCAGCGTTCCCGAGGGACTTGAAGACAAGGCCTGGCTCGCCCAGGCCAACTGTCCAGAAATTGCGATCGAAGTCACCGAGGAATAAATCTGCCTCGCCCGATAGTTTCAGCCTCCCGATGCAATTTTGGTTGAACGGAACCAAGAGGAAATTGCCTGATGTCCGATCATGCCCCCGTTACCGATTGGGTTTACGATTTTGACCATACCGATCCGCGCTGGACGGAAAATCCGTTTCCGATCTGGGACGAATTGCGCGCGACAAGCCCCGTGGTTCACACCGAGCGCTTCCTCGGCTGCTACCTGCCGACCACCTACGAGGCCGTGAAACAAGTCGCCTACGACACCCAGCATTTTTCCTCCCGCCGCGTCGTCGTGCGCGATGTGCGGCCCGAAACCGTTCCGGCGCCTCCGATCACGTCCGACCCTCCGGAACACAAGCCGGCCAAGCAGTTGCTGCTGCCGCCATTCACGCCCGACGCCATGAAGAAGCTGGAACCTCGGGTTCGCGCGATCTGCAACGAGCTGATCGACGAATTCATCGAGGACGAGGGATGCGACGCCGCGGCGCGTTACAGCAAGCATATTCCGGTGCGCGCGATTGCCCACATGCTCGGCATCCCGGAAGCGGACAGCGACCGCTTTATCAAATGGATTCATGAAGTTCTCGAACTCGGCATCAGGGATCAAGACGTCCTGATGAAAGCGGTTCAGGAAATGAGTGGATATTTCGCTGGCCATATCGAACATCGCAAGAAGCATCCCACCGACGACCTGATTTCGACGCTGATGAATGCACGCGACAAGAACGGTCAACCGCTGTCCGACGCGCATGTGCTGGGTTCGCTGCGGCTGCTGTTGATCGCGGGCATCGACACCACCTGGAGCGCGATCGGCGCGTCGTTGTGGCATCTGGCGAAGACGCCGGCGGATCGCAAACGTCTGATCGCGGAGCCCGAACTGATGTCGACCGCGATCGAGGAATTCTTGCGCGCCTATTCGCCGGTAACGATGGCGCGCGAGGTGATGAAAGAGACCGTGATCAGCGGCTGCCCGGTCAAGCCCGGCAACATGGTCCTGTTGCCCTTCCCCGCCGCCAACCGCGATCCGGCCGTCTTTCCGGACGCCGACAAGGTCGTGATCGACCGCAAGCAAAATCCTCACGCCGCCTTCGGCCTTGGCATTCACCGCTGCGTCGGCTCCAACCTCGCGCGCATGGAAATGACGGTGGCGATCGAGGAATGGCTGAAGCGGATTCCGGATTTCAGGCTCGACCCGGCCGGCAAGGTCACATGGTCGGAAGGCACGGTGCGCGGGCCGCGACAGCTTCCGATGCTGTTCGGAAAGGCCGGCTGAGGTGTCCTTGTCGTTAGACTTTCATCCATAACGCGCATTTCTGAACTGCGGGGAACCGAACGTGATAGATCATGCTGTGAGCCTGAATGCCGAGGATCGCCTCGATATCCACGACGTGGAACGCCGGGTTAAGGCGATCTTCATCGGCTCCGTCGGCAATCTCGTCGAATGGTACGATTTCTACGCCTACACCGCGTTCGCGCTTTACTTCGCGCCGGCCTTCTTTCCGAACAGCGATCCGGTGGTGCAGCAGCTCAACGCAGCCGTGCTGTTCGCCGCGACCTTCCTGATGCGGCCGCTCGGCGGCTGGCTGTTCGGCTACATCGCCGACCGCCACGGCCGCAGGCTGTCGTTGACGCTGTCGGTAGTCTGCATGTGTTTCGGCTCGCTGATCATCGCGGTGACGCCGACCTATGCCTCGATCGGCATCGCGGCGCCGGCGATCCTGGCGATCGCGCGCGTCATCGAGGGCTTGAGCCTGGGAGGCGAATACGGCGCCAGCGCGACCTATCTTAGCGAAGTCGCCGACGCCAAGAACCGCGGCTTCTATTCGAGTTTTCAATACGTCACCCTGATCGGTGGCCAGCTCACGGCGATCATGGTCCTGCTATTGCTGCAAAAGGTGTTTCTGACGCAGCAGGAGTTGCAGGAATGGGGCTGGCGGATTCCCTTCGTGATCGGCGCGTTGCTTGCGGTTTTCGCCGCGGTGATGCGTCGCAAACTGCATGAGACCGAGGCGTTCGAAGAGGCAAAAAAAATCGCCAAGCCGACCGGCTCAATCGTCGGCCTGATGAAATACCCGCGCGAGCTGTTGCTGGTGGTAGGTCTTACCGCCGGCGGCACCGCCGCCTTCTACACCTTCACGACCTATATGCAGACCTTCGTCAGACTGTCGGTCGGGCTGACCGCCGACCAGACCACGGTTGTGATTTTCGGCACGCTGGTCTTTGCCACCCTGCTGCAGCCGATTTACGGCGCGATATCCGACCGGATCGGGCGCAAGCCGGTGCTGATCTTTTTCGGCGTGGTCGGCACGCTCGCCACGATACCGATCCTGACCACGCTGAAGGAGACCAAGTCGCCGTTGATGGCGTTCCTGCTGATTTGCGCGGCCTGGATCTTCGTCGCCGGCTATACCTCGATCAACGCGATTGTGAAGGCCGAACTGTTCCCCACCAAGGTTCGCGCACTCGGCGTCGGCCTGCCCTACGCCATCACCGTGTCGGTGTTCGGCGGCACGGCACCCGCGGTCGCGCTGTATTTCAAGAGCCTCGGGCACGAGGACTGGTTCTATTATTATCTCAGCGGCATGATCTTTCTCTCGTTGATCATTTACACGACCATGCGCGACACCAAGCATGAATCGGCGATGCATCGTCACGAGTAGCGGCGTATCGTCATCGGCAATGATGGCATGAGACATGGCCGACGAGCGCGACGAACCACAGCAATCCAAGCTCACGCGCACCAAGCAGCGCTGGGCGCGCGAGGGCCGTTTCCTCACCGGCAAGACCTCGCGCCCTGAAGACGAGCGTTTGCCGCCCGGACAGCACCTGACCAACGATTGGCCGGTGCTAGATCTCGGCCTGACGCCCCGGATTTCCCGCGAGCGCTGGCGGCTCGACGTCTACGGCGCGGTCGAACATCCGATATTCTGGGATTTCTCGCAGTTCACTTTGCAGCCGCAGACGAAGTTGGTCAGCGACATTCATTGCGTGACCACCTGGTCGCGCTACGACAACCAATGGGAGGGGCTCGCGACCCGCGATCTCCTCGAGACGTGCCGGCCGCGCATCGAGGCCCGCCACGTCGTGCTGCATTCCCATGACGGTTACACCACCAATCTCGCACTCGAGGACTTTGCCGCGGAAGACGCCGTGCTGGTGCATAGCTGGTCGGGGATGCCGCTGGAGCAGGAACATGGCGGCCCGGTGCGTCTGGTGGTTCCGCATCTCTACTTCTGGAAGAGCGCGAAATGGCTGCAGAGCATCGAATTCGTCGCTGAAGACGCGCCGGGCTACTGGGAGGTGCGCGGCTATCACAACCGCGGTGACCCCTGGGTCGAGCAGCGTTATTCCGGCGATTGACTTAACGCCTCTCCCATCGGGAGGTGAAGAGCAACATCAAGGAGAACGCCCGTGCCGACCGAACGTTTTCAATTCACGGGTTCAGATGGTCAGCAATTGGCCGCCGCGCTGGACACGCCGGAACAAAAGATCCGCGCCTACGCGCTGTTCGCGCACTGCTTTACCTGCGGCAAGGACGTGCTGGCGGCCAAGCGGATCGCGGTGGCGCTGGCGGCAAAGGGCATCGCGGTGCTGCGATTCGATTTTACCGGCATCGGCTCCAGCGAAGGTGATTTCGCCAATTCCACATTCGCCTCGAACGTCGCCGATCTCGTGCGTGCCGCCGATCACTTACGCGAAACCCGAAAAGCGCCGGCGATCCTGATCGGCCACAGCCTCGGCGGCGCCGCGATTCTGGCCGCGGCGGAGCAGATTTCCGAAGCCAAAGCGGTCGTCACCATCGCCGCCCCCTCCGATCCTGCGCATGTCACCGGTCTGTTTGCCGATTCACTCGAGAACATCCGCAAGCACGGACGGGCGGAAGTCTCGCTCGCGGGCCGGCCGTTCACCATCACACGCCAGTTCCTCGACGACATCGCCGAGCATGGCTTGATGGCGCATGTCGCCAAGCTGCACAAAGCGCTATTGGTCATGCACGCGCCGACCGACGACACCGTCGGAATCGACAACGCGACCCGCATCTTTGTCGCGGCCAAGCATCCCAAGAGTTTTGTTTCGCTTGATGGCGCGGACCATCTCTTGAGCGACCGGCGGGATTCTGCCTATGTCGCTGACGTGATCGCCGCCTGGGCCTCGCGCTATCTCGATCCCATGATATCGGAAGAGGTAGCCGAACTCGGTGAGGCGCCGCGCAATGTCGTGGTGCGCGAAACCCGCAACAGCAAGTTCCAGCAGTCCGTTTCAATTGGGCCGCATCTTCTGCTCGCCGATGAGCCGGTGGCCGCCGGCGGCGAGGACAGCGGACCCGGACCCTATGATTTCCTGCTCGCCGGCCTCGGCGCCTGCACCTCGATGACCATGCGGCTTTATGCCGACCGCAAATCGCTACCACTGGAGCGGACCACGGTCACGCTCACGCACAGCAAGATTTATGCGCAAGATTGCGCCGAGTGCGAGACCGAAGCCGGAATGCTCGACCAGATCGAGCGGGTCATCACCATCGAGGGCGCGTTGGACGCCGAACAGCGCAAAAAACTGATGGAAATCGCCGACAAATGCCCGGTGCACCGCACCCTGACCTCGGAGATCCATATCGTGACGCGGCCTGCGGATTGACGAACCATCGCGCGGGCGTATGATTCATACCTCATAAGGAGAAGCCACTGATGCCGGTCGTGGCGCGCGTCGATCCCAAGACGGTTTTCTCGCCCGAGGAGTGGAGCCACCTGAACTCGCGCAGTTCGCTGCGGGGCCTATGGCTGGTGGCTCATGCCTGGGGCACGATCCTTGCTGCCATCGCGCTGGTCGCCATGTGGCCCAATCCCCTGACATGGCTGATCGCGGTGATGGTCGTCGGCACACGCCAGCTCGGCCTGGCGATCCTAATGCACGAGGCCGCCCATGGCGGGCTGCACGCCAACAAGGCGATCAATGAATGGGTCGGCCAATGGCTGTGCGCGGTGCCCGTGGGCGCTGATCTCGCCAGTTACCGCTCGTATCATCTGCAGCATCACAAATTCACGCAGCAGCCCGAGGATCCCGATCTTTCGCTCTCGGCGCCTTTCCCGATCAGCAAGGAGAGTTACACCCGCAAGGCGATCCGCGATCTTACCGGGCAGACCTTCGTGAAGCAGCGGTTGCCGCTGTTCCTGTCGCTGTTCCGGCGCGGCAATGCCGATGAAGAAATGTCGCATGAGAGTTTTGTCTCAAGCGGCGCCGACAAGATAGCGCGCTTCCTTGGCGTGAACGCGCTGATGTTCGCCCTGTTCTGGCTCGCCGGCGCAGGCATCTGGTATTGGGGCGTCTGGCTGTTGGCGATGGCGACCTGGCTGTCGCTAGTGACGCGCATCCGCAACATCGCAGAGCACGCCTGCACTTCCACCGGCGAAGACCCGTTCAGCCACGCCCGCACCACGCTGGCGGGTCCGATCGAGCGGCTTTTCATCGCCCCCTACTGGGTGAACTACCACTCGGAGCACCATCTCTTTATGTACCTGCCGTGCTACCACCTCCCCGAGGCGCACCGGTTGCTGGTCGAGAAGGGCTTTGTCGAGCGGATGGAAGTACGATCAGGCTATCTCGACGTGATGCGGCTGGCGACCTCGCGTCCGGTCTAGGCATCCTGCGCTGCGACCAGCGGCCGAACCCGCAGCGCTCCCCGCAAGCCCGCCGCCGAGCCCAGCAAAATTCCTGTTGCCGCAACGAACGATGCAAGTGCCAGCGTGGAGAGTCCGGTCAGGCCCTGCCCGATCGAACAGCCATAGGCCATCGCGCCGCCCGACCCCATCAGCGCCGCGCCGCCGATCGAGCGCAGCATGTGGCGGGGCGAGGTGTAGCCTTCGAAATAGAAACGTCGCGTGGCGACCGCCGTCACCAGGCTTCCGGCGAAGACGCCGGCAACCATGGCGATGCCGAAGTTTAGCGCCAGCCCGGTCGACAGCATCGCGTATTGCACGGTATCGGCAATCGGCGAGATGAAAGTGAGCGAGGTGACGGCAGCCGGGTTGAAGTCGTCGGCGCCGAGATAGCCGGTCGCGAACCATCCCGCGGTCACCAGGAGGCCGACGGCGATGCCCGCCGCGATCTGGCCCCACGCCCGCTGGAACGGCGCATTCGCGAATGCGAAAATGATCAGGCCCGCCGATATCGCCGAAGCCGCCAACGTTCGCGCGAAGGTTTCGCCGACGCCAAATGTCGACAGCAGCGCCGGCAGCGAAAGGACGGCAGGCTTTGTCAGCGACGCCTGCAAGAGCACGATCCGCGCGGGCGCGATCAATCCCCTCAGCGTCATCTGTGCGGCAATGCCGAGCACGATCACCACGACAAACGAGCGCAGATTGCCGCGGCCGAGCAGCACCAGCGCGCGGGAGCCGCAGCCATTCGCCAGCACCATGCCGTAGCCGAACAACAGCCCGCCAACAAACATCAGCGGCGCCGAGAACGACGGCTGTAGATAGACCGACCTCGTCAGATCGACGGCGCCGATCCCTGCCAAAAGCTGCGTCGCCAGAATCGCAACCCCCAGCGCCAGCGCGTAGCTTCGGATCAGGCGACCGTCACCCTCCGTCCACCAACCGCGCAGGCTGCTCACCAGGCAAAACCCGCTCAACAGCCCAACCACGCCATAGGCAAGGCCGATCAACAAGCCCGCGCAGACGACGATATTGGCGACGGAGGACAATAGCTCTTCCTTTATGGCGAAGGCCGCAGAATGACGCGATCGCGCGCGGAATCCGCGACCGCGAGATACGCCGCTTTGGCCTCCTCCAGCGGATAGATTGCGTCTGGCCTGATCGGAAACGGTTTGAGATGCCCGCTTGCGAAGCCGGGACCAAGCTCCCTGAGCACGGCCCCTGTCGCGGTCGACGACAGACCGAGCGTATCGATACCGACATAGCTGTGCTGGCCGCGATAGAATTCCAGAATATTGAACTCGACGACCGGCTTGATGGCGGCGATCAGGATCTGACGGCCCCGCACCGCCAGCGACCTGTGTGCCGCCTGGAAATAGGGATCGCCGACGGTATTGAACACGATATCGGCACCCTTTCCGTCGGTGAGTTCACGAACGCGCGTCGCCACGTCGGCGTTGGACGCGTCGATCACCTCGATTTGGGAATTGGAATGACCCTCGTAAGGCTCGCTCTTGCGCACCACGCCGATCACGCGCGCGCCGCGCCAGCTCGCGATCTGCACCGCGGCCTGCCCTACCTTGCCGTTGACGCCCATCACCAGCACGCTCTCGCCGCTCTCGGGCATTCCCGCCCGGCGAAACCCCTCGATGGCCGTGACAAAGGGAACGCCGATGCCGGCGGATTCCTCCCACGAGATGCCTTTCGGCTTGCCCACGACCGCATCGGCCTCGACGGCAAGGTGGCTGGCGTGGGTGCCGTCGCGGCGGATTCCGAGGTCGCCGGATGAACCGAACACTTCACGGCCGATCGTGCCGGCCGGACCGTCGATCACGATCCCGGCGTAGTCGCGGCCGGGCGTGCGCGGAAATACCGCGTAAGCCATCAGCCCGGTCGCGGCCTTGACGTCGGAAGGATTAACCGCCGCCGCCCTGACCTCGATCAGCACCTGGTTTTCCGCCCGTGACAGCGGCCGCCGCTCGATCGCAGGCGAAAGCAACGCCGGAGTCTCGGCCTTCGCCTTTAGACGCACGCAGCGCGCTTCGACGGGAACCGATCGCGCATCCTGTTTACTTCCGCCTGGCATTGGGATTTTCCGATTCTTCCTTGAGCTTCCAACGCGACTTGACGCCTGCCGGACTCGTTGACAGCGCCCTTGCTTCGTCTCATGACTAACCGACTTAACATACGGTGCAAGAGGCTTATTCCAACAAGCCGGGTGCGACCTCGGAGACCGCCGTGAACGTCAAGGCCACGCTTTCGCCCGACGAACTCGCACGCGCCTGCGCCGAGGCGATGTGGAAGGAAGACGACGCCAGCCAGGGCCTTGGCATGGAGATCCTGCAGATTAGGGCGGGCGAAGCCGTGCTGGCGATGACGGTCAAGCCGCATATGGTCAACGGCCAAGGCATCGCCCATGGCGGCTTCATCTTCCTGCTTGCGGATTCCGCGTTCGCCTTCGCCTGCAATTCGCATAACGAGCGCGCGGTCGCGGCCCAGTGCAACATTGCCTTCATCAGGCCGGGCCGGCTCGGCGACCGGCTGGTCGCGAGCGCTCGGGAAATCTCGAATACCGGCCGCGCCGGGATTTACGACATCCGCGTCACCGTCGATGATACCGCAATCGCCGAGCTGCGCGGTCATTCCCGCACCATCGGCGGCGCATGGGTGCCGGGGGCTGACTTGGCTGGCGGGTCGAAATGATCGGATAATTTTTCGGGAAACGCGCGATGGCTTCGATCGATCAACAATCCAAGGCGCAGTCCAAGACCCGCCACGATCGCCCCTTGATGGACGAGGCTGAGAAGGCCTCCCGCGACGAGATTATAGCACTTCAGACCAAGCGCCTCGCCTGGTCGCTGGCGCATGCCTACGACCATGTCGCGCATTACAAGAAGGCTTTCGACAAAGCGGGCGTGCATCCAGCCGACTTCAAACAGCTTTCCGATCTCGCCAAATTTCCGTTCGCGACGAAGGCGGATCTGCGCGACAACTACCCTTTCAATATGTTCGCGGTGCCGCGCGAAAGGCTGGTCCGCGTCCACGCCTCTTCCGGCACCACCGGCAAGCCGATCGTGGTCGGGTATACCAAAGCCGATATCGAGGTGTGGTCGGACGTGATGGCGCGCTCGATCCGCGCCGCCGGCGGCCGCGCCGGCATGATCATCCACAATGCGTATGGCTATGGCCTCTTCACCGGCGGCCTCGGCGTACATTACGGCGCAGAGCGGCTCGGCTGCACCGTGGTGCCGATCTCCGGCGGCATGACCGAGCGACAGGTGCAGCTCATCAACGACTTCCGCCCCGACATCATCACGGTGACGCCGAGCTATATGCTGGCGATCCTGGACGAATTCAAACGCCAGCGTCTCGACCCGCGCCAATCATCCCTCAAGATCGGCATCTTTGGCGCCGAGCCCTGGACCAACGCGATGCGCGCCGAGATCGAGGCGTCGTTCGACATGGACGCCACCGATATCTATGGCCTTTCCGAGGTGATCGGCCCCGGCGTCGCCCAGGAATGTATCGAGACCAAGGACGGCCTGCATATCTGGGAGGACCATTTCTATCCGGAAGTGATCGATCCCGAAACCGGCGCGGTGTTGCCCGACGGCGAAAAGGGCGAGCTGGTCTTTACCTCGCTGACCAAGGAAGCGTTCCCGATCGTTCGTTACCGCACCCGTGATCTGACGCGGCTATTGCCGGGCACGGCGCGGCCGGGCATGCGGCGGATGGAAAAAGTCACCGGGCGCTCCGACGACATGATCATCCTGCGCGGCGTCAATGTATTCCCGACCCAGATCGAGGAGGCCTTGCTCGCCACCGAATGGTGCGGCGGTCATTTTGTGATTGAACTGACGCGCGAGGGGCGGATGGACGAAATGACGGTGCTGGCCGAGGCGCGGCCGGAAAGCTGGGACGGCGACGGGCTCACCGAACACGTCGAACGAGTGAGCCATCACATCAAGAGCACGATCGGAATCACCGCGCGGATCAAGGCGGTCGCCCCGGAAACGCTGGAGCGTTCACTTGGCAAGGCCAAGCGCGTGATCGACAAGCGACCGAAGGGGTAGGTTCGTCATTGCGAGGAGCGAAGCGACGAAGCAGTCCACTCTTTCTGCTCTATGGATTGCTTCGCGGAGCCTGTCATCGGGACGCGCTTCGCGCGGACCCGTTGGCTCGCAATGACGATCAAACGTGATCGTAATCCACCACGACCTTTTCGGTGGTCGGCCGCGCCTGGCAGGTCAGGATAAAACCCTTCTCGAGCTCCCACGGCTCCAGCGAATAGTTCACTTCCATTCTGGCGTTGCCCTCGACGAGTTTGGCGCGGCAGGTCGAGCACATGCCGCCCTTGCAGGCAAACGGCAGATCCATCCCAGCGCGCAATGCCGCGTCCAGAATGGCTTCGCCTTCCGCCACCGGCACCTCGCGGCGTTTGCCGTCGATGATCAGCGCCGCAAACGCCTTTGGCGGCGCGCCTGCCGGCACCACGGTTTTCGGCCGCGGCTTGCCGCCGAATTCCGAGACAAAGCGCTCGACATGAATTCGGTCCACCGCGATGCTAATATCGCGGCATGTCGCCTCGATCTCTTCGCTCATGCCGGAGGGACCGCAGATGAAGACGTGATCGATGCTTGCCGCCGGCACCAGTGAGCGCAACAGCACCCTGACCTTTTCGCCATCGAGCCGGCCGTGCAGGATCGGGATGTCCTGTTCTTCGCCCGAGATGACGTGAAACACCGAGAGCCGCTCGATGAAGCGGTCCTTGAGTTCCTCGAGCGCCTCGCGAAACAGCATCCCCCCAGTCGAACGGTTGCCGTAGAACAGGAAGAAGCGGCTGTGCGGCTCGCGCGTCAGCACGCCCTTCGCGATGGAAAGGATCGGGGTGATGCCGGAGCCGGCGGCGAAGCCGACATGGACCCGGGCTTCCCCGGGCTGGGGTGCGACGCCAAAGCGGCCAGTCGGGGTCATGACATCGAGTTCGTCGCCGGGTTTCAGCTCATCGGCGGCCCAGTTCGAGAACGCGCCGCCATCGACCTTTTTCACGGCGATGCGCAACTCGCCGTCATCGGGGCCGGAACAGATCGAATAGGAGCGGCGCACTTCTTCGCCGTCCATCATGGTTCGCAAGGTCAGATATTGGCCCGGGGAAAAGCCGTAATCATCCTCAAGCTGTTTCGGGATCGCAAAGGTCAACGATACGGCACCGGCGGTTTCGCGGCGCAGATCGCTCACGGCCAGACGGTGAAAACGCGGTGCGTGGGACACAGGAATTTTCGACCCTCAAACCCTAAACTTGCTTACCGTCATTGCGAGCGAAGCGAAGCAATCCATAGCGCGGCAAACTGGATTGCTTCGTCGCTTCACTCCTCGCAATGACGGCCGAGGTTTCAGTGACATTTAAAATAATCGAACGGCTCGCGACAGTTCTTGCAGCGCCACAACGCCTTGCAGGATGTCGAGCCGAACTCGGACAGCACTTCAGTATTCTTGGAGCCGCATTGCGGGCAGGCTACCTGCTCCACGCCGAACAGCGCCCGTCGCGAGCCTGCCGCTTGCGGCGGTGCGATGCCGTACTCGTGGAGCTTGCGGCGACCGTGCTCGCTCATCCAGTCGGTGGTCCAGGCGGGCGACAGGACGGTGCGTACTTTTGATTGGCGAAAGCCCTCCCGCTCCAGCGCCAGCTCGATTTCGAGGGCGATTATGTTCATCGCGGGACAACCGGAATAGGTCGGCGTAATCGTGACTTCGGCGCGGCCATCGTCAACCGTGACCTCGCGCAGCACGCCGAGATCGGCAATGGTCAGAACCGGGATCTCCGGATCGACCACGCTCGCCGCGACGTCCCAGGCGCGTTGCCGTAGCTCTGCATCGTCGAACATGGCGATCACCATGCGGCCCCCGGGAATGTCCGTTGCATCGATTGCAGTTCGCTGAGCAAATGCCCGAGATGCTCGCTGTGCCGTCCATCGCGGCCGCCCTGTTGCATCCAGTTGCTCTTGGGTAAGATGAGCGTCGCTTCGCCGACGATATCGGAAACAACCTTGAGCCACCGCGAACGCAAGCTCTCGGGATCGACGGCTATACCGGAATCGATCAGAGCGCGTTCACTGCCATCGACGTCGAACATCTCACCGGTGAAGGCCCAGAGATCGTCGATCGCATCCTGCGCGCGGGCGTGACTCTCCTCGGTGCCATCGCCGAGCCGGACGATCCACTCCGAGGAATGCCGGACATGATAGGCGCTTTCCTTCTCGGATTTCGCCGCGATTGCCGCGAGGATAGCGTCGCGCGATTTCATCATGGCGCGCCAATAGAGGTCGCCGAATGCCGCGTAGAAAAATTGCCGCACCATGGTGCGCGCGAAATCGCCGTTCGGCTGTTCCACAAGGAGAAGATTCCGATACTGCCTGACGTCGCGCAGGTAAGCGAACTTGTCTTCGTCGTTGCCCTTGCCTTCGACTTGGGCGGCGTAAGCGTAGAGTTCGCGCGCCTGGCCGAGCAAATCGAGGCCCATATTGGCGAGCGCCATGTCCTCTTCGAGCATCGGCGCCTGGCCGGACCATTCCGACAGCCGGTGCCCCAGGACCAACGCGTCGTCGGCGCGGCGCAGCGTGTACAGCACCAGCGGAGTTTCGGCGACGGAAATCGATGCGACGGCCATTGTTCACAAGCCTGCTTATTCTATTTCGTCATTGCGAGGAGCGAAGCGACGAAGCAATCTATTCTTTCCTTTCGGTGAGGAGATGGATTGCTTCGCTGCGCTCGCAATGACGGTTTCGACGTCGGGGAATTCCCGCCTCACCATGAGGACAAAAAATCACATATGCCCGACTTCCTCGGGAACGTCGTAAAATGTCGGATGGCGGTAGATCTTGGATTCCGCAGGCTCGAACATCATGCCCTTGTCGGCGGGATCGGACGCGGTGATCGCGCTCGACGGCACCACCCAGATCGACAATCCCTCGCCGCGGCGGGTGTAGATGTCGCGGGCAGCCTGCAGCGCCAGCGTGGCGTCGGCGGCGTGCAGCGAACCGCAGTGCTTGTGCGCCAGCCCATTGCGGCTGCGAATGAAGACTTCCCACAGCGGGGTGTTCGGCGTGGCCATCATGACCTCCCTAACTCTCATTCGGCTGCCTGTGCGGCTTGACGATATCTGCGCTTCTCGGCGTAGGCCGCGGCGGCTTGGCGCACCCAGGCGCCCTCGTCATGCGCCTTGCGCCGCGCCGCCATCCGGTCGCGGTTGCACGGGCCGTTGCCGGCCAGCACCTGCTTGAATTCGTCCCAGTCGATCGCGCTGTATTCCCAATGTCCGGTCGTCGCGTTCTGCTTCATGCCGGGATCGGGAATCGCAAGCCCGAGATAGTGCGCCTGCGGCACCGTCGCGTCGACGAATTTCTGCCGCAGTTCGTCATTGGAGAAGCGCTTGATCTTCCATTTGGTCGAGGTGTCGCTGTGCTGGCTGGCACTATCGGGCGGCCCGAACATCATCAGCACCGGCCACCACCATCGGTTCAGCGCATCCTGCGCCATCGCCTTCTGCTCCTGCGAGCCGCGCGACAGCGTCAGCATGATCTCGTAACCCTGCCGCTGATGGAAGGATTCTTCCTTGCAAACCCGGATCATCGCGCGCGCATAGGGACCGTAGGAACAACGGCACAGCGGAATCTGGTTTATGATCGCCGCGCCATCGACCAGCCAGCCGATCACGCCGATATCGGCCCAGGTCAGGGTCGGGTAGTTGAAGATCGACGAATATTTTGCCTTGCCGGCCAGCATCTGGTCGACCAGTTCTTCGCGGGAGCTGCCGAGCGTCTCGGCCGCGGCGTAGAGATAAAGCCCGTGGCCGCATTCGTCCTGCACTTTGGCAAGCAGCGCCGCCTTGCGGCGCAATGAGGGCGCGCGCGTGATCCAGTTACCTTCCGGCAGCATGCCGACAATTTCGGAATGCGCGTGTTGCGAAATCTGCCGCGTTAGCGTCTTGCGATAAGCCGCGGGCATCCAGTCGTTGGGCTCAATGCGTTCCTCGGCGTCGATACGCGCCTGGAACTGCTCGGCTCGCGCGGCGTCCTCGATATAGTGGTCCTCGGCTTCCGATGTGTTGAGCGCCTGGGTGTACATGCGCCGGTCTCCTGGATGATCGGCTTAAATATATAACATAACATTCAACATGCAATATATTTCTGTAACATATCAATCCCCGAAGCGGCGCGCCAGTTCCGCGCCGGCGGCGGGCAAAGGGCCATTTTCATTGGCTCCGTTGCGATCGAGCCATTGCTCGGAGGCCGGCAGCACGGCGCGATAGGTCTCGCCGCAGAGCTGGCGGGCCGCCTTGCCGGGCCAATCCTTTGGCAGCAAAGCAGGTGGCAGCAACGGGTCGCGCAGCACAACGCGCCGGTAATAGTGGATCAGCAGAACCCGCGCCGTGAAGGCATCCGAATCCGAAAGCCGTTCGCGCCGGCTGATCCAGCCGCGCAATGGTTCGAAGGTTTTCATGAACTTTAGATAGGCGTCAGCGGTGCGATCGAGCGGCCAGCTTTCGCTGAGCAGGCGACGGCCGCTGTCGTCCTCGGCGGAAACCTCCAGCCGGATCGCGGATGCGGCTTCCTCCGGAATCGGAACGCCTGACGGCGCGACCCACACGCCGGGCAGCGGGCTGCCGAACCCGGCATTCTTGAGCGCCTCGCGCGAGGCGTCGCGGTCCTGGCCGTCGCCGATCAGCAATAGTTCAAATCGGCCGGTCCAATCCGAAGGTTGCGGGTCATAGATATGTTTGGTCGCGGCATCAAAGGTTTGCCGGCCCTTCTTCACCAAACGATAAAAGCTGTTGCGGCCGACCTTCTCGCGCTCGAGCCAGCCGTCGGCCGCGAGCCGCGACATCGCGGTGCGAACCACGCCGCTGTCGATGTCGAGCGTCTTGAAGAATTCCAGCAGCGTGCCGAGCCAGACCGAGCCGCCGCGCGGCACGATCGCATCGCCGAACACGGTGATAACGATGGAGCCGGTACGCGAGGGTTCGCGCTTGAGCTGATCGATGATGCGGGCAAGCGGCTGCGCCATCGCCAACGCATAGCGCGTTTTGCGGAGAAGTAACAACGCGGCGCCGACTTTTCCCTCGCCCCGCTCTTGCGGGGCCAGGTGAAACAAGGCTCTCGCTGATCCTACCGGTTCGGATCGGGATAGACGACGCTGCGCCAGCCGCTGCGGTCGAACGGCTTCCATTTTCCCTCGGGCTGGGCGAGGCGGTCGGCCACGGCATAGACGACCGCTGGGTGATGACCCATGCCGCAATGGCTGCTTTCGACCTCGATGCTTTCCGAGGTCGCGGAGATCTTTTCCTTGCAGCCTTGCCACGCACAGATGCCGTCGGTGCGGCTGAAGATCGCGGTGGTCGGCACCGGCGGCGTTTCCGACAATGACCCGCCGAAGCGGTGGTCGTCCTCGTCGGCGCTTCGGCCGCTCGCCATCTCATAGACGCGCCAGGCGTTGGTGGCCTTCGGGCTTCCCGCGAACGGGCTGCCGAGCGTGATCACCGAGCGCACCCGTTCGGGCATCATCTTCGCGAGCTGCCGCGCATAGAGACCGCCGAGGCTCCAGCCGACCAGGCTGATCTTGCGCCTGTGGACGTCGCTGAGTTCGCGCACCAGATCGACCATCGCATGCTGCACGCCATGGCGCAGGCCAAGATTGCGGCCCTGCCGCCAGCCGCTGACGGCATAACCGCGGTTCTTCAGGAAGCTGCGCAATGGGCGGGTCGAGGTGTCCGACGCGACCAACCCGGGCAGCACCAGCACCGGATGCCCGTCGCCCCTCGGCGCCAGGCTGAGCAGCGGCAAGGCGCCGATAAACGCGCCGAGCTCATGGATCGCCCGGCCCTCCAGAAACATCAGGGTTCTGGACGGCGCGCGCAGCGTCTGGGCAGTGGCGGACATCGTACTTCCTTTTCGGCAAGCCGGCCTCGCGGGCCGGCCGAAGGGTCATTTGGAAACGCGGCTCTCACATTCGCTCCGCAGCCACAATCGTTCCGCAGCGCAACAATTCCCTCAATAGCTATGGCATTGATTCCATCATTCAAGCGGCTGCCATCAAACCGGACAATAGGTATCGACACGTAAGGCGAACGCAGTGATCAAAAAGTCACAACCAGCGCAGCACGAATTCGCCGGTATAGAGGACGAGGCCGGCCAGGCCGCCGATCAATGACCCGTTGAAGCGGATGTATTGCAGATCCCGGCCGATGTTGATTTCGATCAGCGAAATCAATTGTCGCATGTCCCAGGCCTTGACCTGATCGGAGATGAAGCTTGAAGCGCCGCTCTTCTGATCGGCGACGAAACTTCGCAGCACCGCCACAAAACCCTGATTGATCTCACCCCGTAGTTCGGAATCGGCGGCAAGCGCCTCGCCCGCTTTCACGAACATGCCGGCCAGATGATGCTGCAGCACCTGGCTCTCGCCGCTGGCGCTGCGTTCGATGAAGGATCGCGCATTGGACCAGACGGTGCGCGCGAGCTCGCCGAGCTCGGGACGCGCCAGCAGGTCGCGCTTCAAACCGTCGATGCGATCGGCATAGCTCTTGTCGCTGGAAAGCCGGTCCACGAACGACAATACCATGCGGTCGAACTCACCGCGGAACGGATGGTTGGGATCGCTGCGGACCTCTTCGAAGAAGGCGGTCGCGGAGGCGACAATCTTGTTCACCAGATATTTGTCGGCGCGATAGAGTTTGAGCAGGGTCGGCAGTTCGTCGCGGATCTTCTGGCGAACCATCGCCATGGTCTCCGCTTGCGTCAGCGATTGATGCACGGCGCGCAGGATATCGTCGAGAAATCCCTGGTGCCGGCCCTCGGCCACGAAAGCGCGCAGCGTTGCCGCGGCAAGCGGCGCGAGGTCTATTCCCGCCAACTGTGTGGTAATGCGGCGGGTGATGAAGGTCATCAGGCCGGACGTATCGGTTGCCGTCACCGCCTCCGGCAACAGCCGCAGCGTGAAGCGGGCGAGATCGGTGCTACGCTTGCGGTCGCGCAGCCAGTCGGCGATGAAGGAGCCGAAGTCGATCTGCCGCAATTTGGCATCGACGGGTGCGGCTTCGAGAAAATGCACCTCGATGAATTCGCCGAGCTTGTCAGCGATGCGGTTCTGATTGCCCTGGATGATCGCGGTATGCGGAATCGGCAATCCCAGCGGTCTCTTGAACAGCGCCACGACGGCGTACCAGTCGGCCAGACCCCCGATGGTGGCGGCTTCTGCAAAGGCTGCGACAAAGCCGAAGGCCGGATGCACCGGGAGTAACAGCTTCGCCGTTACGAACAGCGCCAGCGTGCCGGCAAGCACCAGCGTCGCCAGCGCCTTGACGCGCCGTAGCTCGGCCGCGCGCGCGGCATCGCCGGCTGAAAATGTGCTTGGGACAGTCATGGGTCCTTTGGCGGTGTCACGTCATCCGGATGCGAGCAATGTATACGTGTCCCGGACGCGGCGCAGCGTGCTCTTCACGCTGCTCCGCAGAGCCGGGACCCACTCGCCGCGGACAGATGGACCCCGGATCAGCAACGCACCACGCCGCAAGACATAGCGCGTCAAAGACGCGCGTACACGCGCTGATGGCGCTGCGCAGCATCCGGGGAACGCTGCGCGTCAAAAAGAAGGCCCGCCTAAGCGGGCCTTCGAACTAACGCAACTGATACTGAAGGTAATCAGGCGGTCTTGTTGTAGACCTTGGCGAAATTGTCCTGAGCAGTCTTGGCGCCATCGGCGACGAGCTTGCCGAGATACTCGGTCGAGGCCTTCGCCCGCGACACCAACACTTCGCCACGCGCGCGCAGCATGTCCGACTGAATCTGCACCGCTTCGTTCAGCGACTTGGCAGAAGCCAGCCTGTCGATGCCGGCGAAGAAAGCCTCGGCATCCTGGTAGATCGCCTGTTGGATATTGCGGCTGATCTTGGCGGCTTCGCTGACCGAACCGGCAACGGCGGTCTCGATCGCGTCAGTTGCCTTCTCGGAGCCCGCGTAAAAGTCGGCGGCACGCTCCTTGGCGGTCTCGGTCTGCTTTTTCACGAACTCGCGGGCAGCTTCGGGAACTTCTAGGTTCTGGAGCTTGGTGAGCGCTTCGGTAACGGGCGCGAAAGCTTCCTTGACGCTGTTCAGCACGGTGTTGGTTTCGGTGGTCATTGGGGTCTCTCCATCCTCAGGTTTGAGCTATGGGCTCACCCCGTCCGGATTGGCCCGGGGCAAGACCTATATGGCATAGTTAATGGTGCGATGCAACATCCATGGTGCGTCGCGATATCACGATTTCGTGATCAGCCTCAATCTTGAGCGGTCTGCCTGGGAACCGGCCGGATAGCCTGGCCAATCAGTGCGCAACGGCCCCTGGAAGGCCGTAAGCTTCCAGTTGAGCCCTAACCTGCGCCACATTGTGCCCAAGCACGACGATGTCGTGCTTCTTGCGGTCGACATCCCGCACATGGTCGCGCAGCAGCGCCTCGGCCTTGAAGCCGAGGCTTTCGAACAGCGTGATCGCCGCCTGCTGGTCGACGGTCATCTGCACCGACAGCTTTTCGAGGCCCGCGCCCAAAGCCAGCGCAAACGTCTCCTGCGACAGCGCCCGGCCGACGCCCTGCCCGCGGACCTCGAGCGACACCACCATCCGGATCTCGCCCACATGGGGCGACCAGGAATGGGGATCGCGCACCAGCGTGCCGCAACCGACCACGACGCCCTGTTTCAGCGCGAGCAGGCTTGTGATGTCGCCACGCTCGATCTCGTTGATCCAGGCCGACAGCACTTTGGGCTGGCTGATGTTGCGCGGCAGGAACAACAGATCGTGGGTCGGCAGCTTCTGCGCGAAAGCGAGCACAGCGGCCTCATCGGGGCGCGACATCAGGCGGAATTCGATTTCGCCGGCGTCCGTGGTCACGTGGCGCGGATAGGTGCGTGCTTCGCTGCTCATGTCGATCTCTCGCATAGCCATGAATCGAGTTTGGGCCAGAGCCGCCGGATGGCGTTGGCGCCAGCGACAAGGCTGACGTGACCTCCTTTGAGCATCACCTCCTCCTTGTCGGCCGAGCCGATTTTCTGAATCAGCGGCTTGGCGGCGTCATAGGGAACAATGTGGTCATGCTCGGCCACCGCATGCAGGATTGGCACCTTGATCTTGGAGATATCCGCCTTGCGCCCGCCGACCGACATGGTGTCGTTAAAGAGCTTGTTGTCCCACATCAGATCCTTGGTGATGGTGCGGAAATACTCGCCCGCCAACGGCAGCGTATCGGTCGCCCAGCGATCGAACATCCGGTAGGACTTCACGTACTCGTCGTTCCAGATGTTCTCCCAAAGCTGCACCTGGCTCGCGGCGCGCGACGCCGGCCGCAGCATCTCGAAGGATGACAGGATCATCTCGGGCGGTACGTTGCCGATGCTGTCGACCAGATGGTCGACGTCGAAATAGCGGCGGTCGGAGAAATTCTGGAACAGCTTCATCTCGCGGAAATCGACCGGCGTGGTGAAACAAATCAGGTTCTTCATCGGCCCGTCGGCGAAGATCGAGCCGTAAAGCAGCGACAGCACGCCGCCGAAGCAATAACCGATCACGGTGACGTCGGTCTCGCCGGAATCGCGCTGCACCTGGCGCACGCAATCCGGAATGAAGTCGAGGACATAGTCCTCCATCGCCAAGCCCTTCTCCTCGGGCTTGGGCGCGGTCCAGTCCAGCATGTAGACGTCGTAACCGCGCTTCAGGAGAAACTCGATAAAGCTCTGGCCCGGCACCATGTCGAGAATATAACCGCGGTTGGTGGTCGCCATCACGATCAGGATCGGCACGCGGTAGATTTCGTCGGCGACCGGCCGGTAGTGATAGAGATTCATCGTGCCGCGGACACTCAGGATGTCCTTCGGGGTAGAACCGAGCAGCGGACCCGATGTCGAGATATATTCGACGCCCTTGATGCTGCGCTGGATCGCGCGCTGGACCTCGGACTGAATCCGCCCCGGGATATCAGCCAGATCAACGCCCGCACGACCCAAGCCAGCGGTGGCGTTCATTTTGGCTCTCCGCCCGCCGACGGCGGGCGCTTGGTGCGCGGCGGCCGCCGCGCAGCCGGATAAGCCCCGTCTGGCGCGGCGGACTGGCCATGCACCTGATGCAAGAGCGCCTTGATCTCGTTTAGCTGACCTTCAATCGCGGTCAGCCGCTCGGCCATACCGACCATCTGCGCCCGGCTCGGCAGGTTCATGCTGAGAAGATATTTCTCCATGAGGTCACTGAGCTGCTTTTGCGCTCCCGCCGTGACCCCGCCCACTTGATTGACGGCCTTGGAAAATTCCGGCGACGCCATCGCCTGATTGGCGAAGGCGTTGAATCCCTTCTCCATCTCGCCGATCATGGTTTGCCACAGCGCGACCGGATCGTTGCTCTTGTCTGCCATTGGCGTCCTCCAGCAGGATCGCGAAATTGACGCGTGTTGCGGTCGAGAAGCCGGTGTCCGCTCCAGTCTCGGCCGTTTCAGCCATACCACACCGTTGCGCCGGGCCGGTCAACCTGATGATGCCGGCTTGACAGGTCGAGGTGAGCCTTCTGCAGCGCAGAAAACCGTGTCATAGAGTCTTCGCAATGCCATCCAGGGGAACGCCAAGGTGAATCCGTCAATCCATCAGCCGCCGCAGATCGCACGCGCCAACGGTATCGACCTCTGTTACGACATCTTCGGCGACCCCTCGGCAGAGCCAATGATTTTAATCATGGGCCTGGGCGCCCAGATGATTCATTGGGACGATGATTTCTGCCGGCAGCTCGCCGCGCGCGGATTTCGCGTGATCCGCTTCGACAATCGCGACATCGGAAAGTCCAGCAGGCTTTCCGGCGGCAAGCGGCTGACGGCGCTCGAAATGCTCAAGCTGCGGTTCCTGAGGATTCCGATCCAGGCACCCTACAAGTTGCGCGACATGGCGGAGGATACGATCGGACTAATGGATGCACTCGGCATCAAATCGGCGCATCTCGTCGGCGCCTCAATGGGCGGCATGATCGCCCAGGAAATGGCAATTTCATTTCCGCAACGGGTGCGCTCGCTCACCTCCATCATGTCGACCACCGGCAATCCAAAAGTGCCGCCACCGACCCGCGAAGCGATGGCCGTCTTGATGGCGCCGCCGCCGGCGTCGCGGGAGGAGTTTTACGAGCGCTTCGCTCAGACCTGGAAGATCCTGCGTGTCGGCAGCTTTCCAGAAGACGAAGCGCGTGACCGCTCGCGCGCTGAACGCACCTTCGAGCGCGGCCTCAACCCGGCCGGCGTCGGACGACAACTCCGCGCCGTCCTTGCTTCAGGCAGCCGCAAGGAACGCCTGCACTCGGTCAAGGCGCCAACGCTCGTAATCCACGGCACCGTCGATCCGCTCGTCCGCCCTGAAGGCGGCAAGGACACTGCGGCTTCGATTCCCGGCGCGAAGCTCGTGATGATCGAGGGCATGGGCCATGCGCTGCCGATTCCGATGTGGCCGCAAATCATCGACGCCATCGACAAGCATGCCCACGCGGCGTCCGCGAAAGCGGTGAACTAGGAGATACGTCATGAAACTCGAAGGCGGGTGCTATTGCGGCAGCGTGCGTTATGTCGCCGAAGGCGAGCCGATGTTGAAGGCGCAATGCCACTGCCGGGAATGCCAATATATCTCAGGCGGCTCTCCCAATATGTTCATGCTGATGCCCGTCGGTGGCTTCAGTTTCACCAGGGGAACGCCGAAGCAATTTACCCGCAGCGACCTCGAAGGCGCGGTGACGCGCGAATTCTGCGCCGAATGCGGCACCCATCTGATCACACGCCGGCCCGGATTGTCAGCGGTGATCCTGAAAGTCGGCACCCTCGACGATCCCGCGCTTTTCGGCAGCTCGCAAATGGCGATCTACACCATCGACAAGCAGGAATTCCACGCAATCCCCGAGGGGGTGCCGACGTTCGAGCGGCTGCCGAAGCGGTGATACTCAGATTAGATTGCAGGGTGGGCTAAGCGAAGCGAGCCCACCATTTTTGCGAGCACAAGAGTCGTCATGGTGGGCACGGCGCAAAAATGCGCCTTTGCCCACCCTACAGAACCGCCGCGTTTCACCCGCCCGCCCAGACGTCGAGCACATACCGGTTTTTCGCGCCGAGATCGTCGATCCAGCGTTGTCCCGCATCCGCATCGACACCTTTGCGTTCACGGTAGATCGCGACCAACGCCGCCTTGACGTCCGGCTCCATCTTTCCGCCGTCACCGCAGACATAGATGATCGCGCCCTGTTCGATCAGCCTCCAGACACGTTCCTTCTCCGCCGCAACCAGGTTCTGCACATAGGTCTTCGGACCATCGGCGCGCGAGAACGCAGTGTGAAGTTCGGCGATGCCGCTGGCCGCAAATGCCTTCAGCTCGTCAGCATAGAGATAATCCTGCTCGGGATGACGGCAGCCGAAGAACAGCATCGCCCGACCAAGTGTCTCGCCCTTGGCTTTCAACGCGGTACGTTCCTGCAGGAAGCCGCGGAACGGCGCGAGCCCGGTGCCGGGGCCGACCATGATGATCGGCACGGTGGAATCCTCGGGTAGCCGGAAGCCGGCCTTGGTTTCGCGCACCGTCGCATGAACAGTCTCATTGGCGCGACGGCCGGCGAGGTAGTTCGAACAGATGCCTCTATAGATGCCGCGGCCCGAACTCGCGGGCCCCTCGACCACGCCGACGGTGACGCTGCAATGTGAGGGATCGACCGAGGGCGAGGAGGAAATCGAATAATAACGCGGCGCCAGCAGCGATAGCATTTCGAGATAGGCGTGGAACGGCAATTCGCAGGCCGAATATTCCTCCAGAAGATCGAACACTGATTTGCGCTTTGCGAGAATCTCCGCGCGGTAGCGCTCGGTGGAAGCGGCGTCGTCGCCGACATAGGCCAGCAGTTTCGGCTTGGTCACCGGACAACGGGTGTTCTCCGACATGATCTGGATCTGCTTGCGGGTCGCAACCTGCTGCAACTCGACAAAATCGGTCAACAACCGCCCGACCGACACCGGCTCGCCGACCGGCAGTTGCGCGCGCCGGCCTTCGGCGACTTGCAAGCGGATCTGATCGGAGGGAAGAAATCCGAAACGGCGGGCGACGGAATCGACCAGCGCCAGATCGTTGCGTGGCACCACGCTGAGGTGATCGCCGACCCGGTAGGTGATCTCGGGCGGCAGTTGCACTTCGATATGCCGGGTCGATCGTTCCGATGCGTTGGCGCCTTGCTTGTTTTGCAACTCGGTGTTGGCCAGGACCTTCATCGGCGAGGCGCCGCCGAGCGCGACCACGGCATTGACCACTGAAGGCGCCAACGGCTCTATTCTGTAGAGCGGCTCGTCTTCGGCGCTGCGGCTGAAATTCGAAGCGATGCCAAACTCCTTGGTCGCCAGTGGCGCGAGCCTGGCGAACCAGCTCTCGAATTCGCCGTCGAGGTCACCCCTCGCATCGCCCTCGCCGCGCGCATACACGCTGCGGCCGCCATGCGCCGCCAACTGCTCGTCGATGAAACGCGGGATCGACTGATAGGTCGCGGCCCAATCGCTGTTGCCGCAGCCGAACACCGCGTAGCGCAGCTTTGAAAATGCATCCTTGCGCAGCTCTCCACCCAGCCATTTGACGAACTGCGTAGCGTTGTCGGGCGACGCGCCGTTGTACGACGCACAGAAGATCAAGACGCCGCCCTGCTCCGGCAACTTGCCCACGAATTCGTCGAGCGGTGCCAGCCTGGTCGCAAAGCCGTTGACCTCGGCAAGATCGGCAACGCGGGTCGCGAGCTCCTCGGCGGTGCCGAGGTTCGATCCGTACAGCACGAGCAGCGGCGTATTGTGCCCCGGGCGGGTCCGCGCGCGCGGCGCCGTCGCCACGCTTGGCGCCGCCGTTATCGCGGCAGCGCCAACGTGCGTGCCACGCTCCTTGTCGCTGCGCGGATGCACCTTGATCTTGAAGCCCTCGGGCTTGATCGTCAGCGTCTCCTTGAGATGCATCTGGTAACGGTTGACGTCGATCAGCTTGAAGCGCTGCAGGATCATACCGATCGCAAGCGCTGCTTCATGCATCGCAAAGCCCCGGCCGATGCAGGCGCGCTGGCCGTTGCCGAAAGGCTTCCAGGCATTGACGGGACGCGCGGCTTCCGCTTCGCGGGAAAAATTCTCCGGATCGAAAGCATCGGGATTGGGACCCCAGACCGAGGGATCGCGATGCAGCGCCAGCACCAGCACGGTGACAAAGGTGTTCTTCTTGAGCCTGTACTTGCCGCCGATGGTCTCCTCGGCAAGCGGCGAGATACCGTAGGCCGGCGCGGGCGGCCACAGCCGCAGGGCTTCCTTCAAAACTTGCGTGATGTAGGTGAGTTGCGTCACCTGCTGGTAGGTCGGTTTTGCCCCGACATCGGGCCCAAGCACCCGGTCGACCTCTTCATAGGCCTTCCTGAGGACATCGGGATGTTTCAGCAGCGCGTAAAGCGTACATGACAAAAGGCCGCTGGTGGTTTCGTGTCCCGCGATCAGGAAAGTATTGATCTGGTAGCGGATGTTTACGTCGTCGAGTTGTTCACCGGTTGCACGGTCGACGCCTGTCATCATGGCGGCGAGCATGTCCTTCTTGTCGTCAGTGGCAGCCGCGTTCTTGCGGCGTTCGGCGACGATCTCGTCGACCATCTTGTTCATGAAGGCAACGTCGCCAGCAAGGTCGCGCCGCCGCTTCTGCATCCACAGATTTTCCAGCGGCAGCCCGCGGATCATCATGATGGTCTCGAGCGAGCGCACCAGCGACTCGACGAAGGGATGGTAATCGCGCCGATAGAACGAATTGAATCGGTAGTCGAACCCGCACAGGCCGATGGTATCGAGGGTGAGCGCGGTCATGTCGTGCACGACGTCGATCTCCTCGTCCGCGTTCAGCCGTTCCCATTTCTTCACCAGCTGCTCGGCGATATCGACCATGCTCGGGTGATAGGATTGCATGGCGCGATTGCCGAACGGCTGCAGCAGAATGTTGTGCGCCTTGCTCCAGTTCGGCTCGGTCGTATCGGCGGTGAACAGGCCGTCGCCGGCGATCGCGCGCACCCGGCGCAGCGGTCCGCGCACCGCCTTGTCGAAACGTTTCTCGTCGCTGAGTTCATGGACGAGGTCGTGGCCGGAGACGACGACGAGCGGCGCGCCCATCATGTCGAGCCAGAAGATCGGCCCCAATTCCTTGGCCAGGCGGGCCAGGTTTTGCACCGGCGCGGTCGAATCCAGCGACAGCATGTTGCCGACCACAGGCTTGGTCGGCGGATGCGGAATTGGGCTTAATCGGTTGGTCGACGCCATTGTGGTGTTGGTCCCCTGTATTCTGCTCGTTGAAACCCGTCATTGCGAGCGAAGCGAAGCAATCCATCGCGCCACGAAAAGAAAGAATGGATTGCTTCGTCGCTTCACTCCTCGCAATGACGGCGGGTTAGGCTATGTCCCTCACCCGAACCTTCGTCGGCGCCATTCGATCAGCTTGGCGCTGACCTCCTCCGGCTTCTCCTGCTGGGTCCAATGACCGCTGCCCCGCACCAGGTATTTCTCGAGATCGGGGACGACCTTTTCCATGCCATCCGCTGCAGATGGCGGCAGGACGTGATCATCTTCGGCCATGATCATCAGCGACGGCACGCGCACGGTATGGTCGAGCTCGGCCGAACGCTGCCAATTGCGGGTCCAGTTGCGGTACCAGTTGATCCCGCCGGTGAAGCCCGTCCTGGTGAAGGTATCGACGAAGACCTTCTTTTCTTCCGCAGACAGGATCGGCGTCCGCGGGTCGTGTTTGGCGTCATAGCCGGCGATCATTTGCGGGAACGCCAGGTTCAGCCGGGGCGATGCGCCGATACCCGCCACCGGCGGCTCGGGCGGAGCGAGCTCTCTGCGCGGCACCGGCTTGCGCATCAGCAGATCAAAAGTCTGCTCGACCCGGCTGTTGAATATCTTGTCGGCTTCGCGCGACGGGTTTTGAAACTGCACGACGTACATCTGCTCGCCGAAGCGCTTGCGCATCAGTTCGATCGGGTCTGCCGGCGCGCGGTTGGCATGCGGCGTATTGACGCCGACGACGCCAGCGACGCGGTCGACATGCCGCAACGCCATCTGCCAGACGACAAATCCACCCCAGTCATGGCCGACGAAGAGCGCCTTGTCGATCTTCAGATGATCGAGCAGGCCGACGAGATCGCCGGTCAAATGCTCGAGGTCGTAGGCCTCGACCGGCTCTGGCCGGTCGGTTGAGCCATAGCCGCGCTGATCCGGCGCGATCACCCGAATGCCGGCCTCGCCCAACGCTTTGATCTGGTGGCGCCAGGAAAACGCGATTTCCGGCCAGCCGTGGCACAGAATGACCGGAGGCTTGTCGGTTTTCGGACCGGCCTCGTAGAAGCCCATGCGAATCCCGTTGGTCTGGGCAAACTGCAGCGGCGGCATTTCTATCATGGTCGCCTCGCTTTCATTCCCGATCAGCTTGCCTGGCTCTTGAGATCGGCCGGCGGTGCAAACGCGGCCTCAAGGGCTGCGAACTCGCCTGGCAGCATGTCGCAGAGCACCTGGACATGCGGGATGATGTTGGCGCCGGTGATAAAGCCGAAATCCAGTTGATCGCGATAGCTCTGCACGGTGATGTTGAGTGCAAGGCCGTGGGTCGAGATCGACACCGGGAAGATGTGCAATAATTCGGCTCCCGCCGCATACAGCGTCTGGCGCGGTCCCGGCACATTCGACACCGTGATATTCGCCGCCGGTGGCAGCACGTCCGACAGGCTGGAGCGGCTATACAACAGCGCCAGAATCTGGACCAGGATCGGCGCACCGAGCATCGATACGTTCGACATCTGCGGCATCAACGCCCGCAGCGGGTGCGACATCTCCTTGGACTTGGTGGATTGCGCGATGATCGTCTCCAGCCGCGTCTTGGGATCCTCGACGTTGGTCGCGATCGAGCAGATCATGCCGAACACCTGGTTGTTGGCGTCGGTGTTGCCCTCCTCGCGCAGCGAGATCGGCACCGCCGCCGTCATTGATTTCGACGGCAGCGCGCCGCGCTCGAGGAGATAGCGCCGCACCACACCGCTCGATACCGCGAGCACGACATCGTTCAGCTTGCCACCGGCCTGCTTGGCGAGCGCTTTGGCGCGCGCGAGAGGGATCGACACGCCGGCAAAGCTGCGTTCCGATGAAATCGACTTGTTCAGGATGGTCGGCGGCGACATCATACTGGCGATCGAGTCGCGCGATTTCGGATCGGAGATCTTTCCGACCACGTCGGAGACGCTCTTGAGCATGGTCGGAACACTGCCGACGAATTTCACCACATTCTCGATCTGGAACATGGCGTTGTCGAACAGGATCGAGCCGAGATCGCTTTTTCCCGAGCGCGGCAGTTCGATGCCTTTGGCGGCGGTAGCGGCGTCGAACGGCTGGCGCCAGAGCTGCTGATAGGAATCAAGGAGATTGGCGGCGATGTCGCGCGGCTCCTGCCCGACCTTGGCGCGTGCCGCCGGCGGCTCGATTGTCCTTGGCACCGGCGTCACATCGTAGATCATGTTGGTCAGCGCGGCCCCCGCGCCACCGTCGATGCAGGCGTGGTGCATCTTGGAATAGAGGCCGATCTCGTTGTCCTTCATGCCTTCGAAGACATAGAACTCCCAGAGTGGGCGGGCGCGATTGAGCAGCTTGGCGTGCATCCAGCCGACGATGCGCTCCAACGTGGCGCGATCATGAGGCGCTGGAAGGCTGCCGCGGAAGATATGGCGGTCGATATCGAACTGCTCGTCCTCGACCCAGGAAGGATGATCGATGTCGAGCGGCGCCTTTTCCAGGCGCGCTTTAAGGATCGGCGCGACGTGCAGCCGCGAGGCGATCATCGCCTTGAAGTCTTCGAAGAAGTCGCCCTTGTAATCGTCGGGCAGGCGGAAGATCGCCATGCTCCCGACATGCATCGGCATTTCCGGCGTTTCCAGATAAAGAAACGACGCATCCATTGAGGACAGCTTCTTGGCGTCACTCATGTTTTCCTCCCGAAAACAGTTCACGCGGCGCTTTAGCGGACAGCGCTTCTGGCGTTCAGACGGTCCCCTAAATTAGGATGTCGGTCAGGATTGTGCCCGTTCTGCGGGCGCATATGCAATGGCAAACGGCCCCGATCGGTCAAATTGGCTGAATTCGCCCTCGGCCTGGGCAAGGCGGTCGGCGATCGCCCACAAGGCCGCCGGGTTTACACCGAGCCCAACGTGGCTTGCGAGATACACTTCGATGTTTTCAGCGGTATCGGAAGGACGCAAGAGGCAGGTCTGCCAGTTAACGACGCCGTCGGTGCGTGAATAGATCGAGGTGGTTGGAACCGGCAAATCGCCCGCTATCGCTTTGCCGAGTTCGGGATGGTCGCCGACCGTTTCACCCGAGAGCGCCTCATAGAGCCGCGTGGCGTTGGTCGCTCGCACGTCATTTGCAAACGGACTTCCCAGCGTCACCACGTAGCGCACCATGTCTGGCGCCTGCAGCGCCAGATCGCGCGCATAGACGCCGCCCAGGCTCCAGCCGACAATGCTGACCTTGCGGCCGGTGCTGGCATGAATCTCGGCGAGCCGGCCGCGCAACGCGGCGCGCACGCGCGAAATGCCGCCAATGTTGCGACCCATGTTCCAGGCGTAGGCATCGTATCCGAGTTCTTTCAGATAACGGCGCATCGGCGCCATCGACAGGTCGCTGGCGAGGAAGCCCGGCAATGTCAGCACTGGATGACGGTCGCCTTTCGGCGCACGCATCAGGAGCGGAGACAACATCAGGCTGGCGTTGAGTTCGAATATCCCGCGCATCTCGGCCAGCAGCAGACCAAGACCCGGCGGACGAAGCCGGCCTGACTCCGGCGGTTCGCCTGGATCGACCGGCGCCATTACTTCTTGTCGTTGGCGCGCGTGCTGCCCAGGCCCGCCATGGTCGTGAACATGTCGGTGAACCGCTCGGCGATCTTCGGATCGAACGACAGCCAGCTCTGCATCAACGCTTCCGGCGAAACCTTCTGGATATTATCCATCATCTGGGTCTGAAGTTTCTCCATAACCGCCATCTGCATCGGTTGCACATCCGGCAATCCGAAGAACTGCCGGGCCTCGAGTGGCGTGCAATCTATTTCGACGTTAACCTTCATGTGCACTCCTGACTGCATGGACAGCTCGCGGACAGTATCGCCGCGACAGGCCTCGTTGCGCAAGCGGCCTCGAGAGACGAGTAGGCCCCCATATCCCTTGATTCGAACGCCCCCGGTCAACCAAAGCGGGCAGCGGCAAAGGGCCCGGGATCGGCGAAAGGCGTCTCGCCCGTCATCATCTCCGCCAGTAGCCGGCCGGTCGCGGGACCCAGCGTCAGCCCATGGTGCTGGTGGCCGAAATCGAACCACAGCCCGGGATGGCGCGGGGCCTTGCCGATGACCGGCAACATATCCGGCAAACACGGCCGCGCGCCCATCCAGGGTTTTGCATCGATCGCCTCTCCCAACGGGAACAAATCGCGCGCCCGCGGCAGCGCTTGCTCGATCTGGACCGGCGTCGACGGCGCGTCGCGGCGGGCGAACTCCACGCCGGTGGTGAGCCGAATGCCGCGCTTCATCGGCGCGAGCAGATAGCCGAGATCAAAATCAAGAACCGGGCGAGTGAGCACCGCGTTGCCACGCGGCGCCAGATGCAGATGGTAACCCCGCTTGACCCTCAGCGGAATGGAGTAGCCGAGCGGACCAAATACCAGATCGGACCAGGGTCCGAGCGCCACGACGACGTCACGCGCAGCCATGCCGCCCGCTGCTCCGCTCACACGCCAACGGCCGGAGTCCTGTTCCAGCGTTCTCGCATCGCCCACAACGAAGCGTCCGCCCTTGCGCTTGAATAGTGCCGCATAGGCCTTGGCCAGCGCACCGGGATCGGGGATGAATCCCGGCGACGGCAAGTAGATCGCGCCGGTGAATTCTCCGGTCAAATTGGGCTCATGTGCGGCGATCGCCTTGCCATCGAGGACCTCGCCTTCGACGCCATATTGTCTGGCGCGCTCGACGTCGCGCACCGCGTTGGCGAGGCTGGCATCGGAGCGAAACAGCTTGAGCCAGCCGGTCCTTCGCAACAGCTCCGGCACGCCGGCCTCCGCGATCAACGCCTCGTGCTCGACAAGGCTGCGCCGGATCAGCGGCAGTTCGGCCATCGCGCTGTGCAGCGCGCGATCAGGCGAGGAAGCCAGGAAATAGCGCAGCAGCCACGGCAGGAAGTAAGGCAAATCGGAAAAACGGTAGCGTACCTGTGGCGAGCGGTTCAAAGCGTATTTAAGGATCTGCGCCAAATCCCTCGGGAACATGTACGGGAAGACCGAGGCAGATTCGATCAGGCCGGCATTGCCAAAACTGGTCTCTTCGCCGGCGCGATCGTGGGTGTCGAGCAGGATGACATCCCGCCCCCGCTGCTGCAGGTGCAAAGCGGCGCTGACGCCGACCATGCCCGCGCCCAGGACCAGCACATCGGCCTTCAGTTCCGCCATCCGGCACTCCTGTTGAATGGGATGCGCTTGCGCCGCCGCCCGTGTTGAAGCTAGTTATCGCAGCAACTTCACGCAAACCGGGTTTCTGTAAGGGAAATCAAGCTTGCTTGACGGCCAAACTCTGGCAACATGGATCGATCACGCCTGTCGATATCGCAGTCCTGAACCGCAGGCCACCTCGGAGAGCATCAGCCTATGCCGTTACGTCAGACCTACTTTGCAGCGACCATCGCCTCGATCGTCGTTTTTGCCGTGACGCCGGCCTCAAGCCAGACGCTCCGCTACGCCAACCAGGGTGAGCTCAAATCGCTCGATCCCTACACGCTCAAGGAAACCACGACCATTGCCCATCATGCGCACGTATATGAGGGCCTGGTCACCCGCGACAAGGATCTGAAGATCGTTCCGGCGCTGGCTGAAAGCTGGGAAATCCTGGAGCCGACCCGCTGGCGCTTTCATCTGCGCAAAGGCGTGAAATTCCACAACGGAGACCCCTTCAGCGCCGACGATGTGATTTTTTCCGCCGACCGCGTGCGGGCCAAGGGCTCCAACTTCCTGACCAACGTTCCCTCCGATGCCAAGTTCGTCAAAGTCGACGACTACACCGTCGATGTGAAGCTCGACTCGCCCAATCCCATTCTGACGTCGCAATGGGACGGCTGGTTCATCATGGACAAGAAATGGTGTGAGGAAAACAACGCGGTCGCGCCGACGCCGGCTTCCGCGACCACGCCGAGCCATGCGTCGTTGCACGAAAACGGCACCGGTCCCTTCATGATCGAGAGCCATCAGCCCGGCGTCAAAACCGTTTTCAAGGTGAACCCGAACTGGTGGAACAAGCCTGAGCACAATCTCAAGGAGATCATCTTCACGCCGATCGGATCGGCCGCAACGCGGGTCGCCGCATTGCTCTCGGGCGAAGTCGACGTGATCGAGCCGGTTCCTACTCAGGATATCCAGAGGGTCAACGCCAGCGGTACCGCTACGGTCATGACCGCACCGGAAATTCGCACCATCTTCCTCGGCATGGACCAGGTGCGCGACGAACTCCTGTATTCCAACGTCAAGGGCAAGAACCCGTTCAAGGATATTCGCGTCCGCGAAGCCTTCTACAAGGCGATCGACGTCGAGCTGATCAAAAATCGCGTGATGCGCGGCCTCTCGACGCCCTCGGCGCTGATGATTGCGCCGCAATTATTCGCCCTGTCAAAAGACTTCACCCGGCCGAAAGCCGACCCCGACGGCGCCAAGAAGCTCATGACCGAAGCGGGCTATCCGGACGGTTTCGAAGTCACGATGGATTGCCCCAACGACCGCTACGTCAACGACGCCGATATCTGTCAGGCCGTGGTTGGCATGCTCGCGCGCATCAGCGTCAAGGTGAACCTGCTGGCGCAGCCCAAGGCGCAATATTTCGGCAAGGTGTTGAAGCCCGGCGGTTACCAGACCTCGTTCTACCTGCTGGGCTGGACGCCGGCCTCGTCGGATTCCCACAATGTGCTGTACGATATCCTGGGCTGCCGCAACAACCCCAAGGACCCCACCCGCGGCGAAGCCAATCTCGGCGGCTATTGCAACAAAGAGCTGGATGTGCTCGCCGACAAGGTCCTGATCGAGACCGACACGGCCAAGCGCGACCAGCTGATCAAACAAGCCTACGAAATCGCGATCAAGGACTACGGCTATGTCCCGCTTCATCAGCAGGCGTTGGCATGGGGCGTCTCAAAAAAGGTGAAATTGATCCAGCGAGCGGACAACGAGGTTCTGCTCTACTGGGCGACGAAACAGCCAGAGTAGTGTTCTCAGCATCAGGTCCTGGAAGCACCGGCTTCCAGGACTTGTCGTTTCGGACTGCGCCTCCAGGAACGGCTTTTTGGCACGCGCCACCTCTTGAAAAGTGAAAGGAAAAGATGCTCGCTTTCACTCTTCGCCGGGCAATCCAGGCAATCGGCGTCATGATCGCCGTCGGAATCATCTCGTTCTCGATGTTCCGCTTCGCGGGCGATCCGGTCAACCAGATCGTCTCGATCGACACCTCGGCCGCCGAGCGCGCCGATATCCGCAAATCGCTCGGCCTTGACGATTCCGTGCCGGTGCAATTCGCCCGCTATTTCGTCAACGCGGCGCAATTCAAGTTCGGTGTGTCTTACCAATTCCGACTGCCGGTTGCGGACCTCCTGAAGGAGCGGATGCCGGCGACGCTGGAATTGGCCATCTGCGCTACGATACTTGCGATGGTGTTCGGCATTCTGATGGGGGTCTATTCGGCGCTGAAACGCGATACGCTTCTGGCCAAGATATTCCAGGCGGTTTCACTGATTGGAATTTCGCTGCCGACCTTTCTGATCGGGATTCTCCTGATCTATTTGTTCGCGGTGGTGCTGGGCTGGCTGCCCTCGTTCGGCCGTGGCGAGGTGGTGCGGATCGGCTGGTGGACCACGGGCCTGCTCACGGTCTCAGGCCTCAAAGCGCTCATCATGCCCTCGATTACGCTCGGCCTGTTCCAGATGACGCTGATCATGCGGCTGGTGCGCGCCGAGATGCTCGAGGTCCTGCGCACCGATTATATCCGCTTTGCGCGGGCGCGGGGCTTAACGACGCGGGCGATCCATTTCGGTCACGCGCTCAAGAACACGCTGGTTCCCGTCATCACCGTCGCCGGCTTGCAATTTGGCTCGGTTATTGCATTCGCGATTATCACGGAAACCGTTTTCCAATGGCCGGGCATGGGGCTGTTATTCGTGCAGGCGGTGCAAAATGTCGATATCCCGATCATGGCGGCCTACTTGCTGATGGTGTCTCTGATCTTCGTCACCATCAATCTCGTGGTGGATATTCTCTACACGGTGGTCGATCCGCGCCTGCGCTCCACCATCGGCCGTCCGGCCTGACCTCGAGAAGACCCATGTCCGACGCCGCCGTCCCAGACAAGGCCAATTCGAATGCGCCGCATCAAAGCCTGCGGCCGGGCGGCTGGCTTCGCCGCGCGTTCGAAAGCGACGTGTTCTACTCCTTTCGCCGCTCGCGCCTTACCATCGCGGCGGCCGCCATCACCCTGTTGTTCTTTCTGCTCGCGATCGCAGCACCCGTTCTTGCCGTGCAAAACCCGTTCGATCCGGCGCAGCTACAATTGCTAAATTCGCGGATCGCGCCGCTTTGGATGGCGGACGGCCAAAGCCCGTTCCTGTTGGGGACCGACGAGCAGGGTCGCGACGTATTTTCCGCGATCCTCTACGGCCTGCGCATTTCGCTGACCGTGGGCGTTCTCGGCGTGCTGTTCTCCGGAACCCTCGGTATTATCCTTGGCTTGATCGCCGGCTATTTCGGCGGAGCCGTCGACGGCCTGATCATGCGCATCGCCGACGTGCAACTGACCTTCCCCGCGATCCTGATCGCGCTCCTCATCAACGGCGTCGCCAAGTCGATGTTCGGCAATCGGCTGGACGCCATGAGCACGCTCGTGGTTCTGGTTTTCGCTATCGGCCTGAGTTTCTGGGTGCAATATGCGCGCACGGTGCGCGGCTCGGTCATGGTCGAAAAGAACAGGGATTACGTGGCGGCGGCGCAATTGATCGGCCTGCCCGCCCCCGTGATCATGCTGCGGCACGTTTTGCCGAACGCGATGGGACCGATCCTGGTGATCGCGACCATCAACCTGGCGCTGGCGATCATCACCGAGGCGACCTTGTCGTTTCTGGGCGCCGGCATGCCCGATACCATGCCCTCGCTCGGCACCTTGATCCGGATCGGCAACAATTATCTGTTTGCCGGGGAGTGGTGGATCGTTGCCTTCCCGGGATTTGCGCTCGCGGCGTTGATCCTCTCCATCAATCTGCTCGGCGACTGGCTGCGCGACGCGCTCAATCCGAAACTCCGATGAGAAGCGCCATCACTTTCGAATACCGGCCCGCATGACCGAACCTGTTCTTTCAGTGCGCAACCTCCGGGTCGAGTTCGTCACCCGTCACCACGCGCTGCGCGCCATCGACGGCATTTCCTTCGATATCGCCAAGGGCGAGGTGCTGGGCGTGGTCGGTGAATCCGGCGCCGGAAAATCGGTCACGGGTCTTGCGGCGATCGGGCTGATCGATCCGCCCGGCCGCGTTGCCGGCGGCGAGATCTATCTGTCGGGCATGCGGATCGACAATCTGCCGCCCGAGGAGATGCGCCGTATCCGGGGCAAGCGGATCGGGATGATCTTTCAGGATCCGCTCACCAGCCTCAATCCGCTGTATCGAATCGGCGATCAGCTGATCGAAACCATCCGCACCCACACCCAACTGTCGGAGCAGGCCGCGCGCCAGCGCGCCATCGACCTGCTCGCCGAAGTCGGCATTCCCGCGCCCGACAAACGCATCGACGCCTATCCGCACGAATTCTCCGGCGGCATGCGCCAGCGAGTCGTCATTGCGCTGGCGATTTGCGCCGAACCGGAACTGATCATTGCCGATGAACCCACCACGGCACTCGATGTATCGGTGCAGGCCCAGATCATCTCATTGATCAAACGCCTCGGGCGCGACCACGGCACCGCCGTCATGCTGGTGACCCACGACATGGGGGTGATCGCCGAGACTTCGGACCGCGTCGCCGTGATGTATTCCGGCCGGATCGCCGAAATCGGCCCGGTGAGGGATGTCGTGCAGAATCCGCTGCATCCCTATGCCAAGGGCCTGATGGGCGCGATCCCGACGCTTGCAAGCGACGCCGCGCGGCTGGTCCAGATCCCCGGTTCGATGCCGCGGCTTTCCGCGATCCCGCCAGGCTGCTCGTTCAACCCGCGCTGCGCGTTTGCGTTTGACCGCTGCCGGATCGAGCGGCCGGAACCGATCGCGCATGGGACGCAGGCCGTGGCCTGCCATCTCTATGACAGCGCCGCAAAGGACACCGCGGCATGACATCGAGACCCTTTATCGAGGTGAAAGACCTCCGCCGCGTCTTCGACGTCTCAAAGCCGTGGCTCAATCGCCTGCTCGAAGGCGGCCACCTCGAGTTCCTCAAGGCCGTCGACGGCGTCACCTTCGACATCAGCAAAGGCGAGACCTTTGCGCTTGTCGGCGAGTCCGGTTCGGGAAAGACCACCGTGGCGCGAATGGTGGTCGGACTATTGCCGCCGACATCGGGCGAAGTCATCATCGACGGGGTTTCGATGAGCGACATCAGACAGTTGCAGGCGCGCCAGCAACTGCGCCGCCGGATCCAGATGATCTTCCAGGATCCCTATGCCAGCCTCAACCCGCGGCTTCGGGTCGATGCCATCGTCGCCGAGCCGATCCGCGCCTTCGACCTGATCCAGGGCGAGCGGAATATTCGTTCGCGGGTGGGCGAATTGCTGGGCCTGGTCGGCTTGCACGCCGATGACGGCTGGAAATATCCGCACGAATTTTCCGGCGGTCAGCGCCAGCGCATCGCGATCGCGCGCGCGCTCGCCTCGGAAGCCGAATTCATCGTCTGCGATGAGCCGACCTCCGCGCTCGACGTATCGGTGCAGGCGCAAATCCTCAATTTGATGCGCGACCTGCAGGACAAGTTTGGCCTCACCTACCTCTTCATCAGCCATAATCTGGCGGTGGTGCGCCATATGGCCAACCGCATCGGCGTGATGTATCTCGGCCGCATTGTGGAGATCGCGGAAGGCCGCGAGCTCTTCAGCCGTCCACGAATGCCGTACACGAAAATGCTGCTCGGCTCGGTGCCAGATCTCGCGATGTCCGGCCGCCCGCGCACCCCCGTCAGGGGCGAAATCCCCAACCCGATCGACCCGCCGCCCGGCTGCGCCTTCAATCCACGCTGCCCGCTGGTTTTCGACCTCTGCCGTCGGAAGGCCCCCGCGCTGATTGACGGCGTCGCCTGCCACGCCGTCAACAACCCCGCCGAAGCCGCAATGTCGGTCTGATCACACGGACAAGAGCCGGTTGGCAGACCGACCCGGCTGTGGTCAAGTGCGCCGCCATAAATACCCGCAACCTTGGATGCCCATGAGCAAAATTAACCCCGATCCTTTCACCACCAGGCCCGAGATCGAAGGCACGTTCGGGGTGGTCACATCCACCCACTGGATCGCCACCGCGGTCGGAATGGGGGTTCTGGAGAGAGGCGGCAATGCGTTTGACGCCGGCGTCGCCACGGCGTTCACCTTGCAGGTGGTCGAGCCCCATTTGAACGGTCCCGGCGGGGATGTTCCGATCATCGTCCACGATGCCAGGCGCGGGCGCACTGAGGTGATTTGCGGCCAGGGCCCGGCGCCCGCGGGCGCGACGATTGCGCATTACAAAAGCGAGGGCCTGGAAATGGTGCCCGGCACCGGGCTATTGGCGGCCTGTGTTCCCGGCACCTTCGAATCCTGGATGCTGCTGTTGCGCGACTACGGCACGATGCGGCTCCGCGAGGTGCTGGAACCAGCCATTGCCTACGCCCGCGACGGTTATCCGTTAGTGGAACGCGCGTCGGCAACTATCAGAACCGTCGAGCAATTATTCCGGAATCACTGGGCCACTTCGGCCGCGGTCTATTTGCCCAATAATGAAGTGCCGAAACCCGGCACGCTCTTTACCAACAAACAGCTTGCGGAAACCTTTACCCGCATCCTCAAGGAGGCCGAAAGCGCAGGCGGCGACCGGATCGCGCAGATCGAAGGCGCGCGCAAGGCGTGGTCGCATGGCTTTGTGGCGCAAGCGATCGACCGGTTTTGCCTCACCCAGGAAGTAATGGACGTCTCGGGCTCGCCGCACCGCGGCGTGCTCCGCGCCGACGATATGGCGCGCTGGCAGCCGACCATCGAAGCGCCGCTGACCTACGATTACGGCCGCTACACCGTCTGCAAGGCCGGCGTCTGGAGCCAGGGCCCGGTGATGCTGCAGCAACTTGCGCTGCTGAAGGGCTTTCAGCTCGACGGGCTCGACCCGGCCGGCCCCGAATTTATCCATCTGCAGGTCGAATGCGCCAAGCTCGCCTTTGCCGACCGCGAGAAGTTTTACGGCGATCCGAAATTCACCGAGATCCCGATCACCACTTTGTTGTCGGATGCCTATAACGACGCGCGCCGCAAGCTGATCTCCGACAAGGCCTCGCTCGATTTCACCCCCGGCTCAGTCGAGGGTTTCGGTTCGGTCGTGAAACTGCGCCGCGCGGAAGGCCACCGCGAGGCGGTCGGCGCCATGGGCACGGGCGAACCGACCGTTGGCCGCTTCGGCGAGGTGCGCGGCGACACCGTGCATTTCGACATTATCGACCAGGCCGGCAACATGATCTCGGCGACGCCATCCGGCGGCTGGCTGCAATCGTCTCCGGTTATACCGGAACTCGGCTTTTGCCTCGGCACCCGCGCGCAGATATTCTGGCTTGAGGAAAATCATCCCGCCTCGCTCGCGCCCGGCAAACGCCCGCGCACCACGCTCAGCCCGACGTTGGCGCTGCGCGATGGCGAGCCGTATCTGGCCTGGGGATCGCCCGGCGGCGACCAGCAGGACCAATGGACTACGCAATTTTTCCTGCGGCACGTCCATGCCAAGTTGAACCTGCAGGAAGCGATCGACGCGCCGGCGTGGCATTCGGAACATTTCCCGATTTCGTTCTGGCCGCGTACCGCGCGGCCCGGCGTGCTGGTGGTCGAAAATCGGGTGCCAAAGGCAACGGTCGAGGCGCTGCAAGGCCGCGGGCACATCGTCGAGACTGGCCCCGACTGGTCGGAAGGCCGCCTGACCGCCGCATCGAAGGTGGGCCGCCGCCGGCGCGCCGCGGCCAATCCCCGCGGCATGCAAGGCTACGCGGCCGGACGGTAGAGCATGATCCGGAAAAGTGGGAACCGGTTTTCCGAAAAAGATCATGCTCAAGCAAGAAGACCTGAGAAGCTGACATGACCTGGTCGATCATTGCCCACGACAAGGCCACCGGCCAATTCGGAATAGCCGTCGCGACGCGGTTCTTTGCGGTGGGCGCACGGGTGCCCCATATCGCCGCGCGTGTCGGCGGCATTGCGACGCAAGCCCTCGTCAATCCGTACTACGGCATCGACGGTTTGAAACTGCTGCGGGAGGGACGCACGCCACGCGAGGTCATCGAAACCCTGATCGCGAGGGATGCCGGCTTCGCCAGCCGGCAGGTTCACGTTCTGGACGCTGACGGCCGGATTGCCGCCCATACCGGCGAGGCCTGTGTCGACTGGTGCGGGCATATCGCGGGCGACGGCTTTTCGATCGCCGGCAACATGTTGGCGGGTGCCCGAGTGCTGGACGACACCGCAAAAACCTATGTCGCAAATCAAAGCATGCCATTCGCGCGGCGCCTGATCGCGGCGATGCGATCGGGCGAGGCCGCGGGCGGCGACAAGCGCGGCAAGCAATCGGCCGCGCTTCTGATCCATGGCGAGGAGGAATGGTCCGATCTCGACCTTCGCGTCGATGACCATTCCGATCCCCTCGCCGAATTGGAGCGCCTCGAAGCCGTCAGCCGCGAGCGCTGGGTGCATTTCCGAAAATTTCTGCCGAGCCGCAAGAACCCGGCAGGGGTCACCGACCGCAAGATCATCGACGCAGGCATCGAGGCCGCGATCGCGAGCGAGAGATGACCGATACCCCGCTGATCGAAATTCGGGATTTGCGGGTCACCTTCCATGGCGACGACGGTCGCACCACGCATGCGGTTGATGCCGTCGATCTTGCCGTGACCAGCGGCGCCACCCTTGGCCTGGTCGGCGAATCCGGATGCGGCAAAAGCGTGACTTCGCTCGCCATCATGGGCCTGTTGTCGAAACAATCGGCAGAGGTTACGGGATCGATCCGCTTCGACGGTTTCGACCTTTTAGAGGTGCCCGACCAGACCCTGCGCGACCTTCGCGGCAACCGTCTCGCCATGATCTTCCAGGAGCCGATGACCTCGCTCAATCCGAGCTTCACCATCGGCGACCAGATTATTGAAACCATCCTGCGCCATCGCGGCGGCTCGCGGAACGCCGCCCGTACGCGCGCGATCGAATTGCTGCGGCGGGTTCATATCCCCTCGCCGGAGCGGCGCATTGATGAATATCCCCACAGGCTCTCCGGCGGAATGCGCCAGCGCGTCATGATCGCGATGGCGTTGGCCTGCGATCCCCGGCTCCTGATCGCCGACGAACCCACCACCGCGCTCGACGTCACCTTGCAGGCCCAGATCCTCGATCTGATGCGCGAGCTTAAGGCAGCGAGTGACGCCGCGATCATCCTCATCACCCACGATCTCGGCGCAGTCGCCGAAGTCTGCGACGAGGTTGCGGTGATGTATGCCGGCGAGATCGTCGAGCGTGCCGGCGTCGATGAATTGTTCGCCAGTCCCCAACACCCCTACACCGTCGGGCTTCTCGGCTCGATCCCGCGATTGGATCGCCGCGCCTCCCATCTCGCAACCATCGGGGGTATGGTTCCCAACATGGCCAACCCGCCGCACGGCTGCCGTTTCGCCGCGCGCTGTCCTTTCGCGGAAGAAGCCTGCATCGCCGCACCGCCGCCGCTGGTGAAATTGAGCCCCACTCATTGGTCGCGCTGCATCAGGGCGCCGCTGGAAAGGCTGGTGTCGTGACCCTCCTGCTCGACGTCAAAGATCTGGTCAAACATTTCGTCGCCGACCGCTCGATGTTCGGGCGGCCGACGGCCTTCATCAGGGCGGTCGACGGCGTCAGCTTTCGCGTCGACGCCGGTGAGACGCTGGCGCTAGTCGGCGAGTCCGGCTGCGGCAAATCCACCGTCAGCCGGCTGGTGTTGCGCCTGATCGAGCCGGACGCCGGCCAGATCAGCTTCGAAGGCCGTGATCTATTGGCGCTGGATGCGAACGAATTGCGCGCATTTCGTCGCGACGCGCAGATCATTTTTCAGGACCCTTACGCTTCGCTCAACCCGCGAATGACGGTGAGCCAGATCCTCAGCGAACCCCTGGCGCTGCATGACCTTGTGCCGCCGCCCCGCCGTCGCGAGCGGGTCGAGGAGTTGTTGCGGCTGGTCGGTCTCGAGCCCCGCTTTGCACGCCGCTACCCGCACGAATTTTCCGGCGGCCAGCGCCAGCGCATCGCGATCGCGCGGGCGCTCGCGGTCGAACCGAAGCTCATCATCTGCGACGAACCGGTTTCGGCGCTGGATGTCTCGATCCGTTCGCAAATCCTGAACCTGCTGCGCGATCTGCAGGACCGGCTTGGGCTCGCCTATATCTTCGTCTCGCACGATCTTGCGGTGGTGAAACACATCGCCGACCGCGTCGCGGTGATGAATCTGGGCGGCATCGTCGAAACCGCGGATGCGCAAACGCTGTTCGCATCCCCACGCCACCCCTATAGCCGCGCGCTATTGTCGGCGATCCCGGTGCCCAAACCGCAGGCAAAGCGCAGCCGCATCGTGCTGCAGGGGGAGATGCCGAGCGCGCTCGATCCGCCTGCGGGCTGCCGCTTTCATACGCGCTGTCCTTTCGTGATCGACCGCTGCCGCGTCGAACCGCCACAACTTGAGGCCAACGTGGCCGGGCACTTGACCGCGTGTCACCGCGCCGACGAACTGCCGCCGCCCGAGACTATCCTTCCCAGTGATGGCGCGTTCTCGCCGTCACTGGAACGATTGGTCGCGGCTTTCGGCGGCGCGGAGGAAGCCCAACGCCGTTTTGGGGTTGATATAGTCGGGGCGAGCCCCCCGGGCAGCGGAGTGAACCGAATATGGAGACCTTTCCGATGAAGATCCTGCGTTTGGCCGTAACCGCTGCGGCGCTGTTGCTGGCGTTTGAGGCCGCTCATGCCCAGACCACGCTGCGGATTGGGCTAGCCGAGGATGCGGACGTTCTGGACCCGTCGATAGCGCGCACCTATGTCGGGCGCATCGTGTTCGCGTCATTCTGCGACAAGCTGTTCGACATCGACGAAAAACTCAACATCGTGCCGCAGCTCGCGCTGTCCCATGAGACTTCCGCTGACGGCAAGGAGATGACGATCAAGCTGCGGCCCGGCGTCAAATTCCACGACGGCGAGCCGTTTGACGCTGCAGCGGCAAAATTCTCGCTCGACCGCCACCTCACGCTGCCGACCTCGTTCCGGAAACCGGAACTCGCCGCGCTCGATCATGTCGACGTCGTTGATCCCCTGACCGTCAAGCTGGTGCTCAAGACCCCCTACTCGCCGTTGATCGCGCAACTTACCGATCGCGCCGGCATGATGGTCTCGCCCAAGGCCGCCAAGGAGGCCGGCGAGAAGTTCGGACTGCACCCGGTCTGTGCCGGCCCCTACAAATTCGTCGAGCGCGTGCAGCAGGATCGTATCGTGTTCGAGAAATTCGCCGATTACTGGAACAAGGACAATATCTTCATCGACCGGGTGGTGTTCCTGCCGATCGTCGATGCCACGGTGCGGCTCGCCAATTTGAAATCGGGCGGGCTCGACCTGATCGAGCGGGTGCTGGCCACCGACATCAAGGACGTGCGCGCCGATTCCCGGCTCAAACTCTCGACCGCGCTCGAGCTCGGCTATATGGGCCTCACCCTCAATATCGGCAACGACAAGAACAAGGGCGGGCTCAGCCAGTCGGAAAAGATACGGCAGGCGCTTGATCTGTCGATCGATCGGGAGGCTATCAACCAGGTGGTGTTCAACGGCGAATTCACGCCCGGCAATCAGTGGATCAGCCCGGAGCATCCCTACTATCAAAAGGCGTTTCCGGTTCCAAAGCGCGACATCGCCAAGGCGAAGGCGCTCTTGAATGAATCCGGCGTCGCCTTGCCTGTCAGCGTCGATCTGATGGTGCCCAAGGGAGCGGAGAACGAAGCGGTCGCGCAGGTTATTCAGTCGATGGCGGCGGAAGCGGGCTTCGACCTCAAGATTCGCCTGATCGAGTTCGCGACTTCCTTCAAGCAAGCCCAGGCCGGTGAATTCCAGGCGTTCCTGATCGGCTGGAGCGGCCGGATCGATCCCGACGGCAATTCCTATGTCTTCCTGCACACCAAGGCGCCGCAGAATGACGGCGTCTACACCAATCCGGAGGCCGACAAGGGGTTCGAGGACGCGCGCCTGATCACCGACCCGGCGCAACGCAAGGCGATCTACGAGAAGGTGACGGGAACCGTGCTCAAGAACGAACCAATCATCTATCTCTATCACCGCAAGCTTTTGATCGCGCACACCATTAAACTCGAGGGCTACCGGCAGATGCCAGACGGATTGGTGCGCGTCGTCGGGTTGAAGTTGAAGTGATCATGCTTGTTCCGTTCTCGTGTCCCGGACGCGGCGCAGCGTTCTTACGCTGCTCCGCAGAGCCGGGACCGACGCTCCTCACATGGGTCCCGGTTCAGCAGCGCAACATTTCATGTTGCGCCGCGCCCGGGACACGGATCGCCCCATGCTGAACTTCCTTGGCAAACGCATCTTGCAACTGATCCCGACGCTGTTCTTTGTGTCGCTGCTGATCTTTTCGCTGCAGCATCTATTGCCCGGCGATCCGGCGCTGGTGATGGCCGGTGAGGAACGCGATCCCAATGTGATTGCCAAAATCCGCGAGCAATACCGGCTCGATCAGCCGATCCCGGTGCAATATGTCTACTGGGTCAAGGGCGTGATGTCCGGCGACTTCGGCGAATCGCTCCGCATCAAGGTTCCGGTGCTCGACCTCATTGTGCAAAAGCTGCCGGTAACCATACAACTCGCCTCGATGGCGATCGTGATTGCCTTTCTGATCGGCATCCCAGCCGGCATCGTCTCGGCGGTGAAGAAAGGCACCGCCTGGGATTATGGCGCGAACCTGTTTGCGCTGTGGGGAATCTCGACGCCGAATTTCTGGCTCGGCATCATGCTGATCTTCCTGTTCTCAATTGAACTCGGCTGGCTGCCGGCGTCGGGTTATGTGCCGCTTGCCGAGAACTGGCGCGCAAGCCTTGCCTCCACCATCATGCCGGCTTTTGTGCTCGGAAACGCCATCGCGGCGATCCTGATGCGGCACACCCGCAGCGCGATGCTGCAGGTTCTCGAAAGCGATTATGTCCGCACCGCCCGCGCCAAGGGGCTATCCGAACGCGCGGTTATCCTCAAGCACGCCATGCGCAACGCGCTGACACCGATCATCACGCTGGGGGCGCTCGAACTCGGCACGCTGTTGTCGGGTGCGGTGCTGACCGAGCAGATTTTTTCGATTCCCGGCTTTGGCAAGTTGATCGTCGATGCCGTCTTCAATCGCGACTATGCGGTGGTGCAAGGCGTCGTGCTGGTGACGGCGACGATTTACATCACGCTGAACCTGATCGCGGATATCGCCTATATCCTCGTCAATCCGCGGCTGAGGGCGTAAGCCGCATGACCGACGCAGCTCTTCCCGCTTTATCCGCTGCTAGCGGCGACGAACTGGAAAGCCCGGCGCGGCGCGCCGCGCGCCGACTATTCAAGCGCAAGGGAGCGGTGGCGGGGCTGGTCGTGATCGCGACTTTCATCGTGCTCACCGTGTTCGCGCCCTGGATCGTGCCCTATGATCCCCTCGCCACCAGCTGGACGCTGGTGCGAAAAGCCCCATCGGCGCAGCATTGGTTCGGCACCGACGATCTCGGCCGCGATATCCTGGCCCGCGTGATCTTCGGCGCGCGCGCCTCATTGGTGGCTGGCGCGATCTCGGTTGGGATTGCGCTTGGGATCGGCGTGCCGTTCGGGCTGTTGTCGGGTTATCGCGGCGGCTTCATCGACGCGCTGATCAGCCGGATCACCGATGCGATGCTAGCCTGCCCGTTCCTGATCCTCGCCATCGCGCTGGCGGCGTTTTTGGGTCCGAGCCTCGGCAACGCCATGATCGCCATCGGCATCTCGACGACGCCGATCTTTGTCCGGCTGACCCGCGGCCAGACCATGAGCGTCAAGGTCGAGGACTATGTCGAGGCCGCCCGCGCCATGGGCAATCCACGCTGGCGGATCGCGTTGTTTCATATCCTGCCGAATATCATGCCGGCGCTGTTGGTTCAGGCGACGTTGTCGATCGCGGCCGCGATCATCGCCGAGGCCGCATTGTCATTTCTCGGCCTCGGCCAGCAACCGCCGGCGCCGTCCTGGGGCAGCATGCTCAACGCGGCGCAACGCTTTCTGACCAATGCGCCGTGGATGGCGCTGTGGCCGGGCTTGGCGATCTTTCTGGTGGTGCTATCGTTCAACCTGGTCGGCGACGGCTTGCGCGACGCGCTCGATCCGCGGCAGCGGTAGGCGCATGTCACGCCAACAATTTTGGTCGTCCCGGCCAAGCGAGGCGCGAGCCGGGACCCACAACCACAGCTGCCTTGGCTCTTGCAGCCGCTGGAGCTTCGATCCAGTGCTAAACATTCACGCTGCTGGTTATGGGTCCCTGCTTTCGCAGTTACGACGGAAAGAAAGTTAATCTAGGCGCTCAGATCAAGGTTTCCCGCGTCACGCGGCGGCAATCCATCTCGAATTCGAGATCGATCACGGGGGGCCGCGCAAAATGCCAGGTCAGGCCGGAGCGCGCGGCGCCGCGTCGAACCAGCTCGTCGACGATCACCGGGTGAAAATCATGCACGGTGTAGGCCTGCACCGCCGTGGTGTCCTTCCAACCGAACCCGAAGTCGCCGAGCCGCTGTTCCATCGATCCAACGGTGAAGCCGACTTTTTCTCTCATCCCGTCCGAACTGAGGTCGCGGTAGCGAACGATCCGCTCGGGGTAGCTGTCCGTCCCGCCGCGTAACTCGGCACCGCCAGCGATGACGAATGACGGTGTCGTGGTTTGGCTCGGCCGCGTGAATGAGAAGGCGTAAAACGACGGCTCGGCTGGAGGATCAATCTCGGGGCAGACATTGCTGCGCGCCACCGGATTGCTGGTGCCATCGAAAATACCCCACTCCGCGAGCGTCTTGACGTAGTGCTGGTTGAAGGCCTGGAAGCCTGCCTCGGTGAACGCCGCCGGCGAGCGCAGCTCGCAGGCGCAAAACGGCGTCAGCGGCCGCCCCGCACTCTCAATATATTTCGCGGCTTGCGCAAACCCCTCGGCGAGCGGGGTCAGCCGGTCGAAACGCACGCGCTCGATCTCAAAGCCGGGCAACGCCGCAGCGCCGCTTGAATACTGAAAAACCGCCGGGATGAAACGGTAGTTGCCGGCCGCAAAGTCACGTGTCATGTCAGGCGTATCCTAAGATCGCGTCATTCCAGCTGCATGCGGACGCCCTTGGCGCCGTTGAGCAGCCTTCTCAGGTGGAAACCGGCAAGCGCATCGTCGGAATATTGCCCGACCAGCGCCGCGAAGGCCGGCATTGCCGCCGCGTCGCCGGCCTCGAGCTTGGCAAAGGCGTCGGCATATTGCTTGGTCACCGGCCCCTTGAACTTCGCCGGCGGCAAAGGCTCATAGGCACGAAGCGGCTCGCTGCGGCCGCGCAGCATCAGATCGCCGACCGGACGACCTTTGAAATTCTTGGCGCCTTCGGCGACGGTGGCGCTGGCGCAAATACGGGTGCCGAGAAACTTGTTGGCGGTCTCCAGCCGCGCCGTGGTGTTGATGGTATCGCCATAGGCGGTGTAATCGAAGAACCGCCCGCCGCCGAAATTACCCACCAGCGCCGGCCCGGCGTGAACGCCGATCCGGGTCACCCCGAAATTCACACCTTTGGATTTCCAGCGCTCGCGAAACTTTTCCGACCAGGCGTCGAGGTCATGCGCGCAGGCGATCGCGCGCGTCGCATAGTCCGGCTGGTCTCCCGGCGCGTTGAACAGGATCTGGATCGCATCTCCGATGACCTTGGCGACCGTGCCTTCATGCGCAAAGACGACGTCGGTCATGCCACCCACATATTCGTTGAGCAACGCGCCCAGCACCTCGGGTGCCGCGGTTTCCACCAGCGACGTGAAACCCGCGATATCTGTGAAGATCGCCGCGACGTCACGCCAGTGCACCTCCATGCCGTTGCCTTCGCCGACGGCGGCGAGCCGTAAAGCGATCTGCGGGGAGAAGTACCGCGACAGCGAGGCGTGCGCGCGCTCGGCCTCGGCCTGGCGGCGGCGCGCCTCGCGCATCATCTCGACGTGGCGTAGCGTCTTGTCGATGGTCATTTCGAGATCGCCGAAATCGATCGGCTTGGTCAGGAAATCGAACGCGCCGCGGTTCATCGCAGTGCGGATGTTGCTCATGTCGCCATAGGCCGAGACGATGATGGTCGATTTTCTGTCCTCGGCCTCCTGCAATTTCTGCAACAGCGACAGGCCGTCCATCCGGGGCATATTGATGTCGGACACCACCATGTCGACATGGGGATGTTCCTCGATCGACTGCAGGGCTTCGAGTCCATCGTGGGCGAATACGAAGGTCACCGCGCCATCGCGAATCTGCTTGCGGAATTTTTGCAAGACCAGAGCCTCAAGATCGGGCTCATCATCGACGACGAGGATCGTTGCGGTCATGCGGCCTGCCCGAGCCGGGTATCGATCTCATGGCGCAGCAGCGCAAAATCGATCGGTTTTGTCAGTAGTCCCACCGCACCGCGCTCGATCGCCTTGCGGCGTGTCTCGGCGTCGCCATAGGCGGTGATCATGATGACGGGAACATCGGGGCGTTCGGCGCGCACCTTCGGCAGCATTTCGAGTCCGCTCATCCCGGGCATATTGATGTCGGACAGGATCAGGATCAGCGACGGATCCTTGATCACCGCGGCACGGATCAATGCTTGAGGGGCCGAGGGGGCAAACTCCATCGTAAAGCGTCCGGATTTGATGTCACGGCGGAACTGCTGACGGAACAGGGCTTCGACATCCGGCTCGTCATCGACGACGAGTATGTAAACGCTCAATTTGCGCCTCCAACGTGTGGTTGTGACGCCGCCGTCCTCGGCAGCGTAATGATGAATTCGGTAAATGCACCGGGCTTGGTATCGACGTCAATCCTGCCACCGTGCTGTTTCACAATGATGTCGTGGCTCATCGACAGGCCAAGTCCGGTACCCTCGCCCGCCGGTTTGGTGGTGAAGAAGGGATTGAACATCTTCTCCTTCACTTCTGCGGGAATCCCGGTGCCATTGTCGCGAATCCGGATTTCGACCTTGCTGCCGAGGTTTTTCGTGGTGGCGCTCAGCGTCGGCTCGAAACCGTCTTCGCCGGCCTCCCTGCGCTTGGTGGCGGCGTAAAAGCCGTTGGAAATGAGGTTGAGAAACACCCGCGTGATCTCCTGCGGGTATAAGTCGATCATTCCGGCCGAAGGGTCGAGCTCGCGCTTGAGCGTGATGTTGAAGCCGGATTTTTCCGCCCGCGCGCCGTGATAGGCCAGATTGAGACTTTCCTCGACGATCGCGTTGATATCGGCAGGCCGGTGTTCGCCCGACCCTTCGCGCGAATGCAGCAGCATGTTCTTGACGATCGAATCGGCGCGCTTGCCGTGCTGCACCACCTTTTCCAGATTTCCCTTCAGCATGTGCGTGAGCTCGTCGATCTCCTCCCCGACCTTGTCGTCGAGCGCGGCAGACTTGATCACCTCATTGAGTTCGTCGATCAATTCGGCCGACAGTGCCGAGAAATTGTTGACGAAGTTGAGCGGGTTCTTGATCTCGTGCGCGATGCCGGCGGTAAGCTGGCCGAGGGAAGCGAGCTTTTCGGTCTGCACCAGGCGGTCCTGCGCGGTGCGCAGTTCTTCCAGAGAAAGCGAAAGCTCCTTGGTGCGCTCCTCCACCTGTTCGAACAAGCGCACGTTCTCGATAGCAATGACGGCCTGGTCGGCAAAGGTCTGCACGAGGTCAATCTGGCGCTGGCTGAACGGTCCGGGCTCCGGCCTTCCGAGCAATAGCACGCCTTCGACCGCGCCATCACGCATCAGCGGTACCGCGAGCACCGCCCTGTAGGCGCCGATCGTTGGAGCGTTACCGAAATTATATTCGCGGTCGCGTTGCACGTCTGCGACGTGGACAGGTTTGCCGTCGCTAAAGACGCGACCAGTGATCGTCTCACGACCGGGCCTGATCGGGTTGGCGTTCATGAAATCGATAAAGGCTGGCGTGCAACCCGATTCGGCGCGCAGCCGCATGACTTCGCCGTCGCGCAGGGTAATGATTCCCAGCGATGCGCCGCACAACAACTTCGCGGACTCGGTCAGTGTGGTGAGCACGGATTTCAGGTCGAAGGCGGAGCGGCTGATGACTTTCAGTACGTCGGCGGTCGCGGTCTGTTGCTGCAGGGATTCGCTGAGATCGTCAGTGCGCTCCCGCAATTGCTTGAGCAGTCGGGTATTCTCGATGGCGATGACGGCCTGCTTGGCGAAGTTGGCCACCAGATCGGTCTGCTTCTCCGTAAAAGGCTTTACCTCCTGGCGGAAAATCGTAATCGCGCCGATCAGCTCATTTTCCTTGAGCATCGGCACGATGACAAGGGTTCGGGCTCCCGCGAGATCGGCCAGTGCGCGAACGTTTGGATTGCCGTCGAGATAAGGCGGTTGCGTCCTGATATCATCAATATGGACGGTCTGATGGGTCCGCTCGATGGTGCCGAGGCCACTCTGCGGATGTGGTTGAATCACCTTGTGCAACTGTGTGGCTGCATACGCCTGCGGCGCGTTGTACAATGCAACCGTATGGAAGCCGCCTTGCTCATAAAGATTCATCGTACCAAAATTTGCATCGCAAATGCGTGTTGCATTTTCGAGCATCTTGTCGAAGACCGGATCCAGTTCGCCCGCCGAAGAGCTGATGGTCTCCAGAACCTCCGAGGTCGCCGTCTGCTGTTCAAGCGACTCGGTCAATTCGGCGGTCCGCTGTTCGACCTTGTTCTCAAGGTCCGCATAGGATTCCTGAAGTCTTGCGCCCATGTCGTTGAATTGATTGGCGAGCCCCTCGAGTTCGTCGCCGGTCGGAATCGAAATGCGTTGGGCGAAATCGCCGCTCCCGATGCGTTCGGCGCCAACGCGCAGCGCCTGGATCGGGCCGACCATGCGCCGGGCCAGGAAAATTCCCGCGAGCACCGCAAACAGCGAGGCCGCCGCCAGCACGAGGGCGAGGCGCTGCAGTGCCGCGTAAAGCGAGGCGTAAGCCTCCTCCACCGGCAATTCGACAAACATAGTCCAGCCGAGCGGGGCGATCGGGGCCGATGCCGTCAACACCTCCTGGCCCTGGATGTTTTTCGTGCCTTGCAGCGATTCGGGGTCACCGCCGGTATTGCCGGCCCGCGCCGCCTGCACCTGCACCAGCTTCGACATATCGGTGTTGCGCAGCACCAGGCTGATGTCCGGGTGCGCGATCAGGCGTCCCTGCGCGCCGACGACATAGGCATGGCCGCGCTCGCCGACCTTGATCTGCGACACCACATCCCAGATCAGCTTGAGATTGACCTCGGCAATGCTGACGCCGGCGTCCTTGCGGGTGCCAGCCAGCGCCAGCGTCATATAGGGCTCCGATTCCCTTCGGAAGTAGACCGGCCCGTAATAGACCTTGTGGGCGACGGCTTCGGAGAATTTCGGATCCTTGGAGAGATCAAGCCCGCTATCGACGACGTCCATGGCGAGCCGCGATACCCTCAAGCGCTCCTTGCCGGTCGAATCGACCTGCGCCAGTTCGGTGATGGCCGGCACCTGCCGCAACAGGCGCAAGGCATCGAACCGGCGTTGCTCGATCGAGCCCGCCGACCACGGCAATTGGGTGGTCCAGCCGAGCTGGCTTTCGATTTCCTTGATGAACTGGCCGATCTTCGCCGCGGCCGCCACGGCCTGCTCGTGCTGGATGCGGATCAGGGACGCCTTGTGCTCGCGATAATAGAAGAAAACCTCGAAAATCCCGTTCGACAACAGCGCGACGCCGACCACCGCGACGAACAGCGCAACATATTTGGTGAACAGGCGGCTGCGGATTCTGGTCGCGGGTTTCGCCGCCGGAACCGCCGCTGCCGCAGGCGGGGCCGCCAGCGTTCGGCCATCCGTATCGGGGTGGAGGGAAATGCTCATCCGGCCCTATTTAGCAAGAAGGCCCGGCCTTGTCTCTTGCCGCAGTGCATGATGCGGGATCCGCGGCCCAGGGGGTTTGAGCCTGCAGCCCAGGCTCGCGAGCCGACCAGACCGGGGCGATAAAGCCTCAGCCTGGCGTTATCCGCGCCAGGCCCCTAGGTCGCCCTCAGCGCCTTTGGCGCAAGATCGAAGTCGGCGATCTCCTTGGCGCGCTGCGATTCGGCCCCGGCACGGTGGTCGGTGGCAATCGCCACATAGACCGCGGGCAGCACGAACAGCGTGAACAGAGTCCCGATGGTCATGCCGGCGACGACGACGAGGCCGATCGAGAACCGGCTCGCAGCACCCGCGCCCGAGGCGGTGAGAAGCGGCAACAGACCGGTGACCATCGCCGCGGTCGTCATCAGGATCGGGCGAAGCCGGACGCGAGCCGCCATTTCGATGGCCGATCGGCGATCAAGTCCTTCGTTAAGCTGCAGCTCGTTGGCGAACTCCACCATCAGAATTCCGTGCTTGCTGATGAGGCCGACGAGCGTCAGCAATCCGACCTGGGTGTAGATATTCATCGTCGCCGCGCCGAAGAACAACGGGATCAAGGCGCCGACGATCGCCATCGGCACGCTGATCATGATCACCAGTGGATCCCTGAGGCTTTCGAACTGCGCCGCCAACACCAGGAAGATGATGATCAGCGCGAAGCCAAACGTGATCGCGAGCTGATTGCCTTCCTGCACATATTGCCGGGAGTCGGCGAGATAATCGTGGCTGAATCCGGACGGAAGCTTCTTGGCTTCGCCCTCGAGGAAGTCCACCGCCTGGCCCACGGTGACCCCCGGCATCGGCACCGCCTGGAAGGTCGCGGAGTTCAGCTGGTTGTAGTGGGTCAACGCGTTCGGGTCGGTACCCGTCTCAATCGAAACCACGGTCGACAGCGGCACCTGTTGGCCGGTCGGAGTCGACAGATAATATCGGCCGAGCGACTCGGGCGACAGCCGGCTCTCGCGCGGCACCTGGGGAATGACCTGATAAGAGCGTCCCTCGAGGTTGAACCGGTTCACATAGTTTCCGCCGAGCATCGTCGCCAGCGCATTGCCGATATTGGCCATGGTGATGCCAAGATCGCTCGCCTTCGAGCGGTCGACCTTGACCCGCACCACCGGCTGGTTGAAGTCGAGATCGCTATCCGAGACGATGAACAACCCGCTCTTGCGCGCGGCGTCTTTCAGTTTGAGCATCTGCTCATAGATCGCCTGGAAACCACTGGTCGAGTTGATCACCATCTGGACCGGCAAACCGCCGGGACCGCCCGGCAATGGCGGCAGGTTGAACGCGAAGGCGTTGACGCCCTCGATCTTGCTCAACTCGGCCTGCACCAGCGGCTTCAGCTTGATCGACGAGCGTTTTCGCTCGTCCCATGGCTTGAGCAGCATGCCGGCAATTCCGTTCTGCGGACCATTGATGCCGTTCAGGGCGAATCGCAGATCGGTCTCAGGGAAGCTGGCAAATGCCTTGTCGAGCTTCTCGCCATAAAAATCCAAATAGTCGATGTTGGCGTATTTCGGCCCCTTCACCAGCGAGAACACGATGCCCTGATCTTCTTCCGGCGCGAGCTCCTTGGACGTGTGCAAGTAGAGGAAGCCGACCAGCCCCAGGATCGTGAGCGCGAACAGCCCCGTGATCGGGCGATAGTCGAGCGAACGGTCGAGCTGACGGCCATACCAGCGCGTCATCGCCCCGAATACCCGGTTCACCAGTTTGGCGAAACGCCCCTCTTCGGCGCTCTTGAGGAACACCGAGCACATCATCGGCGAGAGCGTGAGTGCAATCACGCCGGACACGATCACCGAGCCTGCAAGCGTAAAGGCAAATTCCCTGAACAGAGAGCCGGTCAGTCCGCCGAGGAAGCCGATCGGCGCATACACCGCGGCAAGCGTGATGGTCATGGAGACGACGGGGCCGACGATCTCACGCGCGCCTTGCATGGCCGCCTGCACGGGAGGTTTGCCCTCCTCCAGATGCCGGTGGATGTTTTCGACCACCACGATGGCGTCGTCGACCACGAGGCCGATCGCGAGCACCATGGCGAGCAGGGTCAGCAGGTTGAAGCTGAAACCCGCCGCCAACATCAGGCTGCAGACACCGATCAGCGACAGCGGAATGGTCACCACCGGGATCAGCACCGAGCGGAACGAGGCGAGAAACATGAAGATCACCACGACCACGATGATGACGGCAGCACCCAGCGTCTTCTCGACCTCGTCGATGGATGATTGAATGAACTTGGTGGAATCATAAGCCACCTTCATCTTCATCGACGGCGGCAGGTTGCGCTCAAGTTCCGGAAACAGCGCGCGAACACCTCTAACCAGCGTGAGCGGGTTGCCCTGCGGCGTCGCCTGTACGCCAATGAAGATCGCGTGCTCACCGTTGAAGGCGACGCTGGCGTCGGAACTCTGCGCCGCGAGTTCGACGGTGGCGACATCCTCGATCCGCACAAAGCCGCCGTCCTTGGATTTGATGATCATGCGCTTGAACTGATCGAGGTTCTGCAGATCGGTGTTGGCCGACACGTTGGAGACGATGAAAAAGCCCTTGGACTGGCCCGCGGCGGCCTGGAAATTGTTGGCGGTGATCGCGGCGGAAACGTCACCCGGGGAAACGTTGCGGCCGGCCATGCGGACCGGATCGAGCCACAGCCGCATCGCAAAGGTCTGACCGCCCAGAATATCGGCCGACGCAACGCCATCGACAGTCGACAGCACCGGTTGAACCACCCGCGTCAGATAGTCCGAGATCGCCGACCCCGACAGCACCTCACTGGAGAAGCCGAGATACATTACCGCGGTGGTCTGGCCAGTCGTCTTGTTGACGATCGGGTCGTTGGCTTCCTTCGGAATCAGGTATTTGACCGAGTTCACCTTGGCGAGCACTTCGGTCAAGGCCTGGTTCGGATCGAAATTCAGCTTGATGTAGACCTGGATGGTGCTGGTCCCGAGCACCGAAGAGGAGGTCATGTAGTCGACGCCCTCGGCGGACGCGACGGCCTGTTCAATGGGCGTCGTGATGAAGCCTTGAATCAGCTCGGGCGATGCGCCTGGATAGACGGTGGTGACGTTGACCACCGTGTTCGACAGTTTCGGATATTGCCGAATCGGCAGCACGGTCGCCGCGCGAAGGCCGATCAGAAGGATCAGCAGGCTGACCACCACCGACAACACGGGCCGCTTGATGAAAATATCGGTCCAGACCATCGCGATACGCTCCGAATATTAGTACCGCGGCAGGGTCGCCGGCATCGGCGGCGGCGGGTCGGTTGAGATCGCGACCGCCGCGCCGGATTGCAGCTTGAGCTGGCCGACCGCGACCACGCGATCGCCGGCGTTCAGTCCGCTCAGGATTTCGGCGCGCCCGTTGATCCGCTCGCCGGTCCGCACGAAGGTACGCACGGCGGTCGGCGAGGTCTTGCCGTCATCGGCTTTCTTCTCGGTAATGAGGAAAACGGAGTCACCATAAAGCGTGTAATCGACCGCGGTCTCGGGAATGGTAATGACCGGCGGCTTGTCCGGCAGCACGACCGTCGTCGTCGTGAACATGCCCGGCTTGAGGATGTGGTCGGGGTTGTCGATGGTGGCCTGAACGCGGATGTTGCGGGTGTCGGCCGCGATCTGGGGCTCGATCGCGGTGATCTTGCCCTCGAAGGTCCGGCCGGGATAGGCGTCGACCGCGATGCGTACGGTCTGTCCGACCTTGAGCGCCGCGCTGCCCTTCTCCGTTACCGTGAAGTTCGCGTACAAGCTCGACAGGTCCGTCAAGGTCACGATCTGCGTGCCGGCGGTGAGGAACTGACCGACCTCGACATGGCGCACGCCAAGCTCGCCGTCGAACGGCGCCCGCACCAGTTTCTGCGAAATGATCGCCTCGGTCTTGGCGATGCCCGCGTTGGCCTGGTCATAGGTGGCCTGCGCGGCGTCGGCGGTCGCCTGCGGACCGAATTGACGCGCCGCCAGCTGCTTGGCGCGATCGAGCGCCAGCTGTGCGCCGGTTGCCTGCGCCTTATAGCTTGCGAGATCGCCCTGCTCGGGGCCGTCGAACAACTGCACAAGCGGACTTCCCGCTTTCACGGTGGCGCCTGCGGTGAACATGATGTCGGTGATGCGCCCCGAGACATCGGAAGTGACATTCACCTGATGCACGGCGGCGAGATCGCCGACCGCGATCATCAGGTTTGGAATGACTTCGGATTTGGCCTCGGCAACGGTGACGGTCGCCGGCGGCGGCTTATTGTTGGCGAAGAACTCCGCGATCTTGTGGCTGCGGAAGGCATTGAAGCCGACAAGCGCGCCCACCAGCAGCGCCAGCATTAGCCCGACGATGATGAACCAGCGCACCATCCGGACCGGACGGGCGCGCTGCTTCTCGGCGATCGGCCGGCCGGCGATATTGGCTTCAGTCACAACGTTCATGTCACGCACTTTCTGCAATGGCCGGCTGCCCCGGCGCCACATCGCGGTCCAGATAGGAGGCAATCGCGGTTTCGTTGAGCCCAATCCCGAGGAGAATGAATTCACAAAGCTGCCGTTCGAGATCGGCGGGGTCGCCATATTTCAGGCACGGCTCGGACGGCAGCCGCGTCAGCGTCGCCATCAGCACGGTGTGATGCGCAAACCAGAACAGGTTCATCGGCTCACGCCCGATCCGCCGCGCATCGTGCGCATCCACCGCACGCTCCAGCGAAGCGGTGAAGACAGCTCCCATCAAACCACTGATCTTTTGATAGATCAGCCGCGCGAATTCGCCGTCGTCGAGGTGGCTGGTGAGCATCAAGCGCAGACGCTGCGCTTCCTGCTGATCGGGCGCTTCCGCAACCCCCTGGAAGTGGCGGACCATTTCGCGGATCAGCACCACGAGCGTTTGGGTCGATGGCTTGAGCTCCAACAAGCGGTGCAGCGCCGGGTCGGCCGCGCACTCCTCGGAAAGGATTTCCGCATACAGCGCCGACTTGGTCGGAAAATGCTTGAACAGCAAGCCTTCCGAAATCGAGGCGGCAGCCGCCACGCTCTTGGTCGTGGTGCCGGCAAAGCCGTGGCGGGCAAAGCAACGCTTGGCGGCGCTCAGAATCAGCTGCCGCCGCAGGTCACTGGTCATGCGCAGGGTGCTCATGCTTGTAAGTAAGCACTCACCTTCGGAAAATGTCAAGAAACATTGCTGCGGTGCACCACGTCAACCAGGCTTGCTATCCAGGTTTGATCTTAGATCGGGCCGAATCCGAGCGCGCCGCGGATCCGCGTCACGATAAAGCTGCCATCGCGGCTGGCAAGCACGCGTTCCAAATTGGCGCTGTCGATCTTGATGCTGACAAAGCGTGGGCCTTTCGAGACGTCCTGCATGGAGGGCGTAAAGGCCTCGATCTCGGCCATGGTCGCGATCGCGCGCGCGTCCGATATCCCGCACGCCTTGGCCGCGCCGACGAGGTCAACGGTCGATGCCGTGTGGCTCGCCTGCCCGCCGGTTTCGCCGTAGACCTCGTTGTCGAGCACGATGATGGTGAGATTGCCCGGCTTCTGCAGGCCGACGGTTGCAAGGCTCCCGATGCCCATGAGCATCTCGCCGTCGCCGGTGATCACCGCCACCGGTAATTTTGGCTGCGCCAGCGCCACGCCCAGTCCAATCATGACCGCGCCGCCCATAGCGCCCCACAGGTAAAAGTTGCGGTCGTGGTCGCCGGCTGCGGCGATATCGTAGGTCGAAGCGCCGAGGCCGCCGACCACGATGGTCTGCTTGCGCCGCGCCAGCAGGGCAGCGACAACGCTGCGCCGTTCGAGAAGATTGGCCTTGCTCATTTGGTGAAAACCTTTGCGCCGATCAAACGTTGCGACAGCAGAACCGCGGTCGGCGTGCAGGCATTATAGGCCTGTCCGGCGCCGGCCTCGACCACCTCGCGCACCTCGTTTTCGTGCGAAGCCCGCAACACCTTGATCCCGGACAGTTCGAGCACGCCTGCCGTGCTCGAGCCCATCGGCACCTGCCACGGATTGAATTCGCCCCACTCCCCGCGCATGGTCACCAGCGTCAGGAACGGAAAGCGGAAAATTTGCGTCAGCGACAGCATGTTCACGCAATTGCCGACGCCGCTCGATTGCATCAGCAGCACCCCGCGCTGGCCGCCGGCCCAGGCGCCAGCCAATAGCGCCACGCCCTCCTCCTCCGTCGTCAGCGGAACCGCGCGCATCGTGGGCGCGGCCAGCACGCGCTCGATCAATTGCGAGTGCCCGGCGTCCGGCACGTAAGGCACCTGGCGGACATCGAAACGCTGCAAAATCGCGAAAATCTCCTCCGGCCAGGAGGCTGGCGCTTCGGAGGCGGCTTCGGTGCGGACGTGCATTTTCATTTCCGGTTGGCTAGGCGACACTGCATTCGGGGGCGGGACTTTAGACAGGGCCCGGCTTTGCGAAACAGCGAAAACGGCATATCGGTCTCCACTAAAGAGTATGGCAGCATGAATGCGAACGCGCGAGAGCTGGCGGCCGGTTTCGACATCGAGAAACTGACGGCCGAGTTCTATGCCGATCCCTACCCGACCTATCGGGCACTGCGAGAGCACGAGCCGGTCAAGCTTATGCCCAACGGTTCCTACTTCCTGACGCGCTATGACGATCTGCTCACCGCCTACAAGAACATCAAGCTGTTCAGCTCGGACAAGAAAAAGGAATTCGCGCCGAAATACGGCGCTTCCCCGCTCTACGAGCACCATACCACGAGCCTCGTCTTCAACGATCCGCCCGCGCATACAAGGGTGCGGCGGCTGATCATGGGCGCATTGTCGCCGCGGGCGATCGCGGAGATGGAGCCCAATCTGGTTGCCCTGGTGGATCGGCTACTTGATAACCTTGCCGCCAAGGGCGACGTCGATCTGATCGAAGACTTTGCCGCCGCGATCCCGATCGAGGTAATCGGCAATCTGCTCGCCGTGCCCGAGGAAGAACGTGCGCCGCTGCGGGGCTGGTCGCTGGCGATTTTGGGGGCGCTGGAGCCCGTGATCGGCACCGATGCGTTTGCGCGCGGCAACCACGCGGTGAGAGATTTTCTCGGTTACCTGAAAGGTCTGGTCGAGCGACGGCGCATCGGGCCGGGCAACCCCGAGCGCGACGTGCTGACGCGACTGATCCAAGGCGAGGATGGTGGCGAAGGCGATGGCGAACGGTTGACCGAGAAGGAACTGCTGCACAACTGCATCTTTCTGCTCAACGCCGGCCACGAGACCACCACCAATTTGATCGGCAACGGCCTGGTGGCGTTGGCCGCGCATTCGACGCAGAAAAAGCGGCTCATCGAAAATCCCGCTTTGATCAAAACCGCGGTTGAGGAAATTCTGCGGTTCGAGAGCTCGAACCAGCTCGGCAACCGCATGACCACGGAACGCGTCGAACTCGGCGGCGTCACCATGGCCGCCGGCACTTCGGTCACGCTCTGCATTGGCGCCGCCAACCGTGATCCCAGCCAATTCAGCGATCCGGAAAAACTCGACATCGGCCGCAACCCCAACCGGCATCTGGCGTTCGGCAGCGGCCCGCATCAATGCGCCGGCATGGCGCTGGCGCGGCTCGAAGGCGCGATCGCGATCTCGCGGTTTCTGGCGCGGTTTCCGTCCTACGCCTTGAGGGGCGCGCCGGTACGCGGCGGCCGCGCCCGTTTTCGCGGATTTCTGAGCATACCCAGCGTGGTAGCTGGATGACCTGACCCGTGAGGTGAGGCGCAATTTCAGTGGACGATGCCGGGCAATCCCACCATCAGGCCGCTTGTCCCTCACGCGAATGATCGAAGGGTCCGACTTCACGGATCACCTTGCAAATCTGGAGAAAGCCGCTGGCATAAAACTCGGCGTGTCCCCGCTTCATCGTTTCCACGTGCTCGGGATGCGTGCGCCAGGTTTCCAGCGCCTCTTCGGAAGCGAAGCGGAAAATGGTTATCTCCTCGCCATCGTCGGCCTTGAACGTCTTGACCGACTGAAAGCCTGGAAGATGGCTGACGATATCGTACATGCGTTCGCCCAACCGGTCGTATTCGTCCTGGGACGCGCCCTGGCGCAACTTCAGGTCTCCGACAACGAGCACTTCGTTGATCATTCTCATTCCCTTCGTGTGAAAATCGCCGCGGCACCTGCCCGGCAGGCGCGGGGCCTCTCCGCAACTTCGTACTCACACGGGCTTTTGTTACACCACCGAGCGATGCCGCGCGATGCAGGCCTGCAAGACCTCGTCCATCGGCTTTGCCCACCAGTCGTTGGAGAAGATCTCGATCTCGCAATATCCCGCAAATCCCTGCGCCTCGACTGCAGCGCGCAGCGATCTGATATCGATCACGCCGTCCCCCATCATGCCGCGGTCATTGAGAATGTCCTTGGTCGGCACCAGCCAGTCGCAGACGTGAAACGCCAGCAGGCGATCCTTTCCGGTTCGCGAAATCTGCGGCAGCAGGTCCGGATCCCACCAGATGTGATAGACGTCAAGCGCGACGCCGAGCGCACCGCTGCGGTCCGGGTCGAGCGCATCGCAAATATCGAGCGCGTGCTTGGTGGTGTTGACGCAGGCGCGATCGGCCGCATAGGCCGGATGCAGCGGTTCGATTGCAAGCGGCATCCCCGCCGTGCGCGCATAGTCCATCATCTCGGCGATGGCGTCTTCGACCTCTCCCCGCGCGGCCGCGATATCCTTCGACGGCGCACTTGCCGGCCGCGAATATTGCGGCAAGCCGCCAACCACCAGCACGATGCAGGGCGCGCCGAGCGCGCATGCCTCGTCGACCGCCCGGCGGTTATCGTCGCGCGCCTCGATGCGGTGCGCCGCGTCGGAAGTGAACATGCCGCCGCGGCAATAGCCGGATAGATCGAGGCTTGCGTCGCGCACCGCGCGCGCCACGCGCTCAAGACCGATCGCCCCGACCTGGTCGCGCCAGGGATCGATGGCGCGGATGCCGTGCCGCGCGCAGGCCTCGATGATCTGCAGCAGGTCGCCCTGCTGGCGGACGGTCGCGGTATTGAGCGACAGCCAGCGGTGATCGGAAGAAAAGTCCCGCATCACGCCTCGATGCCGCGCAGCGCCAACACCGCTTTCATGCGCCGTGTCGCGAGCTCGGGATTGGCAAGCAGCCCCGCTTGGTCCGCCAGCCGAAACAGCTCGGCCAGATGCAGCGTCGAGCGCGTGCTCTCCTGCCCGCCGACCATCGTGAAATGATCCTGATGGCCGTTGAGATAGGCCATGAACACGATGCCGGTCTTGTAGAACCGCGTCGGCGCCCTGAAGATGTGGCGCGACAGCGGCACCGTCGGGCCCAGCACGTCGTGGAAGCCGGCCGCGTCGCCGGCGGCGAGCCGCGACAGCGCGTAGGAGGCGGCCGGCGCGATGGCGTCGAAAATGCCGAGCAGCGCATGCGAAAAGCCTTGTTCGTCGCCAGCGATCAGTTCGGCATAATTGAAATCGTCACCGGTATACATCTTGACGTTATTGTCGAGCCGGCGGCGCATGTCGATCTCGCGCTGCTTGTCGAGCAGCGACACTTTGACGCCGTCGACCTTCGAGGCGTTGGCATTGATGACGCCGACCGCGACGTCCGTCGCCCGGTCGAGGTGCGGCGTGCCCCAGTAGTTCGAAAGCGCCGGATCGAACATGTCGCCGAGCCAGTGGATGATCACGGGCTGTGCGACCTGCGACAGGACGCGGTCATAGACTGTGGCGTAGTCGTCGGGGCTGCGGCCGATTTTGGCGAGCGCGCGGGACGCCATCAGGATGATGCGGCCGCCGGCTTTTTCGATCCGCCCGATCTGCTGCTCATAGGCCCGGATTACGTCGTCCAGGCTGTTTGCATCCTCCGCTGCGAGATGGTCGGTACCGGCGCCGGAAAACACCAGGGCATTGCCGCGCGCCTTCGCCGCTCTCACCGAGCGCTCGATCAATTCCAACGAGGTCGGCCAGTCCAGCCCCATGCCGCGTTGCGCGGTGTCCATGGCCTCCGCAACGCCGAGACCGAGGTCCCAGATGTGCTCACGAAACGCAATCGTCTTGTCCCAGTCGACGGCCGCGCTCAGCCAGGGATCGACGTCGGCGAGCGGGTCGGCCACGACATGGGCTGCCGAAAACGCCACGCGGTTCAGTGAGCCCTGAAGCTTGGCGGGAAACGTGCGTGACGCCGCGAGCCGATAAGTCTCGATCGTCCGGTTGGCGCTCGGCAATTTCAGCTGATACGACGAGACGGGCAACACCGGTTTGTTCATGGCTGCTCCCTCCTCACACCTTGATCGGCGCGACGTCGATCCAGCGCCGCTCGCGCCAGCTCTGCAGCGCGCATTCGGCGAGCTGCACGCCCTTGGCGCCTTCCAGTAGCGTGTATTTGTACGGCGCATCCTCGCAGACATGGCGAATGTACATTTCCCACTGTTCCTTGAAGCCGTTGTCGTAGGTGATGTTCTCCGGCAGCTTCTGCCAATCGGAATAGAAATCGTGCAGGCGCTTTTCGTCCGGATTCCACACCGGACGCGGCGTCGCCTGCCGCGCCTGGATTACGCAATCGGAAAGGCCCGCCACCGCCGAGCCATGGGTGCCGTCGACCTGGAAGGTGACGAGATCGTCGCGATAGACCCGCGTCGCCCAGCTCATGTTGATATGCGCGATCACGCCGCCCTTGAGGCGGAAGGTCGCGTAGGCGGAATCATCGGCCGTGGCCTTGTATTTCTTGCCCTTCTCGTCCCAACGCGCTGGGATATCCGTTGAGCCGAGGCAACTCACGCTTTCTACCTCGCCGAAGAGATTGTCGAGCACGTAGCGCCAGTGACAGACCATGTCGAGAATGATGCCGCCGCCGTCTTCGCTGCGGTAATTCCACGACGGCCGCTGCGCGTCCTGCCAATCGCCTTCGAACACCCAGTAGCCGAATTCGCCGCGCACCGCGAGCATGCGGCCGAAGAAGCCGGAATCGCGCAGGAAGGCGAGCTTCTTCAGACCCGGCAGGAACAGCTTGTCCTGCACGGTGCCGTGCTTGAGGCCCTTGGCGTTGGCGAGTTTCACCACCGCCACGGCCTCTTCGAGGTTGGTCGCGATCGGCTTTTCGCAGTAGACGTGCTTGCCGGCGTTGATCGCCTTGGTCAGCAGCGAGGGTCGCGCCTGCGTGGTCGCGGCGTCGAAGAATACGCTGTCGTTGTTGTTCGCCAACGCCTTGTCGAGGTCGGTGGTCCAGCGCTCCACCGCGAACCTCTTGGCGAGACGTTCGACTTTGTCCGCATCGCGGCCCACAAGAATCGGGTCGGGCTTGACGCGGTCGCCATTGCCGAGCAGCACGCCGCCCTGGTCGCGGATCGCAATGATGGAGCGGACCAGATGCTGGTTGAGCCCCATGCGGCCGGTGACACCGTTCATGATCACGCCGAGGCGTTGCGTTGTCATAGCCATTGCTCCTGCAGGGTTCTTGTTCTTGGTTGTCGAAGCGGCGACATCGTCGACCACTCGGGATGAACGGATGTGGCAAAACCCGGCGAGGTCAGTGACCCCGTCAACAGGTCGCCGTTGTGAATCGCCAGCCGGACGGTGTTTCTGCTGCTGGTATAGAGATCGGGGTGGGCTGCGAGAAACGATTCTGCCTCGCCGGCCGGCGTGTCGCCGAAGCCATCGACATAGTGATGGCCGTTGCGCTCGGCGTGGGTGACGCCGATCAAGGCGCCGAGTGCGAGATCCTGTTGCACGCCAAGTCCGGCCTGACAGGTCAGGTCTTCGGCCGTGACAAAGAATGTTCCGCCTTCCGCGCACCATTTGGCGGCGCGGGTCGCGTTGACGATCGACTTGTAGAGGCCCTTGCACGATTTCGACGAAATGCCGCGATAGCCGAGCGCGCGGGCGCTAAGGAATGCGTCATAAGAATCGTCGGCTTCGTCGATGATGAAATCGTGCTGGCCGAGCGCGCCGAGCGGCGAGGCTCGCGTAATATCGCGCGGCATCGGCTGCTCGATATAGAGCAATCTCGTTGCGATCGGCGCAAGCCGGCTGTCGCCGTCGAGGCGTTCGACCAAGCTGCTCAGACCCGCCAGGTCGGCATATTGTTCATTGGCGTCCAGCGTGACGCGGTAATCATGCGGCAGCGTGGCGAGCTCGCGTCCGATGCGGGTGAGCCGCGCGGCATCCGCTTCGGGATCGCCGTTGAGCTTGAGCTTGAAGTAGCGCGCGCCGGCATTTTCGCTGGTATCGACGACGCCGCAGGTGCCCTCGATCCGATCATCAAGGCCGACGGTGTGCCTGATCGCAACGCGATCGAGCCGGGCCGTTCGCGCCAGATATTGCGCGATGTCGCTGTCCCCAAGATCAGGCGACAACCGTGCATCGATGCCTGCGACATTCCCCGTCATGCCGTCGAAGAAATCAACGCCCACGCCGCGCAACAGCGCATCCAGGATCGCCTTGTCGATCTCGGCCGGCCCATAGGCGGCCGCGAGCGGCGGGATGTTTTGCTTCGCACAGGCCTCGACCTGCGCCGCGAGGCGCGACGCGTGCAGGCTGAACGCGGTCTCGAAGCCGGAGCCTGCCAGATAAAGCTCGCGCGCGATCGAAAGCGAACGCCTGAGTTCGTCGACGGTCTGCTCCGGCGAGAAATCGTTGCGCTTGTCGAACCATTTCGGCACGATCAATTCGGCGCTGGCGCCGATCGAGGTAGCCTTGCCTTCGATCTCGATCTTGGCGCGCACGAAAGCCTGTGGCGCGGCGTTGACGACCACAGCGCCAAACCGGAACGGCCGTATGAAGCGCACCGGCCGCTCGAAAAGCGAAATGTCCCGCACGGCGAAACGTGGTGGCATGGTCATAAGCCTCAATCCAGCGCGCTTTGGGTGAAGAAATGCTTGCGGATGCGCTGCACCAGTTCGGCAAAGGCGGGTTCGGCCATGGCGTCGAGCGAGCGCGGGCGCGGCAGCGGCACGTCGTAGATCGCGGCAATCGCGCCGGGCCGCTCGGTCATCACCAACACGCGATCGGCGAGAAACACCGCCTCCGGTATCGAATGGGTGATCAGCAGCACGGTCTTGCCGGTTTCGCGCTGAATACGCATCAGCTCGACGTTCATGCGTTCGCGCGTCATGGCGTCCAGCGCGCCGAACGGCTCGTCCATCAGCATGATCTTGGGATCATGCACCAGTGCCCGGCAGATCGAGGCGCGCTGCTGCATGCCGCCGGACAATTGCCAGGGCAGCTTCTTCTCAAAGCCTTCGAGCCCGACCAGCTTCAACAGCGCCTTGGCGCGCGGCAGATATTCCTCGCGGGAGAGCCGCTTCATGTCGATCGGCAGCATCACGTTGTTGAGAATGTTGCGCCAAGGCAATAGAAGCGAATTCTGAAACACGATGCCGACATTGCCGTGCGGTTTTGTCACCGCTTCGCCCTCGACGAAAATCTCGCCGCTCGACGGCGGCAGCAGGCCGGAGATCATCTTCAGGAGCGTGGACTTGCCGCAGCCGGAGGGTCCGACCACGACAAAGAACTCGCCGGCATTGATATGGAAATCCAGCGGCCGCAGCGACGGCACGTCGCCGTCGCGCGAGCGATAGGTTTTCGACACCCCGGACAATTGAATGCCAGGCGTGGCGGCGGCCGCGCGATCGGACGCGACGCGAAGATGATGCGCGCCCGATTGATTGGCGGCTGACGTTTTGGTCGCTGCGTTCATGGGGGCAGATCCCGATCGTACCCAGCCGCTCCTCCGCCCGTCATCGCCCGGCTCGACCGGGCGATCCAGTACACTGCGGCGTAAATTATGGAAACAAACTGGCAGCGCGGGCTACAGGATGCCCCGTTTAAAGCGGGGCATGACAGTGGAGGATTGATTGCGTCGCATCGATACATGCTCTAGCCAGGTCAATGTCTAGCGCGCCTACTTCGGCAGATAATCACTGGTGTAAAACGCCTTCGGATTTTCCTTGGCCTTGGCATCGAGGCCGCCATATTCGACCATCAGGTTCACGGTGTCGGCCATGTTCTGATCGGTCACCTGGAACGGGCGCTTGGCCTTGGTTTCCGACGTCCGATAAAGCGGGATCGTGAGCTCAAAGCCTTGCGTGAGCGTATCGATCTTGCCGCCTTTCGGATTGGCGTCGAGGATCGATTGCGCGGCGACCTTGGGGTCCTTCTCGGCGGCTTCGACCGCCTTGGTGGTCGCCGACATGAAGCGTTTGACCAGATCGGCATTGGCCTTGACGTAGTCGGTGTTGGCGACGATGCCGGATGAGACCATGTTGATGCCGTAGTCGGCGAATTTGATCGGATAGACGTCCTTGCCGGTGGCGTCCTTGATCTTCATCGACTGATCCATCACGTAGCCGAGCAGCAGATCGGCCTGGCCGTTGATCACGGCGTTGAGCTTGGTCTGGCCGTCGCCGGCAACCGTGGTGAAGTCGCTTTCCTTGAGTCCGGTTTTCTTCAGAAACAGCGGCCAGATCTGCGTCATCGAATCCGCCGGCGTGATCGCCACCGTCTTGCCCTTGATATCCGTGGGCTTCCTGATGTTCTTGTCGACAAAACCCATTACCGACATCGGGCTCGTCTGCAGCAACACGCCGGTGGCGATCACGGGCGCGCCCTTGATGGCGGCGCGCATCATGGTGGGCACGTCGACGTAGCCGAAATTGGCTGTCTTGGCCGCGACCGCCTGGGTGGTTGCCGCCGAGCCGCGGCCTTCCTGAATTTCAAGATCGATATTCTCAGCCGCGTAGAGGCCCTTGGCCTTGCCGTAGTAAAAAGGCGCGTGCTCGCCATAAACATACCAGTTGAGCATCAGCACGACCTTGTCCGCGGCCGTTGCCGGCAGCACCGAAACCGCCGTCCAGATCACCAGCGTTGCCAACGCCGCTATCAATCGCACCATGTCATCCTCCCGTCTTCGTCATTGCGAGGAGCGACAGCGACGAAGCAATCCATTTCTCAGCTTGCGGCACCGTGGATTGCTTCGCTTCGCTCGCAATGACGATTAATCTCTTGGTTGTTCCGTGCAATGATCCTTTAGGCGGCGATAATGATGTCCTCGCGTTGGCTGACATGCCAGGGAACCACAAGACGCTCGATCCGATCCACGATCCAGAACAGGACAACGCCGAGCAACGCCAAAATCACCAACGCTGCGAACATGGTCGGCAGGTCGAAGGTCCCGATTGAGCGCTGCAGCACGTAGCCGATGCCGGAATTGGAACCGACGAATTCGCCGACCACGGCGCCGACCACAGCCAGCGTGACCGATACTTTCAGGCCGGAAAAGATCGCCGGCATCGCGTGCGGCAGATTGACCGCGCTGAAGACATGGAAGCGACTGCCCTGCATGGCGCGGGCCAGATCGACCATGTCGGGATCGACCGACTTGAAGCCCTGCACGGCGGAGACCACCACCGGAAAGAATCCCAAAAGGAAGGCCGAGATCACTTTTGGAAAAATACCGAAGCCGAACCAGACCACGAACAGCGGCGCGATCGCGATCTTCGGCACCGATTGCGAGAACACCAGAAGCGGATAGACGTAGCTCTCCACCGTCTTCGATCCCGCGATCAGCATCGCAACGGGGATGCCGAACGCGGCCGACAGCAGAAAGCCGCAGATCGTCGCATAGGTGGTGGGCCATGCCTGCCGCATCAGTTCCGGCCAGTCGTTCCACAGCACGAGGACGACATCGACCGGCGCGGGAATTTGATAGGGCGGAATCTTGAACAGCCGGATGGTCAGGTCCCAGGCGACCACAATGAAAATCAAGAACAGGAACGGGCGAACCCACGCCGCGTTCAGTGCTCTCGACACGCCCCCCAAGCTGTGCGGTTCGGCCAAGTTGCTCTCCTCGTGATCGGCTTTGCGAAAGAAATTAACTCGTTGGATAAATACTGTCCAGCGGTTTTCCCCGCGCATTTTTCAGGTCGTCCCTGCGAAAGCAGGGACCCATACACCGCGGCCCTTCTTGAGGCACGGCTGACGGAGGGTTTTCGCAACAACTGAAGCCTGTGGTTATGGGTCCGTGCTTTCGCAGGGACGACGACAGATATGTTCAAACGCTATGGTGTGCCGGCGCCACCACCTTTGGCGCCTTATCCTTGCCGAAAGCCGCCAATGATTTCCCGGTCAAGGCCGCCAGCACCAGCGCGACCATATGATTGAGGCGCTCCTCGCGGGCTTCCTCCTTGAGGAGATCGCGGCCGAAGATCACGCTCAAGGTCGCGCTGTTCGACAGATAGAAGAAGCACAGCGCGGCGATGGATATATAAAGCTGCACCGGATCGACCGCGACGACAAAATCGCCGCTTTCGACGCCGCGTCTCACCACCGTGCGGATCATCTCGACGAACGGCGAATGCATCGATTTGACCTTGGTGGAACGCTTGAGATGCCGCGCCCCGGCCAGGTTTTCGGTGTTCAACAGCGCCAGGAATTCCGGATTGCGCAGGAAATAATTCCAGGTGAAATCGATCAGACGCGCGATCGCCTTGGGCGGGCCGAGATGTTCAAGGTCAAGCCCGCGCTCCTCGACCCTGATTTTCTCATAGGCGCCTTCGAGCACGGCGACATACAGCTCTTCCTTCTTGCCGACGTGGTAATACAGCATGCGCTTGTTGGCGCCGGCTTTCGCCGCGATCCGATCGACGCGCGCGCCGGCAAGCCCGTGGGCGGCGAATTCCTGCTTCGCGGCCTCGAGAATGCGAAGCCGCATCCCCGCCGGATCGCGCTGCCATTTTTGCATTCGCTTGGTCTTGATCACGACTGTCGTCCGTTCATTCGGGAAGACGCATGTAGCACGCAAAGCGGGGCTTGAGAATGAAGCGTGCACCTCCTCCCTTCTCCCCTTGCGGGAGAAGGTGGCCATAGGCGGCCTCCGGCCGCCGTTCTTCAGTAGGACGCCGATGCTTTGCATCGGCTATGCGAAGTCCGTGCCGGATGAGGGATCGGTCTCCGCGGAGAGTACCCCTCACCCGCCCTCGCTTGGCTCGGGCACCCTCTCCCACAAGGGGAGAGGGGAAGAGTCATTCCTCCCGCGCCGTCCGCTCCAGCAACAGCGTGTGCACGCCGCAGGTGGTGTCCCGAACGCTCATCACCCGCGTGCCCGGCTTGCGGCCGGCGCGCACTTCGGAGACATCGATCCCTGCCGCGATCAGCCGCGCGCGGGCCGCGTCAATGTCGGCGACGCGCCAGCTCAATCCCCACAATTTGTCGTGGGCCTGATCACTGCCGGCGACAGGCCGCTTCACCAGCTCGACGATCAGGTCGCCGCAGCGGAAGAACATCAGTTGGCCCCAATCCCGATGCGAGCGGTCAAGCGCCAGTTCGAGATCGAGCCGCGCGCCATAGAGCGCAGTCGCGCGTTCGCAATCCTCGGTCGAAACCACGACGTGATCGAGGCCCAAAACCGGCGCCAGAGAATTCGCCGCCGATCGGGGGCGTTCCTGGCCCAGTTCGAGGAAAAACATCCGAACGCCCCGCGTCAGATCGGTGGCGGCGCGGGTGCGCTTCCAACGCAAAATGCCGCCCGAGTCCAGATCGCGGCTCTCGACCTCGGCGACCGGGTCCGGCTTGAGCGCGACACGATCGAGCTTGCGATGCATTTTCTCGATATCGCCGACGCGGAAACAGATGCTGGCGAGCCCCTCGCCCGATAAGCTGATCACCTCGCGAATGCGTTCCGCCGTGGGCGAGTTGCCCGCCGGCGCCATCAGCTCCAGCGCCATGTTGTCGAGGGAAAACAGCACGGTCTGCGCGCCGTCGCTCGCACTTCGCCACGACGGCTTGCGCCCGAGCAACCGCGCATAGGCTTTGGTGCCCGCCTCGATGTCCTCGATCAGCGCGACGACGTGATCGAGACCGGAGATCACGGGAACAGTCCGCGCGTGTTCTTGGCGGCGCGGACTTTTTCCACGCCGATCGCCATCGCCGCGGTGCGGTGCGGGACCTTTTCGACCCTTGCCCGAGTCACCATGTGATCGAACGCGCGGTCGAGAATTTGATATTCGCGCCGCATCACTTCCTCTTCTTCCCAGAACAATTGCTGCAGATCCTGGACCCATTCGAAATAGCTGACCACGACGCCGCCGGAATTGCAGAGGATATCCGGGATCAGGAAAATCTCGTCCTGGCGTTTCTCCAGCACCAAATCGGCATCCGGCGTGGTCGGTCCGTTGGCGCCCTCCGCCAGCACCCGGCATTTGAGATTTTGCGCGACCTGTGCATCGATCACGCGCTCCATCGCCGCCGGCACCAATACGTCACAGCGCAAGGTGAGAATTTGGGCGGGATCGAATGTCAGCTCGTTGGAAAAACCCGCGATACTGCCGTGCGCGGTGGTGTGCCGCATCAGCGCCGGTATATCGAGGCCGGCGGCGTCGTAAAGCGCGCCGGTGTGATCGGACACCGCGATCACCTTGAGGCCGAATTGCTGCAAGCCGAGCGCCGCATAGGAGCCCACATTGCCAAAGCCCTGAATCACCGCGGTGGCGCCGCCGAGCTCGATCGCAAGTTCGTTCAACACCCGTTTGGCGAGGTGCGCCACCCCGCGCCCGGTGGCTTCGCGACGGCCCAACGTGCCGCCGGAGGAAACCGGCTTGCCGGTGACGATCTCGGTGACGGTGCGTCCCTGGTACATGGAATAGGTGTCCATGAACCAGGCCATCACCTGCTCGTTGGTGCCCATGTCCGGCGCCATCACGTCGGTATGCGGGCCGACGAACGGAATCATCTCCTGCATGTAGCGCCGCGACAGCCCTTCCAGCTCACGCTTGGAGATGGTCGAAAGGTCGACCCGAACGCCGCCCTTGGCGCCACCATAGGGCAGGCCCACCAGCGCACATTTCCAGCTCATCCAGATCGCCAGCGCCGCCACCTCGCCGATGTCGACGCTGGGAGCAAACCGTGTGCCGCCCTTGGTTGGACCAAGCGTGAGATGATGCTGGACGCGATAGCCTTCGAACACGGCGACCGAGCCGTCGTCGCGGTGGATCGGGCACGAGACGGTGATCGCCCGCTTCGGCAACAGCAGCCGGTCGCGCTCGTCAAACGGGATCGACAAGTGATCGGCGATCACGCCGAACTGGTTCACCGCCATGTCGAACACCGGCCCGGAATAGACGGTCATCGTCGCCTCCCTATATCTCTCTGCAAGGAACCCCAACCAGCCGCGAGCCGTTGGATCGGCGCGGCAGACTGACGCCCACCAACGGTCGTAGTCCGGCCTCATGGCCATCTCAAGCATTTAAGATGGAGCTTTGCGAATAATTTCAGCGAATGCTCGGGCATAACCGGTGCTAATGTAGGGCGCCGGGTGTGACCACCCACTAAGCCACGACGGAAAACGAATGCAGGCCCTCTTCATCGGACAAACTTATATCGACGTCACCTTCATTACCGACCATATGCCGACCGGCGACGAGAAGCACGTCGCCTCGGCCTATGCCGTCTCGTTCGGCGGCAACGCCGTCACCGCGGCGTTCTGCTGTGCCAAGCTCGGAATTGTGCCGGACCTGATCGCCACCGTCGCCAATGACTGGCTGGGGCGGATGTTTCAGGATATGAGCGCGAAATATGGAATCTCGATCCATCCGCGCAAGGTCAACTCCTCGTCGCTTTCGTTCATCATGCCGAAGGACGGCAAACGCGCCATCGTGCGCTGCCGCGACGACGAGCATATCCATCCCTTCCCGCTTTTGAATCTCGGCGGCTGCCGCGCGCTGCACGTCGACGGCCACCAGCCGGACGCGGCGATCCACTACGCCAAACTGTGCCGCGAGGCCGGCATCCTGACATCGCTGGACGGTGGCGGTTTGCGGGTCAATACCCACGAACTGCTGGAGTTCATCGACGTTGCCATCGTCGCCGAGCGGCTGTGCGAACAGATGGACTTAACTGTCGAAAAAATGCTGGACTATCTCAAGAGCCGCGGCTGCCGGGTCGGTGGCGTTACCTTGGGCGAACGCGGCCTGCTCTGGTATGACGAGACAGGCAACCTTCGCGCGCTGCCGGCACTTCCGATTCCGCGCGAGCGCGTACTCGATACCAACGGCGCGGGCGACGTGTTTCACGGCGCCTATGTCTATTCCTACCTCGCCAACCCCGGCAAAAGCTGGCAGGACCATTTCGATTTTGCGCGCGCGGCATCGACCTACAAGATCCAGCGCCTCGGCAACGAAGCGGGCCTGCCGTCGCTGGCCGACATCGAGGCGGTCAGGCAGGAGTTTGCGGTCAGGGCGTAAAGAAGCCAACACCGCTATCTCAACGAGTCGTCCCCGCGCACGCGGGGACCCATAGCCACGAGCGTTTGTTATTGCGGGAAGCCTCAGCCAACCCGCCCCATCGAAAGGCCGCGGAGTATGGGTCCCTGCTTTCGCAGGGACGACAAAAATATGCTTACGCCAAAGCCGCCTTTAAATCGAAACTCAAATCCGCCGCCTGCTCCGGTTCGATCGACCGGTTCAGCCCAAGGGCCTTGCGCCCGAACACATGGTCGGCGGCGCGGTTGACGGACTCGATGCCGACCAGTTGTCCTGATTTGTAGCAGAAGGCCGAGAACGATCGCCCCTCGCGGTCGCCGCGCACCACCACGCGGTCATAACCGGTGGTGAGCCCCGCGATCTGCAGCTTGTCGTCGCCCTGATCGCTCCAGAACCACGGCAGGCCATCATAGGTCCTGGCGTCGCCGGTTAGGCGCGCCGCGACGCAGCGCGCGTGATCGGTGGCGTTCTGGACCGATTCCAGCCGCAGCGAGCCACCGAAGCGGGGGCTTGCGAACAACGCGCAATCGCCGATCGCCGAAATGTTGGGGTCGGCGGTCAATAATTGCTCGTTGACGATAATTCCGGAGGCGACCGGCAGGCCGGCTTCCGCCGCCAGTTCGACGTTGGGCAAGACCCCGACACCGACCACGACCAGATCCGCCGGCACATGGCGGCCGTCGCTGAGGCTGACGCCGGTGACGACGGCGCCATCACCCTCGATGCTGGTGGCTTGCACGCCGAGATGGATGCGGATGCCTGCCGCGGTGTGCCGGGCCTGGAAATATTCCGAGATTTCGGCGGTGACTGCGCGCGCCATCACGCGGGTGCCGAGTTCGACCACATCCACCTCGAGGCCCTTGGCGCGCGCGGTGGCGGCGAACTCGAGGCCGATGAAACCTGCGCCGATCACCACGACATGGCGGGCGGAGCCGATGCGCTGCCGAAGCGCCTCGCTTTCGTCGAGGATTCGCAGGTACCGAACGTCTTTCAGATTGGCGTTAGGCAGATCAAGCAGGCGATTGCGCGCGCCGGTGGCAAGCACCAGATGCCCGTAATCCAGAAATGAGCCCGAGGCGAGCAGAAGCCTGCGCGCGGCACGGTCGATGAAGGCAGCGCGGTCGCTGATCAATTCGATGTTCTGCTCGCGATAGAATTTATCCGGCCGAAACATCAGGCTGTCGGGGCGGCCTTCGCCCTTCAGATAGGCCTTGGACAGAGGCGGCCGCTGATACGGCAGATGCGCCTCGTCGTTGATCAGGCAGATACGCTCGCTGTAGCCGTGCTGCCGCAACGACGCGGCGGCCTGAAAGCCCGCGTGTCCCGCGCCGACGATCAAAACTGTTCCCTGGGTCATTCGGTCAGACCGGCACGACGCGAAGCGGCAGGCGTTCGAAGCCGCGCAGCGTGTTGTTCAATCGCCGCTCCGGCTCGCCGGTCAGTTCCAGCGACAAAACCCGTTTGGCAAGCGCCGTCAAAATCGCCTCCGTCTCCAATCGGGCGACCGCTTGGCCAACGCAGCCATGGATGCCGGTGCCGAAGGTCATGTGTCCGGCCGCGCGGCGGGTGACGTCGAACGTGTCAGGCCTGTCCCATCGGCGCGGGTCGCGGTTGGCGGCGGCAAGAAACAACAGCGCCTTCTCGCCCTCCCCCAGCCGCACGCCGGCGACGTCCACGGCCCGGGTGGTGGTGCGGAAGAAGGTCTGCACCGGCGCCTCGAAGCGCAGCACCTCCTCGAACGCGCCGCGGATCAGGCTCGGGTTTTCGCGAAGAACCCGCCACTGCTCGGGATAGCGCGCCATGCAGAAGAGCGCGTTGCCAAGCCCATAGACGGTGGTATCGATCCCGGCCGAAAGGAAGGAGCGCACCAACATGCCAGCCTCCTCCTCCGACAACTCGCCGGCATCGACGGCTTCGAAAATATGCATGCCCAATCCGCCGGCGGCCAGCGCCGCGCGGCTGCACTTCGACATGATCCAATCGCGGACCGGCCCGGCATTGGCCATCGCCTGGTTGAACAGGTCGTTGCGGGGGCCGAACGAGTTGAACACCATGCCGCCATAGGGCAGCAGGTTCTCGCGGCCCTCCTCGGAAATCCCCACCGCATCCGGAAACACTTTCAGCGGATAGGCTTCGGCAAGATCGGCCACGCCGTCGAATTCGCGCCGTTCGACGAGCCGCGCGATCAGCTTCTCCGCCTCGCGCTCGAAGCTATCGCGCAAATTCCTGATGGCCGCCGGCGACAGGATGCGCGTCAGCACGGCGCGGGTGCGGGTGTGCAGCGGCGGATCGGCTTCCAGGATAATGCTTGGCGGACGCCACGGCGGCTCTTTGCGGAAATCGCTCAAACCGACGCCGGCTGAGGAGCAATAAGTTTGCCAGTCGGTCAGGGCATCGCGAACCTGCTCGTGCCGGGCCATCGCCCAGATGCCGTATTGCTCGAGCCATACCACCGGGCCAGCCTCGCGCATTGCCTCATGATGCGGATAGGGGTCGCGCAGGAAGCCGTGCGAAAACGGATCGACGGTCGAAACCGGGCGGCTCAATGTTGCCTGATCGCTCATCACGCCTGCTCCAGTTCCCGGCAGTTGCCGATTCCGAAATGAATGTCACCCTCATGGTTCGAGACGGTGCAAGCGCCTCCTCACCGCGAGGTGGCATTTTGCCGACTTCGCCGGGGATTGTCACCTCTCGGCTTCTGCTATTTAAATGGCCAGCGATGTCGCCGATACTTGGACCCCTTTAATAGTTGGACCCGTTGCAGATGCCGACGCCCGAACCTACTACCGCCTCCTCGCCTGACGATCCGGCGCTGCTTCGGATCGAAGGTCCGATCGCCACCATCACGCTGAACCGGCCGGCGGCGTTCAACTCGATCGATCTTTCGATCGCCAAAAAGCTCGAGCAGCTCGCCGCGGCAGTCGAGGCGTCGGACGATATCCGCGTGCTGGTGATCGAAGGCGAAGGCCGCGCGTTCTGCGCCGGCGGCGATCTGCAAACCATCGGTGCTGCGGCGGCGGCCGACACCGTCGCGCCCGTGGTCGGCGAGCTCCTGCAGCATTACCATGCCTTCATCACGACCTTGCGGCGGATGCCGAAGATCGTGCTGGCAAGCGTCCACGGCTCGGCCGCCGGCGCCGGGCTCTCGCTCGCCTTTGTCGCGGATCTCTGCATATCCGCCGAAGACGCCCGCTTCACCCCGGCCTATGCCAAGCTTGGGGTATCGCCCGATGGCGGCGGCACCGTTGGCGTCGCGGCCAGCGTCGGCGCCCGCCGGGCCCTGCAGATCTTTCTCGCCGAAGACAGCTTTTCGGCCGTGCAAGCCTTCGAGTGGGGCCTGGTCGCGAAACTCGTCCCCGCGGTTGAACTGAAAGCGGCGACCCGCGAACTGGCGCATCGCCTGGCGCAGAACGCGCCGGCGGCTCTGGCGGCGACCAAAGCGCTGATCCACCGCGCCCATATCACGCCGATCGAGCAACAACTCGACGCCGAGCGCGACGCCATCATCGATTGCATGCACACCGACGAGTTCCGCGTCGCGGTGAAGAAGTTCGCGAGCAAGGGGAAGTAGGCCGGGATATTTCGTCCTCGCTGTCGTCCCTGCGAAAGCAGGGACCCGTACGCCATGACGCCGATGTTTCGAGAGGTGTAAGTCACCTTCGCTCGCGCCGCATCACTCAGGGCCGGTGGTTGGGTCCCTGCTTTCGCAGGGACGACATCCGTGGACTGTGCTAACGGCCAGCATTCACTGCGGACAAATATACCCCGTACCCGCGGGCGACTTGAAGCAGCCGACCGATTCCGGAATGACATGCTTCGGCAACCACAGCACCACACTGGGAAAATAGATCGTGAAGGTGATGGTCACCAGGAACACGACATAGATCGGCAACGCCGCGCGCAGCGCCTTGCCAAAACTGACGCCGACGAATTTCGACGCCATTAACAGCACCAGCCCGTAGGGCGGCGTGATCAGGCCGAACGCCAAGGTGGCGATCAGCACCACGCCCATGTGAACGCCGTTGATGTCGCCGGCTTGGGTGAGCGCGTTCACCAGCGGCATGAAGATGATGATGGTCGGCACCGGCTCGATGAAATCGCCGACCACGGTAAACAGCAGCACCAACAGCAGCATCATGTAATGCGGGTCGTTGCCGGCGATCGAGATGATCCAATCGGCGATGACGATGGCGCCGCGCAGATAAGCCAGCATCCAGCCGAAGGCATTGGCGGCGCCGATGGTGATCAGCGGCAGGGAGAAGATCAGCCCGGCGAGACAGAAATCGTACGGGATTTTCCGGATATGCCCGCGGTTGAGCGCGGGAACCACGACCGCGATGATCCATATCACGGCGACGACACCCGCCTCCGTCGGGGTGAACCAGCCGGTGAGAATGCCGCCGAGCAGGATCACCGGAATCATCAGCGGCAGCGCCGCATCGCCGGTTGCGAACACGATCTGCCGCAACGGCGCCCGCGGCTTGCGCATGCCGGAGGGCCCGAAGAAATAGCAATAGATCATCAGACCGAAGCCGATCATGAATCCGGGCACCACGCCGGCCATGAACAGGCCGGCGATCGAGACGTTGCCGACCGCGCCATAGACCACGGCGGTGATGCTCGGCGGCACCAATGCCGCGATGGTGGAAGCGGACGCGATGATCGCGGCGATGAAGGCGGGGCTGTAGCCCTCACGCTTCATCGGCCCGCCCAGCGCGCGGCTCATCACCGCGACGTCGGCAGTGGTTGATCCCGACATTTCCGAGAAGAACATGCTGAAGACGACGACGACCTGCGACAGCCCGCCCCTGATATGTCCGACCAGCGACAACGACAGATTGGCGATCCGCACCACGACGTTGGCCGAACTCATGAGCTCGCCGACCAGGAGGAAAAACGGTATCGCCAGCAGCGCTTCCGAATCGACACCGTCGAAGATCTTCTGGATGATCGCCGCCAGCGAAACGTCGGTCAAAAGCGCGCCGACGAAGACGCCCGCCATCAGCGAAAACGGCACGGGCACGCCGAGATATCCGAAAAACAGAAAGCAGAACGACATCAGCGCCAGGATGACCGGTGCGCTCAAGGCCGCGCCCTCGTCTGCAGGCTGGTTTCAACCGGCGGTATCGGAAAGTCGTCCTCGCGCGGCTCCGGATGGTCAAATCCATTGCGGATGCCGTTGATCAGTTGTTCGATCGTGAACAGCGCGATCAGCGCGCCGGCGAGCGGGATCGCCGCGTAGAGCGAAGCGATCGGCGTGCCTGACGGAAGGCGGAAACTGCCGAAGCCCCTCAGGTAATTGATATAGCCGAACCAGATCAGGCAAAACGCCACGCCGAGCACCACGATGCGGATGATGATCTCGACCGTCAGCCGCGCTTTGCCGTGCAACGCCTCGGAGATCGCGGTCAGATACAGATGATCGTTGCGGCGGGTGGCAACCGCGGCGCCGATGAAGATCGCATAGATGAACAGGGTCGAGGTGACCTCCTGCAGCCACAGCCAGGGATAGCCGATGGTGCGCGTGACGATGTCGAACGTCACCGAGAGCGAGAAGCCGAAGCACAACAGCCCGCACAGCATCATCAGCGCCAGTTCGAGCCGGTCAAACGCCCGCCATTTCAGGTGATGCTGCCGCTGCAGCACCAGTTTGTCGGCGATGGACATTTTTTCGGAGTCTCCGTCGTCCCAGATCAAGCTCTCGTCGTCCCGGCGAACGCCGGGACCCATAACCCCCGGCGTTTATTGTCTGCAAAAGGTGGCTGCCTAATCGCCCCGTTGATGAGCCGCGGCGTATGGGTCCCGGCGTTCGCCGGGACGACTCGTGAGGTGCCAGGCTTCCAACCTAGTTGATCGCCCGGATCAGCGTCTTGATTTTGTCGGCGTGCGGGCCGAGCTCCTTGGCGAGTTTGTCGAGATAGGGATCGGCGATCGCCGTGAAGCCAGACTTGTCGACGTCGGCCACGACCTTGACCCCGATCGACTTCAATTTCTCCAGCGATTGATGCTCGAGCTCGATCGCTTTCGCCGGCTGATTCTTGTTGACCTCGTCGGCCGCGGCCTGCACCCAGCCCTGCTGCTCCGGGTTGAGGCTGTTCCATAATTTGTCGCTGACCCAGACCAGGCTGTTGTTGGCCTCATGCTCGGTGATCGACAACACCGGTGCTACTTCATAATGCTTGTTGGCGAGGTAGACATTGATGCCGTTTTCCGCGACATCGACCACGCCGGTCTGCAGCGAGGTGTAGACGCTGCCGAACGGCATGTGCACGATCTGGGCGCCATAGGCAGGGAACATGGTGTCCTCGGTGGGCGTCGCCTGCACCCGCACCTTCAGTCCCTTCATGTCGTCGATCTTCCTGATTTCGCGCTTGGAATACATGTGGCGAAGACCGAGCGTCGCCAGCGCGACGACGCGGGCGCCCTGCACCGTCTCCGATATCATCGCCTTGACGGCCTTCGATACTTCGGGGTCGGCGATCGCCTTGATGAGGTGCTTTTCGGAGCGGAACAGGAAGTGCATCGACATCACGCCGGCCTGCGGTGACAGGGTCGCGGCGTTGGCCGAGGAGGAAATGCAGAATTCGACGTCACCGGATTTCACGAGCTGCAGGACCTGCGGCTCCTGTCCGAGCTGCGCGCCCGGATATTGATCGATCAGCATGGTGCCCTTGCTGAGCGTCTTGAGCTTGTCGGCAAAAATGTCGCCGAGGATTCCGTAGCCCGTGGTTTTCGGCTGATCGTAGGCAAAGCGATAATGCTTCACCTCCTGCGCCTCCGCGCTTGCGGTGAACAAGATCGAGGTCGCGGCGAACGCCGCAACGACTATCCCTCTTGGGCCGCCCATCCCGTTGCCTCCCCTTGTTTGTGATTTTCTCAATCATCCCATCGGGGTTGTTCAAATGTCAATCAAACATAGGACGCAGGGCCTGGGCGGGATCAGCGGTTATTGCGAAAGGACGTCATTGCGAGGAGCCGACGGGTCGCGCGAATGCGCGCCCGATGACAGGCTCTGCGACGAAGCCATCCAGCCTTCTTGGTGAGGTGGATTGCTTCGCTAACGCTCGCAATGACGGAAAACTACCCCTTCCCCGTTCCGCGCATGAAATCGAAATCGCAGCCTTCGTCGGCCTGCAGGATGGTCTCGTTGAACAGATGCGCATAACCGCGCTGGGCCCAATCTGGTGTCGCCTCAAGCTTCAGCGCCGCGCGGCGCTTGTCGAGCTCAGTGGCGTCGACCAACAAATCGATGCTGCGGTTGGCGACATCGAGCCGGATCATGTCGCCACTCCTCACCAGCGCCAGCGGGCCGCCGACCGCGGATTCCGGTGTGATGTGCAGCACGATGGTGCCGAACGCGGTGCCGCTCATCCGCGCGTCCGAAATCCGCACCATGTCCTTGACGCCGGTGCGCGCCAACTTCATCGGGATCGGCAGATAACCCGCCTCCGGCATGCCCGGGGCGCCCTTGGGCCCGGCGTTGCGCAGAACCAGCACGTCGTCGGCGGTGACATCGAGCGCGGGATCGTCGACCCGCCGCGTCATGTCTTCGACGGATTCGAACACCACGGCGCGGCCGGTATGCTGCAACAGCCTGGGGCTCGCCGCCGAATGCTTGATCACGGCGCCGCGCGGCGCGAGATTGCCATGCAGCACCGCCATCGCGCCTTCCGGCTTGATCGGGTTTTTTCGCGCGCGGATGACATCCTGTCCCGGCACGTCCTCGGCGGCGGCAACCACCTCACGCAGGCTCGCACCGGTGACGGTCTTGGCATCGAGGTCGATCAGATCGCCGAGCTGCGCCATCAGTTTCGGCAACCCCCCGGCATGGTGGAAATGCTCCATGTAATGGGCGCCCGACGGCTTCAGGTCGATCAGCACCGGCACCTCGCGGCCGAGCTTGTCGAAGGCTTCCAGCTCGATGCGATGGAGGGTGCGGTTGGCGATCGCCGTCAGATGAATGAGACCGTTGGTCGATCCGCCGATCGCCTGCAGCACCACCTGCGCGTTTTTGAACGAGGCCTTTGTCAGGAGTTCGCTGGGCTTTGGACCTTTCGCCTTGGCGAGGCCGGCGGCGACCTTGCCGCTCGCCTCCGCCAGGCGAAAGCGCTCGGCATGCGGGGCGGGAATGGTGGCGCTCATCGGCAGCGACAGGCCCAGCGCTTCGGTGATGCAGGCCATGGTAGAGGCGGTACCCATCACCATGCAGGTGCCGACGGAAGGCGCGAGCCTGGCGTTGACGGCCTCGATCTCGACCTCGTCGATTTCACCGCCGCGAAACTTTCCCCACAGGCGGCGGCAATCGGTGCAGGCGCCCAGCACCTCGCCCTTGTGATGCCCGACCACCATCGGCCCCACCGGAATAACGACGGTCGGCAGATCGGCCGAGACCGCGGCCATGATCTGCGCCGGCAAGGTCTTGTCGCAGCCGCCGATCACCACCACTGCGTCCATCGGCTGGGCGCGGATCATCTCCTCGGTATCCATCGCCATCAGGTTGCGCAGATACATCGAGGTCGGATGCGAAAAGCTTTCCGCGATCGAGATGGTCGGGAACACCATCGGCATCGCGCCCGACAGCATCACGCCGCGCTTCACCGCTTCGATGATCTGCGGCACGTTGCCGTGGCAGGGATTGTAGTCGCTGTAGGTGTTGGTGATGCCGACGATCGGCCGGTTCAGCGCATCATCCGAATAGCCCATCGCCTTGATGAAGACCTTGCGCAGGAACAGCGAAAACCCGGCATCGCCGTAACTCGTCAGTCCCTTGCGCAACCCGTCAGCCATCTCTGGGATATCCTCTAAAGCCCGTGACCCAGTTATGAGGTCCTAAGCATTATTGTCAATATCTTATCATTGGGCCCAAAAACGGCGCCAACCGGCTCTTTACCCAGCCACATTATTGACAATGAAGTACTCGCATGCTGATTTTCGGGCCATGACCTCCATGAACAAGCGGCTGCGTATTGGCCTGATCGGCGCCGGCATGGTGAGCCGCCACCATCTGATCGCGTGGGCCGATCTCGCCGAGCGTGCCGGCGTGGTCGCGATTGCCGACCCCTCCCGCGAGAATGCCGCGCGGCGCGCCGATGAGTTCGGGATTCCGAACATTTACGCCGATGCCGAGGCCATGTTTGCGGCGATCGAACTCGACGCCGCCGACATCGCAGCCCCCCGCCAATTCCATGCGCCGCTGGTGCGGCTGGCGGCGAAACGCCATCTGCCCGTGCTCTGCCAGAAACCGCTTGCGCCAAATTTGCAGGAAGCGATCGAACTCGCCGCCGAAGTCAAAAATCAGACAAGGCTGATGGTTCACGAAAACTGGCGGTTTCGCGGCTACTATCGCGACGCGGCCGCATGGCTGCGCGAGGGCCGCATCGGCCGGGTCAAGCAAGCACAGTTGACCTTGCTGACGTCGGGCGTGTTGCCGGGACCCGACGGACGACGGCCCGCGTTGCAGCGGCAGCCGTTCATGCGTGGCGAAAAGCGCATGCTGGTCGCCGAGGTCTTGATCCACCACCTCGACACGCTGCGCATGCTGCTGGGGCCGTTGCGCGTCACCGCGGCCGGCTTGAGCCGCAGCTATTCCGAGATGGCCGGAGAGGACGGCGCGGCGATCCAGATGAGGGCTGAGGCAGGCGCTACCGTCACGGTGTTCGCCAGCTTCGCCGCGCATGGATTTCCGGCCGCACAAGTTGACCGGCTCGATATTCTCGGCGAGACCGGCGCGATCCGGCTCGACGGGCCGCAACTGACGTGCGTGGGCGCCTCACCGGCCGCGAAATGCTACGATCTCGCCGCCGAATATCAGGGTTCCTACAACCGCACGATCGCGCATTTCGTGCAGTCGCTTTCCGACACGACCGCGTTCGAGACCACGCCGGAAGACAACATCGAAACGCTGCGTTTGGTGGAGGATTGCTACCGGCTTTCCGGCTGGGAGGCGGTGCGATGAAACCGCGGGCCGCATTGCCGGAAGCGAGCCCTCCCACCCGCGAGGAAGAACAGGCCGAGGTGATCCGAAGGCTTGAGGAGGACATCATTTTCGGCCGCTTCGCGCCGGGCTCGCGGCTGGTGGAAGACACGCTGATGAGCCGCTACGGCGCCAGCCGGCATTTCGTGCGCCAGGCGCTATTTCAACTCGAGCGTCAGGGCATCGTGCTGCGCGAGAAGAACGTCGGCGCCACCGTGCGCTTCTATTCCGCCGACGAAGTCCGGCAGATCTACGAGGTGCGGGAAATGCTGACGCGGCAGGCGGCGTTGATGATCGCGCTACCCGCGCCGTCCGGCCTGATCGAGCAACTCACCGAATTGCAACGGCGATATTGCGCGAAAGCCGACGCGCAGGATCTGCGCGGCATCCATGAAGCCAACGACGCCTTTCACGTCGCGCTGTTCTCGGCTTGCGGCAATCCTTATCTGGTGCGCTCGCTGCAGGACTACATGAACCTGACGCTGCCGATGCGTGCCAAGAATCTCGCCGACAGAGAAGGCCTGGCGTTATCGCGCCGCCAGCATGATTTGATGATCGAACTGCTCAAGGGCCGCGACAGTTGGGCGCTGGCGCAGCTCTGCGTCGATCACATGCAATTCAGCAAAAGCGACTATCTCGGCCGTGTCGGCGGAAATCAGCGCGCCAACTAGAATAACTCGCGCACCCGAGATGGCGATGGAATACGCCGACAGGCGCCGATTTGTGGCGCGAGCGTGGACAGCGCGCGGCTATGCGTCAAATTTTGCCGGCGAGGCCGATCGATAACGCGACGGTGCCGACCACGATGAGGCTAGTAGCCCAAATGGCGTCAAGATTGAACCAGCTCCGCGATACCAATTTCAGGCCGAAATAGCGGAAGACAAGCCAGGCCGATAATCCACCCGCCGCGATCATCGCGGCAGAATGGATAAAGGAGACGAGCACCGCCATGCCCATATTGGCGTTGATAAGGGCAGCTGTCGCGGCGTGACCCTTGTCGAGGTCCGCGCTTTGGCAGAGTCCCAGATAAATCGGCACGAGCATCAGCCCCGCGCCATGCGCAATCGCCACGACAAATGACCATAGCCCCAATTGTGTCGGCCGTATCCGCGCCAATGCCCGCGGATGGCGGCGATTGACCAGCCGGAAAATACCGAACCCGATGACCAGGAGGCTTGCGCCAATTTGGATCTGCCGCTGCCAGGCGACGAGAGCGAATAGCACGGCAAAGGGAAAGATGATCGCAAGCATGGCCAACAGGTGGCCGAGCCATAGCGGCAAAAGCGCCGCCCAAAGGGCGCGGGTGCTCCTCTCCATTAGTCCAGCCGAGACGGCGAGCGGCCATCCCATACCCGGGTTCACCCCGTGATAAAGGCCGCTCGCCACGACTGCCAACCAAAGTCCAGCAGGTGTCCAGTCCGCTCCGCTCAACTCTAAGCCGACGGATAGCAGAAAGAGTCGGTCGAACAGTCGCCCCCGTCGAGCCGGATTTGATGCGCGCGGTAGCCGTCAGGGAAGCTCACCCAGTAATCCTTTGCCAACTCCAGTCCGCCGCCCGGCTTCGCGCGGGCCATGACCTCAGTCCCCGGCATTCCTTCGGGATAGAACTGGTTATCCCATGTCGAGTACAACGAATTGGTCCAGTACACCCGCTGACCGTCGCGGCTGATCTCGACCATCTGCGGGCCGCCGGCATAGGTCTTTCCGCTGGGATGAGGCGAGCGGCGGGCAATACCCCCGATGTGTACCGAGCCCGCGAGCTTCGGCTTCCTCGGATCGGTGACGTCGTATTGACGCATCTCGCCGGTTCCCCAGCACGACACATAGAGAAACCCGTCATCCATGGAGAGATCGATGTCGGTTACCAGTGGCGGCACCGCGCCGAAGCCCTGCAAGAGTGGTGGCAGCTTGTCCTTGGGCGCGGGTTCAGGGGGAATCGTCGCCGTCTTCTCGATGTGGAACTTGCCGCCCTCGCGCCACCAGGTCCAGATCGAGCCTTCGAGATTGGTCGTATCGACCACGACGCCAATGAAACCATACTCGCGAACGGGATCGTGGGCGGGCCGCACCTCCAGCGCCATTTGATGATTGGCGCCGAGATCTATGGTCTGGACGTTGCGCCGGGCGCGGAGATCCCAGAAATGGACCCGATGGCCATACTTGTTGGAGAGGAGATCCTCCGGAACGATTCCATTCTCGAACTGTGGCGGCAATGCCCATTCGCTGGTCACCATGTAATCGCGCGGCAGGTTCCACCAGAAATCGTAGTGCAACGTCTGCGGTCCGCGATCGATCTCCCAACGCCCGAGAACCTCGAAGGTCTCGCAGTCCATGATGAAAACGCCGGGCGGACCCTCAGTGCCGTCCTTACCACCACCACCAAGCGTGCTGACGTAGATACCCTCCGGCCCGCAGTGAACGGTGTGAGGCCGCGAGTAACCCGTCTTCTTGAAGACTTCCTCAGGTTCGATGATCTTGTGAATCCTGGCCTTGGTGGGATCGGGCTTGGTATCCACGACGTAGATACGGGAGGATCGCATCCCGGGGATGATAAGGTAGCGCCGCTCGACGAAGGCGTGCCCGGTGAGGGGCGACAGCGCGGATGAGCAAGCGTTCCAGCCGAAATGGTGAAACTCGTCGCCCTTGGTGGGCATTGTTACGGTGTGAACAACCCGACTGTAAGTTGGCGAACCCGGCTTCACGTCGATCACCGCCAGCGCATCGGGCTTTGAGAAATCCGGGCTGAGCAGCACAGTGTAAGCAAAGTTCTCGGGCGGCGCTTCCATCGCAAGCTTTGGTGACGCATGAAAGGTTGGGTCTGGCCTCATCGTCATTTTAGTACCTCCCTGTTTGTGTCGTTGACTTCTCGAGGTAATTGAGAATTGCAAGACGACCTGAAGGTTCCACCATGTGCAATTGCAAATCTGAGGTTCGTGCTTCGCACGCCCGGAAAGACGCGTGCGTCTAGTGTAGTCCGTCATGAGAGCTTCTGAACCAAAACCACACTAGAATCATGGATTTCCAGTGTCCTTTCGAATCCGAAGTTCGCAAAAGCGGGTGCGGCGAGGGAGTGCGAACTTCGGATTCGGGACGCTAGTATTTCAAATCGACGATCCGGCTGATGTCGCCGTCAAACTCCATGCCGCAGAATGTACCGCCCTGGTAGAAATCGCCGACCGGATCGGGCTTGAGCTTGGCCTGTTCGGCGAAGGCGTGTTCGCGAAAATCTTCGGCGCGACCGGTCGGGCGATAGCCGAGGTCGTGGGCGCGGTGGTTGTCCCACCATGAACGCTCGTTGTACGAGGCGCCGTAGAAAATCTCGAAATGGATATCGGGATGCTCCAGCCCGATCCGGCACAGCTGCACCAGATCTTCCGGTTTCAGCCAGATCGAGAGCCGGCGATGGTCGAGCGGCTTGTCGCCGAAATTGCCGATCCGGATGCAGGTGACCTTCATTCCATGCTTGTCGGCATAGAGCGCGCCGACCGCCTCGCCAAATACCTTGCTGACGCCGTAGCGGCCGTCGGGCCGCGCCGTGACGTCGGTGCCGATCCGGCGATAACGCGGATAGAAGCCGACCGCATGGTTTGATGACGCGAATACCACGCGCTTGACGCCCTTCCTGCGCGCGGCTTCGAACAGATTGTAGCAGCCGATGATGTTGGACTGCAAAATGTTGTCCCACGGGCCTTCGACCGAATAGCCGCCAAAATGCAGGATGCCGTCGACGCCCTCGCAAATCGCTTCGACCTGGGCGAGATCGGAAAGCTCCGCCGCCTTGAATTTTTCGCTCTTGCCGAGATCGGCCGGCGCCTTCAGGTCGCTCAACAGCAGATCCGGATAAATCGGCGGCAACAACTTTCGCAAGCTGGTGCCGATTCCCCCCGACGCGCCGGTCATCAATATGCGTGGCATTTCATCCCTCGTTTCTCGCGGGTGTTAAGGGAGTATGACGCGGCGCAAGCGGTGCGGCAAGCATCCGTGTCCCGGACGCGATGCGGTGCGTAGCACCGCTTCGCAGAGCCGGGACCAAGGCGCCCTCACTCCCCAATGGACCCCGGATCTGCAGCGCACCACTGCGTGCTGCGCAGCGTCCGGGGCACGTAAGCGCGCTGTTGCTTGCCGCCGCGAGACGGCAATGATAGCAGACGGGGACCGGTGAGGAATTCAAACACGATAACGAGAACAGCAAATGTCCGACAAATCCGCTCGCCCCGGCTGGCAGCCGGCGACGCAATATCCCGATCCCGCGATCCATGCATTCGATGCGCGCTTTGAGAAATACTGGCTCAAGCTCTCGGCGGTGGAGCGGCTGACAACGGGACTACGCTGGGCCGAAGGCCCGGTGTGGTTCGGCGACGGGCGTTATCTTTTGTGCAGCGACATTCCCAACCAGCGCATCCTCAAATGGGAAGAGGAAACCGGCGCGGTCAGCATCTACCGCAAGCCGTCGAACTTTGCCAACGGCAACACCCGCGACCGCCAGGGACGCCTGGTCACCTGTGAGCACGGCGGACGCCGCGTCGTGCGAACCGAATATGACGGTTCGATTACGGTGCTGATGGACTCCTTCGACGGCAAGCGGCTGAATTCGCCGAACGATGTCGTGGTGAAATCCGATGGCTCGATCTGGTTCACCGATCCGATCTTCGGCCTGCTCGGCAATTACGAGGGTTATGTCGCGGAGTCCGAGATCGCCATGAACGTCTACCGGATCGACGGCCAAACCGGAAAGGCCACCATTGTCGCCGAGGGCATTCTCGGCCCCAACGGGTTGTGCTTCTCGCCGGACGAAAAGATCCTCTACATCATTGAATCGCGGGGCGTGCCGACCCGCAAGATTCTCGCTTACGATGTCGCCGCCGGCGGCGACAAGATTTCCAACAGGCGCGTGCACGTCGACGCCGGCCCAGCCACCCCCGACGGCATGCGGTGCGACATCGACGGCAATCTGTGGTGCGGCTGGGGCATGGGTGATCGCGAACTCGACGGCGTCGTGGTGTTTGCGCCCGATGGCGTGATAATCGGCCGCATCGCGCTGCCTGAGCGATGCGCCAACGTCTGCTTCGGTGGACTAAAGCGCAACCGGCTGTTCATGGCGGCGAGCCAGTCGATCTATGCGCTCTATGTGAACACTCAGGGCGCGCTGGGGGGATAGTTTGTTCGTAGGGTGGGCAAAGCCAACGGGTCGCGCGAATGCGCGCCCGATGATAAACTCCGCGTGCCCACCTCCAACTTACGGCGTTACCAATGTTGAGAGGTGGGCACGGCGCGAAGAGCGCCTTTGCCCACCCTACGCGCTACTGGGGGGATAATCGCCGCCCGTCATTGCGAGCGAAGCGAAGCAATCCATAGCGCGACAAAGCAAGAGTGGATTGCTTCGTCGCTACCGCTCCTCGCAATGACGACAATTCCGCAAAAACGCAAAAACGCCGGAGCGGATCTCCCGCTCCGGCGCTGCAATCTTATCGCGCGTCACTCGCTTACGCCGCGTTGAAGCCGGCGACCGCCTTGACCTCGAGATATTCTTCGAGGCCGAACTTGCCCCACTCGCGGCCGTTGCCGGACTGCTTGTAGCCGCCGAACGGCGCGGTGCGGTCGTTCGGCACGCCTTGCAGGTTGATATTGCCGGCGCGAATTCGACGGGCAACCCGACGTGCGGTCTCGACCGTATCGGCGGAGACGTAACCCGCCAAGCCATACGGCGTGTCGTTGGCGATCCGCACGGCGTCTTCCTCGTCCTTGGCGCCAATAATGGTGAGCACGGGGCCAAAAATCTCCTCGCGCGCGATCGTCATGTCGTTGGTGACGTCGGCGAAGATCGTCGGGCGCACATAGAAGCCCTTGTTGACGCCTTCGGGCAGGCCGGGACCGCCGGCCACCAGCGTTGCGCCTTCCTCGACGCCCTTCTGGATCAGGGCCTGGATCTTGTCCCACTGGATGCGCGACACCACCGGGCCGATGGTGGTGCCTTCGGCGCGCGGATCGCCTGCCTTGGTCTTGTCGGCAACGCCTTTGGCGATCGCCGCGACTTCCTTCATCTTCGACAGCGGCACGATCATCCGGGACGGCGCGTTACACGACTGGCCGGAATTGTTGAACATGTGCATGACGCCGCCGGCGACGGCCTTGGTGAGGTCAGCGCCCTCGAGGATGACGTTCGGCGACTTGCCGCCAAGCTCCTGGCTGACGCGCTTGACGCTAGGCGCGGCGCGCTTGGCGACGTCGATGCCGGCGCGGGTCGAGCCGGTGAACGAGATCATGTCGATGTTCGGGTGCTCGGCCATGGCGGCGCCGACTTCGGGGCCGATGCCGTTGATCAGGTTGAACACGCCCTTCGGCACGCCGGCTTCATGCAGGATTTCGGCGAAGATCAAGGCCGACGACGGCGTGAACTCCGAGGGCTTGAGGATCATGGTGCAGCCGGCGGCGAGCGCAGGCGCGACCTTGCAAGCGATCTGATTGAGCGGCCAGTTCCACGGCGTGATCATGCCGACGACGCCAACGGGCTCGCGTACCACCACCGCAGAACCTACGGGCTCCTCGAAATGATAGTTCTTCAGCACCTCCAGCGTAGACATGATGTGGCCGAGGCCGGCGCCGGCCTGCATCTTCTCGGCCATCGGCAGCGGCGCGCCCATCTCGTCGGAGACCGTCGCGCCAATGTCCTTCATGCGGGTCTTGTAGACCTCGACGATTTTCGAGAGCAGCGCGACGCGCTCCTCGCGGCTGGTCTGCGAATAGGTCCCGAAGGCGCGCCGGGCAGCGGCGACCGCCTTGTCCACGTCGGCCTTTGAGCCGAGCGCAACCTCGTACATCGCCTCTTCGGTCGCCGGATTGACGACGGGCGTGGATTTCTTGACGACGGGGTCGACCCAGGCGCCATCGATGTAGAATTGCAGGCGGTTGACCATCGTAAACCTCTTGATTTCGCGGGCAATGGTGGGGGAACGGAGCGTTCGGCAAGCATCCTTGCACGAATGCCCTGAAAAATGAACCCGCCATATGCGGGATGCCGCATTGCGGCGGATGCGACATATAAAGTTAGCCTTGGCAGGGATGCAAGACGAGCGGCATCACATTAACTAACCGGTCGTCGTCCCTGCGGACTTCGCAGGGACGACAAACGCCGACAAATACTGTCACACCGCCATTTTCCGATGCCGCACCGGCGCGCCGGCGGTCAAGGCTTCCGCCGCGTCGATGATGGCGTTGGCGTCGATGCCGTGGTGGCGATAGAGGTCGTCGATGGTGCCGGTCTGACCGAAATGCTCAACCCCGAGCGCTTCGACGCGGTGGCCATGGACGCTGCCGAGCCAGCCGAGCGTCGCCGGGTGACCGTCGATCACAGTCACCATGCCGCAATCGCGCGGCAGTGGCGCCAGCAGTTTTTCGATATGGGAAAGATGCGCCATCCCGCGGCGGTCGCGACGCAGCCGCCGCGCCGCGGTCCATCCCGCATGCAGCCGGTCGGCGGACGTGATCGCGAGCAAACCGATGTCGCGGCGACTCTCACCCAATAGTCCAACCGCCTCGATCGCCTCGGGCGCCACCGCGCCGGTATAGCCGATCACGACTTCGGCGTTCGGCCCCGGTTTGCGCAGCCAATAGGCCCCTTCCGTGACGCCGGCCTCCAGGTCAGGCGTCATGATCCGCTGCGGCTGATCGAGCGTGCGGGTGGAGAGCCTCAAATACACCGCGCCGCCCTCACCGCTTTCGCGCTGCATGTGCCGAAAGCCGAAAGCCAGGATCACGGCAAGTTCATCGACAAAGGCCGGCTCGAACGACGCCAGACCATCCTGCGCCATGCCGATCAAGGGCGTCGCGATCGACTGATGCGCGCCGCCCTCCGGCGCCAGCGTCACGCCCGATGGCGTCGCCGCCACCATGAAGCGCGCGTCCTGATAGCAGGCATAATTGAGCGCATCGAGGCCGCGCTCGATGAAGGGGTCGTACAACGTCGCTACCGGCAGCAGCCGTTCGCCGTTGATCGTGTGTGACAGTCCCAGCGCCGACATCAGGATGAACAGATTCATCTCGGCGATGCCGAGCTCGATGTGCTGTCCCTTCGGCGAGGCGTCCCAATTGAAGGTCGACGGGATTTTTTCGCTGCGGAACAGATCGGCCTTTTCGGCGCGCGCGAACAGCCCGCGGCGGTTGACCCAGGCGCCGAGATTGGTCGACACCGTGACGTCGGGCGAAGCGGTCACGATGCGCGAGGCGAGTTCGCTGTCGCCGCGCGCAAGCTCATTCAGCACCAGGCCAAAACCCTGCTGGGTCGACATCGCAGGCGACGGCGTGAACGAAAGTCGCTCGGGCACCCCGATCACTGGCGCAGTCAGGCGACGCCTGCCCTCGCGGTTGAACGGCGCTTGTCCAAGGAAAGCCTCCAGCGCCGCCGGATCGTACGGCAGGCCCTCGAATTTCTCCCACTCGTGACCGGGCCGGATGTTTTGGGAGCTGCGCCATTTCTCCATCTGCGCCACCGTCATCAATCCCGCATGGTTGTCCTTGTGGCCCTGGAACGGCAAGCCAATGCCCTTGATGGTGTAGGCGATGAAGCATACCGGGCGATCGTGATCGATGGCTTCAAAGGCATCAATCATGCTGGCCATGTCGTGTCCGCCGAGATTGGACATCAATTCCAGCAGTTCGTCGTCGCTGCGCCGCTCGATCAGTTGCGACACCACGCCCTGGTCGCCGATCTCGTCGATCAGATGCTTGCGGAAGGCAGCGCCGCCCTGAAAACACAGCGCCGCATAGAGCTGGTTCGGACAGGCATCGATCCATTGCTTGAGCGCCTCGCCGCCTGCTTCCGCGAAAGCGGCCCGCATCAGTCTGCCGTATTTCACGATCACCACGTCCCAGCCGAAATTGCGGAACATGGCTTCGAATTTCTCCCACAGCCCCTCGCGCACCACCGCATCGAGGCTCTGGCGGTTGTAATCGACCACCCACCAGATGTTGCGCAGGCCGTGCTTCCACCCTTCCAACAGCGCCTCGAAGATGTTGCCCTCGTCCATCTCGGCGTCGCCGACCAGCGCAATCATCCGCCCCTCGGGTCGATCCTTGGCCCAGCCATGCGCCTTGACGTAATCCTGCACCAGCGACGCGAACAAGGTCTGGGCCACGCCGAGGCCGACCGAGCCGGTCGAGAAATCGACGTCGTCGGTGTCCTTGGTGCGCGACGGATAGGATTGCGCGCCCTTGAAGCCGCGGAAATTCTCCAGCTTCTCGCGGGTCTGGTGTCCGAACAGATACTGGATGGCGTGAAACACCGGGCTCGCATGCGGCTTCACCGCGACACGGTCCTGCGGCCGCAGCACCGAGAAATAAAGTGCCGACATGATGGTGACGAGGGAAGCCGAGGAGGCCTGGTGGCCGCCGACCTTCAGGCCGTCGACATTGGGCCGGATGTGATTGGCGTGGTGGATGGTCCACGACGACAGCCACAGCACTTTGCGGGCGAGCGCGGACAGCATTTCCAGGCGTGCGGGTTCGGTCGGCATGGCGGTATTCCCTGCCCATGGTTCAAGGCGGGATGTTACCGCGGCAGGTTTCGCCAAAAATCCCAAATCTTGGCGGCATACGCCAAAAAATTGGGATAAAGTACCAAGACGCGGCCCTAAACGCGGAGTTTATCCCAATGCACGCCCTCGACGCCATCGACCGCAAGATCCTCGGCCTGCTGCAATCAGACAGCCGCACCACCATGGCCGAACTCGCCGACAAGGTCGGCTTGTCGGCCTCACCCTGCCATCGCCGGGTCAAACTGCTCGAGGAGCGCGGCGTGATCACGCGCTATATCGCGACCGTCGACCAGAAATCGCTCGGCCTGCATGTCAGCGTCTTCATTTCAATCAAGCTCGCGCGGCAGAAGGAGGAAGACCTCAACCGGTTTGCCAGAGCGATCTCGAAATGGGACGAGGTGCTGGAGTGCTATCTGATGACGGGAAACCGCGACTATCTCTTGCGCGTTGTCGCCGCCGACCTGTCGTCGTACGAGGCGTTTCTGAAAAACAAGTTGACGCGGCTCGACGGCATCGCCTCGATCGAGTCGAGTTTTGCGCTGAGCCAGGTGAAATATTCAATCGCGTTGCCGGTGTGAGGAGAAATTATCTCAGGCGGTCGTCCCTGCGAAAGCATGGACCCATCACCACCGGCCTGGATTGTTTTAAGAAGGCCGTCCGCCGTCGTGCCAAACTAATAAAGGCCGCGGCGTATGGGTCCCGGATCGCGCTCGCTGGCTCGCTTGTCCGGGACGACCCGCCCGTATGGAATCACGCGTTAGGCGACGGCTCGCCCTCCATCGCCAAAAGCTGCGAGCGCCGCACGCGCTCGCGGTGGGCGGTGTAGAGGCCGCTCGTGACAATGAAGACCGCGCCGGTGATGGTCCACAAATCAGGCACTTCGCCGAACACCAGGAAGCCGAGGATGCTGACCCAAAGCAATTGGGTGTAGGAAAACGGCGCCAGCACCGAGGCGTCGGCGTAACGAAATGCCAGCACGACGATCCACTGCCCGGCCGTGGATGCAACGCCGATGAATATGCCGAACCAGAGATCGGGCCAACTCGGCGTGACCCAGACCAGCGGCACCAGCGCTGAGAGAATGCCGACGCCGATGATCGACGAATAGGTCATGGTGGTGGCGGCGCGTTCCCGCCCGCTCATCATGCGCGTCATGATCAGCGTGCAAGCCCAGGCCAGCGCCGACACCAGCGGAAAGAACGCGGCGGGATGAAACGCGCTGGTCCCCGGCCGCAGGATGATCAGCACGCCGACCAATCCGACCGCGGTCGCAAGCCAGCGGCGCAGGCCGACGCTCTCGCCGAGAAACGGGATCGACAGCGCGGTGACGAACAGCGGCGCGACGAAACCGGTGGCGGAGGCCTCCGCAATCGGCAGAAACCGCAAACCGGAGATGAAAAGCAACGACGATGACAAGAGTGCAATGGCACGCATGAGCTGCAGGCCCGGCCGGGCCGTGCGCAACGCGAATACCGGCGAACCCGGCACCATCGCCGGAACCATGATCAGGGCGAACACGGCAAACCTGATCCAGGCGATCTCGATCGAGGGCATTGTCACGGACAGATATTTCGCGGTGACGTCGGAGGCGCCGAGAAACACCGTCGATGCCAGGATCAGCGCGATGCCGCGAAACGGCCGGTCGGCGCGCGCGGGCGCGGCGCGACGGGCGGACTTCTTCCCGGGCAGGGGCAGTGAAACGCTGTCCAGCCTGGCGGTTGCGGCGGGGGGTGGGGTCACGGCGGAACTCAGGTGGAATGAGTCGAATCGGGCGAGAGCTCAAAAAACGACAATCGCCTTGTCGCGACAAGTCCGGAAAACAGGAAGCGGATATGCGTGATTGCGCGAGACCGGGAGCAGCACCCACAATTTTGCCTCATCCTTTATGGCGAGCGCCCTTCCCGCGCGTCTCGATGGAATCGGGAAGGCGCAGGAAACTCATGGTTCGAGACGGCGCTATTCGCACCTCCTCTCCATGAGGGCCCTCAAAGCATTGGCAGGCTTCGTGGTCTCGGTCCGCGCGGGAAGGCCTTGTCGAGCGCTGCGAGTTCATCGTCTCCCAGCACGAGTTCACCGGCTGCGGCGTTGTCGGCGACGTGTTCCGGCGTCGAGGCCTTTGGAATTGCGAACACGTTTCGCGCGCGCGCCAAGAAACTCAGCGCAACCTGACGCGTCGTCGCCCTGTGCGCGTCGGCGATGTCCTGCAGTATCTCGCCGCCAATGCTCTTTGGCGAAGGAAATTCATTGTGACCGAATGGCGAATAGGCGACCACCGCGACCTTGTGCTTCACGCACCACGGAATCACCGCGTGCTCGATGGCGCGCTCCTGCAAATGATAGAGCACCTGGTTGCAGGCGATCTTGCCTTCGCCGGCAACCTTCCGCATTTCATCGAGATCGTCGGCATCGAAATTGCTGACGCCCCATGAGCGGATCTTCCCGGCGCTGGTCAATTGCTCGAACGCCGCGACGGTTTCGGCCAGAGGATACGACCCGCGCCAATGCAAGAGGTAGCAATCGAGCCGGTCGGTCCTCAGCCGCGCCAGCGAGCGCTCGCACGCCGCAATCGTGCCTCGCCGCGACGCGTTACTCGGCAACACCTTTGAAACCAGGAAGATGTCGTCGCGCCGCCCGGCGATGGCCTCGGCGATCACCAGCTCCGCGTCGCCATACATTTCGGCGGTGTCGATATGGGTCATGCCGAGATCGATGCCGCGGCGAAGCGCTGCAACCGCAGCTTTGCGATCGCCACGATCGATATACCACGTGCCCTGCCCGATCGCGGACACTTGCGTGCCGGTGCTGCCGAATGCTTTCTGCCTCAAGACTACCTCGTAAGATTTTCACAAACACGCCCGATAACATCTCTTATCGTCATTGCGAGCGCAAGCGAAGCAATCCATAGATCCGCAAGCGCAAAATGGATTGCTTCGTCGCTTCGCTCCTCGCAATGACGGTTGAAAAAACAGTCTGACCTAGTTCGCAGCGCGCGCCAACTTGCGCTGCTCGGGATCGGAGCCACCCGTCTGCGCGATCAGGCGCTTCAGTTCGGGAATGCAGGAGCCGCAATTGGTTCCCGCCTTGAGTCGCATTCCGAGCTCGGCTGTGCTGCGCGCGCCCGAGGTAATGGTGTCGCAAATCGTGGTGCGGCCGACGCCGAAACAGGCGCAGACAATGGGGCCGGCGCTGGCAAGGCCGTCCATCGATTTGCCCGACAACAACGTCCTTCGCTGATCGTCGCTGAGCGCGTCGGAGGCGAACAGCTCCTTGACGACATTCCAGTCGCCGGCATCCCGCGCCGGGCCGAGGAAAAGACAGGTTTCGATCCGGTCCGCAGCGAAGGACGCCGCGCGGAACACGCCGCCGCCGAAATCCCGGTATTCGGCCAGATCGGTAGCAGCGACCGACCGCAGCCATGACGACCATCCCGAAAGGTCCGCATTGTCGGCCAAAAGATAGCCGTGACCACCGCCGACGGTCACGCGCGCCCACCAGGTGTGCCCGGGTAATTCCAGCGGCAGGCGGGAGAGGGCAAAGCCACGAAAGACGAATTCAGAGGGCGTGATCGACGCGGGCGTCGCCTTGTTCTCTGGCTGGCCGGAAAACGGATCGGTGAACGGCGCCACCAGCGCGCCGACCCGCGCGGAAGACGCCGTCGCCTCGCTCCAGTGGATCGGCGCGAACAGCATGCCGCGCTGCTGGCGTCCGCTGATCACGACTTTGAGAATGCACTGGCCGTAATCGGTGACGACGCGCGCAAAGCCGCCGTCGACCACGCCGTATCGCGCCGCATCGTCGGGGTGAACCTCGACGAACGGCTCCGGCAGATGCTGGCCCAGCCGCGGACTTAATCCGCTGCGGGTCATGGTGTGCCATTGGTCGCGGATGCGGCCGGTATTCAGCCGCAGCGGCCGGCCCGCCGTGGTCTCGGTTCGCAAGGCGGGAATTTCGGGCGCGACGAAGCGCGCTTTTTGGTCGTTTAAAAAAAATCCGCCGTCGGCGAAAAATCGCTGCTGCGGCTCGGTATCGCCGATGCGGTGCGGCCACAGCACCGGCGCCAGCGCATCGAACCCCTCGTCCGAGACGGATTTCAGCGCGCCGATATCGAAATCGCGGGTGCCATGATTCTCGAAGGCAGATAGCGAGGCGTGTTCGCGAAAGACCTCGGCGGCGGAATGGAAATCGAACGCCGCGCCAAAGCCGAGGCGCTTGGCCACCTCACACACGATCCACCAATCGGGCCTGGTTTCACCCGGCGGCGTCAGGAACGCACGCTGCCTGGAAATGCGCCGTTCCGAATTGGTCACGGTTCCGGATTTCTCGCCCCATGCCTGCGCCGGCAGCAGCACATGCGCCCCGGCATCGACGGTGTCGTTGCAAAGGACGTTCTCCGAGACCACGAACAGTTCGAGTTTCTTCAGCGCGGCGCGCGCGGCATCCGCATCCGGCAATGACACCGCGGGGTTGGTACCCATCACCCATAGCGCCTTGATCTCGCCGCGCGCGATCGCCTCGAACATCTGCACCGCCTTCAGCCCCTCATGGGTTGCGATGCGCGGCGCCTTCCAGAACCGGCGGACGCGATCGATCTCCGGCGGCGTGAAGCCCATATGCGCGGCCAGCTGATTGGCAAGACCGCCGACCTCGCGCCCGCCCATCGCATTGGGCTGCCCGGTGAGCGAAAATGGCGAGGCCCCGGGTTTGCCGATCCGCCCCGTGGCGAGGTGACAATTGAGAATGGCGTTGACCTTGTCGGTGCCCTGCGCCGACTGGTTGACGCCTTGCGAATACAGCGTGACGACGCGCGGGGTATCGCGAAACATCTGGAAGAACGCCGCGACGTCCTGTTCGGCAAGGCCGGTCGCCAGCGCGGTGGCAGCGGCGCTGCCACTGATACTTCGCGCACGCGCAAGCGCGTCGTCGAAGCCGCCGGTATGATTGTCGATGTAGTCGCGATTCAAGGCACCGGCATCGGCGAGATACGCCAATAATCCACAGAACAGCGCGGTGTCGGTGCCGGGCTTCAACCCGAGATACAGGTCGGCATCTCCGGCGGTATCGGTCCGCCGCGGGTCGATCACCACGATGCGCGCGCCGCGCCCCTGCTTATTGGCGAGCATGCGCTGGAACAGCACCGGATGACACCACGCCGCGTTGGAGCCGACCAGAACCAAGAGATCGGCCTCGTCGAGATCTTCGTAAGTGCCGGGCACGGTGTCGGCGCCGAACGCGCGGCGATGGCCCGCTACTGACGAGGCCATGCACAGACGTGAATTGGTATCGACGTTGGCGCTGCCGAGGAATCCCTTCATCAGCTTGTTGGCGACGTAATAGTCCTCGGTCAACAATTGCCCGGAGAGATAGAACGCCACCGCGCCGGGGCCGTCGCGCGCGATGATGTGCGCCAAGCGATGCGCAACGTGATCGAGCGCGTCGGACCAGGCGATCTGCTCCATCGAACCCTTGCTGCAGCGGATCATCGGATAGAGCAGACGGTTCTCGAGACCGAGGGTTTCGCCGAGCGCGGAGCCCTTCGAGCACAGCCGTCCGAAATTCGCCGGGTGTTCGGGATCGCCCGATATCGCCGCGCCGCCGCGTCCGTCCGGCGTCGCCAACACGCCGCAGCCGACGCCGCAATAGGGACAGGCCGTGGCAGTGGAGCGGATTTGACGTTCGCGATCCTGCTGACCGCGGTCTGGCAATGCGAACGTCAAATCCAAAGCTCCACTGGAATCTTACATTTGCCTGCGGTCTTTTGATTCCAACATTCGCAAAAACGCCTGCCGTAACAGGATGCGAATGTTGGAATCGGACCACAGGTGGCGCGCAGCGCCGGATCGACCGCGGTCATCGCGACAATCCGGTCATGCCGCTTCTGCCAGGATCGCGGCGGAGCGGCCGAACATCATGTCTTTGCGAATTCGCGCAACCGATTGCCGGCTGCGGATCAATTCGAGATACCAGAGCGCATCGCCGACGTCGCCGACCAGCACTGCGCCGGTGAGCCTGCCTTCGGATATCACGAGCTTCTTGTAGGTGCCGCGCCTGACATCGCTGAGCACGATGGCCTCGCTTGCCTCACTGCCGAGGTAGTCGCCGGCGGAAAAAACGCTGACGCCGGAGACCTTGAGATTGGTCGCAACCACACTGCCTTCATAGCCGGCCTTCCGGCCGGCCAGATGCTGCGCCAGCACGCGCGCCTGCTCATAAGCCGGCTCGACCAGGCCATAACAGATACCGCGATGCTCGGCGCATTCGCCAAGCGCGAAAATGTCCGGGGTGCCGGTCTGCAGACAATCGTCAACGATGACGCCGCGATTGACCGCAATGCCGGCGTCCCTGGCGAGCGCAATATTCGGCCGGATGCCGGCGGCGAAAATCACCGCGTCGGCGTCGATCCGGCGCCCGTCCGCCAGTTCGACGGCTTCGACGCGGCTCTCGCCAACAATACGCGCGGTGTTGGCGTCGAGCAGGACTTCGATGCCCTTGGGCTCGACGAGAGATTTCAAGACCGCCGCCGCCGGCGCATCGAGCTGGCGCTCCATCAGCCGATCCATCAGGTGGATCAGGGTCACCGGCGCTCCCGCTTTGGCAAGCCCGTAAGCGGCTTCCAGCCCGAGCAATCCGCCGCCGACCACCACGACGCGCTTCTTCGCAGCCGCAAGCGTCAGCAACAGATCGACATCACGGCTATCGCGAAACGTATGCACGCCCTTGAGTTCGACGCCGGGCACGTTGAGCCGCAGCGGCGTCGAGCCTGTGGCAAGCACCAGTTTGGAAAACGCGACGCTCTCTTCATTGGCGATCTTGAGTTCGCGGCGGCCGACGTCGATCTCGGTGACGGCGCATCCGTATTTCAGGGTGACGCCGCGGTCGCGCCACCAATCGGCCGACCTGAGCTCGATATCGTGGGACGCGGTCTCACCCGCGAGCACCGACGACAGCAGCACCCGATTATAGGCAAGCCGCGGTTCGTCGCCGATGACGGCGATGGCGTAGCGCCCGAGGGCCGCCTTCGCCAGTTCGTCGACCAGACAAGCGGCGGCCATTCCGTTGCCAACGATAACCAGCGGCTCGCTCACGGCGTATCCCCCTACTCGGCTGCCTGAGGGCTGCCGTAGGCTTCGGAAATCATAAAGCCGGACAGCGTTCCGTAAGCCGCTTTCCAGGCGCCGGCGACTTCGGGAGTCCAGCCGTCGCCGAGACCTTTTTCCAGCGTCCACAACAAGGCGGCACCGACGACCGGATAATGCTCAGGCTTCGCGCCGTAACTGACATGGCGCTTGGCCAGCGCGCTCGCCGCAGGCAATATCGACTGAAGATTTCCAAGACCGTTGACCACGGCCGTCAGCGTTGCCATCAACTTGCCGCGCTGCGCGGTCATGTCGTCGGGAAACATCGATTTGACCCCGGGCGCGATCTCGAACAGGCGGCCGTAAAACATCACCGCCGCCTGATCCGAAATCGGCACGACCTTGGAGAAGCTCTGCTGCACGAGTTTGACCTGGTCAGGTGTCATTTCATCCTCCTGCCTTTTTGCCTCACCCTCGTCCCGCAAACGGGACGAGGGTAGATCGAACAAACCGCACCAATCGCGCGGCGCCGCTCAAACGCGCGCTTCGGCGAGGCTCGGCGCACCCGCCTCTACAGGGCTCTTGCGCAGGTAGAACCACCAGGTCATCGCCAGGCACGTCGCGTAGAACGCGAGATAGATGACCAGCGCCAGCTGCGGGCCGCCGGTGATGGCAATCGACTTGCCGAACCCGCTCGGGATCAGATAGCCGCCACAGGCACCGATTGCCCCGATGAAGCCGAGCGCGGCGCCGCTCTCGATGCCGGCGGTTTTCAGGGCGAGCGCCCGGCCGGCTTCACCCTTGCCGCGGGCTTTGCGAAGATTCTCCTCGCGGAAGATCGATGGAATCATTCGATAGGTCGATCCATTGCCGACTCCGGTGGTGACGAAGAGGATCAGGAACATCGCCAGGAAGCCGGTGAAGTCCTTGACGCCTACGAAATACAGGACGCCGATCGTCGCGGCGGCCATCGCGATGAAGTTCCAGAATGTCACGATCGCGCCGCCGACCTTGTCGGCGAGCAAGCCGCCGAGCGGACGCGACAGGGAGCCGACCAGCGGTCCGAGGAACGCAATGGCAATTGTGATCGCGGGGAATTGGGTCTTGATCAGCAGCGGAAACGCCGCCGAGTAACCGATGAAGGAGCCGAACGTCCCGATATAGATGAAGGACATGATCCAGGTGTGCTTGCGCTTGACGATCGCGAGCTGGTCCCTGAACGAGGACTTGGCCGAGGTGAGGTTGTTCATGAAGAAAGCCGCGCCGATCACGGCGACGACGAGCGGCAGCGCCCACATCAGTCCGGCGTTCTGGAGGTAGACCCCCGAGACCGGCGTTGCCTGATAAAGGTTGAAAATGCCAAAACCCATCAGGATTGGCGTAAGCAACTGAACACTGCTGACGCCGATATTTCCGCCTGCCGCGTTAAGGCCGAGCGCCCAGCCCTTCATGCGGTCGGGATAGAAGAAGGAGATATTGGCCATGCTGGAAGCAAAGTTGCCGCCGCCGAGACCTGCGGTCGAGGCCACCAGCAGCATCAGCCAAAACGGGGTTTCGGGCTGACTGACGAAATAGGCGAGCCCGATCGTCGGGATGAAGAGCACGGCGGCGCTGAAGATGGTCCAGTTGCGGCCGCCGAACATCGTCACTGCGAAGGTATAGGGAAATCGCATCAGCGAGCCGATCAGCCCCGGGATCGCCACCAGCTGAAACAGCTGGTCGGTGGTGTAATGGAAGCCGGCCGCCGGCAATTTGGTGGCGACGATGCTCCAGATCAGCCAGACCGAAAATCCGATGTGCTCGGCCACGATCGACCAGATGAGGTTGCGCCGGGCGATGACTTTGCCCTTTGAATCCCAGAACGTGTGATCTTCCGGGTTCCAATCTGAAATCCAGCTTGGGTCTTTCGAGCTCATTAGAAATTTCCTTTTTTGAACAGGCCTCCGCCATCGCGCTCCCAGGCATGGGGGCGCGTTCCGGGAAGGCCCCGGTCTGGCGATCTCAATTCGGATGATTGTTTCGACGGCGTCGATGGCGTCGGCACATAACTATTCAAGCTTCGTGCCAATTTGGCGCGAGCAGAAAAGTTTTGATATTATAATAGCTTATAGGAAAAGGCCGTGATCGCCTTGGGGTGATCCAGCGCCGCCAAAATTTGCGATTCGCTTATTTCTTGTGCGCCGCACAAAAAATAAGCAAGCTATTCGGACCTAATTTTTCAGGCGTCCTCAGTCGCCGCCATCATTGGCTTTGGCGCGACGCCGTGACCCGGCTTCACCCGAAAATCGTAAGTCATCAAATACCAGGGCGACGATCCGGACGGCTTGCCATCGGGCATCACCGGTTCGGAGTGTTTTTCGATCTTGGAAATCAGTTCGTTCTTCACCCCGAACACGACGTCGGAATCGATATACTTGTCGCCCTCGATGAAGACGTGAGTGACCAGCGGCTCATGGCCCGGAGCGTTGACGAGAAAGTGCACATGCGCCGGCCGCATCGGGTGGCGGCGGAGCTGCAGGATCATCTCGCCGACCGGACCATCGGTCGGGATCGGATAACTGCAGGGCAGGATGGTGCGAAGGAAAATCCGGCCATCGGCGTCGGTGACGAACCGCGCCCGCGATGAGGGCCCTTGCGTTTCGTAGTCCGGCTTTTGTGAATCATAGTAGCCGTCATCGTCGGCGTGCCAAACGTCCACCGGAACGTTCGCCAATGGCTTGCCCGAGAGATCGGTGACCCGGCCCTGCACGAACATCTTCGCCCCGGTCAGATTGGGAGAGATGTCGGAGCCGTGCGGCATCGCCTTGTGTTCGCCGACGTAGAAAGGACCGAGCACGGTGGTCTCGGTCGCGCCTTCGCGCTCGCGATGATTCACGGCATCGACCAGCATCGAAACCCCGAGCACGTCAGACAACAGGATGAACTCCTGCCGGCTCGGCGTGCATTTCTGACCAACGCGGGTCAGAAAATCGATCGCGTATTCCCATTCGCCGAAGCTAAGGTCGGTTCGGCGGACGAAATCGTGCAGCGACTTCACCAGTTCTTCCATGAGGAATTTGACCCGCGGATCCGGCACCTCCTCGAAGCTGTTGATGACGGCGGCGGTGAGTTCGGTGTCGTTGAATTGGGGCATTGTTGTTATCCTCACGGGGTTACGCCATGATGGGCGCAAGCCTACACTAGCGATCCAGCCGGGGTAAGCGGGTCCGCGATTGAAACGCGGCGCCGTTTTCGGCTATCAAGTCGGCCTATTTTTCGGAGACGTTTTCGATGTTAGCCCCCACCCCCGCCTCGCCCGAATCCGCCGGCATGTCAAAAGCCGCCCTCGATCGCATCGAGGATCATCTGAAGAGGCGGTACATCGATGCCGGCCGCTTTCCGGGAACCCAGCTCCTGCTCTATCGCCGCGGCAAGGTGGTCCATCACGCGGTGCAGGGTTTCGCCGATCTCGAGCGCAAGGTGGCGGTGAAGGAGGATACCATTTTCCGCATCTACTCGATGACCAAGCCGATCACCAGCGTCGCCTTCATGATGCTGGTCGAGGAAGGCCGTGTCGCGCTCGACGAGCCGGTCCATCGATATATCCCGGAATGGAAGAACCTCGGCGTTTTCCAGGCCGGCACGGCGCCGGCGTTTCTGACCCGGCCGCCGTCACGGCCGATGCTGATCGTTGATCTGTTGCGGCATACTTCCGGCCTGACCTATGGCTTCCAGCAACGATCCAACGTCGATGCGGCCTACCGCGAAATGAAGATCGGCGAGGTCGAGAAAGCGGGAACGCTGCAATCGATGATCGAGGGGCTGGCAAAAATTCCGCTGGAATTTTCGCCCGGCGAGGCCTGGAACTACTCGGTCTCTACCGATGTCATCGGCTATCTCATCGGCGAGATCTCGGGCCGGCCGTTCGAACAATTCCTGAAAGAACGCATCTTCGACCCGCTGGACATGAAGGATACCGATTTCTTCGTGCCGCCCGGCAAGGCGCATCGTTTCGCGGCCTGCTACTCGGCAAGCCCGCAAGGCGCGACGTTTCACGCCGCCGGCCGCGCGAGCGGCCTGACCTTGCAGGATGATCCCACCACCAGCGCTTTCCTGTCGCCGCCAGCGTTCATTTCCGGCGGCGGCGGGCTGTGCTCGACCGCAGCCGACTATCTCACCTTCTGCCGCGCGCTGCTCAACGGCGGCGAGCTCGACGGCGTCCGGCTGATCGGCCCGAAGACGCTGGCCTTGATGACCTCAAATCATTTGCCCGGCGGCCGCGAACTGCCGGAAATGTCGCGATCGCTGTTCTCCGAGGCGGCCTATAACGGCATCGGTTTCGGTCTCGGCTTTTCGGTCACGATCAATCCGGCGCAGACCCTCATTCCCGGTAGCCGCGGCGAATATGCCTGGGGAGGCGCCGCCTCGACCTCGTTCTGGATCGATCCCGCCGAAGAGCTGATCGCCATTTTCATGACCCAGGTGATGCCGTCGACCGCCTACCCGATCCGGCGCGAGCTGCGCACCATGGTTTACGCCGGGATTACCGACAGCAATCTATAGAGGGTTGCTCGCTCGATGTGATCTAGCCGAAATTCTGCAGGCCCGGAAATGTCTCCAACAGCCAGATGCTGACGGTCGAGACGCTGCCGGTGAGAAAGCCGATGCCGGTGATGACCATCAGCACACCCATCGCCCGCTCGACGCTGGCAAGGTGCCGCTTCATCCGCGCAAACAGCGCGGAGAACTGTTCCACCATGAACGCGGCAATCAGAAACGGAATCCCAAGTCCTGCGGAATAGACCGCGAGCAGGCCTGCGCCCTTCTCCACCGTGGCCTCGGCCGCCGCGACCGAAAGGATCGCCGCCAGGATCGGACCGATGCAGGGTGTCCAGCCGAAGGCGAACGCAAGCCCCATCACATAGGCGCCCCACCGGCCCACCGGCTTTGGAATCGTCAGCCGCCCTTCGCGCATCAACAGTCCGATCCGCGTCAGCCCGAGGAAGTGCAAGCCCATGAGGATGATGACGATGCCGGCGACAATCGAGAGCTCGGCCGACCAGGCGCGGATCAGGCTTCCGATCAGGGAGGCGCTGGCGCCGAGCGCCACGAACACGGTGGAAAAGCCGAGCACGAACATCACGGCCGAGATCATCACCGCGCGCTTTGAGGACGATATCGTCTCCGCATTGGCGACATGCTCGATGGTCGCGCCCGTCAGATAAATCAGATAAGGCGGCACCAGTGGCAGCACGCATGGCGACAGAAAGCTGACAAGGCCGGCGATCAGGGCTGCGGGAATCGAAACGTCGTGAATCATGCCACCTTCACTTGTCTTGTATGTCGCCTGCTTCCGAACATTTGCGGACCGCCCCTGGCTGGCCGAGCCTGAGATCGCAAGAAGCGCCGGACCGAGGTGCCTTGCCGTAGCGGATGGGCGAGAATGCGCAAATGATAACAGCCTTTGCCGCTCCCTCGCGACCCCGGCCGGATTTCCCTTCAGGGCCGCGGGAAGGGGTGGCAGCGACCGAGCCCGCAGACCACGTCAGCTTCGCTTCGTCAATTCACGTTCGCGAAGTTGTGTTGCTATTTGACCAGCTTCAACTGCACCGGGGCGCGGGGCCGCTGACCTTCATGCGGCTGCGGTTCAGGTGGCCTTTCGGACGCCTCCACATTGCGCAACACCGCATCGCACAAAGCTTTCAATTCCGAGTCTTCAATCCGATTAAGCTTGATCCGAAGCTCGAGAATGGCCACCGAGACCAATTGCGCGGCGTCGCGGTCGCCGCACAGCACAAGGGCCGCCTGACACTCCTCCAGAGTGGCCAGAACCTCATGCAATCGTTCTTCTGAATTGGTCACCAGCGTTTTTCCAGTTACCGCGCTTGCCGGGAAAGGTCGATGTGATCCAGCCGTCCTCCTTTAAACCCCTCCGTCCCGCAAAAAATCCGCGAAGCTAGTGGACCGAGACGGTAGTTTTTGTCGCTACACAGATTTGTGACATCGCCGCGCGCTGGAAACCGCCAACGCTGAGCTTGCCCGCTATCGCGGCATGCACGGTGCGCGCCGCAGCTTTTCCTCTCATCCAACAGGCTTGAAAGGCTTATAAGCCTAGCACGGAACAGGCCGGGTTCGAATGCCGTTCGTTGCAGTTAGCCATAAAAACCGGTCCGGCGGCAGCGGCGGCCTTTGCGCGATTGAAGGATGGTGGTCGGTGGCGCTTTCCGTGGCGCCTGCGCGATAGCGGCGGCCCGCGGCCATCGGGTTGACCGAACGCTTCCGACGAGGGCTGGCGGTTGAAGTGGCGGCGAGCCTCCCGCCAAACGCGTCCGCCCGCACGGCCAGCCTCCCGATTTCTCGGCTGGCAGCGCCCCCCACGGGTAAGTAGACGCGTCAAAAAGTCTCCACCCGGCCCGCCACGGTTGTAGTATGACCAATAACCTGCCAAAGCAGGCGGGCCATTTTGGCAAGTGAGAGAGGCGTCGTTCGAGATTAACGTTAACGTTGCGTCGGTGGTATCAGGTGATTTGCCGGAACATCGTACCTTTGGAAATGCAATTGCGGCCGCCTTCATTTGCCCGATCGCGGCCGGGCGTCAGCGCCAAGCAAGCTGCTTGCGCAAGCCGATAATAACCGTAAATTCCGTGATTTAAGGACCAATTCATCCCATTTGAGCGAGCTCAAAGCAGTATATAAGGGCGGGTCCATAACCCTCATATTCGGACGCTTGATGAGCGAAGGACGGTAAAAGCAGTATGAACAAATCTATCGCAAAGAAGATGAAGCAGCGCAGTGCCGGAAAGCCGGATATTGAACTTGGCAAGCGAATCCGGTTGCGGCGCGTCGAGCAGAAGATCTCCCAGGCGGAGCTCGGCGAGCAGCTCGGCGTGAGTTTTCAACAGGTTCAGAAATATGAGAAGGGGGTCAACCGCGTCGGTGCTGCCCGCCTTCAGCAAATTGCCACCGCGCTCGATGTGCCCGTCACCTTCTTCTACGATGGCGACGGCAAGGCCCGCGAGGTCGAGAGCCTGCTGTTTCTCGACAGCGCATTCAGCTTGAGGCTGCTGCGCGCCTACAGCAAAATCAAGGACCAGACCGTCCAGCGTCAGCTGGTGTCCTTGATGGAATCGATCGCCGCGAACGAGAACTAGGTCTCCATGATCCCGGACGGGCGCGGGGCCTGGTTCGAAGCCCCGCGGACCTGGTCGATCAACGCCAGCGGATCGGCCGGCAATCCATCGCCACGCCAGGCGACATGCTGGTCCGGGCGCGACAACACCAGCGCTACATCGAAAGCGGCCGGTGCCGGCGGTTCGACGTCGAGCACCTTCAGCGGCAGGCCCCTGTCGCCGGCCGCACGCTGCAGCGCCGCCACATCCACCGCCGAATCGAACCGCAATAGCGTGAACTCCGGCCCCATGGCGTCGTAGAGCGACGTACCGTCCGCACACCACAGATGCGGCGTGCGGCAGCCCGGGACGGTCGAGGGGGTATAGGTGCTCATCGTATAGGCCGGAGGCTCGGCGCCATCATAGGCGATGATCGGAGAGCGATCGTAATAGGTCCCGAAGTTGAGACCGGCGCAGGCATATTGCCGGACGTTGATCTCGTAAGTGAGCCGCCCGGTCTTGCGCCGCGCGCGTTCGCCTTTCGCGCCCGTGTCCTCGATTTCGTCGGGGACCGCGCCGCGGCGGCGAATTTCGGATTCGGCATGCGACATCGCAAATCGCGAAACCTGGCTGGTGATCGGCCAGCGCTCCGCCTCATAAGCATCGAGAATGGAAGCCGGCGCCCAGCCATTGAGATGGGCGGCAAGCAGCCAGGACAGGTTCATCGCATCCGCGATTCCCGCGTTCATGCCGTAACCGGCATAGGGCACCCAGATATGCGCCGCGTCGCCGGCGATGAAGGCCGAGCGGTCGCGAAACCTGTCGGCGATCAGCCGGCGCCCGTACCAATCCTCCCGCGAGATGATGTCGTATTTGAAATCGGCGCCGACGCCGAGGAGGGTGCGGATACAGCCGTCGCGATCCACCGAATCGAAATCACCTTCGCCAGGCTTCATGTAATTATGCACCAGCCACCGCTCGCGCCCGTCGATGGCATAGACCATTCCGGCGCGGCGCGGATTGATGACGCCGGTGCCCCAGGCGCGCTCATGAACCTGACGCCCGATCAGGTCGGGAGCGCGGATGTAAGTCGACTGCACGCGCTGCACGATCGCATCGCCCATCAACTGCGCGCCGATCGCCTTGCCGACCACGGAGCGCGCGCCGTCGCAGCCGATCAGATAGCGGCAACTCAAGCGGCGGATGGCGCCGGTCTCGAGATCGCGTAGCACCACGTCGGCGGATTGATCCGCAACGCGGGCCTGTTCGACCGAAGTCCGGTTGATCAGTTGGATGCGCGGCTGTTTGGCCGCATGCTCAAACAGAATGGGCTCGAGGAATATCTGATTGATGCGATGCGGCGGCTCAGCCGTCGGCCAATTGCAGTCCGGGCCGTCTTTTCTGGTGAAGCGATCGCGGCGGCATGGAATCGGAATTCGCGTCAATTCCGCCCCTGTGAACGTCGTGCGGTAACTGACGTCGTGCGGATAATCCGCGGGCAATCCGGCATTGCGGACCTTGGCCGCGAGGCCAAGCCGCCGGAAGATTTCCATGGTGCGGGCAGCCACATGGTTGCATTTCGGCTCGGGAGGCGCGGCGGGGGCGCGCGTCTCGATGACGCTGACGTCGATGCCTCGCCAGGCCAGATCAATCGCGAGCGTGAGCCCGACCGGGCCTGCGCCTGCGATCAGCACATCGGGATGGAAATCGCTCATTTTTTTCTTAAAGCCGATGCCCTGACGAACGAACCACATTAGAGTGTTTTCAAGCGAAGTGGAGACGGTTCGCGTGAAGAAAACGCGTCAAATCACCAATCTAGAGCCCCGCTTCGATTCAATCGAAGCAGGGCTCTAGCCGCGCCAACGACATACCGAAAGCGCCAACACCCCAACCGGGCATTGCCGCGGTGCAAAAGCCGCAATACCAACTTAATCAGAAGGCAACGCTCGCAAGCTATATTTTCGTAACGTATTCCGGATCGGGTCCGATGCTGTTCGCTCGGCTTCACTGGCCGAAATCATTGATTTAATCAAAGCGCCATCGGCGCACCCAGGGACATTACCCATGCGAAGAATCACCATCGTAGCCGTTGCGTTGATGCTTGCGGTCGCGCCAGCTTGGGGCCAAAGCGCAGCACAGACTGGCGCCGCTACGCCTCCGGCCAAACCAAATCCTGCGCATGCGGTGCCCGCAAAGCCCGCGGTCGCGGCATCGACCCCTGAATCGCGTTCGGCGGCGGCCCTCGCGCTATCGCACGAGCCGACCTTCGATGAAGGCACGGCACAGCGGATCAGGGAGGCGGCGCTGAGCTATTCGGATATCGCGGTGCGCGGCGGCTGGCCGGCGATACCGGCGGAGGCCAAATTCGCGCTCGGCGTGGCGGGCCCTCATGACGATCTGTTGCGCCAGCGTCTGATCATCAGCGACGATTTGGCCGACAAGGCATCCGGACCGTTTGACGAGGTTGTCGCCGAGGCCGTCAAGCGCTTCCAGGTGCGCCATGGCCTTGCCGCCACCGCCACGGTCACCCCGCGCACGCTGGCCGCCCTCAATGTCCCCGTCCAGAAGCGGATCAGGCAGTTGGAGGCCTCGCTCGAGCGCATCCAGAATATGAATTTCCCGTTCGGCCAACGCTACGTGGTCGTGAATCTGCCCGCGGCATTCGCCGAGGCCGTCGAGAACGACACGGTGGCGCGGCGTTATCGCGTGATCGTCGGCAAGACCGAAAAGCCGTCGCCGACGCTGACCGCCGAAATCACCGGCGTCAATCTCAACCCGACCTGGACCGTTCCGTCATCGATCGCGAAGAGCGAAATATCGGCGCATATGCGCAAGGATCCCAGCTACCTCTCGCGCATGCACATGGACGTGCTCGACGCCCACGACAATCCGATCGATCCCAATTCCGTGGATTGGTCCGGCACGCGCACGCCGAACTTCACCGTGCGCCAGCAAAATGGCGCGTTCAACGCGCTGGGCGCGGTGAAAATCGATATGCCCAATCCTTATTCGGTCTACATGCACGACACCAACCAGCGCAATCTGTTCAGCGACGACTACCGCTTCGATTCCCACGGCTGCTCGCGGGTCGACAATGTGCGCGATCTCGCCACCTGGCTGTTGCAGGAGGAAATGCCGAAATGGAATCGCGCCGCGATTGAAGCGGCCATCGCCACCGGCCAGCGCCAGGAGATCGCCTTGCCGAGGAAGGTGCCGGTGGCCTGGATTTATCTCACGGCCTGGATGACCAGGGACCAGACCGTCCAGTTCCGCAACGACATCTACGCCCAGGACGAGCAGCTTCTCGAGGCCACCGCCGAGGAGGCGGCCTTCTTCAATCAGGCGAGCAACCATCCGCTGACCGCGCACCTGGCGCAGTAAAACCACACCCTTCTGAGCGAGGTGCAAGCCGTGGAACCTTTGGGCTTTTTGAGCGTTGCTCGCAGTTACATTGAGTGCTCTTGGCGGCTAACAAGGGGAATGCGTGGAGCATAAAGAACGATTTGAGGCCTCGACCAGCTCTGACGGCCGTTACCGCATGTTGATCGATGCGGTGACCGATTACGCCATTTATATGCTCGATCCCCGTGGAATTATTACCAGTTGGAATCCCGGAGCCAGGCGCTTTAAGGGTTATCAGGAAGCCGAGATTTTCGGCGAGCACTTCTCAAGATTTTATACCGATGAGGATCGGCGAGCCGGCCTGCCCCAGCGCGCGCTTGAAATCGCGGAGCGCGAAGGCAAATTCGAGAGCGAAGGCTGGCGCGTCCGCAAGGACGGCACGAAGTTCTGGGCCTATGTGGTCATCGACCCGATCCGGGATCACACCGGAGCGCTTGTCGGCTTCGCCAAGGTTACGCGCGATTTCACCGAGCGCATGCAGGCGCAGCAAGCGCTCGATGGGACCCGCGAGGCGCTGATCCAGGCGCAGAAGATGGAGGCGATCGGACATCTGACCGGCGGGGTCGCGCATGATTTCAACAATCTCTTGATGGCGATCCAGGGCAGTCTTGAACTTTTGCAACGAAGGCTTCCAAAAGACGATCCCAAGATCGCGCAGTTGCTCGGCAATGCGATTCAGGGAACGCAGCGCGGAACGGCGTTGACACAGAGGATGCTGGCATTTGCGCGCCGCCAGGATCTCAAGCTGGTTGCACTGCGCGTGCCGGAACTCGTGCAAGGGATGACCGAACTGCTGCAAAGATCGTTGGGTCCCTCGATTAAAATCGAAACGCGATTCCGGCCAAATCTTGCGAAAGCTTATGCCGACCCTAACCAGTTGGAACTTGCGCTTCTCAACCTTGCGATGAACGCGCGCGACGCCATGCCGAAGGGAGGCGCCATTGTTATCGAAGCAAGGGAGCGGACGGTCGCCGACGAGCTGGGGCTGAAGCCCGGACAATACCTTTGCGTGACGGTGACCGATACCGGCACGGGCATGGACGAAGCAACGCTCCAGCGTGCGACGGAGCCGTTCTTTACGACCAAGGGCGTCGGCAAGGGCACGGGGCTTGGACTTCCAATGGTCCATGGCTTGGCGCAGCAATCGGGCGGAAGGTTGCTGCTCAGGAGCAAGCCTGGTCTTGGAACGACGGCCGAACTCTGGCTGCCGGTCGCCTTACGGGATGCGGCTTCCGCTGGCGAAGGGATCGCGACCAAGACGGCGGCTTTGGGCCGGCAGCTCACGATCCTCACCGTCGACGACGATCCACTTGTCGCTCTCAACACCTTGGCTCTACTGGAAGAACTCGGTCACAAGGTTTACAGCGCGCCATCCGGAATGCGCGCGCTCGAAATCCTGCGCCGCGAACAAAACATCGATCTGCTCATCACCGACCAGGCGATGCCGGGCATGACGGGTTCAGAACTCGTATCAAAAATCCGCGCGGAAAAACGGGAATTTCCGGTCATCCTGGCCACCGGCTAAGCCGAGTTGCCTCCGGGAGAAGGCGAGGGAATTCCGAGACTGGCAAAGCCGTTCAGACTGCAAGACCTCGCTGAAGCGATCGCCGAGGCGGTTGCGCGATAGCGGATGATGGCTTTTGGTTGAATCGGCCGAAACACGAGTTCGGTCACCTCGCCCCGCTTGCGGGGAGAGGTCGGATTGCCAACGGGTCGGCGCGAAGCGCCGCCCGATGACAGGCTCCGCAATCCGGGCGAGAGGGACTCTCTGCGAGTCAAACTTGCCGAAAGAGCCTCGCCCCAACCCTCTAAGAGCGAGCTTCGCTCGTCTCGACCCCGCGAAAGAGCGGGGAGAGGGAGAAGAGGGCCGGTCGTCGCTGCGGTCCAATTCAACCCAATCGCATCATGCTCGGCGCTCAACAGAACCTCGAAATTCTCGCTCTGCTCTTTCCGTTCCCTCCCCCCTTTGTGGGGCCCGCAAGCGGGAGAGGGAGCGCGCCGCAGTTGCGGTGACGGCGAAGCAATGCTTCATTCGGCTGCAGCAACACACCCATCCCCGAAAGCCGGGCCAAATGCTCGACGTCCCCACCAGCTCCGACAAATCCTTTGCCGACGGCAAGATCCTGCAAAGCCTCACCGACGGCGTCGGCATCATCACCTTCAACAACCCGGAAAAGCGCAACGCCATGTCGCTCGACATGTGGGACGGATTGGGCCAGGCGTTGATCGAATTGCGCGACCACGACGCTGTGCGCGTGGTAATCCTGACCGGCGCCGGCGACAAGGCCTTCGTCTCGGGCGCCGATATCAGCCAGTTCGAAAAAACCCGCCACAACGCGAAGGCCTCGGAAGAATATTCGCGGCAGAGCGACGCACAGCGCGCCTTGCTCGCGAACTACCCGAAACCGACGATCGCCTGTATCCGCGGTTTTTGCCTGGGCGGCGGCATGCAGCTTGCGATGCTCACCGACATCCGCATCGCGTCCGCGAGCAGCCAGTTCGGCATTCCCGCCGCCAAGCTCGGCATCGCCTATGGCTATGACGGCTTGAAACATCTGGTCTCGCTGGTTGGTCCCTCATGGGCGCGGCTTTTGCTGTACACGGGCATGCGGATCGATTCCGCGGAAGCCGTGCGGATTGGCTTGGTCGATCGGGTGGTGGGCGATGCGGAGTTGTGGAACGCGACCACCGAGATCGCGCGCACCATCGCCGGCAATGCACCGCTCGCCGTCAAGGCCGCCAAGATCACCATCGCGCAAGTGTTGAAGGACGAAAATCAACGCGACATGGACGCGATCAAGGCGATCGCAACCGCCTGCATGGATTCGGAAGACTTCCGCGAAGGCAGAACCGCCTTCATGGAAAAGCGCAAGCCGAAGTTTAAGGGAAAATAGCGCGCCGTACCTTGGTGCTCCCGCCATGTTGACGCAAATCTATGAGGTATCGACGCCATCTGAAGCGGATGCGATATCCGGTTTGGGTATCGACCATGTCGGAGTTCTGGTAGGAAACGGCGCCTTCCCCAGAGAGCGCTTGGCGCGTGAAGCGGCTGCGATCCTGGAGGCGGTCAGAGCATCGTCGAAATCGTCGGCACTCTTCCTATCGGCCGATTTCGCGCTTATCGAACAAATGGCCCGAGAACTGAGACCCACGATCGTTCATCTCGGCGCGTCGGCCGAACTGCTCCAGCCTGCCCACGTCGTCGACTTGCGAAAGGCGCTTCCGAATATCCTGTTCATGCGAAGCGTGCCAGTAACAGGTCCAGAAAGTGTTTCGATCGCCAAGAACTATGATGGAATAATCGATTTTCTGCTGCTCGACAGCCATCGCGCAGGCGATACACAAATTGGCGCGCTCGGCGTCACCCATGATTGGAACATTAGCCGAAGGATCGTCGAGAGCGTTAGGACTCCTGTTATCCTCGCCGGCGGACTCGGTCCCGAGAACGTCGCAGACGCCATCCGCGCCGTGAGGCCCGCCGGGGCCGATTCCAAAACACAGACAGATCTGGGCGATACTCACACCAAAGATTTGACCAAGGTCGCGGCGTTTGAAAAGGCCGCGAAGGGCGTCACATTGACGTGACGGCGCTACGTTCCTAAGAGAGCAATCGCACCGTGACCCCACGCGCACGAAGCTTGGGAATGAGACCGTGGGCGGATTAGCGTGAGCGTAATCCGCCGATACCCGTAATTGATCGGCGGATTGCGCCTTCCGCCTTCGCTCCTTGAGCTATGGCGGGCGGGGTCCGCCGTCGCTCGTTGAGCTATGGCGGGCGGGTCGGCCAACCCGCCCTCCCGGACTATTGTCGGCAGAAGAGCCTTGACGTTCACTCCATCTCCGTCGGCAGCGCGGCCTGGATAACGGCATTCGTTGAATATTTCTGGCGCATGGCCTCGACCTCCGTTTCCACATCCTCGCATCTCAGGCGCTTGATCGCCGTTTCAATCTGCCTCGCGCGGGCCTTGTCGTAGGGTTCTTCGCCGGCCCAGTGATGGCACTGCTCCCGCCGACTCACCAGATCTCGCACTTCGGCTGGAAGTTGATCATTTGCACTTTGGGCAGCGCTTACAAAAAAGACCATGAAGGCTGTGGAAGTGAGAAGCACCGCTGGCAAAATTGGACGCATCAAAGACTCATCCTGCAATCAGTTACAACTGGCGCGTAGCGCGTAGGAGTAGGTCGAGCGACTCGTCCGCCGAAGCTCGGCGAGCGCAGGTGGAAGCGAAACCCATCATGACAATCACGACATGCGATGGGTTTCGCAAGAGCTAGTTCCTTGTGTCCCCGACGCGGCGCAGCGCCGTTTTGTCGTTGCGCCGCTGCGCCGGAATCCACACCTTGCCAAACCAGATGGACCCCGGATCAAGCAGCGCACCACGCACCACGCCACGCTAAAGCCGCGCGCTGCGCAGCATCCGGGGCACGCGTTTTTCGATTTTGCGCCACTGGAATGGAGGAAGCGACGTTTGCCTCGACGGGCAAATCACCCAAGGCTTGTTCGACCGTTCTTTTTTCCTTGTCCAGCCCCACAGCAAAAATATTTCTGTTTTTCCGAAACGCAAATCACCGCTATATCTTCCCCTATCCCGCGCCCACCAAGAGGGGCGTTGCGCATCGTCACGACGTTGGGTGCGGGAGGCGATGGACGCAGGCTACATCAACTGACGAGTGATGTGTCAGGCGGACGGCGAAGTCGTGTGGTCCTGATATCCCGACGCTGATATCAAGCCTTGCGGAAGTTTCTTTTCGCAAGGTGACGGTGGCAAGAAAGCCCGGTCACCGGGGAGAGCGCGCTATAAGCCGTAAACCATCGCGCGGGGAATGCCGGGTGTCTCCGGTGTGACCGTGGTGACTACGCTCGTATGCTCATTTTATTTTGCATGCGAGGCTGCGGGCGCAACGAGCGCCCGGCATTCCCTGCGCCCTCTGTTCTGTAGGAGGGTAAGGATTTCGCAAAACTCGGGCACATCATGCCGCAAGAATGCGAGGGTATGTGTTGGCGTCATTGCGAGGAGCACTTGCGACGAAGCAATCCATTCTTCCTTGGCGGCAAGATGGATTGCTTCGCTGGCGCTCGCAATGACGGCGTACTGGCTGTTTGAAATTTGAATCGGACGCACAGCCCCGGCTGTCATCATCCGCGAAGGCGGATGATCCAGGTACGCTGTGCCCTCTCGCCTCTCTCGCTGACGCCGGTGGAATACTGGATACCCCGCTTGCGCGGGGTATGACGACTTGAAGTGGAGCGTCAGCTGGGGCGAACGCTACAACGCCGCCAGCACGGCCTTGCCGATATCCGCGGTGCCGTAGCGGCCGCCGAACTCCATCGGCCGGATGCCATCCGCATAGACCTTGTCGACGGCGCGTTCGATGCGCTCGCAGGCTTCTGCCGCGGCCTCAAGGCCGTGCTTGTCGGCAAGCCAGTCCAGCATCATCGCGGCCGAGAGGATCATGCCGGTCGGGTTGGCCTTGCCCTGCCCCATGATGTCGGGCGCGGTGCCGTGGCACGGCTGGAACACCGCATGGCGGTCGCCGATGTCGGCCGAGGGCGCCATGCCCATGCCGCCGATCAGGCCGGCCGTCATGTCGGAGAGGATATCGCCGAACATATTCTCCATCACCATGACGTCGAAATCCCAGGGGCGCCTGACCAGCATTGCCGAACAGGCGTCGACATATAGGCGGTCGGCCTTCACTTCCGGATGACGTTGAGCTGCCTCATCGAACATCTCGCGAAAAAACGCGAAGGCCTTGAACACATTGGCCTTATCGACGCAGGTCAAGGCGCCCGGCCGGCCCCGTGCCTTGCGGCGTTCGGCAAGCCTAAAGGAAAACTCGAACAGCCGTTCCGAGGTTTTTCGGGTGATGACGAGCGTCTCGCGCGCATCGTCATGGGTGACGACGCCCTTCCCCATCGAGGCGAACAGGCCTTCGGTGGATTCGCGGATCACGACGAGATCGATGCCGCGCTGATCCGCGCCGACGATCGGGCTCGGCACGCCCGGGATGAGACGGGCCGGACGCACACCGGCGTAAAGGTCGAAATGGAAGCGAAGCTCCACCTGCGGCATGATCTCGGTGTTATCGGGGTAACGCACCGATGGCAGGCCGCAGGCGCCGAGCAGGATCGCGTCGGCCTCCTCGCACAGCTTGACGGTTGAATCCGGCATCGATTTGCCGGTGTCGCGGTAATGGTTGGCGCCGGCCGGTGCCTCGGTGAAGCGGAACTTCAGATCCGTGGTGGCCTCGATCTTGCGCAAGACATCAAGCGCCGGCGCCATCACTTCGGGACCGATGCCGTCCCCGGCAAGCACGGCAATGTGGAGGGCGTTGTTGGCAGACATGGCGTTTCCTTGCGGGGGTCAAAAAGAATGGAGATTCAAGCGTCATTGCGAGGAGCGAAGCGACGAAGCAATCCATACTTCCTTTGCGGCCCTATGGATTGCTTCGCTCCGCTCGCAATGACGCGGGCCCTACGGCGTGAGCACCGCGCGGCCGACCAGCCTGCCCTTTTGCAGGTCGACCAGCGCGTCATTGGCCCTGGCGAGCGGCATCGGCGTGACCGGAATCGGCGCGACCTTCTTGGCGCGAACGAGATCGAGCAGTTCGGCGGTCTCGCGGAGATTGCCGACATAGCTGCCCTGGATCGTCACCGCCTTGATCGGTATCAGCGGCAACGCCCATGGCGCGCCGCCTCCGAACAGGCCGACGATCACGAGCTTGCCGCCCTTGGTCAGGCAGTCGAAGCCGAGTTGCGCGGTCTTGGCGTTGCCGACGAGATCGATCACGGCGCGGATCGGCCCGCCGGCCTTTTTGGCGAGCTGTTCCAGCGCGTCGGGTGCATTGCCATCGACGGTCGCAAGCGCTCCGGCGTTCTCTGCCGCCTCTCGCTTGCGCGCGTCGATATCGACGACGATGGCGCCCTTGCCGCCCATCGCCTTGAGCAGCGACAGCGCCATCAGGCCAAGCCCGCCGGCGCCAAAAATGACGATCGGCGTGTGAAAGGCGAACTCGACTTTCTTCAGCGCGCTGTAGGTGGTGACACCGGAGCAGGCGTAGGGCGCCGCGGTGACGGGATCGAGGCCTTTCAGGTTCAGGAGATATTTTGGATGCGGTACGATCATGTGGTCGGCATAGCCGCCGTCGCAATAGACGCCGAGCGAACTCGGCTTGACGATGCACATGTTCTCGTCGCCGGCGAGACAGGTCTCGCATTTGCCGCAGCCAAGCCAGGGATAGGCCAGCACGATGTCGCCGACTTTGAGCCCCCCAGTGTCGGCCTTCGCATCGGGGCCGAACGCCAGCACCTCGCCGACGGTTTCATGCCCCATCGTGAGCGGCAGCGATACGCCGCGATCCTTCAGCGAGAGCGGCTTTCGGCCGTGGCCGAGATCGTAGCCGCCCTCCCAAATGTGCAGGTCGCTGTGACAGACGCCCGCCGCCTTCACCTTGATCAGGACCTGGGTTCCCGACGGCTGCGGCGTCGGCTGATCCACTTCCCTCAAAGGGGCATTGAAATCGGCGACCTGGAAACTCTTCATCGCTTCTCTCCCGTCGATAATTGGGCTTTTTTCGGATGGGTAGGCGTTTTAGATAGGCCGGAAATGCTCGATCCGGCAAGGCTCGAGACGGGCGCCGCGGAGGAAATTGTCGCAAGCGGCGCGTTTCGCCGCGGACCGGCGCCCTCAGCAGCGTTCTCGCAACGGCGATTTGCCGATCATAGCCATGATCTGGTGTTCGGAAAGGCCGCTCTCTCGAAGCAGCGCGAGCGTATGTTCACCGAGGGTCGCCACGCGCTTGCCCGCATTGATGTGGGTGCCGGACATTTTGAACGGCAGGTTGAGGACCTTGAACGTGCCGCCGCCGTCCGCCACCTCACTCAGCGCACCGCGATGGACGATCTGCGGATCGCGCAACGCTTCGGCGACCGTGCGATACGCCGAACAGGGGACGCCATGGGCATTCAACTCGTCGACGCATTGCGCGGTCGTGATGCTGCGCGACCAGCTTTCCACGCCATCCATCAAATCCTTCCAGTGATCGCGCCGATCGGCATATTTCGCAAAGCGCGGATCGCCGATCCATTCGGCGCGTCCGCACGCTCTCATAAGACCCTGGAAGGTCTTTTCGCTGGCGATGGTCACCATCACATATCCGTCCGCGGTCTCGACCGGGCCAAACATCGGGCGGCTCGGCGGCGCCACCTGGAATTGCGAGGACTGGACTTCGGTGGGTGTCAGGCTGAGCATCGATTCCAGCATCGACACATCGATATGCTGACCTCGGTGGTTGATCTGGCGCTGATAGAGCGCCGCCGAAATGGCGCCAAATGCGTAGACGCCCGTGAGCACGTCGGCGTGATAGACCCCGCAATAGTCCGGCCGGTTTCGCCCGGGCTGATACGACAAATGAGCCATGTCGTAACCCGAAGCGGCATGGATGACCGGCGCATAGGCCGGCAATTCCGCCGATGGCCCGGTCTGGCCGTAGCCGGAAATCGAACAATAGATCAGCTTCGGATTGAGTTGGTGCAAGCAGGCGTAGTCGAGCTGCAATCTTCGCATGACGCCGGGACGGAAGTTTTCAACGACGATATCGGCCGCTTGCACGAGCCCACCGATCGCATCGACCGCGTCGGGGGATTTCAGATCGAGCACAAGGCTTTTCTTGCCGGCGTTGAGTTGGCCGAACAGGCTAGAGAAGCCGCCGCGCAGCGGCGGACGGCTTCGCATCGTCTCCCCGTCGAGCTGTTCGATCTTGATGACCTCCGCTCCCATATCGGCAAGCATCCGCGTGCAATGTGGGCCGGCAATCGTGGTCGAGAAATCGAGTACGCGAAGCCCCCGGAAGCTCCCTGTCGCATTCCCCTCATCGTCTTGCGTCATCGTCATTGCAGAACTCCGTTTGGCCTGCGTACCATTGGCCATCGCGCAACCCTAGATCGGGCGGTTTCGCTGGAACAGCATTCTCCGCTGGCATCGCCGCCCGAGCCCGCCCGCCGCCTCGCGCAGATCGCCCTGCCTGGCCCCGCGGAAAAACTGGAACCGTTCTTGCATAGTGTGAGTTGGTTCGGACGCCTGTGAGGTGCTTTTTTGAAAGTCCTCTTCGTTACCACGGAAATGGATGATTTCGTCCGGGTGGGTGGCCTCGCCGCCGTCTCAGCAGCGCTTCCCCGGGCGCTCCGCCGTTGGGGTGACGTCAGGGTCTTGCTACCGGGATACAGCGAAGTCGTCGAACAATTCACGCATCTCGAGATTGTTGGCCAATCTCCGGCACTAGCGCAGATGCCGGCCTGCTCGCTCGGGCTCGGATCGACCAAGGACGGCCTGCCCGTCTACGTCGTGCTCTGTCCGCAACTTTATGACCGCCCCGGCAACCCCTATGGCGATGCGGAGGGCCGTGACTGGCCCGACAATGATGTGCGCTTCGGACGATTTGCCTCCGTGGCAGCCGAACTCGCCGCAGGCACCTTGGACAAGAATTGGGCAGCCGACCTGGTTCACGTCAATGATTGGCAGGCGGCGCTGGTGCCGGCTTACCTCGCCTGGAATGCGGTCGAGATCCCGACCATTCTGACCATCCATAATCTGGCCTATCAGGGCCTGTTCGCAAAGGAGTCGCTGCGGCGGATCGGCGCGCCCGAGGCCTCCTTCCATATCGACGGCCTCGAGTTCTACGACAAATTATCTTTCCTCAAGGGCGGCATCGTCTACGCTTCCCACCTGACTACCGTCAGCGAAACCTACGCCCGGGAAATCACGACACCCGAACTCGGCTGTGGGCTCGAGGGACTGCTTCGCCGCCGCTCCGACGCCGAGCAACTGACGGGCATATTGAACGGCATCGATGAAAGCTGGGATCCCCGCGTCTGCGCCCAGCTTGCCCAGCCATTCGGCGCCGGAGACTGGGAAGGCAAGCGGGCGAACTCCGATTATGTCCGCCAGCAATTCGGTCTGGCCCTATCGCGCGGCCCGATCTTCGGCCTCGTCGCCCGCCTCGTTCATCAAAAAGGCATCGACCTCGTGCTGTCAGCGGCCGACGAGATCATCGATGCCGGAGGACAGATCATCGTGACCGGCAGCGGCGAGCCGCATCTCGAGCAGGCATTGGTCGATGCGCATCGCCGCCGGCCGGATGCGATCGGCGTCACCATCGGATTCAACGACGGCGAGGCGCGGCGGATATTCGCCGGCAGCGATTTCACGCTGATGCCGTCGCGCTTCGAACCTTGCGGGCTGAGCCAGATGTACGCGCAGAAGTTCGGATCGCTCCCGATCGGCCATCAAACCGGCGGGTTGGCGGAAACCATCACGGACGGCGAAACCGGATTTCTGTTCTCGCAACCATCGACCGAGTCGTTTCTCGGCGGCATCCGTCGCGCATTCTCGACTTTCTTGGCGAAGGATCGGCTCGACTCCATGCGCCGCCGCGCGATGTCGCGATCGTTCAGCTGGGATGTCTCGGCAGCCTGTTACGGCGCGCTTTATCGGAAAACGGTATCGCCCTGAGACTGCGCCTCGGCGCGGATTTTCCAAGGCGCTCGCCATTCAGTCCGTTGGAGTCTCCCGCGCCGGCTCATCATCGGCGATGGCGCGCCAGGCCGCGCCTTCGAGATCGTCGTACTGACCGCTCTTCAGCGACCAGAGAAATCCGAGCAGGCCTATGAGTCCAAGAGCAAGCGCCAGCGGCACCAAGATCACCATCACTTCCATGATGACCTCCGATGCGCGACGCGGCGCGCGCGAAGCGCATTCAGCATGACGAGGATCGACGAGCCGGACATCGCCGCCGCCGCGATCAGGGGTGTCACCACCCCGCTGATGGCAATCGGGACCGCCAGAACGTTGTAGCCGACTGCAAGCCAAAGATTCTGTCGCATCAAATGCAGGGCCTGGCGCGCGAAATCGATGGCGGCGACCACCGGCGCCAACGGCTTGCCGAGGAAAACCAGATCGGCCGTCGCCTGGCTCAAATGCGCCGAGCTGATCGGTGACATCGACACGTGCGCCGCGGCCAGCGCCGGCGCGTCGTTCAAACCGTCGCCGACCATCATCACCTTGAATCCTCTGCGCTTGAGATCCTCGATGCGCGCGATCTTGTCGGCCGGCGTCACGCCTGCCCGCCACTCGTCAACCCCAAGCGCTCCCGCGGCTGCCCGAACCGCAGGCTCCCGATCGCCCGAGAGAATTTCAACCGCGATGTTGCGCTTCTTGAGTCCCGAAATCATCGTGCGAGCATCCGGTCGCAACGCCTGGCGGACGGAAAACGCGTATTGCGCTTCACCGAAGCTGAAAGCAACGAGCGACGCTTCAGGATCGAGGCGCGCGCAGTCGGCCGCCAGCCGCTCCGCGCCACAGAATGAGGGACGACCGAGCCTGATTTCGATCCCGCCGATTTGGCCGCGCACCCCCTGCCCCGACTCTTCGATCGCACCGATGAAGGGTGATTTTGCGTTTGCAGCCCGCGCCACCGCGGCCGCTGCCGGATGATGGCTCGCCAGCGCCAACTGTCCAGCAAGCCCCAGCGCAATTTTGGGGATATCAGTCCCGCTCACCACTTCGAGATCGGGCAGAGTCAGTGTTCCCGTCTTGTCGAAAATGACGTGATCGACATCGGCTAACCGCTCGATCGAATCGCCGGAATTGAGCAACACGCCGGCCTTGAACATCGCGCCGGAGGCCACGGTCTGCACGGTCGGAATGGCAAGACCGAGCGCGCAGGGGCATGTGATGATGAGCACCGCGACGCCCGTGACAATCGCATCATGCCAATTCGCGCCGAGCAGAACCCAGCCAAGTACGGTCAAGAGTGCGGTCGCGTGCACGACCGGGGCGTAAAGGCGCGAGGCGCGGTCCGCAAGGCGAACGTAACGGGAGCGCGCTTGCAACGCATTGTCGAGCAGCCGGGTAATCTCTGCAAGCAGCGTACTCTCAGACGCTGCGGAAACCCGAACACGCAACGTGCCGGAGATGTTGAGCGAGCCGGCATAAATCGCGGTGCCGGCGCTCGCTCCGACGTAACCGGTCTCCCCGGTAATCAGGCTTTGGTCGATCTCGGATCGACCTTCGACAACGGTGCCGTCGACCGCGCAGCGCTCGCCCGGCCGCAACAGGACGATATCGCCCGGGTCAATGGCTGCGACCGGCACTTCCGAAATCTCATCGGTCCCGACGAACTTGGTGGCAGTCTCGGCCTTCAGCGCGGCGAGATTTCCTGCGACCGCCCGGGTGCGCCGCCGCATGCTTTGATCGAGATAGCGCCCAACCAAGAGAAAGGTCAGCAGCATGATCGCCGCGTCGAAATAAGTGTGCTCGGCATGATGCACCGTCTCCGCGACCGACAGCACCAGCGCCAGCAAAACGCCGATACTGATCGGAACGTCCATATTGACATTGCGCGTGCGCAACGCCCGATATGCCGATCGGAAGAAAGGCTGGCCCGCATAGGCGGCGGCCGGCAGCGCGATCAGCGCCGATAGCCAATGGAAAAAATCACGCTGTTCGGGGATCATATCGCTGACGTTGCCCGACCACACCGGAACGGAAAGCATCATGACGTTCATCGTCGCGAATGCCGCGACCCCGAGGCAGCGCAACAAAAACCGCGACTGCTCGTTTTCCGCGGCCTCCGCATCGGCGGTTTCGAACGGATAGGCCTTGTATCCGAGTTCGGCGAGCCGGTCGATGAAGTTGGCTGGATCGAGCGCGCCCTGCTTCCATTCCAGTGCGACGCGGCGGTTGGTGAGATTGACCCGCGCCAGGGTAACGTCCGGTATTGCCGAAAGCCCGCGTTCGATCTTTGACATGCAACCGGCGCAGTTGACGCCTTCAACCGCCAGATCGATGTGCTGAAGGCCCGAACCCACCTCCTTTACATAGTGCGAAAAATCCCGCGCCGCGTGCATGATGCGATCCTTCTAATTCAGCACCACGCGATTCTTCGACAGAAACATCCGCCGTCCGGCGGCGGCGCCTTCGAGAACCAGATCCCATTGTCCGGCGGCTATGAGCGGCGCGCGGCCGCGATAAATGCCGCGCCCCACTTCCGCAAGATCAACCGGACGGTCGGCGCGCCTGTCGGCCGGCCGCTCGAGGCGGCCGAGAAACTTCAAGCCCGATAACGGCAGGCCGCCCTTGTCGCGGGCCTCAACCTGCAGCGTCGCCTCACCATCCGGCCCGCGTCGGATATGCGCATCGACCTGCCAGTTTCGCATGTTCTGATCGCGAGCGGCCGCGATCTCCTTTTCATAACCGAGGCTCGCGCTATACGCGCTATCCACTTCCGTGCCCGGCAGGGTATCGATCGCGAATTTCATCATCACGAAATTGACGCTGAACACCACGCCGAAGAACGCGATCAGCATCAAAAGCACTTTCCGCCCGGTCAACGGCTTCGGTGCAATGAGCGGCCTATTCATGCAAGGACTCCTCGGGATTCAAGGTGAGACGAAGTTGTCGGTCGCCGATGCAACTTCACCCAGGCCGATATCGGTTATGCGGAATTTCACCGGAGTCGATTTCTCTGGATTATCTTCGAAAGGCGCCGTTACCAGAACCCTCAACTCGGTCGTCTGATCGCGGCCGAGAATGATCATGGGCCGGTCCGGCGTGACTGAATCGACACCGACAACGTGGACGGTCGCATTGTTGGGACCATCGATGTCGATCGCCACCACGCGGTCGAATGCCCGCTTGTTCAGGAAGCGAACCGTATAAGCATTGCGAATCGAGCCGTCGCTTAGTTTGACCGCGACCGGATTGCGGTCGTGCAACACATTGACGTCGAGCAACGAGCGGGTCAGCAGCGCATACAGCATGATCGCGCCAACCCCGGCGATCAGCGCGGAGTAGACGATGGTGCGCGGGCGCGCGACACGGTAGATCGGCGGCTTGCCGGCCAGACGCCGCTGGATGTTGATGTCGTTGTCGTATCCGATCAGGCGGGTCTCCCGGCCGACCTTTTTCATCACGGCATCGCATGCGTCGATGCACAGGCCGCACTGGATGCATTCGAGTTGCGCACCGTCGCGAATGTCGATCCCGGTCGGGCAGACGGCGACGCATTGATAACAATCGATGCAATCGCCGGCGGTTTGGCCAAGCGCCCGTAACTCGTTCGCCTTCTTAAGCGACGTGCGTTTTTCACCGCGGTCGTACCTGTAGGTGACGTTTAGCGCCCACTCGTCGGTGAGCGCTGCCTGGATACGCGGCCAGGGGCACATATAGACGCAGACCTGCTCCCGCATGAAGCCTGCGAGCAGATAGGTCGTCGCCGTCAATATCGCGATCCAGATATAGGCCAGCATCGGCGCCTGGAAGGTCGCAAGCTGCTTCACCAGCGTCGGCGCGTCGTTGAAGTAGAGCACCCAGGCGCCGCCGGTCCACCACGCGATCAACAGCCAGATCGAATGCTTGAGCGTGATTTCCGCAAAACGCTCCAGTTTCAGTGTGCCGCGCGCCGCGGCCTTGCGCATGCGCTCGCGGCGGTCACCTTCGATCATGCGCTCGACGGCATAGAACAAGTCCGTCCACACTGTTTGCGGGCAGAAATATCCGCACCAGATGCGGCCGCCCACCGAATTCATCAGAAACAGCGTGATAGCGGCGACGATCAACAGCCCGGTGAAATAATAGACTTCCTGCGGCCACAGCTCGATGAAGAAGAAATAGAAGCGGCTGTTGGGGAGATCCACCAGGACCGCCTGACTTGGCGCACCGAGGCCGCGATTCCAGCGCACGAACGGCAGCAGGTAATAGACGCCGAGGCAGAAGGCCATCAGGCCCCATTTGATGCGGCGAAATGTTCCGGAGACGCTCTGCGGATAGACCTGCTTACGGGCGGCATAAAGCGGCCCGTAATCGTCAAAGTCCACATCGGCTGGCAGCACTGGTTTGTTCATCGACAGGGGTCATCTCGCATCCTGATTGAACGTAGACCCAACTTCGGGTGCGCGGTTGATCCACCTCAAAGGACGCGACCGCAGTTCGAGTTCCCCCCCCCCGCCCTGCGGTCACTTCCCCCCGCCGAGTGAGTGAACATATACCGCCATCGCCTTGATGGTGGAGGAATCGAGACGCTCTGCCCATGCCGGCATAACACCGGCCCGGCCGTTGGTGATCGTCTCGACCAGATTTGCCTCGTCGGAACCATAGAGCCATATCTTGTCGGTCAGATTGGGCGCGCCGAACTCCTGATTTCCCTTGCCGGTGTCGCCGTGACACGACGTGCAGTTCTCGGCGAAGATCTTCGCGCCTGCGGCTGCGTCATATCCCTGGGCAGTGGGCAGGCCCGACAGTGATCGGATGTAGTTGGCCACCGTCACGATCTGCTCCGGTTTGAGGATTCCTTCCTTGCCGAAGGCAAGCATGGCGCTATCGTGGGTCTTCTGATGCCCCGAGCGTATTCCGTACTGAATCGTCTGCATGATCTGGTCGAGCGAACCGCCCCAGAGCCAATCGTCATCGTTCAGGTTGGGATAACCCTTTGCGCCTGCGGCGCCGCTGCCGTGGCATGGCGCGCAATTGTCGCCAAATACCGTCTTGCCGCGAGCACGCGCCAGCGCCAGCAAGGCCGGATCCTTCTCGATGTCCGCAAGAGATGCCGCGCCAAGCGCCAGCATTTTCTCGCCGCGAATCTTCTCGAGGTTAGCAAGCTCTACAGCTACGTCCGCGCGCGATGAGTAGTGCAACATGCCGGTGGAGTAGCTCGACAGCAACGGCCAAGCCGGATACATGACCCAGTAGCCGACCGCCCAGATAATGCTGGCGTAGAAGGTCAGGACCCACCACCGCGGCAGCGGCGTGTTCAGTTCCTTGATGCCGTCCCAGTCGTGACCCGTGGTCGTCTTGTCGGAGACGTGGTCGATATCGTTCTGTTCAGCCATGATCTATCATTCCTCCCGCAACGGAATCTTCGACGCCTCGTCGAAAGCTGTCTGGTTGCGAGGCCAAAGCGCATAAATCACGATTGCCAGGAATATTCCGACGAAGATGGGGGTCCAGAACGTCGTGACAAAGTTCGATGTAAAATTCTGAACCGTCAGGATTGCACGCATGATTCTACCTTCTCAGCGAAGATTGGCTTTTTCGTTGTAGAGCTTGAAATCGACCAGCGTGCCCAGCACCTGCAGATAGGCAATCAGCGCATCCATTTCGGTGGGAGCACCGGGCTTGCCGTCAAAGTTGCGCACGACGGCTTTGGGATAGCGCTTGGTAAACGCGTCGGTGCCTGGATCGTCCGGATCGGCTTGCGCCTTCAGATCGGCGACGGCGTTGGCAATCTGATCATCCGTATAGGGAACGCCGACGATGCGGCTGGTTCGCAGATGGTCGGCGATGGTCGCAGCATCAACCTCGGTCTCGGCCAGGAATGGATATCCGGGCATCACCGACTGGGGAACGATCGAGCGCGGATTCCTCATATGCGTGACGTGCCAGTCGTCCGAATATTTGGCGCCGACACGCGCAAGATCCGGCCCGGTTCGTTTCGATCCCCACTGAAACGGGTGGTCGTACATGCTCTCGGCGGCGAGCGAGAAATGACCATACCGCTCCACCTCGTCGCGCAACGGTCGGATCATCTGCGAATGGCACAGATAGCATCCCTCGCGGACGTAGATATTGCGGCCGGTGAGTTCCAGCGGCGTATATGGCCTGACGCCGTCTACCACCTCGATCGTGCTCTTGAGATAGAACAGCGGGGTGATTTCCACGAGGCCACCGATCGCGATGACCGCAAGAATACCGACGATCAGGACAATCGAGTTCTTTTCGAAAACGTGATGGCGGGTCCAGAATGACATTGGTTCGCTCCTCATTCCGCTGCTTGAAGAGCAACCGGCGACCGCACTTCCGCCTCGCCGGCGCGCACCGTCATCCAGAGATTATAGGTCATGATCAGGGCTCCGATCAGGAACAGCGCTCCGCCTGCCGCGCGGATCACGTAGAATGGATGCATCGCCTCCACGGTCTCGATGAAGGAATATTCCAGGAAGCCGAGCGAGGTGTAGGCCCGCCACATCAGGCCCTGCAGAATTCCGGACACCCACATCGCCGAGATGTAGAGGACGATCCCGATGGTCGCGATCCAGAAGTGCCAGTTGACGAGCTTGAGGCTGTAGAGCCCTTTGCGATTCCATAACCAGGGCACCAGACAATAGAGTGCGCCGAACGAGACAAATCCGACCCAGCCGAGCGCGCCCGAATGAACGTGACCAATGGTCCAGTCGGTGTAGTGGCTGAGTGAATTCACGACCTTGATCGACATCATCGGGCCTTCGAAGGTCGACATCCCGTAGAAGGCAACCGACACCACGAGCATGCGCAGCACCGGGTCGGTTCGCAGCTTGTCCCAGGCACCCGACAGCGTCATCAGGCCGTTGATCATGCCACCCCAGGACGGCATCCAGAGCATGACGGAGAAGGTCATGCCCAGCGTCTGGGCCCAGTCGGGGAGTGCGGTGTAGTGCAGATGATGCGGGCCGGCCCAGATGTAGAGGAAGATCAGCGCCCAGAAGTGAACGATCGACAGGCGATAGGAGTAGATCGGCCGCTCGGCGCGCTTCGGAATGAAATAGTACATGATGGCGAGGAAACCGGCGGTCAGGAAGAAGCCGACGGCATTGTGCCCGTACCACCACTGGAACATCGCATCCTGAACGCCGCCCCAGGCGATGTACGACTTCGAGCCGAGCACCGAAACCGGCAGCGCGGGGTTGTTGCCGAGATGGAGCACGGCGATCGTGACGATGAAGGCAAGATAGAACCAGTTGGCGACGAAGATGTGCGGTTCCTTGCGCTTGATAAGCGTGACCAGAAAAACCAGCAAGTAAGCCACCCAGACGATCGTCAGCCAGAGATCGGAATACCATTCCGGCTCCGCGTACTCCTTGCCTTGCGTTACCCCGAGAAGGTAGCCGGTGCCCGCTATCAAGATGAAGAAGTTATAGCCGACAACGACGAACCATGGCGCGAGATCGCCGGCGAGACGAACCCGCGATGTTTTTTGCACCACGTAGAACGACGTCGCGATCAACACATTTCCGCCGAACGCGAAAATCACAGCCGATGTATGCAGCGGCCGCAACCGGCCAAAGCTAGTCCACGGCAGGTCGAAATTGAGCGCCGGCCAGGCGAGCTGGCACGCGATGATTAGACCGACGGCAAATCCGGCAATGCCCCAGAACATCGCCATGACGGAGGCGAACTTGACCGGGCCCAGATTGTAGTTGGGCCGGCCGTTGATCTCCTGCGGTGGCAGGGTTGCGGGACGATCAAAATACCGGTTGAGGATGACGAAAACCGACGCCAGGCTCGCCGCCACGCCGAGCGCGGCATGGAAAGCGAATGGTGCATCGACGGCCTTGGCTGCGCCGATCAGGCAGAGAAAGGCGGTCGCCACAAACAGGACCGTCAAACCACTTTCACCAAAGGTCATCGACTTCGAATTAAGGGGCTGGCTCATGCGCAATCTCTGTTAAGGAAACGAATCCAAGAAACACAGTCTCGCGGGCGGGGATTTGATCGAGATCAACGCTGCTCAAATGGGAAGCGCGTCGCCGGGGCCGGCAAGGCGCCGCAATTGCATTTTCATCGCCGCTTTCGACGACCCGTCGATTGTTCTTTTTTTACAAAGCGGTGAGAGCTGTGGACGCGGAACTACTTCGTCAGCTCTTGGCTGAGCCTATGCGGCCGCCTCGGCGCAGGCGGCAAGCGCTCTGAGCACATCCTCGCGGGCAATAATGCCTGCCAATCGGTTGTCGCTGTCGATCGCGGGAATGCTCCTAATTCGATGCTCGACCATGAGCTGCAGTACCCGCGTCAATCTGGTATCGGCGCCGACATAAATATATGCCGACGTCATGATATCGGCGACCGTTCGGTTCATCAAATCATCATACCGCGGAACCATCTGACTCGGCGTAAAGGCAAAACACTTGAGCAAATCGAATTTGCTCACAAGCCCGATAACGCGCGCATTTTCCACCACCGGATAGGTATTGAAATCGTCGCGTTCAAATATCTTGTTCAATTCGCCGACCGTCATTTCTCGTGTCACGGTCTTGACAGCCCGCGTCATGTAGTCGGCGACAGTCTGTTGGAGAAATTTGTACAAGGCGCGATCCAATCGATCTTGGTTTTGCGACGCCGCTCAGTGCGATAGCAGCACGCAACGCTTGGTTTGGGTAATAAGGTGCTGAGTCATGCCGCCGAGAATCCATTCACGAAACCGCGAATGACCATAGGCGCCCGCAACCACAAGTGTCGCGCCGACGTCGGCGGCCATTGCGTCGAGTTGAATGGGTGCTTCCCGGTCATGGTCCTGCTCTGCCACCAACTCTGAAGCCGAAACGCCGTGACGGGACAACCATGTCAAGACATCGCGGACCCGCGCGAGCGCCGCCGGCCGGCTGCAGCCTTCTTCCACGATCTCCGCGACGGCGACGTCCTTGGCTTTGCGAAGCAGCGGCAACGAGGCCGCAATCGCCCGCCTCGCCTCAGCGGTGTCCTTCCACGCCACGAGCATGCTCCGCAAATCGAGCCAATCGGCGGAATCGGGGACCACGAGCAGCGGCCGACCCGCCTCCATCACGAGGTCTCGCGGGGTGACACGCGCAAAAGGATCAGAAAACGCATCACTGTGTCCGCCGCTCACGATGATATCGGCGCATCGCGCCGCCTGCAGAACGTATCGAGCCGGGAAATCGATCGCGCTTCGCCATTCGATATGCTTGGCCCGGTTTATGGCGGCCTGGCGAAATTGAGCTTCCAGTTCCAACATCCGTCGTTTGATCGATGCCTCGCCCTGATCGATGATCGTTTGGGCCTGCTCCCCGGTGGCGTAGTAAAGGGGTGGACTGAATACCGCAGCCGCAATCCCGATCAATGCAGCATCAAATCTTTCGGCGATCTGGCTGGCGACTGCGAGACGGGCCTCACTGGGCTGATCAAGCGCCAGACTGACCATGACAGTCGCGTATGTCATCCAACTTCTCCATGATGGCAGGGGTATTCCTAGGGCCGAAAATCGAGCAGCAGGATGAGATAGATCAAAGTGCGCGCGGCCGCTGGGAAGCCGGCGGGGAGCAACGGCGAGGCAGGATATCAATCAGGCGGAACTTGCATCTAGTTCGCGGTTCGGCGAAATTGCCGGTATTACAGGAGCATGGGACCCACGCGGTTGACAGACGTTGTTCTTTTTTGCTGGACCCTGAAGACGCCGGTTGGGCCTCGCGGCGTGAGGCTAACTCAGGCGAAAATGAAGGCTTAGGCGTGCCCGGCACCGTTCAACGATCGCCCGACGACCCGATTCGCAACGAGCATCTAAGGCTGCGGATTGAGGGATTTGGCGTTGGGACCTGGGATCTCGATCTCACTACACAGGAACTGGAGTGGTCCGACACGGCGAAGAGCCTTTTCGGGGTCGCGCGCGATCAGCCAATCAGTTACCGGCTGTTTCTTTCTCTCCTCGAACCGGCCGACCGCGAGCGCACGGAAGAGGCAATCAAGAAGGTCGCCGAGAATGGCGACAGTCTGGATGTTTCGTTCAAGGTTAGCCGAAGCGCGGGCTCCGGTCACTGGCTTCGCGCCCGCGGCGGCCTCGTCCGGGACGACAGCGGGGCGCCGCGCCGTGTCAGCGGAATTGTGCTGGATATCGATGAGGAGAAACGGCTCGAAGATGCCTTGAGAACGCGTGAGAGTCATCTTCGCTCGATTCTCGACACGGTGCCGGATGCCATGATCGTGATCAACGGATATGGCATCATGCAATTTTTTAGTACCGCAGCCGAGCGGCTATTCGGCTACGCGGAAGGCGAAGCCATCGGCAAGAACGTCAAGGAATTGATGCCCATGCCGGATCAGGCGCGTCACGACGGATATCTGGCGCGCTACCGTTCCACCGGCGAACGGCACATCATCGGAATAGGACGAATCGTGACCGGCAAACGCAGTGATGGAACAACGTTCCCGATGCACCTGTCGATTGGTGAAATGCAATCCGGCGGCGAGCCGTACTTCACCGGCTTCGCGCGTGATTTGACCGAGCATCAGCAAACTCAGGCCCGGCTGCAGGAGCTGCAATCGGAACTCGTTCACATTTCCCGCTTGAGCGCGATGGGCGAGATGGCCTCCGCCCTGGCGCACGAGCTTAACCAGCCGCTGGCGGCGATAAGCAACTACATGAAGGGCTCGCGCAGGCTGCTGGCACACAGCGCAGATCCCAATGCGCCGAAAATTGGAAGCGCCATGGACCGCGCGGCCGAACAGGCGCTTCGCGCCGGACAGATCATCCGCCGCCTTCGCGACTTCGTTTCGCGCGGCGAATCCGAGAAACGTGTCGAAAGCCTCTCGAAATTGATAGAAGAAGCCGGGGCGCTTGGTCTGTCAGGCGCCCGTGACCAGAACATTCAGCTTCGTTTCAACCTCAGCCCCGAGTTCGACCTTGTGCTGGTCGACCGGGTCCAGATTCAACAGGTCCTGGTAAACCTGTTTCGCAATGCTCTGGAGGCTATGGCGCAGTCGGCGCAGCGCGAGCTTAATGTATCGAACTCCGGGATCGGAGACGACATGATCGAAGTCGAAGTGTCCGATACTGGTTCCGGATTCCAGGACGACGTCATGCCGAACCTGTTTCAGACATTCTTTACGACGAAGGAAACCGGAATGGGGGTAGGTCTCTCCATCAGCCGCTCGATCATCGAAGCCCATGGCGGCCGGATGTGGGCGGAATCCAATACCGCGGGAGGAGCGACGTTTCGCTTCACCCTGCCGGCAGCACCAGGCGAAGGCTGACAGATGTCGAAAAAAGGAAAGGTCTACGTCATCGACGACGATGTGGCGATGCGGGATTCGCTCAACTTCCTGCTCGACGCGGCAGGCTTCGACATCAGACTGTTCGAAACCGCCTTGAAGTTTCTCGATGCGCTGCCGCGCCTCGAGTTCGGGTGCATCGTCTCCGACGTACGCATGCCCGGCCTTGACGGAATTGAGCTCCTGAAGCGCTTGAAGTCAGACCAAAACCGGTTTCCGATTGTGATCATGACCGGACATGGCGACATCCCGCTCGCGGTCGAGGCAATGAAGCTCGGAGCCGTCGATTTTCTCGAGAAACCCTTCGAAGACGACCGTCTGGTCGGCATGATAGAAACGGCGATCCACCAAGGCGAGCCGGCCGCAAAGAACGAGGCAGTGAGCCGTGATATCGCCTCGCGGGTAGCGACGCTCAGCCCCCGCGAACGTCAAGTCATGGACGGTCTGATCGCGGGGCTCTCCAACAAGCTGATCGCCCGCGACTACGACATCAGCCCCCGCACCATTGAAGTGTATCGGGCAAATGTGATGACCAAGATGCAGGCCAACAGCCTTTCAGAGCTGGTGCGACTTGCGATGCGCGCGGGGCTATTGAAGGATTGAGCTATATCAAGCCGCAACCGCCGGGACACATGTATTCTGAAATATGTGTCATTCTGATCAACATCAGCGCCTGACAAGCGGGCCATCGTGATGTCGCCGTCGGAAAAATCCGCCGTTTATGTGGTCGACGACGACGCCGACGTTCTTGGCTCGTTGCGGTTTCTGCTCGAGACGGACGGATTCGACGTTCGAACGTTTAGAAGCGGTGCCGCGCTGCTCGGCGCGGTGCGTCCGACCGGTGTCGACTGCTTCGTGATCGACTACAAAATGCCTGACATGAATGGCGTCGATCTGACCAGCCGGTTGCGGAACCGCGACATTGCCACTCCGGTCATTCTCATCACGGGCTACGCCGACGAGAATATCTCGGCACGGGCCAAAGCGGCCGGGGTACGTTGCGTTCTGCGCAAACCCCTCCTCGAGGACAGCCTCATCACCCATATTCGGGGGGCAATTCAGGAGGATCGTGCCAGGCAGCAGCGGCAGCCATAGCGCTGGGATTTGCCGCCTCCGGTATGATACGTAGGTAAACCTCCTTAAGATATCGTGCGAAATTTCCAGACCGGGTCGGTTCCCGTAGTCATTGGCCATCCGCCGCAAGGAGATGGCCATGCTCAACCAATCGCTCAACCAGTCGCTCAACCCTTCCGTTCCCTCCATCATTGGCAACAAGGTTTACCCTGTTTCCGACCAGTTTGGAGCGGTTACCGGGCATGCCGGACTGATCGCCACCGAGTTCTCCTACCGGAAGGATGAGGAAATCTACGGCGAGGATGAACCCGCCGAATACGTCTACCAGGTGATTTCGGGTGCGGTTCGCAGCTGCAAGCTGCTCTCGGACGGACGGCGTCAGATCGGCGCATTCCACCTGCCCGGCAACGTGTTCGGGCTGGAATCGGGAACGGTGCATCGGCTGGCCGCGGAAGCCATCATCGATACCACCGTGCGGCTGGTAAAGCGGCGAAGCCTTGAGCAGGCCGCCGGCATCGACGTTCGGGTCGCGCGCAAGCTCTGGGCGATGACCGCCGGCGATCTGCGGCACGCCGAAGATCACATGCTGCTACTCGGGCGCAAGACCGCGATGGAGCGTGTCGCCACCTTCCTTCTGGAAATGGATCGCCGGCTTGCGGTCGCAGGCATGATGGCGCTGCCGATGTGCCGCCGGGATATCGGCGACTATCTCGGCCTGACGCTGGAAACCGTCTCAAGAGCACTTTCGCAACTCCACAGCCAAGGCGTGCTCGGATTTTCCGGCGCCCGTCAGATCGTTCTTCGCAATCGTCAGCGCCTGCGCAACATGGACGCATGAACGCTACGGTGGTGGGACTCGGCGCGTTTCCGGCATCGCAAGCCAGATCAAGACGAGGCCCGTCGCCGCCACGCCTGCAAGGCCGGCAAAGGCAACGGTACTTCCGAATCTGTCGCTGACGTAACCGGCGAGCACGGTACTCAGGGAGGCACCCATGCCGGTTGCGGTGCCGACGATGCCCTGCGCAAGATTGAAGTGGCCGCTTCCGAACGCGATGTCGGCGACAATCAGAGGTATCATGACGCCTATAACGGCCGCCGTGATGCCATCGAACACCTGCACAACGACCAGCAGATACGGATCGTGGACGGTTGCAAACATAACGCCGCGAACAGCCAGCGCGGCAAAGCCGATCAGCAACAGCGGGCGTCTGCCCCATTGCTGTGCCTTGCGCCCAACCGATGGCGACGTCAGCGCGACGATGGCCTGAGGCACTATAATACAGGCGGCAATCAACACCGGCGCCCACTGGCTTGATCGGGTTGTTACCACACCCGCCATCAATGGAAGCATCGCCCCGTTGGCGAGCTGCAGCAGCAAGATGCTGCCGGCGAAAATCAGCAGCGGCCGCTGGCGCACCAGGGCAAGGACGCTGGTTGACATGGCGCCCGGCGCCTCGCGCGGCACGGAACCGTGGGCCCAGGCCGCGTCAACCTCGCGCTCGCGGATGCGCGCCAGCGCGAGCAAGGTTGGAATCGCCAAAATGAAGGTGACGAGAAAAACCGAGCGGCTCGACAGCAAGTACCCGCAGGTGCCCATCAGCGCAGCGGCCACGCCATTTCCGAGCGATGCGAAGCGGGCATTGCGTCCGAATCGCTCGCCGGTCGCAAGCGGACCGACCAAACCGAGGCTGATCGCGGCAATCGCCGGGCCGAGCACGCAGCTGGCGGCAGCGTGCAGCACCGCCGCCATCGCCACCACCGGAAAGATCGGCCACGCCGCGTAGGCAAGCGCACTGATGCCGATCGTTGCAATCGCAAGGCCCGCGACCAGCCGCTCGGATCGGGCGGCATCGACGATGGCCCCGCCCGGCATCTGCCCGATCAACGCGACCACGCCACCGATCGACAAGACAAAGCCAATTTCCACCTGCGTCCATTTCTGCGTCGTCAAATAGACCGCAACGAACGGACCAAATCCGGTTTGCACATCCGCCAGAAAGAAAATGAACCAGTCGAGCCCTCGCAAGCTTTGGCGCGATGGTTGGTGGGACGTCCCGATCGCGATCTGTTCCGGCACGACGGGCGGAATTTGTTCGTCACGGCTCTGCCCCCCATGGTGATCGCCGTGGGTCCGGTCACTCGGCTGTCGGGAAGAGCGCGGGAACAGGATATTTCTCCGCCTTCGCTAATGATCAAATTGCAGCGGTTGCAGGCTGCCGGAGGCGCCGAGCACCACGATCGGCGTATCCTCCTTGTATTCGGGTGCGGCCATGACTTGTGCCTTGGTCAGTTCGAGCGTGATGCTGTCACTCTTGTTGGCGACGCGTCCAAAATGCAGCGCATTCCAGTCGACGACTATTTTTCGACTGCCGACGCCGAGAAATCCACCGAAATCGATGGCCGCCGCGCGCACCGTACCGGTGCGATCGACGATCACATCGACGATGCGTCCCATATCTTCATCGGTCGAGCTGCGGACGTCGCGTCCAAGTACGCCATGCGCCTCGCTCGCGCCGATAATGGTGACCGAAGGCGGCGGCGCCGGCTCCTTGGGCGCGCCGGGCGGAACAGCGTCCTGCTGTTGAGAGGGTTGCGGCGCTGATGCGTCGTTTTGTGTCCATGACGGGGCGGCCAGCGACACGACGAAACCGGCGATAACAAGCGTGAACAGGATTCTGGCGCGCATATTGGCTCCTCGATCGACGGGGCGGCTTAAGTTCTACGGCGCGTGAGCTCCCTTGTGGCTTGCCCTGGCGTCGCGGAGCCGTGGCCGCGAGGCGCCGGTCTTAACGCGCGAGCACGATCGAAACCTGAATCCGGCCCCGAGTGCCCAACACCTCCAGCGATACGTCCTCGCCGTGCCGACGAACGCGAAGATCGACGCTTGAGGGACCAAGCTTGAGTTCGCGAAGGATCACCTCGTTAAGGAATGCCGGCAGACGCGGATTGCGCAGGCGAATCTCGCCGCGTCGCGCGTCGAATTCGAGTCCGAGCGCGGCCTCCAGCAAGGTAAACGGGGTCGCGCTCGCCCAGGCCTGCGGTGCGCAGGCCACCGGGTAAAGCGTTGGTCCGCGTCCCTTCTCACGCCGAAAGCCACAGTACAGCTCCGGAAGCCGCCGCAGATCCATGTAGGTCGCGGCGTCGAACAGCGCCCGGAACACCTGTTCTACCGAATGCTTGAGCCCATAACGCGCAAGGCCGAGAGCGATCAGCGCATTGTCGTGCGGCCAAATCGAACCATCGTGATAGGACATCGGATTATAGCGCGCTTCGCCGCGCGCCACGGTGCGGATGCCCCAGCCCGTGAAAAAATGCGGCTGCATCAAATCGGCGGCGACCAGGCGCGCGTGATCCGTCCGCAGGATTCCGGTGAACAACAATTGCCCCGCATTCGACGTGCGCACCTTGCAAGGCTGTTTGAACCCGTCCAGTGCGAGCGCACAGGTACCAAGCTCCTCACACCAGAATGCCTTCTCGAAACGCGCGGCGAGCCGTTCCGCCTCGGCCTCGAGCTGCCGCGCTCTCTCCGGCAGCCCCATGCGCATGGCGCAGCGCGCTGCCAGCTGCTTGCCGGCAAACACATAACCCTGGACTTCCGCAAGCGCGATATAGCCTTCGGCCAGGCGCCCGTCGGCATGAAAGATCGCGTCGTAAGAATCCTTCCAGCCCTGGTTGGCCAAGCCCTGCTCTGAAGCCCGCTGATATTCGACGAATCCGTCCCGGTCGGGATCGCCGGGCCCATCGATCCAGCCCAGCGCCGCTTCGATCGCGGGCCAAAGTTCGGCCAACGTCTCATCATCTCCGGTGCGTTCGACATAAAGACCGGCCAGCAGCACGAACAGCGGCGTGGCATCGACGCTGCCGTAATATTGCGCAAACGGTACCTCGCGCAGCGCGGCCATCTCGCCGCCACGCATTTCGTGCAGAATCTTTCCCGGTTCTGCGTCGGCGAGCGGGTCGACTGCCTCGGCCTGATACAGTGCCAGGCGTTTCAACACGCCGCGCGCGACCCGCGGGTCGATCCACAACATCTGCAGCGCGGTGATGATTCCGTCGCGGCCGAAGGTCGTCGAATACCAGGGGATGCCCGCATATGGATATCGCCCCTGCGGCGTATCGGTCATCAACATGTTGAGGTCAGCCATCGACTGGCACAACACCTCGTTGAAGATGTTGTTTGAAGTTTCGATGCTCGTGGCGCCCTCGGTCAATTGGCGCATTTCGCGGCGATGGGCGAGCAGACCGCGAAAGAACGGCACCGGCTTTGGCGCCACCGGCTTGTTGCAGGACGCCACCACAAACAGCGCGCGCCGCTGCTGCGGTGCCAGATCAAGATGATAGGTCGCGGCATTCACCGCAAGCCGCGTCGGACGCGGATCGAACTGCAGCGCGGTACTGCGAGACTTGCCGTCGAGCCCGGTATAGTCGAGCACAACGTCCGAAGGACCGGCCAATCTGCTGGAGCCGACGCCGCGGCGTGGACGACGCTCGCCGCGTACCTCAAACAGGTCGGCGAAGTCGTTGTCGAACAGCAGCGTCAGATCGAAGCTCGCCGGATTTTCGCTGTGATTTTGCACGCCAATGCGCTGATAGGCGGTCCCGCGCCACAGGAAGATCGTTCGCACGATATGCAGCATGTCCTTCCGCAGCACGATCCGTCCCTGGCGATAGACGTCGGGATTGGTGAGATCCACCGTCAGCGCGGAATTGTCGTCACGCAGATTCGAGCCCAAAAGAAGCGGCTGGACTTCATCGAGCACCAGTTCGAGCCGCGCCAGATAGCGGGTGTCCGCGTTGAAGAGCCCATCCGGTCCGCCGGCGGAAGCGCCAATGTCGCCATGGCTATCAAGCACGACGAAGGTGTCGTCATGCTTGAGGGAACGCCGCGGCCGCGCCGCGGGCCCGGTCATCGGAATATAGAACGGCGATTCCGCGACCGTTTCGATAGCCCGGGGCGGTGTAATCCTGGTTACGGCTTCGGCTGACATGGTGAATCGGCTCCCCCCACGCGTTGCGGTGAACGCACTCAACGCCACTGCCGCGATCAAGCCGCGTGCTGCGCAAGGCGGCTCATTTCCTGCGTTACCAGTTCACGGTAGGGACCCTGCCCCTGCATCAGGCGATCTGGCGGGCCGTCTTCGATAATCTTACCAGATCTTAGCATCACTACCCGGTCGAAATTGCGCAGTGTCGCAAGACGATGGGCAATGGCAATGACCGTTCGCCCGCGCATCAGGCGGCCGAGCGCCTCGCGTATCGCTTCCTCGGATTCACTGTCGAGCGCGGCGGTCGCTTCATCCAGCAGCAGGATTGGCGCGTCCTTCAGGAACGCACGCGCGATGGCGATACGCTGCCGCTGGCCGCCCGAAAATTTGACTCCGCGATCCCCGACCATGGTTTCGAGCCCTTGGGGCAAGGTTTCGACGAAATCGCAGCGCGCCGCGATCGCCGCGCGCAGCACCTCGTCGTCGGTCGCATTGGGTCGCCCGTATCGGATATTTTCCCGGATCGATCGATGGAATAGCGAGATGTCCTGCGGCACCACGGAAATCGCCTCGCGCAGGCTCTGTTGCGTGACGCGGGCAATATCCTGGCCATCGATCGTAATGCTGCCCTGCTGGATGTCATAGAACCGCTGCAACAGAACAAACAGGCTGGATTTTCCGCCACCGGACTGACCGACCAGACCGACCCGCTGGCCCGGCTGGATGCGAAGGCTGAATTTGTCGAACACGCCAAGTCCACCCGGATAGCGAAACGAGATATTGTTGAAGGCAATCGCCGCGCCGCTCTTGATCAAAGGCTCGGCCTCAGGGTGGTCGCGCAGTTCGTGCGGAAGCAGCAGCGTGGCGATCGCTTCCGTCAGCCGAGCAACATGCTGGGTGACATCGACCAACGCCACAGCGAGATCGCGTGTAGCGCTCAAAATGGAAAGTCCCAGCGTACAGACCAGCACGACGTCGCCAGTGGTAGCCGCGCCGCGCTGCCAAAGCACAATGGCCCAGGCGAGCAACGCGATCGTCAGCACGACGGTGATCGCGGCGTGCGTGATCCGGAGCTTCTCGAGATAGCGCAGGCTGCGTCCCCGCGCCGCCAGTTCCCGGTTGACGGTGGCGTCAAAACGGTCGTGCTCGAAGCTGAGGCCGCAAAACGCCCGGACCAGCGGCATGTTGTTGATGACGTCGACCATCTCGCCGTCCACGGCTGCGGCCTTGTTCGCGAAGTCGTCGTGCAAGGGCTTGCCGGCCGCGGCGAGATGAAACATCGCAACCACCATCGCTGCGGCGACAACAATCAGTCCCCCCGCCATCAGCGGACTGACGGTCCCGATCAGGGCGATCGCCGCAACGGTCGCGATGCACGGCGGCAGCACGTTCCAGACAAACATGTTCTCTACAGTGAAGACGGCATTAGATGTGGCGGAAATGCGGCTCGTCAGCATTCCCGGCAACCGGTCCGAGAAATAGCTCGGTGCATGGCCAGTCAGGTGGCGGAAAATGTCGCGACGCAGATCGCCGGTGACGCCCACGAAGGTGAAACTCGCGGTCCAGCTTGCTATCCGCCACAGGAAGTTATCGGCGGCGATCAGGGACATGAGAAAAACGAATGCTAGCCATACGCTGCCGGCGCGGGTCGGCCCGCCCGACAAGCCGTCGACCAGATACTTCACGCCATATTGGGTGCCTACCGAACAGGCAACAGCGGCAACGACCGACGCGAGAATGACGACATGCGATGCAAGGCGCTGGCGGAGATAGCGCAGCACGAAGGGAAACGGACGATTGGCATATCCTGAGAGATTGTCCATGTGGCTCCAAACCTGTTGAAAAGCGAAAGTCCCGCCCGGATATGCCCGCCTAATCGAATGCCGAAGACCGCTCCGAAGTTCCGCCGCCCTGCCATCGCTGCGCAACGACTGCGTAGCGCGGACAGCGGCAAAAACCTGATCGGGCCCGATGTCATCAGCGAGACCATCCCGTGGAAGAAGTGCGCATCCTCTGGGGAACTTCGCACGTGCGGAAACGTTCCCCCTTCGGCGCGGACTGGAAGACCGGGGCTTTCACATCAATGACAACAAGAGGAGACGGATAAATGCGCATCGCGCAGGTTGCTCCGCTGACGGAGGCTGTTCCCCCCAAACTTTATGGCGGAACCGAGCGGGTGGTACATTGGCTGACTGAGGAACTGGTAACGTTAGGAAATGATGTCACATTATACGCCAGCGGCGATTCCCAAACCTCAGCGAAACTTGAGGCGACCTGGCCAAAGGCCCTGCGCCTGGACGGATCGGTCCGCGATCCAAACGCGCTACATATGGTGATGCTGGAGCGCGTGCGGCAAAAATGTGACGATGAAGAGTTCGATTTCCTGCATTTTCACCTCGACTACTATCCGTTCTCATTATTCTTCCGCCAGCCGACCCCGTTCTTGACGACCCTGCACGGCCGGCTCGATCTCCCCGAGCACCAACCGGTATTCACCACCTTCTCCACCGTCCCCGTGATTTCGATCTCGAATGCCCAGCGGCGTCCGGTGCCGCAGGCCAATTGGGTTCGCACCATCCACCACGGCCTGCCGGAGAACCTGCTGACGCCGCGGCCGGTGACGCCCAGCTATCTCGGCGTGCTCGGCCGGATCGCACCTGAAAAAGGCGTGGACCGGGCTATCAAGATCGCCATCCGCTGCGATATTCCGCTCAAGATTGCCGCGAAGGTCGACCGAGCCGATCAGGAATATTACGATGAAATCATCCGTCCGCTGATCGACCATCCCCTGATCGAATATATCGGAGAGATCGGCGATCACGAAAAATCGGACTTTCTCAGTGGCGCGATGGGACTGCTCGTTCCGATCGACTGGCCCGAACCATTCGGCCTTGTCATGATCGAGGCCATGGCCTGCGGCACGCCGGTCATCGCTTATAACCGTGGCTCGGTGACGGAGATTATCGACGAAGGTTTGACTGGTTTCATCGTCGAGGATGAAATCAGCGCGGTTTCGGCGGTCGGGCGGCTGTCGCAACTCGATCGCGGCAATATCCGACAACAGTTCGAAAAACGGTTCACCTCGCGACGGATGGCACTCGACTATCTCGCTGTCTATCGTAGTCTGATGCAGGCCGCGGCGCCACGCATCAAGCTGGTGAGCAGCGCCGAATAGCGCGTGCCTTACATTGCCCTCAGCCGGCCTGCACGGCGCGCGACCTAGTAAGTTCCCACCCAACGCTAGGTCGCGCCGATTTGCTATTTGGTCACCAGTCGAACAACCCTCGCTGTCCGAGATAGAAGCTCCCTGGGGACATCGATTCTTCGGCGTTTGGTCGCAGCGACCGGCGCAGGGAAAACGTTCACGTCCGGAATCGGCGCCCACAGCCTGGATAAACAGCGAAATACGGGTTTACCGATCTGCTGCATAGGATCCGGTGACGTCTTCTGATCGGCCTTGCTCGCGTGCTGCAAACGCGTCGTCCTATTAAGAACGGCCCGATCAAGTATGGGAAGAGTTAAATTGGCGGGCTGGTCAAAACAGCTCACTTGGTTGGCACGAATTGGGGCCACTAACTTAGGGGTATGGACCTCTTCATCGTACCGCGCATTTGGTCACTGCAGCATTTTGCTGTTGAGAGAGGCGGCGCGATGTTCGGCCCTTTTTATTCCACCGTATTCTTAGCATTTGAGTCAAGCAACGTTATTGGTCTTCGAATGATGAAGATGATGTCGGGTGGCAGCGGATTGCATGACGAAGCGCATTTGATGGTGATTGAAAAGATACACGCCGTGTTTGAGGCTGCTACAAGTCTTATGGCTGGCGGCACGGCGAACAGCGTAGTTGACCGATACCGGGAATACGTCGCCGCAAACGCGAAACGACTATCACATTAAGCTTTATCGGGCTTGGCGGAAAAGAGTCTGGCGCGGTGGTGATTTTTGAATAGACCGGAACACCGATTGCAGGGCCGACAGAGTAAGGCAGGTCCAAGAACAGCGATTGCTCTTGTGGGACGCGGGCTAGCATACACCTGAGTTCCGAGATCATCATACGAACACACAAGCAACGCCTAACGAACAAGCGGGAACTGCTGTTTTGGAGCAACCATTGGCGACGCGCACCATTGGTTCACTGTTAAACAAACAGAGGAAAGTCAAAAATGTCGAATGCAAACCAGAACCACTCAAATCAGAATTCCGCACACCAACAAAATGGCAAAGAACAGATCGATACACAGAGCGCGTCAGCCAACAGCTTTCCGGGCGGCTTTCAAGCGATTGCCACTGCTTACGGCGACTATGCAAAGAAATCGTTTGAAGACACAAAATCTTTTGTTGAGAAACTCTCAGGCGTGAAGTCCTTCGACAAGGCGATTGAAATTCAAACTGAATTCGCGAAGACGGCTTACGAGACATTCGTTGCGGAGTCACAGAAGATAGGAGCAATGTACGGTGATCTTGCCAAGCAATCCTACAAGCCATTCGGTGGCTTTCTTGCGAAGGTGACCCCGACAAATCGATAAGTCTTACCTCGCGATGTCAGAACAAAATTGCCCCGCTCATCGCGGGGCTTTTTTTCGATGATCGCTCAATTCGTCTAGTCTTTGGATATTGAATCCCGCTCTATCTCAGGCTTTTCACGCAAAACGGCGTTCAATAGCGAATTATGAACTTCTATCTTTCCATTATAGCTGATGAGTCCCAGTTTGCGGAACTTGTTCATGAAGTAGCTCACGCGGGAGCGGGTCGTTCCAATCATCTCTGCCAATGTCTCCTGGCTGATATCCACTAGAATAGGCTGAGGTCTACCTTCCTTCCCGAAATGCGCGAGTAGAAGAAGAAGGCGCGCGAGTCGCTTCTCGCTTGAGTTAAAGAGCTGGTCGATCAAGTCCTCTTCAACTCGGCTGTTGCGTGTCAAGAGATAGGCCATGAACAGCTCAGAAAATTTCGGCTCAGAACGAAGGACGGCAATCATCGCCTCCCTGGTTATTGCAGTGATCACACATTCTTCCATCGCCGTTGTGGTCGCGATGCGCAATGGATGGCCGTTGAGGCACCCCTCGCCGAAGAACTGGCCCGGTTCTAAAATGCCGACGACCGCTTCCTTGCCCTGCTCGGATAGGACAGTGAGCTTGACGCTGCCTTTTTGAATGTAAAAAACCGTATCCGCCACGTCTCCTTGCTCGAAGACGCGTTGATTCTTCTCTAATTTCAAGATCGTTTTGCCGGTCCCTACCTTGGCAAGAAAGGCTTTTGGATCGAACTCGTCATTGGCGACCTTCGCCACGGGAGCCTCCGTCGCTCCGATAAACGTGCACCCCACTATAGCGCTTCCGACGTCAAAAAACGGGGAAATTAGCTAAATAATGAAGAGGAATTAAACCGGCTAGAGGGGGTCCCGCAGGGGGAATACAGGACTCCCCCGTAGGCCGGACGAGGGACTGGCGGCAATTGGCTGGTCGGTTCGGAATCACGACGAGCCGCTGAAAGGCCAGATGGGCGCTTTGAGCAATCCCGTCCCGAAGCAAACGGCCCCAGCGTGGGGCGATCTGAGGCGGCGGGGGCCTTGAGGGGCCGTTCACTGTTGCGCAGGGATCGAATCGCCTGGCCGTCATTCGTTCCGGAGCATCTAATTTCATCAAATTTTAAATCCGCCAAATCCAATAATATTGGACGGTGAGCAATATTGACCAGCGCCTCGGCATTCGGGGTGACAGATTGTTTCGAGTATCGGCATCACCCGGTGGCTGAGAGCCGACATACGTGACAGGAGCCAACCATGAACCCCAGAGGTGTAGTCTTTCAGCCCGATTTAATTGAGTTGATGAAGTCGGTACTTGACGAAGTCGTAATAACCCTACCTGACGCGAAGCGTACGTCGGCGGTAAAAGCTGAAATTGCGTCTCACATTCTTGCCTGTGCCGCGAAAGGCGAGCGGGATCCGATGACGCTGAAAACGACTGCTCTCTCAGCCGTCGTGGAGTGCACGCACTATTCTCACGATATATCGCCGGAGCGCCGAGCAGTCTGAACGCGCACCGAATGACGCACCTGTCGGCTTACTGCGCGAGCGGTAAATCGGCCTTGCCGAAGCGCCGTTCATAATCCTTGATGTAGGCTTCCGGGGCGGGCTGCAGGTGGCGCCGGGTCAGCGCCACCAGTTCGTCCCGGCGCGAACCACGAAGCGCCTTGATCATATCCAGATGGTCGCGGCGGGCCCGATCGAGCGAATCCGGAAAGGCGTTCGCATAAGAGCGGATTCCGTAAACCTTCTGGGCAAGCAGGTCGATGGTTTCGATCAGGCAGGCATTGCCGCACAGACCGAACAAGACCTGGTGGAAGCTGAGGTTGCTGTAAAAGACGGTCAGCAAATCACCCGCGGTGATAGCCGCCGTGTGCCGGCGTTGCAGTTCCTCCAGCCGCCCGATGTCCGCCGCCTCAACCGGAAACGGGATGATGCGGACCGCCATCACCTCAAGCTCTTCACGAACCGCATAGATTTCCCTTACCTCCCGCGGGGTTAAGCCGCGCACCAAGGCGCCGCGGTTTGGGATGCGTCCTACCAAACCTTTCTTCTCGAGCTCGAACAGGGCCAGCCTCACGTCACCGCGATGGGTCTGGAACAGGTCGCAGAGATCCTGCTCGATCAGGCGTTCCCGCGGTTGACGCCGCCCAAGGACTATGTCCTCCTCGATGCGCTTTGCGATGATGGCTGCGGCCGGTTCCCGCGGTCGCGATAGCGGTATCCGGCGGGGTTTCGGCGTTCGGACAGTCGCGCGTTTGGCTGGTTTTCCGACCATCATTTCCCCGATTCTGACGAAAGCCCCCGGGACGACCCCGAAACAGCCACGCGCGATAGTTTTCAATTTGGAAGATAAACTTGCAAACTGTATTGTAAACAATATTGAATGCGGTTACCATCGCAAAAAATGCACTGAGAGTAAGAAACACGCGGGACGCAGCCTGTATCGCGGCCGCATCAGGGGGAATGGCATGAAGAAAGCTCGCAGGGATTCCGCCGGCCTTAAAGCTGGCCCAGATCAAGCCTCGTCGAAGCGGCAAGGCCGCCGCGACTTTCTCATCAAAACCGGGGGCATCCTCGCGGCCGGTGCATTCGGTGCCGTACCGCTGCGCGGCTGGGCGGCCGATCCGGTCAATATCGGCGCGCTCTATCCCACCACCGGAAGCATGGCGCAGATCGGCGTCGGCTGCGTCGCCGCCGCCAAGCTCGCGGCCGAAATGGTCAACGATGCCGGCGGCATCAAGTCGCTCGGCGGCGCCAAGCTCAATCTGATCATTTCCGACGTGCAGAGCGACACCACGGTGACGCGCACCGAAACCGACCGGCTCATCACCGGCAACAAGCTGTCGGCGATCCATGGCTGCTATGCCAGCGCCCTCACCCTCATCGCCAGCGAAGTGGCGGAGCGCGCCAAGGTTCCGCTGATCACGGGATCGAGTTCCGATCAGCTCAACAAGGGCCGTACCTACACATTCACGCCGTTTGCGCGTGCCTCGCAATTCGCCCGCGCGCAGTTGCAGATGGCAAAGCTCGTCAGCGATACCCCGAAGGTGGCCGTCATCTTCGAGAATACCGCGTTCGGCACTTCGACATCGAACGGCCTGAAAGAGCTGGCGCCGTCCGAGGGCGTCGAGATCGTGATGTTCGAGCCTTATTCGGCCGGGTTCACCGATGCCAGCCCGCTGATCAACAAGGTCAAATCATCGGGCGCCAACGCGCTTTTCTCGGTCTCTTATCTCAACGACCTCATCCTGATCGTGCGGACCGTCAAGCAATTCGGTCTCAATGTCTCGATCAATGGCGGTTCCGGCGGCTTCGTCATTCCGGACTTTTATAAAAATGTCGGCAAGCTCGCCGACGGGTTACAGGGCGTGGCGCACTGGAATCACGATGTCAGCGACGACGCCCAGAAGGTGAACGCCGAATTCAAGAAGCGCACCGGCGAATTCCTGTTCGAATATGCCGGCGGCCTGGTGGCCCAGACATTCATGCTGGCCGACGCGCTCGAACGCGCAGGCTCCGCCGATCCGCAAAAGGTTCGCGAGGCATTGTCGACGCTCGATGTCTCCTCCGGTTATGCGGCCATGGCGCCGGGCGGAAAGGTCAAGTTCGGACCCGACGGCAAGAACGTTTACGGACACCCGGTCGGCGTGCAATGGCAGGAGGGCGATCTCGCCAGCGTCTTTCCGAAGGACGATGCCCGCAAACCGCTTCTGAAAATCTAGAGCCGGTCAAGCCAGATGTGGGAGACTGTGGCCCAGGCCGTCATCAACGGCCTGCTGATCGGCGGAATCTACGCGCTCGTCAGTATCGGCGTCACGCTGATCTTCGGCGTGGTCAAGATCGTCAATTTCGCCCAGGGCGAATTCGTGATGATCGGGATGTATATCAGCTTCTTTCTCGCCAACCAGTTCGGCATCGATCCGCTGCTCTCGCTCATCGTGTCGATGCCGGTGCTGTTCATCGCCGGCGTGCTGATCCAGCATTTTCTGATCCGAAGGGTGCTGGGGCCCAACGACATGCCCCAGATCTTCCTGACGTTTGCGCTTTCGTTGTTGCTATTGAACCTCGCCCTGATGCTGTTCACCGCCAATTACCGCACGGTTCACACATCCTATTCCGACGAGGCGTTCCATGTCGGCGGGCTTTACATCCCGGAGGCGAAGCTGATCGCCTTCGTCGTCGCGATGGCGCTGAGCGGCGCGCTATGGGTCTTTCTGCGTACCACCGATCTCGGCAAGGCGATGCGCGCCGCCGCACAGAACCGCGACGTCGCAATGCTGATGGGCATCAACCCCAACCGGGTGTTCTGCGTCGCGCTCGGCATCGCGCTCGCGCTTGCGGGCGCGGCCGGTTCGCTGTTGATGCCGTTCTATTCCGCCTATCCGTTTGTCGGGCAAGTGTTTGTGCTGATGGCCTTTGTCGCGGTGGTGCTGGGGACGCTGGGCAATGTGATAGGCGCGCTGATCGCCAGCCTGATGATGGGCATCGCCGAGTCGCTCGGCGTTCAATATGTCGGCGCGGACTCCGGATTGATCGTGGTATTCGCCATGCTGCTATTGACGCTCGCCTTCAAGCCGACCGGCCTTGGCGGAGGCAGAGTCCGATGATGGCGCACGGCCTGAGCATGCGCGGTTTCATCTTGCTTGCGATCGGGATCGCGATCCTGATCGCGTTGCCGCTGGTGATCACCAGCTCATTTGCAATCGACATCTTCATCAGGATCCTGCTGTTCTCCTTCATCGGCGTCGCCTGGAACCTGATGGGCGGCTACGCCAAGCAGCTTTCGCTGGGACACGCCGCCTATTTCGGATTGGGCGCCTACACCTCGACGATCCTGCAGATCGACTTCAATGTTTCGCCGTGGATCGGGATGATTGCCGGCGGCATCGTCGCGATGCTGGCGAGCCTGCCGATCGGCTGGCTGTGCTTCCGGTTGCGTGGCCCCTACTTCACCATCGCCACCATTGCCACCGCGCAAGCGTTGATGCTGATCTTCCTGAAGTTTCGCGACTTCGCCTGGGGCGCCGAGGGCACGACCATCCCGAATCTCGGCAGTGCCCCACTGATGATGCAATTCGAAACCAAGGCGGCGTATTATTATGTCGTGCTCGGCTTGCTCGTCCTCGGACTGCTGATCACATGGCTGATCGAGCGATCCTGGATCGGGTATTATCTCGTCGCCATCGGCGAAGATGAAGACGCCGCCGAAGCGATCGGCGTCAACGCGCCAAAAATGAAACGCGACATCTACCTGATCAGCTCGTTTCTCACCGCCTTGGCCGGCACGTTTTACACCCAATACATCTACTTCATCGATCCGGCCACCGCGTTCTCCTTCAGCATCTCGATCGAGGCGGCGCTGGTGTCGATCGTCGGCGGCATCGGAACATTGTGGGGCCCCGTCATCGGCACGATCCTGCTGGAGACGACATCGACGCTGCTGCAGAGCTGGCTCGGCAGTTCGATCGGCGGCGTGCAACTGACCGTGTACAGCCTGATCCTGATGGCGGTGATCCTTTGGCGGCCGACCGGGCTGATGGGCATGATCAGCGAGGCCTGGCGTCGCTCGGCCAGCCGCAAACCGGCGCAAGCGTAGGGGCGCACCATGACAGATGCGCTGGTCATTCGCGGCCTCAGCAAGCGGTTCGGTGGACTGCGCGCCGTCCAGGAGGTCTCCTTCACGGTGAAGGAAAACGAAACTGTCGCCCTGATCGGGCCGAACGGCGCCGGCAAGACCACGAGCTTCAATCTCATCACCGGGTTTCAGCGGCCGGACGCGGGCTCGGTCGTGGCCTACGGGCGCGAAATCGTCGGCCTGAAACCTCACGACATCTGCGCCCACGGCCTCGCCCGCACCTTCCAGGTCGCAAAACCGTTCGGCGCCATGACGGTGCTGAACAACGTCATGACCGGTGCGTTCCTGCGCAACAAGAACACCGCTGCGGCGCGCGAAAAGGCGCGCGAGGCGATCGAGTTCGTCGGCCTTTCGGCCAGGGAGCAGACCGCGGCGAAGGATTTGACCACCATCGATCAGCGCCGCCTGGAGATGGCGCGCGCGCTCGCCACCCAGCCCCGGCTTCTGCTGCTCGATGAAGTCATGGCCGGGCTCAACCCGGCCGAGATCGATCAGGCGGTGGCGCTGGTCGGCAAGCTATCCCAGCGCGGGCTGACCATCGTCATTGTCGAGCACGTGATGCGCGCCATCATGGCGGTGGCCCGCCACATCGTGGTGCTCGATCACGGCCAGAAGATCGCCGAAGGCTCCCCTAAGGAGATCGTGGAAAACCCGGAAGTGATCCGCGCCTATCTCGGCTCCTACGTGCACCCACCGGCGGCGGGAGAAGCTTAGTGCTTAGACTGGAAAACATCAGTGCCAGTTACGGCTCGGTGCCGGCGATCTCGAATGTCTCCATCGAGATCAACGATGGCGAAGCGGTCGGCCTGTTGGGTGCCAACGGCGCCGGCAAGAGCACGACGCTGCGCGCCATATCGGGCCTGGTCAAGCTCACCTCCGGCACCATTAGATTCGCCGGCACCAATCTCGCATCGTTTCCGCCGCACCGGATTCCGGAATTGGGCATCGCCCACGTGCCGGAGGGCCGTCAGGTATTTCCTGAAATGACGGTGAACGAAAATCTCGAGATCGGCGCTTACGTGCCGAAAGCCAAGGCCGAGCGCGCTCGCACGCTTGAGCTGGTCTACAGCATTTTTCCAAGGTTAGCCGAACGCAGGAAGCAACTCGCCGGCACCATGAGCGGCGGCGAACAGCAGATGCTCGCCGTGGGTCGCGGGTTGATGCTCAAGCCGCGGCTTCTGATGCTCGATGAGCCCTCGCTCGGCCTTGCCCCCGTCATGACCGATGTGACCTTCGAGAAGATCGGCGAAATTCACAAGATGGGCACGGCGATCTTGCTGGTGGAGCAGAACGTCAGCCGCGCGCTGTCGCTGGTTCAGCGCGCTTATGTGCTGGAAAGCGGCAACGTGATCATGCACGGCACCAGCGCCGAGCTTGCCAACAACAAGCAGGTCCAGTCGGCGTATCTGGGGATTTGACGCGCGCGTTCCAATGACGAGACACAACGCAATCACTCAACGTCGTCCCCGCGAAAGCGGGGACCCATAGCCACCGGCCTTGGTCGTTAAGCAAGGCGTCGAGTAGTGTGCCTCTCTCATCGGCCGCGGCGTATGGGTCCCCGCGTGCGCGGGGACGACGCATTGTGTTATGCGTTTGCTACCGATTCAATTTTCAAACAGCCAATTTCAGATGTGCGCTCGCGATCTCGCAGCGTGATCCGTTCCAAGCCGTCATTGCGAGGAGCAACGCGACGAAGCAATCCATTCTTTCTTTGTGCGGCGAAATGGATTGCTTCGCTAGCGCTCGCAATGACGCCGAGACGTACTTCCGCGATCTCGCAGCGTGTTCCGCTCGAGTCTTGATGGTCGTCCCGCCCCCTAGAGAACAGAGGGCGCAGGGAATGCCGGGCGCTCGCTGCGCCCGCAGCCTTGTGTGCGAAAATAAAAGTGGCACACAAGCGTAGTCACCACGGTCACACCGGTTTCACCCGGCATTCCCCGCGCAATGGTTTTACAGCTTATAGCGCGCTCTCCCCGGTGACCGGGCTTTCTTGCCACCGTCGCCTCGCGAAAAAAACCTCCGCAAAGCTTGACACCAGCGTCGGGGTGTCAGGACCACACGACTTTGCCGTCCGCAGGCACGCGCCCTCGTCAGAAGCGCGCGCCCCGCGTCCATTGCATCCCGCCCCACGTCCGTGACGATCGCGAAACGCCCCCTCCGAAGGGACAGGACGGGCGAGATATACATCTGATTTGCAATTCGGAAAAACAGAATTATTTTTGCAAAGGGGGCTGGACAGCGAAATTCACCTCACCGGACAATTCACTGATTTGCCCGTCAGGCAACGCGGCAAAAGTAAAGTCCATAAGTTCATATCGCATGATTCGATGGTCCGGTTTGGGCGCTTTAATCACGTCCGAACTGATGCTCCAAACTGGTCGTCTTTTGAGATGTCGATAAAGATCATTTCCGCCTTGAGCCCCTTCAGATGCAACGCGATCCGCACGCGGAATGATGCCTGCGAACGCCACCAGGTGTAGATTTTCATCGGGGCAGTTGTCATAACGGGATCCTCCGGATACTGAGCCTACGTCAGCTGGCACCGGTAAGGAACACTGCTCACTAGAGCCACTTCGGTTCTTCTACGGCAGGAGGCTTTGGCGATGCATCTTGTCTCGGTGATATAGTCGTAGGGCAAATTGATCGCCGCATGTGCCTTGCGAGGCTGCCGAAGAGTTTGGCATTTTCGGACATGCCGCGCATGTGAATTTGAAGGAGGGCAAGGCCATCCTCGATCGCGGCGAATTGCTCAAAGAACTGTTCCTCAGTGAGCTCCTGTTCCAGGAAGCTGCCTTTGTTCTTGTCCTGAATGTCGATAAGACGTTTCATGTCTATGCTCCTGTGTTGGGGTTGGCTTGGGTCGTGAATCTACACCTCAGAATGTGATTGTGGCCTTTAGATCATGTGCCTCCTTCCTGTTTATCTCGTCTCTGGCATCTAGCACGTCTCCTTTAGGTCGACCTGCGCCAGGGTGCCAACATCGACACGCGATCTTTATAACTGCGATAATTCTCGCCGAAGAGATCGACCAGATCCCGCTCTTCAAAAAAGATGCCGACAAAGATGTAGGTCGTGGTCGCACCCGCGAACAGTAGATGCCCGATGCTCATCGTGGGCGCCACCCAGAAGGCGATAATGAGGCCGAGATAGGTCGGATGCCGAACCAGCTTGTAGAACACGGGCGCGCGGAAACGCTGCGCCGGCATCTGCCGGTTGGCAAGATTGTTGGTGACCTGATGTAACCCGAACACCTCGAAATGGTTGATCAGGAACGTGCTGGTTCGGGCGATCATCCAGCCGAAAATCGACAAGCCCGTTACCGCCATGGCGATCCGCGGATCGGCAATCTGCCACACCCGCGCCGGCATCGGGCGCCATTGCCAGAACAGGAAGGCAAGAACCAAGCTTGAGAACAGTACATAAGTGCTTCGTTCGATCGCGGCCGGGACGAATTGCGTCCACCATTGTTTGAACTGCTTGCGCGCCATCACGCTGTGCTGAACCGCGAAGACGCAAATCAGGAGCAGGTTGATGATGGATGCCTCCGCCGCCGGCCCGATTGGTCCGGTGTCGATGGTTTTCGGCACCGCAACGCCCGAGACGAAGCCAACGGCGTAAAACGTGATAAATAAAAAAACGGCGTAACATGAAAGGCCGTAAAGAAGCGCGATGAACCGGCCCATGGGATCCTTCCTTTATTCCAGTGTTCAGCTGCGCATAAACGAGCACCGCTAGCAGGCGCACTATACGGTCCTAAGCCCACTATCGGAGAGGCCAGGCAGCTGACTGTCTGCAGCCGCCGCCTCGCCCCTCCAGTCTGGCGATCACTCGACGACCAAGGCCGGTTTGAGGGCCACGGGCCGCGCCAAATTGTAGAAATTAGGCGAGGTCGCCATTACCGCCTTGTGGACCTCGGCGAACTGCTCACTTGTGCCGTTACCCTTGATGCGGACGGTGTAGCTGAGGTTCTCGTAGCCCTGCGGCACGGCAGGATCGATCCCGAGGAAGCCGCGAAGATCAATCTCGCCGTCGGTCTCGATCGCCAGGCTTTCGAGGGTGATTCCGCGCACTGCGCACTGCGCCACGTATCCGACCGTCATGCAGGCGTTGAGCGCCGCGATCAGATGATCCTGCGGATTGGCGAAACTGTTCGATCCGCCGAGTTCGCGGGGCTCGTCGATGTCGATCGAGAACCGGCGCGCCACCTTCTCTCCGCCGATCTCATAACTCTCGATTTCTGCGCGGCTCCGCGCCTGGCCCCGCCAAGTCGTGGTGACGTGCCAGTTCGTCTTGCCCTTTGCAGGTTCGCGCTTGACGTTGTCGATCAGCGCAAACAGATCGTCGACATTGATGCCATTGACGACGGTGGGCTCGGTAGTCTTACTTTGTGCACTCATGATGGGTCTCCTTTGCTTGGGGTTGGGCTTAGATTTCACATTTGGATTATTGCAGCATCGCGAGTGCCTGCTGGATGCGCTGGCCCTGCTTTTCGGTGATCAGGCTGGACAGCACCTTGCCGAAGTGCGGGTGCTGGGCGCCTGAATGGATGTATTGCCAGCGGTAGGCCTTGAGGAATGCTGCCTCGATCGCGCGCGCCTCCGCCTCGTGGACCGCGCGGCCGCAACTGGCCGTGAAGTAGCTTCCGTCGTTTTTGGCCTGGGCCTGCAGGATGCCGTCCACCGCGGCGACCAGCTCGATGAATTCGCCGACCGCGGAATCGCGTTGCTCCGCCGTTATTCCGGCGTCGTGGCGCACCCACTCGAGTTCGTCGAGGATCGCGTGCTGGCTTTCCTCCCTCCAGTGAAACAGGAACACGTCCTTGAACAGCTCGGAGAGCTGGGGGTCGGATTCGATGCTCTGGCGATAGTGCAGCTGGGTGAACAGCTCGATATCCAGCGTCAGTCCCAGCACCGCCCAGGTGCTCTTGCCAAGAACAGCTTGGGCGACCGCGTTGTGATCGACGTCGAAGCGATAACCGGCGGGCAAGACATCGCCGACCATCGCATCGACAAGGCGGAACAGCGCCTGGTGTTTCAACTCCTCGTCGCTGAACCGTACCAGCGCCTCGAGCGCAACCTGGTCGCCGAACCAGTGATCCTCGCTTAGTTCCAGCACCTTGGCATTGATGAAGCGCTCGACCAGGCCAAAGATATTGGCGTAGGTGCGGCCCTGGATCTGGCTGACGTACCGCTTTTCACCGGCCGACAGGGTCGTGAACCCATCCGCCAGCGAAAGCCCGTCCGGAAGAAACTTGTGGGCGGTATCGAATTTGCGCCCCCGGATCACATCCTTGTCGATGTCCCAACGAACCCGCTTGGACGTTTGAATGCAGCGTGCGTACCGTTCGCTGCTGTCAGACATATTGCTGATCACGTTCATTTCAGTCTCCCTTCGCGGAGTGGTGCGCCGATGGCACAGACAAACCGATCGGCTGATGTAGCGATCTTTAGGTCACCGGACGGGCGAGGGTCTATGACCGGCGCGCCTTGAGACATGACCAGAACACCGGCTTCTGATAGAAGGGTCGGTATGGATGCATTGTCCGACGTCTTGAGAGTGGCGCATTTGACCGGCGGCGTGTTCCTGCACGCCGATTTTTTCGCGCCCTGGTGTATGGCCGCCCGCGTCGCGCCAGAACATTGCGCGCCCGCTCTCGGGCCAGTATCGAACCTGATTCTCTATCACTACGTTGTCGAGGGTGAACTCCGTATCCGGGTCGACGGCGAGGATGGAGAGGGCCTCGTTCTTGGAGCCGGCGACGTCGTTCTGCTGCCGCGCAACGACCTGCACCTGGTGGGTAGTGACCTGAGCCTGCCGCCGGTCGCAGGCAGTGATATTATCCAACCGCCCAAGGACGGCGGGTTGTTCTCCATCCGTCACGGCGGCGACGGCCGTCGCACACGGATGATCTGCGGATACCTCGGCTGCGATTGCGCCGAAGACAATCCGGTGATCTCGACCTTGCCGTCGCTGCTAAAACTCGATGCAGAGCAGGGTGGGGCTGCGGAATGGATCCGCTCGACCTTCCAATATGCTGCCGAAGAAGTCGCCGCTGGCCGTCCAGGTTCGGAGACCGTGCTGGCCAAGTTGTCGGAGCTGTTGTTCGTTGAAGCCGTGCGGCGCTACGCAGAAGACTTGCCGCAGGGGCAGACCGGTTGGCTTGCCGGTTTGCGCGACCCCTACGTTGCGCGGGCGCTGGCGCTGCTGCATCGCGACATCACCCGGCCCTGGAATGTGGATGATCTCAGCCGCGAGGTCGGTCTCTCGCGTTCGGCGCTGGCCGACCGCTTCATTAGTTTGATCGGCATGCCGCCGATGCACTACGTCGCCAGCTGGCGCATGCAGGTCGCGACCCAGAAGCTCCGCAATACCAGCGCGTCCCTTGCGCAAGTTGCCGACTTGGTCGGTTACAGTTCCGAGGCCGCTTTTTCCCGCGCCTTCAAGAAGGCATTCGGGACTGCGCCAGCCACCTGGCGACGTTCGAACAGGTAGGCTACGTCCAATCTGTACATTAGAAAGCTTCATCGAGCCGCGTATATGACGAGAGCCAATAGTCAGTGATTGATGCTGTGGACGTTCCTCCACCGGCACGTGAATGCATCGAACGTTGTTGCTAATTGCTGCAGCGCATGAGCCGGAAGTGGCACATAGCGTCGTTTCGCTACAATGCATCGATACGTCAGCTATCGGGGTCAGTTGCGTCTCAATCTAGTTCAAATGGTCCGAGCGTCTGTTTGATCGGCTATCCCAGGGGGAATTTGGGCTGGGCGAGGATGTCCGATTGCTAAGAGCAGCGGTGGATGTCGCCGGTTCTAAATCGAAAGCAAGCTTATTCGATCAGTCGCGCAGCTTCTGCGCCCGGTACGCGCTTGGCGTCGTTCCCACCGCCTTGCGGAAAGCGCGGTTGAAGTTCGCCTGCGACGAAAATCCGGTGGCGTAGGCGATGTCGACCAGCAGCCGATCGCTCGTCAGCAGCAGCCGTTTGGCGAGATCGAGGCGCTGGTGGCTGACGTATTCATGTGGCGCCGTTCCGGTGGCCGCCTTGAAGCTGCGCGAGAAGTGCGCCGGGCTCATGCACGCCACCGACGCCAGTTCATTAACGGTGAAGGCCCGCTCGACTGAGGCGTTGATGAATTCCGTCACGCGCGTCAGGCGTTTCAAATCAAGCGGCTTGTCGGCGCCGCTGAATTGTTTCAGGCGAACGGCCGTCGCCGAATAGGTGTGCACCAGGTGAGCCGACAAGGCGTTTCCGAGGCTCTCGATCAGCAGCCGACCGGTGGAGGTCTCGGCTTCCATTTCCCTCAGAATCTGGTTCGCGACATACTCGATGAATGGATCTCGATCGATGGCGGCGTACTGGATCGAGATCCTCGAGGGGTCGATATCGAGATCCTTCAGCATCGTTTCGTCGAAAGGCTTGCCCGGCAGGAAGAGGTGAAGGCATTCCTGCACCGGACTTTCGATATTTATGAAGTCCTCGCTGATCCCGGCCGGGCAAAGCCACACGGTGCCTTTCTTGCTCAGGGTCCGTTGGTGCATGCCCGCGCCTCGCCGATCCACGAGCGAGTGACCGCGCAGCTGGATGGCGATTTCCGTGTCTCGCGGCAGCTGCGGAGGCAGCTCTCCCGCCTCGTGGCTCCATATCTCCGCGAGAAGGTGCGACCATCGCCGGTCGTTTGAAGTCCGAAGCATTCTGCCGGTAACATATTTATCGACAGAGTTGCCAAGTGTACCCATCGTGAATCTCCACCGAGGAAGCGCGACGTGGTGGCAATGGTATTGTCTGACCTAAGTCTGACCATGTCGGACTTAGGCAACTACTATGCCAAAATGTGACGTGCGCGTCCATCGACCCCGGCGCCGCTTGAGGTAGCCAAGGTGCGCAAGGAACAGGCAAACCCGACCGCTCGCGACTGTTCAAACCGCCGGGGCGTCCGCAGTTTAGGAAAAGAACCCCGCATATTCTGAGAAGCCAGCCGGTTCCCGTCGCTGCAGTCTCCACACCACGTTGGATCACGAAGCGGAGGAAGCCATGGCCCGTACCACGGTAGTTGGCGCATGCCCACATGATTGCCCGGACACCTGCTCGATCCTGACGACCGTTGAGGACGGAAAGGCCATCGCGGTGCGGGGCAACCCCGATCATCCGTTCACCCGCGGACGTCTGTGCGTCAAGGTCAACAACTACGAGGAGCGGGTCTACAGCGACAAGCGCTTGCTCTATCCGCTCAGGCGGGTGGGCCCCAAGGGTTCCAAACAGTTTCAGCGGATATCGTGGGATGAGGCGATCGAAACCATTGCCAAGCGGTGGAAGTCAATCATCGAAACGGATGGCGCACAGGCGATCCTGCCCTACAGCTACCTCGGCACCCAGGGCATCATCAACGGGTTGAACGTCGGTGACCCCCTGTTCAACAAGCTCGGCGCCACCGTGTCGGAACGGACCTTTTGCGACTCGGGCTCGTGCACGGCCTACATGATGACGATCGGTCCCACGCCCGGGGTCGATCCCGAAAGCTTCGTGCACTCGAAATACATTCTCCTGTGGGCGTGCAACACGCTCGGCACCAACTCGCACCACTGGCCGTTCATCGAGCAGGCCAAGAAGGCCGGCGCTAAGCTGGTGGTGATCGATCCGGTGCGGACGCGCACCGCAAGGCTTGCCTACTGGCATATTCCGATCCGCCCCGGCACCGATGCGGCGCTGGCGCTGGCGATGATTCACGTCATCATCAAGGAGAACCTGGTCGACCGCGACTACATCGACAAGCACACCGTCGGCTACGACGAACTGGCGGAGCGGGCGTCGACCTACACCCCCGAGTTCGCCGCCCAGGAGACCGGCATTCCGGTCGAGGACATCGTCAAGCTGGCACGGGAATACGCCACCACGCCGCCGGCGGCGGTGCGCATCGGCGTCGCTGTGGAGCGCCACGCCGGTGGCGGTCAGACCGTGCGCGCGATCGCTTGTCTCCCGGGACTGATCGGCGCCTGGAAGCATGTGGGCGGTGGCCTGCTGCAACTGCCGATCTGGGCCTTTCCGGTGAAATGGGAGGTGCTGATGCGGCCCGACCTGCAGCCGGAAAAGATGCGGGTGCTGAATTCATGGCGGCTTGGGCCGGCGCTGACCGGCGAACTCGGCTTCGATCCGCCGATCAAGGCCCTGTTCGTCTACAACGCCAACCCCATGGCCATGGTGACCGAGCAGGCCAAACTCGAACAGGGTCTCGAACGCGAGGACCTGTTCACGGTGGTCAGCGAACACTTCCTGACCGACACGGCCAGATACGCCGACATCGTTTTGCCGGCGACCACCCAGCTGGAACAGAAAGACATCATGTTCTCGTGGGGGCATCTCTATCTGTCCTACAACAACCCGGCGATCGAGCCGCTCGGCGAAGCGGTGTCAAACACCGAGCTGTTCCGCCGCCTGGCGAAAGCCATGGGCATCGAGGACCGGTCCTTCTACCGGACCGATGACGAGATCATCGAGGCGTCGCTCGATTGGACCAATCCTGTCCTTCAGGGAATCACCCTTGAGGACGTCAAGGCCAAGGGCTATGCGCGGCTCACTGTGCCATCGGCCGACGACTGGGCGCCGCACCGCGAGGGTAATTTTCCGACGCCCACGGGCAAGTGCGAATTCAAGTCGACCATCACTGGCGGCGGCAACTTCGTCGTGCCGCTGTTTCGGCAGGGCTACAACGGCGACCAGGACGGCACGCCGGTGGATGCTTTGCCACACTACATCCCGCCGAACGAGAACCCGCAGACGACGCCTGCGCTGGCCAAGCGCTATCCGCTCAGCCTGATCACGCCCAAGAGCCACGCGTTCCTGAACTCGAACTACGGCAATTTGCCCGCACAAACCGCCCAGGCGGGCGAGGAGCAGTCGGTGTTCCTTCACCCCGACGACGCCGAGCAGCGCGGCATCGTGGCCGGCGCGCCGATTCGGGTATTCGACCGCGGTGCGTTCGAGGCCTTCGCCAGCATTTCGCCGGACGTCATGCCCGGCGTGGTCATGGCGCCGTCGGGATACTGGCACCGGTCCAACCGCAAGGGAGCGACCGTTCACGCGCTCACGCCACCCGCCTACGCCGACCTTGGCCGGGCGCCGACCTTTTCGGACGTGCTTGTCCAGGTCGGCAAGCTCTGAACATCGCGATGGCATATGTGGTCACCGACAACTGCCGAGGCTGCCGATACACGGAATGCGTCACCGTGTGTCCGGTCGAGTGCTTTCATGTCGATGAGAAGATGACGTACATCGATCCGGAGAACTGCATCGACTGCGGCGGCTGTGTCCCGGTCTGCCCGGTCGGCGCCATCGAACCTGACTACCGTCTGGCCGCCGACAAGAAGTTCTGGATCGACGTCAACCGCAAGCGCGCGGCCGAGACACCTGTCCTCACCGCGCGCCTGTCGCCACTTCCCGGCGCCGATGCGCGCCGGCAAGAACTCGGACGATGACTAAATCCGATCTTGACCGGGCCGATCCGGACGGCTTTCGCGTCGCGGTGATCGGCAGTGGCCCAAGCGGCTTCTACGCGACCGAAGCGTTGCTTCGCTCGGGCACGCCGCTCGCCGTCGACATGTTCGAGCAGCTTCCGGTGCCTTACGGACTCGTTCGATTTGGAGTGGCTCCCGATCACCCAAAGCTCAAGCTGGTTACGACAGCCTTCGACAGAATCGCGAAGGCGTCGGGGTTTCGTTTCATCGGTGGGGTCGCGGTCGGACGCGATGTGTCGATCGACGAGCTGCGCGACAGCTATGACGCGGTGGTTCTCGCCACCGGCGCCGATATCAGCCGATCGCTGGGTATCCCCGGCGAAGGCCTTCTCGGCAGCCATCACGCCGGCGATTTTGTCGCCTGGTACAACGGCCATCCCAACTACCGTGACTGCCATTTCGATCTCGGCTGCGGAGTCGCGACCGTGATCGGCCACGGCAATGTGGCGCTCGACGTGGCGCGCATCCTTGCCAAAACCGCCGACGAGCTGCGCCGGACGGACATCGCCGCGCATGCGCTCGAGGCTCTCGCGGAAAGCCGCATTCGCGAAATTCGCGTGGTCGGGCGCGGCCGGCCGCCACAGGCGAGGTTCAGCGCCAAGGAGCTGCGCGATTTCCTCGACCTTGAGACCTGCGACACGACCATCGACAGCCGGGACGTCGTGCCGGATGACTTTACGCCGGACAATCCACAAGATCCGGAACTGACCGAAAAGCTGGCGCTGCTCCGCACTTTTTCGCAGCAGGCTTTGACCAAGCCGCGGCGGTGCACATTTCGGTTCGGCCTGTCGCCCGTTGCCATCAGGGGACAGGGGCGGGTGGAGACGATCGACTTCGCGCAACCATCAAGTGCGGTCGAGAACATCGACTGTGGCCTGGTGTTTCGCAGCGTCGGCCGCCGCACCGCGCCGCTCGACGGCGTTCCCTATGACGACGTTCGGGGCGTGCACGCCAACATCGACGGGCGCGTGGCAATTGGCTCCTCGGTCGTCGGAGGTCTCTATGTCTGCGGATGGAGCAAGCGTGGCCCGAACGGCACCATCGGCACCAACCGCGGCTGCGGCATGGCCACCGCCGAGGCCATCCTTGCAGATCTGCCGGCACGGGCGGGGCAGCGTACCGGCGACCCCGGTGCGCTGCTGGCGCGGCTCAATACGCGCGTTGCGCGCGTCGTGAGTTTTGGCGATTGGGCAACCATCGACGCGGAGGAGAAGCGCAGGGGCGCGCTCTGCGGCAAGCCGCGGGAAAAATTCGTGTCGGTCCCCGACATGCTGGCGGCGGCGGATGGGTGATCGCGTGGTGATCGGAACTTGATAGCAGCCGGGGAAAGGGAGGCAAGCGATGTCGGTTCCGTTTGTTGATGGGTTTGGCAGGCGCGTGAAATACCTGCGGCTGTCGGTGACGGATCGTTGCGATCTGCGATGCAGATACTGCATGTCCGAGGCGATGACGTTTCTGCCAAGCAAGGAACTGCTCACGTTCGAAGAGCTCGACCGGGTCGCCCGGTGCTTCATCGCCTCCGGGGTCGAAAAGATCCGGGTTACCGGCGGCGAGCCGCTGGTGCGGAAGGAGATTATGCAGCTGTTCCGCAGCCTTTCCCGGTATCTGGCCGACGGCAGGCTGCGGGAACTTACGCTGACGACCAACGCCACCCAGCTGTCGCGCTACGCGGATGAACTCGCCGTGCTCGGCGTGCGGCGGGTCAACGTATCGCTGGACACGCTCGATCCGGACAAATTCACGATGATCACGCGCGGCGGGTTGCTGGCCCGCGTCCTCGGAGGGATCGCGGCGGCCCAGGCGGCCGGCCTGGCGGTCAAGCTCAACGCGGTGGCGCTGAAAGGCTTCACGGAAGACGGGATCGACGATCTGATCGGCTTTGCCCATGCCGGCGGCATGACGCTCACCTTGATCGAAACCATGCCGCTGGGCGAGATCGGCGCTGACCGCACCGATCAGTTCCTCCCGCTCTCCTCGCTGCGTCGCCAGATCGAGCAGCGCTGGACGTTGGTCGATCTGTCCGAGCGAACCGGCGGGCCGGCGCGCTACGTCCGCGTGATCGAAACCGGCGGGAAGGTCGGTTTCATCACGCCCATGACTCACAATTTTTGCGAGGACTGCAACCGCGTGCGTGTGACAGCCTCCGGCGTGCTGCACCCGTGCCTCGGGCAAGCGAATGCGGTCGATCTCAAGCGGGTGTTGCGCGGCGATGGCGGCGATGCCGCCGTGATGCAGGCGATCGGGCTTGCGGTCCGCGGCAAGCCGCACGGCCACGATTTCCAGATCGGGCCCGGCGGACGCCCAGCGCTGGCGCGGCATATGTCGGCGACGGGCGGCTAGATCAGACAGCGTGAGGCGGCTAGATCAGACAGCGTGCGGTTTCTGATAGTGGCCGCAGGGAAATCGGTTAAATCTGGCGAAATGTACTGGCGTGTCGGAAACGTGCCGCCGTCGCATAATCGAGGACTCGCGGCACGGCCGCTATTGGCACATAGCGTCGTTTCGCTGCAATGCAACGATACGTCAGCTATCGGGGGCGTGGCGGACTGTAGCGAGCCGTCCGCCCGGCACATTTACGGCCCAGATCATCGACATGGACGACGGTGCCACTAAAGTAACGCTCACCAAAAACTGGGGCTTTGCGTCGATGCCGATTCACCGATGCTGGGAATCATCAATGCCACGCTGAGCGCCAGAGTTGAAAGCCGCACCCACCCCGCTATAGCCCGAGATACGCCGTGATCACGGCGGGGTCGGCATGAAGCTCCGCCGCCGTTCCCTCCAGCGTCACAACCCCGGCTTCCAGCACATAGCCGCGGGTTGCGACCCCAAGCGCGAGCTCGACATTCTGCTCGACCAGCAGGATCGACGTCCCCCGGCTGTGAATGGTCTTGAACGCCGCGTGCATTTCCTCGACGACCTTTGGCGCGAGGCCGTGGCTGGGTTCATCGAGTAATAGCAGCGTCGGCCGCAGCATCAACGCGCGGCCGACCGCGACCATCTGCTGTTCACCGCCCGACAGCGTTCCCGCAAGCTGTCCGAACCGCTCGCGCAGGCGCGGAAACAGACTGAGCACCTCTTCGATTCGCGCCGGCAGGTCGCCGGCGTTGCGGGCGGTGAAGGCTCCGAGCAGGAGGTTTTCCTCAACCGTCATATCGGGAAAGACCTGACGCCCTTCCGGAACATGGGCGATCCCCAGCGCCGGAATTTCATGCGCTGCAAGCCTGGTGAGGTCGGCCGTGCCGAAACGCATGGATCCGCTCGATTTTGGCACCAGCCGCGAGATTGAACGCAGAACCGTGCTTTTGCCCGCGGTGTTGGCGCCGATCATGCAAACGAACTCGCCTGGCGCGACCGACAGATCGATGCCGTGCAACACTTCGGCCTCGCCGTAGCTGGCCCGCAATTGCCTGATTTCGAGCAACGGTGAAGGTGAACTCATCGGCGCGCCTTCTCGGCCGATCGGCCCAGATAGGCCTCGATCACCTGCGGATCGCCCGCGACCTGCGCCGGCGCGCCATCCGCCAGCAGCCGGCCAAAGTTGAGCACGAGTATGCGATCGCAGACATCCATGATCGCGCGCATGTGGTGCTCGACGACGAGAAGGGTGACACCGTCCTCGCGCAGCGCGCGGATCAACTGCATGATCTCGGCCATCTCGGCGTGATTGAGCGCCGCCATCACCTCGTCGAGCAGCAAAATCTTGGGCGCGGTGCAAAGCGCGCGCGCAAGCTCAACGCGGGCGCGTTCGGGAAACGACAGTTCGCCCGCCTGCTTGTGCGCCACGGTCCTCAAGCCGACGCGATCAAGGCAGCTCAGCGCCTCGCGCCGCGCCGCGTCCACGCCGTGGCGCAGCAGGCCCGCGGTCAGCACGTTGTCCAGCACCGAACTCTCGGCGAACAACGCGACGTTCTGGAACGTCTTGGTCATCCCGAGAGAGGCGACCGTGTGCGGCTTCAGACCCGCAAGGTCCTTTCCGTCCAGGATCACGGTGCCGGCGTCGGGACGAACGAGACCTACCAAGGCGCTGAACAATGTCGTCTTGCCCGCCCCGTTCGGGCCGATCACGCCGACGATCTCGCCTTTATCGACCGAAAACGTCACCTCCGACAGCGCTTGCAGGCCACCAAACCGGCGCGAAAGGCTGCGGACATCGAGGATCGTCATGTCGCCACCGCGCGCGCCAGCCGCGCCCGCCACGAGCCGAGCACGACGATGAAGCCGCGCGGCTGCCATAAAATGACGGATATCAGGATGATGCCGAAGACAAGCTGCGACAGGCCGGCCGCGCGCGACGACAAGAGATCATTCATGATCTCCTCCAGCGGAATGATGAAAAACGCGCCAAGGATGGGCCCTGCCGCGGTTCCGACACCGCCGATGATCGCGATCAGCGCGATGCGAATCGAAATGCTGGCGACGCCAAACACGGTGTCGGGATCGAAGAACACCGCAACCTGCGCGTAGAGCGTTCCCAGCATCGCGATCAGCGCGCCCGAAATCACCGCGGCCTGAAGTTTTACCCGCGTCGTATCAACGCCGATGACCTCGGCTGCGGCGGTGTTCTGCTTGATCGCGCGCAACCGGTAACCCATCGCGCCGCGCCGGATCATTTCGAAGACCACCGTCACCACGATCAGCGCGGCCAGCGCGATATAGGCGTGCGGGCGCAAAAGCTTGAACGAATAGGCGGAAAAACTCGGCGGCACGAACGGCACGGACAAGCCGCCCGGGCCGCCCGTCAACGAGGTCCACACATTTGCAATCACCCGCATCACCTCGCCGAAGGCCAGCGTCGCCAGCGCGAAATAATGCCCCTGCAGCCGCATGGTCGGGATCGCGATGACGAGGGCCGCAACGCCACCGAGTGCACCGCCCGCCAGCATGCCGAGCCACGGGCTGATGCCGAATTTCAGCAACAAAACCGTAGAGGTATAGGCGCCGATGCCGAAGAACGCGGCGTGCCCCAAGGATGTCTGGTTGGCGAGGCCGCCGACGATATTCCAGGCTTGCGCCATGGCGGCGAACAGCAGCGTGAAGGTGAGGACGCGAATCCAGTATCCGCGCGAATCGAGCAACAGCGGCAACAGCGCGACCGCGGCGATCACGACGGCGAGCGCAAGGCACCGCTTCATCGGCGTGCTCCGATCAGGCCTTGCGGGCGAACCGCGAGCACAAGGATGAAGACGATGAACAGCACGAGGTTCTGCAGTTGGATCGGAAAGACCAGCGACGACAGCGCCTGGATCACCCCGACCGCAAGTCCGCCGACGACCGCGCCGGCAACGCTGCCAAGCCCGCCCAACACCACGACGGTGAACATCAGCACCACGAACTGGCCACCGACCCCGGGAAACACCGTCACATAGGGCAGAATCACGGCGCCGCCAAAGGCGGTCAGTCCGACCCCAAGGGCGAATGCCATCTTGTACATCAGCGCCGCATCGATGCCCATCAGCCGCGCGGCGGAAGGATTTTGCGCCGTCGCCCGCATCGCCCGACCGAACCAGCTCGCGCGCATGAACCACCACAGCGCGATGCCGCAGACAAGCGACATCGCAAACGCGATCAGGTAGGGAACGCTGATGAAGAGCGAACCCAGCGACAACGAAATGGTTTGATAGGATGTCGTCACCGAACGGAACTGCGAGCCGAACAGCAGCAACGATCCGTTTTCGATGACAATCAGAATGCCGACCGTGAGGAATATCTGCGCCACTGACGGCGCCGTCAGCACCCGCGCGATCAACTGGTCCTGCACCACCCAGCCGATGGCGAAGGCAACCGTGAACGACAATGGCGCGGCAAGAACCGGGTCGAGCCCGAGAAAAGCCCAGGCGAACCAGGCGACGAACATTCCGATGGTCAGAAATTCGGCTTGCGCGAAATTCACGATCCCCATCACGCCGTAGACCAGCGTCAGCCCGATCGAAATCACCGCATAGACGCCGCCGATCAGAAGCCCGTCGAGAATGGCCTGGACAAAGGACACGTCAATTCGCCGGCGGCCGATTCAGGATCGCCAGACCGGTGCGCTCTTGGCGATGTCCTTTGGCCAGACCGTGACGATATCCTTGCCCCGCCACTGCACCATCAGCGGCACCGAAAGCACATTCAATCCGGCCTGGTCGAATTGAACCGCGCCGCCGGTCATGCCGTTGATCCAGCCACCGGTGAATTTGGCGCCGCGAAGCGCTGCCGCGACGTCCTCGGCCTTCGCCGATTTCGCCTTCTTGATGGCCTGCACCAGCACCTCGAGACAGACGGCGTGCTCCAGCGCTTCATGCACCATGAAATACCCGAACCGCTTGCGGAAACGTTCGGTCAGCTCGGGCGCCAGATCGTAGTTCGCAGGGGCAATCGAGAGCACATTTTCGGCGAATTCGCCGAGGCCTTTTTCGAAATCCGGAATCACATATCCCGCCGCGCCGCCGATCGCCGGCATGGTGAGCTTCTGCTGGCGCATGGTGCGGATGATCAGCAGGCTGTCGCTGAGATAGGAGACCGGAAACACCGCCTGCGCTCCCGATCCGCGCAGCCTGTTGATCAACGGCGTGGTGTCGGTGATCCCTAGCGGATAGGCGTCATCGATGACGACCTCGACATTGGCCGCCTTGGCACCGGCGCGAAGGCCGTTGGCCTGGGCGGTGCCGTAGGCGGTGTCCTCATACATGATGGCGACCTTGTCGATCTTGGCGCCGGCGGATTGCGCGATCGCGGCGGTGTAATCAAATTGCGCCTTGCCGATCACGGAGGCCTTCGCCACCACCTGGAAAATGTTCTTGTAGCCGCGCCCGGTGATCTGGTCGGCGAACGACATCGTCAACAGCGGAATGTCGCGCCGCTCGGTGACTTCCGAGATCGCGATCGTCAGCGACGACGCGAAGGCGCCGAGCAGAGCGGTCATGTCCTGCTGGGTGATGAGCCGTTGCGCCACCGTTCCAGCCGTGGTCGGCGTCGAGGTCGCATCCGCCACCACCAGGTTGATTTTCGCGCCACCGAGTTCGGCGATGCCACCGGCCTTATTGATTTCGTCGGCGACGAGCTCGATGCCGTTACGCGAGTTGATGCCAAACTGGGCGTTCGGCCCCGACAGCGGCATGATGACGCCGACATTGACCGGCGGCGCCTCGGCGCGGGCCGAAGAAAGGACGAAAGGGGTTGCCAGAAACGCGGCGGTGCCGGAGAGCAGCGCCCGGCGATTTATCTTTGCAATTCCAAATGAATTGTTGTTCGACATCGCATCCTCCCCCAAATTTCTTGATATTTAATATCCGGCCTCACTGTGCCGCACGGCAAACCCGGCGTCCAGCAACATGATCGATGCCGCTAGTTTAATCAGGCCGGCTTATTGTCGTTGGAGGCGAGAATCTCCACGATGGCCTGACCGGTCGCGGCGGTTCCGAGATGGCCGCCGACGTCCCTGGTCGCCCGGCCGCCCTGGATCGCGGCAGCCACCGCGTTCTCGATGGCGCGCGCCGCCTGCTCAAATCGCGCCGCCCCGGTGCGTTCGCCATGCCAGGCCAACAGCAACGCCATCGACAGCACCAACGAGAATGGATTGGCGACATCGCGGCCGGCAATATCGGGCGCGGAGCCGTGGGCGGCCTGCGCCATGGCGTGGCTGGCGCCGACATTGAGCGAGCCGCCGAGGCCGAGGCTGCCCGACAGTTCGGCTGTGAGGTCGGAGAGAATGTCTCCGAACATGTTGGTCGCCACGATGACATCGAACCGATCCGGCTGGCGCACCACATGCGCCATCATCGCGTCGATCAGGATGTCGTCCACGACAAGGCCAGGATACGCGCGCGCGGTCTCGCGGCAGATCTCGAGGAACATGCCGTCGCCGATCTTCAGAACATTGGCCTTGTGAACGATGGTGAGGCGCTTGTTGCGCCGCATCGCCAGCTGACAAGCCGCCTTCGCGATTCGCTCGCAGCAGTGCCGCGTGATGCGGCGAAGCGAGATCGCGACATCCGCCGTGACGAGCAATTCGCTGTTGCCCTGCTCCATGTTGCGATCGGCGTAGAAGCCTTCCGTATTCTCCCGCACCACGACCAGATCAAAGGCGCCGAACCGGTTGTGCAATCCAGGATAGGTCCGCGCCGGCCGCACATTGGCAAATAGATCAAGGCTCTTGCGGAAGAATTTGGACGGATTGATTTCCCCGCTGCGTTCGTCCTTGAAGTCAAAGGTGGCGGTCGGACCGAGGATCAGCCCGTCCGCCGACCGCACGATTTCGAGCAACCCGGGCCGCACGGTGGCGCCGAAGTGCCGCAAGCTTTCATGGCCGACCGGGTGCTCCTCGATCTGAATGTTCAGCTGGAAGCGCTCGGACGCCGCGCGCAGGACGCTGGTCGTGGCAGCGGCGATCTCCGGCCCGATGCCGTCGCCCGGCAGCACGACAATGCGCATCATCAATTCCTTAGCCCCAAATTGCGGTCAACCGCAGGAACACCGTCCATATCGCGAACCGCCGGCGCCGCGAAGGGGGACCAGGTCGTTCCGCCGCAATAGCGCAAAACAAGGGGCCTCCCATGCGGAATTATGCTGCCTCGCAAACGCAGATTATTGATTTGAACTGTTCCAGCTTCCGGTCCAAATTCCCCCCGAAGTACAATCGATGGATTGAACTAACCGGGGGATCGCGATG